>Ga0209061_1001081_pt1 | contig 50583 bp, 54 predicted proteins | sample Coa_R1_10_FD_187157 | JGI IMG/M metagenome (GOLD analysis project Ga0209061, IMG submission 187157) | Surface soil microbial communities from Centralia Pennsylvania, which are recovering from an underground coalmine fire - Coalmine... | ecosystem: Environmental > Terrestrial > Soil >...
GGGGTAAGCCCCCGCACGAGGAGCGGGGTAAGCCCCCCGCGCGGAAGCGGGGAATGCCGGCTCAGGGATGGATGAGCGTCATGGCGTGCTCGCGGGCCGGCCCGCTGAGGGCGCGGTTGAGCTGGTCGAACAGCTCGCCGGCGGTGACCCCGTTCCAGCCCGGCGGCAGGAGCGACAGGGGCAGCCCGGGGTCGAGGTAGGGCAGCCGCCGCCACTGCGTGAGCATCGGGACATACTCGCTGAACGCGTCGCGGGCGCTCGTCCCGCCGGCGATGGCCCGTTCGAGGACCGGACGGTACCGGCGAATGAAGCCGTCGTACAAGGCGGCGAGCTCGTCGAGGTCCCACCAGGCCCGGATCTTCGAGCGCAGGTCCCCGAACCCGAGGTGATCGCCGGTGAACATGTCCACATACGGCGACAGCCCGCGGCGCTGGAGAGTGTCCCGTGCCTCCCTCTCGATGGTGCCCGGTGCGATCCACACGCCGGACGCCACGATCCCGAAACCGAGCCGCGTCAGGCTGGTGCGCAGCGCGTGCCGCTTGTCGCGTTCGGTTTCGGGGACCGAGAAGACCACCACGAGCCAGCCGTCCTCCACGGCTGCCCGGCTGCGCTGGAAGATCCGGCGGTCGCTCTCGGCGAGCATCTTGAGCGCGCTGCCGGACAGCGCGTACCCGGCAACGCCGCCGTGCCGTTCGCTCTCCAGGACCCCGCGCCGCTTGAGGCGGGAAACCGACGACCGCACTGCGGGGCTGTCGACACCGAGGTCCGCCATCAGAGCGATCACCGACGCCACCGACAGCCAGTTCCGCTCGGCGCGCGCGTACAAGCCGAAGATCGTGACGATCAGCTGCCTGGGCTGCGCCTCACGGCTGCCCGCATCCTCTGCTGGCTGTGTGTGCGCCGTCATGGAGACACCATAGAACCGGTGTCCCGCGCAGGCGGGTACCCCGGACCCCGCTCCGCCGGTTATATCGCAATATCTTGACGAACGTCATCTTAAAAACATATTTGTGGAGGCGGTCTCAGTCCTGTGCGGGAAGGGCGGCCATGACATCGTCGTCGGAGAACTGTCGCCCTCGGCACATCGCGACACCTTCTGCCGGGACCATCTGCCGCCGCCGCGCACCTGGCCTGAATTCGAGTTCACCTTGCCCGAGCTGCGCTACCCGGCGCGGCTGAACTGCGCCGCGGCGCTGCTGGACGGCACGGTGCGCCGGCTGGGCGCCGGCCGGACCTGCCTGATCGCCGGCGGCGAGCGCTGGACCTACGGTGACCTGCTGCACCGCCCGACCCAGGTGGCGCAGGTGCTCACCGGCGATCTGGGGCTGGTTCCCGGTCAGCGGGTACTGCTGCGCGGCCCCAGCAACCCCTGGCTGGTGGCGTGCTGGCTCGGCGTGCTGAAGGCGGGCGGCGTGGTTGTCACCACGATGCCGCTGCTGCGCAGCGCGGAACTGCGCACGCTGATCGGCCTGACCAGGCCGGCCGTTGCGCGCTGTGATCACCGGATCGCCCATGAGCTGGCCGAGGCCTCCGGTGACGTGACGGCCGTGCTGTACGGCGGCCCGGGAAGCGCGGACCTGGTGTCCCGGGCGGCGGCCAGGCCCGGGGAGTCCAGATGGAGACGGCGGACCCGGAGGAGCTGACCGCCGCGACCCGCGACCACGGCGCGAGCATTCTGTTCACCGCGCCGACCGCGTACCGGGCGCTGCTGCGGTCGGGCGGGGCAGGGCTGCTCCGCCGGCTGCGGCGGTGCGTGTCCGCGGGCGGGCCCCTGCCCGCTCCGGTGTGGCAGGAGGCGCAGGCGCAGGCCGGGGTGCGGGTCATCGACGGGATCGGCTCGACCGAGATGATGCACATATTCATCTCCGCCGCGGACGCCGACATCCGGCCCGGTGCCACTGGCCGCGCGGTGCCCGGGTACCGCGCGGCGGTCCTGGACGAGGCCGGGTACCCGGTGCCCGACGGCACGCCCGGCCGGCTCGCGGTGATCGGCCCCACCGGGTGCCGGTACCTCGCGGACCCCCGCCAGGAGCAGTACGTGCAGCACGGCTGGAACATCACCGGCGACACGTACGTGCGCGACCGCGAGGCTATTTCTGGTACCAGGCCCGCCCGCCAGGGCCCCCGCCGGCTACCGCTATCCGCATGGGAACCTCCGCCGTCGGTGCGGTGACGTTTTACCGCGTATATTTGACGTACGTCAAATTAATAACATACGATGCCGTGCGGCCCTGCGGGCAGCCCGTGCGGCCATACGGGCACCCAGGTGGCAGGCCGGGAACCTTACCCTCGGCATGAGAGCAGCCTGCGGGGCCGCAAGGCCCCGCAGGCCGCGAGGACACGCACGGGGGGACCTGGCAGGGCCTGCGGAGGCCTGCAAGGTTCTGCAGGAGCTGCGGCAAGGGACCCGCAGGGAAGGACGGCACCCGGATGAGCATCACCCTTACCGACGCCCGCCGGCTCGATGAGCAGGACCCGCTGAAGGCGTTCAGGGAACGCTTCGTCCCCCCCGGCGACGACGGCATCGTCGCCTACCTGGACGGCAACTCGCTGGGCCGGCCCCCGAAGGCGACACTGCGGCGCCTGGAGTCCCTGGTCCGCGACGAGTGGGGCACCCGGCTGATCCGGTGCTGGGACGAGCAGTGGATGACGCTGCCGGAACGCATCGGCGACCAGCTCGGCGAGGTCGCGCTCGGCGCCGCCCCCGGCCAGGTGATCGTCGCCGACTCCACCAGCGTCTGCCTCTACAAGCTGCTCCGCGCCGCCGTGGCGATGCGCCCCGGACGCGGCGAGATCATTACCGACCGGCACAACTTTCCCACCGACCGGCATATCGTGCAGGGCGTCGCCAGCGAGCTCGGCCTGACCGTGCGGTGGCTGGAGGGAAACCCGGATGGCGGCGTCACCGCCCGGGAACTGGCCGCTGCGCTGAGCGGGCAGACCGCGGTGGTCACCCTCTCGCACGTCGCGTACCGGTCCGCGTACCTCGCCGACATGGCCGCCCTCACCGCGCTCGCCCATGAGCAGGGGGCGCTGGTGGTGTGGGACCTGTGCCACAGCGTGGGCGCGGTCCCCGTCTGCCTGGACGCCTCGGGGGCCGACTTCGCGGCCGGCTGCACGTACAAGTACCTCAACGCCGGCCCGGGCGCCCCCGCCTTCCTGTACGTGCGCGAGGACCACCAGGATGCGTTCCGCCAGCCGGTGCAGGGCTGGATGGGCAGCGCCGAGCCGTTTGCCATGGACCAGCCGTACCGCCCGGCGAGCGGGGTGCGCCGGGCGCTGTCGGGTACACCGCCGGTCACCGGGATGGCCGCCCTCGAAGAGGGCGTGCGGCTGGTCGCCGAAGCCGGGATCGGCCGTATCCGCGCCAAGGGCATGGCCCTGACCGAGATGGCCGCCGAGATCGCCGAGGACTGGCTGGTGCCGCTCGGCATGCGCATCGCGTCCCCGCGTGATCCGAAGCAGCGTGGCAGCCACGTCACGCTGGCCCGCGCCGACGCCGGGGAGCTGTCCCGCAGGCTGATCGGCGCCGGGGTGATCATCGACTTCCGCCCGCCGGACGGTATCCGGATCGGGCTGTCGCCGCTGAGCACCGGTTACGCCGAGCTCTGGCAGGCGATGGCCGTCATGCGGGATGCCGCCGCGGCGGGCGGCCGGTGAAGGGAGGCGGCACAATGACCTCCGCGCCCGGCCTGCGCCGCATCGAGCAGGGCGTGCACCGCGACCTCGCCGGCCAGCTCACCTACGGCGGCTACCTGCAGCTCGATAAGCTGCTCAGCGCCCAGCAGCCGCGCAGCGTGCCCCCGCACCACGACGAGCTCCTCTTCATCATCCAGCACCAGACCTCGGAGCTGTGGATGAAGCTGCTCATCCACGAGCTGTCCGCGGCGATGCGGCACATCGCGGCCGACGAGCTGGCGCCCGCACTGAAGCTGCTGGCCCGCGTCAAGCACATCCAGCGCCAGCTCTTCGAGCAGTGGGCGGTGCTGGAAACCCTCACCCCGATCGAGTACGCGGAGTTCCGCCGCTTCCTCGGGCACGCCTCCGGGTTCCAGTCGGTGCAGTACCGGCTGGTGGAGTTCATGCTGGGCAACAAGAACGCCGGGATGCTGGAGGTGTTCAGCCATGACCCGAAGGCCCGGCAGCGGCTGGCCGGCGCGCTGGGCACCCCGAGCCTGTACGACGAGTTCCTGCGCTACCTGGCCCGCCACGGTCATGCCGTGCCCGCCAGGGTGCTGGAGCGGGACGTGTCGCAGCCGTACGTGCCGGACCCTGAGCTGGTGCCGGTGCTCCGGCGTGTCTACCTGAACCGGGATGCCTACTGGCCGGAGTACGAGACCTGCGAGGAGCTGGTGGACATCGAGGAGAGCTTCCAGCTCTGGCGGTTCCGCCACCTGAAGACCGTCGAGCGGATCATCGGGTTCAAGCGCGGCACCGGCGGGTCCAGCGGCGTCGGCTTCCTCAGGCAGGCCCTGGAGCTGACGTTCTTCCCCGAGATCCTGCAGGTCCGTACCGAGATCGGCGCGGAGGACGTGGCGGGTGCGGAGGGCGGGGGAAGCGCAGAGGCCACCGGGCCGTGAGCGTCCCGCCGGTCACCGGGGCGAAGCCGTTCCTGCCCGCGTGCGCGCTGGCGGGCGGAACGCCGCGAACGGGTTCGTGACCACCAGGGCCCGGGCCGCGAAACGGTAGACGGTGGCAGGCCGGCCGCCGGCCGCGGCGGGCTGGACGGTCGCCGGCGTGGCCTCGATGACGCCCCGCCTGGTCAGGATGCGCTGCAGGTTCGTCGCCGACACCGGATGGCCGAGCGCGGCGGCATAGACATCCCTGAGCTGAGCGATCGTGAACTCCTCCGGCGCGAGGGCGAAGCCGATGTTCGTGTAGGACAACTTGGCCCGCAGCCGCTCCCGTGCCGAGCCGATGATCGACCCGTGGTCGAACGCGGCCGGCGGGAGAGCGTCCACCGCGTGCCACGCCGTGTCGGGCGGGATGCGCGGCTCCACGTCGGCCGCCGCCAGCGCGAGGTAGGCCGTGGCGAGGACACGGAATCTGGGGTCCCGCCCGGGATCGCTGCGGGTCTCCAGTTGCTCGAGGTGCGCGATGGCGGTCACGTCCACCTTCGCGGCCAGGTGCCGGCTCACGGACGCCCCGAGCCGCTCGCCCGCGCCGAGCGGGCCGCACGGCAGCGACCACCGGCCCTCGAACGGCGGGGCGGCGCGCTGCCACAGCAGGACGTTCAGTCGGCCGTCGCGGACCTTGAACACCACGGCGAGCACCTCGTGCCGGAACAGGACAGGTACCTCACGGCGGAACGGGGCGGGTGCCCCGTGCGGGGACGGGGCGGGCACCTCGGCGTGATTGGCGGGCACCCCAGCATGGTACTCTGGGCTCTACTTGTTTTCGACTATAAGACGAAAACAGGGAAAACCCTGGCGCTGACGGTGATGACGGTAACGCCAGGTGCATGCGGGCGGGAGCTCATGTGCACGCGGATAGGAGCAGCCGATGACGACCACCGCGGATACGAAGGTCACGGAGGGCGCCCGTGGCGCCGGGCAGGCCGGTGCCGGGCAGGCGCCGGAGGACACGGGGCCCGGATGGGCAGCGGAGGTCCGCCGTCTCGCCGCCGAGCGCGATGCCGTGATCCTCGCCCACAACTACCAGGAACCGCAGATCCAGGATGTCGCTGATCACGTCGGCGACTCGCTCGCCCTGTCCCGGCTCGCCGCCGCGTCCACGGCCCGCACGATCGTGTTCGCCGGGGTGTACTTCATGGCCGAGACGGCGAAGATCCTCGCTCCCGAACGGACGGTGCTGATACCGGACAGCAGGGCAGGCTGCTCGCTGGCGGACTCCATCACCGCGGAGCAGGTGCGGGCATGGAAGGCCGAGCATCCCGGTGCCGCCGTCGTCGCCTACGTCAACACCAGCGCCGAGGTCAAGGCCGAGGCCGACGTCTGCTGCACCTCGGCCAACGCCGTGGCGATCACCGAATCGATCCCGCGCGAGCGGGAGATCCTGTTCCTGCCCGACCAGTTCCTCGGCGCGCACGTGCGCCGCGTCACCGGCCGTGACAACATTCACGTCTGGCTCGGCGAATGCCACGTGCACGCCGCGATCAGCCCGGATGACCTGCGCCGCAAGGCGGAGGCCGAGCCTGACGCCGAGCTGTTCGTCCATCCGGAATGCGGGTGTTCCACGCCCGTCCTCTGGCAGGCGGGCACGGGTGACCTGCCGGCAGGGCGGACCAGGGTGCTGTCCACGGGTGGCATGCTGAAGGCGGCCCGCGCCACCACCGCGCCCGCCGTGCTCGTGGCCACCGAGACCGGCATGCTGCACCAGTTGCGCCAGGCCAACCCCGCGGTGCGCTGGGAGCCCGTCAACTCCGGCGCCGTCTGCCGGTACATGAAGATGACGACCCCCGGGGCCCTGCTGCGCTGCCTGCGCGACGGGGTGGAGGAGGTCCGCGTTCCCCCGGACGTGGCGTCCCGCGCCCGCCACGCGGTCGAGGCGATGGTCGCCGCCGGCACGCCGTCCCCGGTCGGCGAGTGACGCCCGCCGCTGCCAGGTTCCAGCGCCCCGGTTTCCAGCTACGCGACGCGAACGTCTACCAGTTCACGTTCCGTGAATAGCCCGGCACGGTGAGGGCCAGACCGGGCTGCCGGGTGGCCCGGGATCTCACCGCGGGTCACCCGGCGCCTTGAGCCGTTGCCGCTACCGTGCCGCGGGCAGGGTCACGACCCGCGCGTAGATCTCCGAGTCCTTGCTGCCGCCGACCGCGCTGCCCCAGCTCAGGGCGAGCCGGACGCCGGGGCCGCCGTGCAGGACCGCCAGGCCGAAGGTGTCACCCGGCCAGATCGAGTCGTTGCCGTACTGGGTGGAGACGCGGATCGCCGGGCCGAGCCAGCCGCGGCTGATCGAGTAGGGCCGCAGCCAGGTGGCGTATCCCTGGGGGGAGGCGTCGGTCTGCCAGGCCACGTAGGCGATCCCGGAACGGCCGCCGGCGACCTCCACGTCGTGCATGGCGTTGTCGTGGTCCGGGGTCACCCGGACCGGGCTGGACCACGTGCGTCCGCCGTCGGTGGAGTAGGACAGCCAGCCGATGTCGCCGCCGGAGGCCTGGGTGTCCCAGGTGACGTAGAGATGGCCGGCCGCGTCCCGGCTGATGTCCCCGTCGATCCACCAGGTCGGCAGTGCGATCGAGCCCTCGCCCGGCCAGAGTTCGAGCGGCTTCGCGGGCCAGGTGGTGCCATTGCGCGAGGAGGTGAAGTACTCGTGGCCTGGATGGATCTTGTACGTGCCGGCGTCGACGGAGTGGCCCCAGTCGAGCACGTCGACGCGGCCGTTGGGCTGAACGACGAGCGGGGCGCTGTAGCCGCCGTTGCGGGGGAACCCGGGAGCGAGCGAGATGATGGGCCCGAACGTCCTGCCACCGTCGGTGGACTTCTGGATGACGGCGTTCACGTCGCCGGCGGCGTAGGCGCAGCTACCTGTCGGGCTGCACAGGAACTTCATCTCGGCGGCCGACGGGCCGTAGTCCCAGGTGAGGTAGACGTCGCCATTGCGCCCGACGGCGATGAAGTCGCGGTCACCCCAGTTACCGTTCGCGGCGGGCTCGACCTGGGTGACCTGGGAGAAGCTCGCCCCGTGGTCGAAGGAGGCGGCCACGATCGGGTACATGTGCGCGCCGTTCTGGTGCATGTAGGCGGCGTAGACGGTCCCGTCCGGCGCGACCGCGATCGACGGGTCCCAGCTGAAGCCCGCTGAGTCCGGCATCGTGACCGGCGGGCTGAAGTGCAGGCCGCCATCGGCGGAGCGGGCGAAACCGATGCTGTTGCAGCCGATCCACAGTTCGTAGACGTACCCGGGCGGGGCGGTGGCCTCCTCGACCTCGGCGTTCTGCCCGGAGCACCCCTGGCTGACCTCCGTGACCGGGCTCATCCCGCCCGGCCCTCCGTGCTGAGCGGGCCGCGTTCCCGCGGTCGCGGGCAGCCCCGCGAGGCTGGCGGCCAGGGACGCCACCGACAGGCAGCCGAGAAGCTGCACGGCCCGCCACCGTATCCCGCGTCTGCCGCTGACCAGGGTTCTTTGTCTGGCGCGTAGCATGTTCCTCCACCTTCGTCAGTTGTGCCCGGTGTCTGTCAGATGCCAGCACAAAAAAACACAAACATACCGGGCAAAACATTAAGTTTCCGGGCGGTGTTGGTCAAGGAACAGCGCTGCCACCACGCCGGGAGATAGTCCCGCCGCGCCGGGGGAGCATACCGGGGGCATAGTGGAAACAGGCAGGTGTCCACGTACTCGCTACTCGGCGACGGGAGGCTGTGATGGCGGAGAAGGTTCGGGGAGTGATCGCCAGGGCCAAGGGGGCTCCCGTGGAAGTCACGACCGTGGTGGTGCCCGACCCGGGGCCGGGGGAGGCGGTCGTGCGAGTCCAGACCTGCGGGGTCTGCCACACCGATCTGCACTACCGGGAAGGCGGCATCACCGACGATTTCCCCTTCCTGCTCGGCCACGAGGCGGCGGGCGTGGTGGAACGCGTGGGCGACGGGGTCACCGACGTCGCGCCCGGCGACTTCGTCGTGCTGAACTGGCGCGCGGTCTGCGGGACGTGCCGGGCATGCCGCCGCGGCCGTCCGTGGTACTGCTTCAGCACGCACAACGCGGCGCAGCCGATGACGCTGGAGGACGGCACCCCGCTGACCGCGGCGCTCGGCATCGGCGCGTTCGCCGGCAAGACCCTCGTGCATGCGGGGCAGTGCACCAAGGTTGACCCGGAGGCCAGGCCCGCCGCGGTGGGGCTGCTCGGCTGCGGGGTGATGGCCGGCCTCGGCGCGGCGATCAACACCGGCCAGGTAGGCCGGGGCGATTCGGTGGCCGTGATCGGCTGCGGCGGGGTCGGCGACGGCGCGATCGCCGGCGCGCACCTGGCCGGTGCCACCACGATCATCGCGGTGGACACCGACAGCCGCAAGCTGGAGTGGGCGCGTCGGCTCGGCGCGACGCACACGGTCAACGCCGCTGACACCGACCCGGTCGCGGCGATCAAGGAGGCGACGAACGGGTTCGGGGCTGATGTCGTGATCGAGGCGGTCGGCCGGCCCGAGACGTGGAAGCAGGCGTTCTACGCCCGCGACCTGGCGGGAACGGTCGTGCTCGTGGGCGTGCCCACCCCCGGGATGCGGATCGAGATGCCGCTGCTCGACCTGTTCAGCCACGGCGGCGCGCTGAAGTCCTCCTGGTACGGCGACTGCCTGCCCTCACGCGACTTCCCCATGCTCGTCGACCTGTACCGGCAGGGCCGCCTCGACCTGGACGCGTTCGTGTCCGAGGAAATCGCCCTGGACCAGGTCGAGGACGCGTTCGCGAAGATGCAGCGCGGTGAGGTGCTCCGCTCGGTGGTGATGCTCTGATGCCCGTGACGCCGGCCGTCCCCCCGCGCCGGGACGCCGCCGTGCGGTGGCCAGCCCGGCCCGCCGCGCCAGGGGGAGCACGGTGAGCGCCAGGATCGACCACACGGTCATCTCGGGAACGTTCTCCCTCGACGGCCAGACGTTCGACGTGGACAACAACGTCTGGGTAGTCGGCGACGACGGCGAATGCGTGGTCATCGACGCGCCCCATGACCCGGACGCGATCCTGCGGGTCGTCGCCGGCCGGCGGCTGCGGGCGATCCTCGCCACGCATGCCCACGACGACCACGTGCGGGTGGCTCCCCTTCTCGCCGAGGCAACCGGAGCGCCGGTGCTGCTGCATCCCGGCGACCTGCCGCTGTGGCGGCTGACCCACCCGGCGGCCAAGCCGGACGGGGAACTGCGAGACGGGCAGGTCATCACGGTGGCCGGGACCGAGCTGCGTGTGCTGCACACGCCGGGGCACAGCCCGGGATCGTGCTGCTTCCACGCCCCCGGCCTCGGCGCGGTGTTCACCGGCGACACGCTGTTCGCCGGGGGCCCCGGGGCGACCGGGCGGTCGTTCAGCGACTTCGGCGCGATCATCGCCTCGATCCGTGACCGGCTGCTGGTACTGCCGCCAGACACCGTCGTGCACACCGGCCACGGGGACAGCACCACCATCGCCGCGGAGGCCCCGCATCTGGCTGAATGGGAGGCGCGGGGGTACTGACCCGGAGACCGGGTCCCCGCGGGGACCGGATTCCGCCAGCCCGGCGGGCCGGTTCCGCCAGCAGCACGCCTGAGCGCGAGCACGCCGTCACGGTGTGCCCGGCGGGTTACTGACTTCGTTGTATCGGGGGTTACCGCCCGGACCGGCTCCATCGCCGGGACACGGCTCGCCCTCGCCCAGCCACCGTAACCCCGGCGCTGCGAGATCAGGAGCCCGAAGTTACGTGATCTTCCTATGACCAACTACATCTGCCCTGGTCAGGGCGTTGCGGACAGAAGGTTTGCCTGCCCGCGGGTACGGGCCGCTGGCTGTGTCAGCAGAGATTTCCCAGGTCAGGTCAGCGACGCCGGTGCAGAGCGTTACAGTAACTGCGGAGTACGACGACGCCGACGGCCGTCTCAGCCAGGCAGGTGGGACGGCAGGCCGAACGCCGGGAACAGGGCGGCAGCGTCGAGGAAGAACACCGACCTGCTGATCAGCCCGCCGGAGATCTCGTGGACCTGCAACGCCCACGGCGCGTACCCGCCCGCCGGGTCGATCCGGTACTGGCCGAGAGCCGGGCAGCCGTTCGCCGCCGCCGGCAGCAGCCTGGAGCCGCGGCACCCGCTCGGGCCGGGCTCGGTCATCCAGCGGCCGATGTTCTCCGCTCCCTGGATCCACATCGCGTACGGCGGCATCGACATGACCGCGTCCTCGTGGACCAGGGTGACCAGCTCGGCGATGTCATAGCGCTGGAAGGCGTCCACGTACCGGTTGAGCAGGTCGGTGTACTCGCCGTCCACGTCCTGCGGGCGCTGCTCGGCGCGAACCGCCGAAAGCGTGGTGCGTGCCCGCTGCAGCGCGCTGTTCACCGCGGCCACGCTTGTCTCCAGCAGCTCGGCCACCTCGGCCGCCGGCCAGCGCAGCACCTCGCAGAGGATCAGCGTCGCGCGCTGGCGCGCGGGCAGGTGCTGCAGCGCGGTGACGAACGCCAGCCGGATGGACTCGCGTGCCACCGCGATCTCCGCCGGGTCGCCGCCGGAGGGGAGGACACGGGCATCGGCGATCGGTGACACCCAGCTGTGCTCGGGCAGCATGGGGCCGAGATTCGACTCCTTCGGCGGCGACGGCGCGCCGAGTTCCATGGGCAGTGCCCGGCGCTTGCGGCCGCGGAGCATGTCGAGGCAGACGTTGGTGGCGATCCTGTACAGCCATGAGCGGAGGCTGGACCGCCCCTCGAACTGATCAGCAGACCGCCACGCGCGAAGCATCGTCTCCTGCACGGCGTCGTCGGCCTCGAAGCCGGACCCGAGCATCCGGTAGCAGTACCCGGTCAGTTCCCTGCGGTAGTCCTCCAGGCCCTCGGCCTGGCTGCCGCCCGATGCGACGGCATCGCGGCTAGTTGCCATAAGCCCGGAGTATAGGCGCGCCCTACGACAGTCTCCCGGCGCGCGCTGAGCACGCCGGGCCCGCTCACATGCTGCGCATCCGCTGGTAGCGCCTGATGTCGTCCCGGTTGATGAACACGAAGGCGGCGACGGCCGCGCCGGCCACCGCGAGCGTCCATGGCATGCGCATCGGCGATCCTCCCCGGTTCAGCGTGGTGACCGTTCATGTGCCCCGCTCCTGATCACCCAAACCCGCCGCCGCGGCCGGCGCCGGGGACTGCGGCCGGCGCAGGGGAACGCGGCCGGCGCAGGGGAACGCGGCCGGCGCCGGGACGCCGCCTGTGCCGCCGCGGAAGGGACGACGGGGCGTTCCCGGCCCGGGTACCGTAGCGATCCAGAACCTGGAGGAGCCGATGGTGATCGAGGGGCGATGACAGCCAGCATGGGCAGCGGCGGGCGCATTCTCATCAAGGGTGCCGAGGTGGCCGACGGTACGGGCGGTCCCGTGGCGAGGCAGGACATCCTGCTGTCGGGTGGCAGGATCGAGGCGTCCGGCCCGCCGGGAGCCTACGACTCCGCGGACTGCCAGGTCATCGTCGCCTCGGGCCTGGTCGTCGCCCCCGGCTTCATCGATGTCCACTCGCACGCCGACAACGCCCCGCTGCTCGACGACGACGACACGTCGAAGATCTTGCAGGGCGTGACGACCGAGGTCACCGGCAACTGCGGGTTCAGCCTGGCCCCGGTCGATCCCGCGCACGACGGGCTGCTCGCCAGCTTCGCCAGCCGGCTCTTCCCGCCGCTCGGCTACCGGTGGCGCAGCTTCGCTGACTTTCTCCGGGCCACCGACGCCCGCGGCTACGTCACCAACTATGCACCCCTGGTGGGGCATGGCACACTGCGGCTGGCCGTGCTCGGCATGGCTGACCGGCAGCCGGACGGCGGCGAGCTTGACCGCATGGGGCGGCTTCTCGGCGAGGCGCTGGACGCGGGCGCGTTCGGCATGTCCACCGGCCTCATCTACCCGCCCGGGGTGTTCGCCGCGACCAGCGAGATCATCGAGCTGGCGAAGCGGCTCCGCGGCGGCCGGATGTACGCGACACACATGCGCGGCGAGGGCGCCGGGCTGCTCGCCAGCGTGGACGAGGCGGTCGCGATCGGCGCCGGGGCAGGCTGCCGCGTCGAGATCTCCCACCTCAAGGCGTCGGGACGGCAGAACTGGGGGAGCGCCGGCGCCGCGCTGGAGCGGCTGGACCGGGCCAGGCGCGACGGCGTGGCCGTGACCCACGACGTCTACCCCTACGACCGTGCCTCGACGATCCTCACCACCTGCCTGCCGCCATGGTTCCAGGAGGGCGGGGACGCCGCGGTGCTCGCCCGCCTGGATGATCCGGCAGCCCTCGACCGGGCGCGTGCGGAGATGGAGGACCCGCACGCGCCCGGCTGGGACAGCGCCCTGGCTGGGGCAGGATACGGCGGCATCCTGATATCGAGCACCGCGTCGCACCGTTTCGAGGGGCAGACGCTGGCCGAGATCGCCGGCGAGCTCGGCACGGACGGGTTCGGGGCCTTCACCCACGTGCTGCGGGCCGAGAAGCTCCGCGTCTCCATGGTGATCGCGTCGATGAGCGAACCCGACGTGGAGACCGTGCTGGCCCACCCGTCCACCATGATCGGCAGCGACGGCCTGCCGCCCGGCACCGGGGGGCGGCCCCACCCCCGGATGTTCGGCACATTCCCCCGGGTACTCAGGCGCTACGTCCGCGAGCGCGGGGTCCTCGGCCTGCCGGAGGCGATCCACCGGATGACCGGCCTGCCCGCGGACACGTTCGGCATCCCGGGCCGCGGGCGCGTCGCCCCCGGGGCGGTGGCCGACCTGGTCGCGTTCGACCCGCGGCGGATCACCGACGTCTGCGACTACCGCGACCCCGTGCACCCGCCGTCGGGCATCGCCTGGGTGATGCAGGCGGGCCGCTTCGCCGTCCGCGACGGCCGCTGGCTGGGCACCCGCCTCGGCACCCGTCTTGAACCGGCGCCGCGATGAGGGCCTGCCCGCGATCACCGGCGGGCATGATCCCCGGCAGGCCAGGTATCACACGGATCCGTCCGGTATCGCCGTTATCTTTCCCGCCGGACGGGTGCGGGGTCCTGTGTCCGCAGCGGCCTGCGAGTGCGGCGGCGGGCCAGCGCGGGGGCGGCCTGCCAGGCCGGCAGCGGGCGGACCGGCGCGGGGCCCGGTCCCGGCCAGAACCGCTCGGCCAGTATCCGGCCGGCCTCAGCGACCTGATACGTGGCCGGCCGGCCCGCACTGCGCCTGGCCCATCGGCTGGGCGATGCGCGAGCGCCCGCGCCCGCTAGGCTCGCATCGTGCATCGCATGGCAGGAGGACCGCACCGACCGTGACCGAGACCACCACGGAACCGGCGACGTCGCTGGTCCAGCGGATCGCCGCCGGACTCGGCGTGCGCGACTGGCAGGTCGCCGCCGCCGTCGGGCTGCTCGACGGCGGCGCCACCGTCCCGTTCATCGCCCGCTACCGCAAGGAAGCCACCGGAACGCTCGACGACGCGCAACTGCGCACGCTCGAGGAGCGCCTGCGCTACCTGCGCGAACTGGACGAGCGCCGTGAGGCGATCCTCGCCTCGATCAAGGAGCAGGGCAAGCTCACCGGCGAGCTGGAAGCGCAGATCAAAGCCGCGGACACCAAGGCCCGCCTTGAGGATCTCTACCTCCCGTACAAGCCGAAGCGCAGGACCAGGGCCCAGATCGCCCGCGAGAACGGCCTGGAACCGCTGGCGGACCTCCTGCTCGCCGAACCGTCGCACGACCCCGTGGAAGCGGCGGCGGGCTACCTCAGCGAGAACATCCCGGACGAGGCGGCGGCGCTGGACGGGGCCCGCGCGATCCTGGCCGAGCGGTTCGCCGAGGACGCCGACCTGATCGGGCAGCTTCGCGAGCGCATGTGGGCGCACGGCCAGCTGAGGGCGAAGGTCCGCGAGGGCAAGGAAGACGAGGGCAGGAAGTACGCCGACTACTTCGGCTTCGCCGAGCCGTTCGGGAGGCTGAAGGCGCACCGGATCCTCGCGCTGCTGCGCGCCGAGAAGGAGGGGATCGTCGACCTCACGCTCGACCCGGGTGAGAGCGCCGTCGCGGGCGAGGCCCGCGGGGCCGGCACCGCCCCGGCGGGCGGCTACGAGCAGCCGATCGCCGAGCGCTTCGGCATCGCCGATCAGGGCCGCCCGGCTGACCGCTGGCTGCTGGAGACCGTGCGCTGGGCGTGGCGCACGCGGATCCTGGTGCACCTCGGCATCGACCTGCGGATGCGGCTGTGGCAGGCCGCCGAGGCGGAGGCGGTCGCCGTCTTCGCGGCCAACCTGCGTGACCTGCTGCTCGCCGCCCCGGCCGGCCAGCGTCCCACGATGGGCCTCGACCCCGGCTACCGCACCGGCGTCAAGGTCGCCGTGGTCGACGGCACCGGCAAGGTCACCGCGACGCACACGATCTACCCGCACGCCCCGCTGGGCCGCTGGGACGAGTCGCTGGCGGTCCTCGCCGCGCTCGCGAGGCAGCACCACGTCGAGCTGATCGCGATCGGCAACGGCACCGCCTCCCGGGAAACCGACAGGCTCGCGGCCGACCTGATCACGGCGAACCCGGACCTGAACCTGACCAGGGTCGTGGTCTCCGAGGCGGGCGCCAGCGTCTACTCCGCGTCGGCCTACGCGTCCACGGAGCTTCCCGACATGGACGTGTCCCTGCGCGGCGCGGTGTCCATCGCGCGCCGCCTTCAGGACCCGCTGGCGGAACTCGTCAAGATCGACCCGAAGTCCATCGGGGTCGGCCAGTACCAGCACGACGTCTCCGCCGTGCTGCTGGAACGGTCGCTGGACGCCGTGGTGGAAGACTGCGTGAACGCGGTGGGCGTGGACGTGAACACGGCGTCCAGGCCGCTGCTGGCCCGGGTGTCCGGCATCACCGACAGCCTGGCCGCCTCGATCGTCGCCCGCCGCGACGCCGCCGGGCCGTTCCGGACGCGCCAGCAGCTCATGGAGGTCCCCCGGCTCGGCCCGAAGACGTTCGAGCAGTGCGCCGGGTTCCTGCGCATCCACGGCGGGGACGATCCGCTGGACGCCTCCGGCGTGCACCCCGAGTCGTATCCGGTGGTCCGGCGGATCCTCGCGAAAACGGGCATGGACATGCCGGGCCTGATCGGCAACACCGCGGTGCTGCGCGGGCTGAAGGCGGCCGAGTTCACCGACGAGGCGTTCGGCCTGCCGACCGTCAGCGACATCCTCCGCGAACTTGAGAAACCCGGCCGCGACCCGCGCCCAAAGTTCCGGGCTGCGGCCTTCGCCGAGGGCGTGCACACGCTGGAGGACCTGGAGCCCGGCATGGTGCTGGAGGGCGTGGTGACCAACGTCGCCGCGTTCGGCGCGTTCGTCGACGTCGGCGTGCACACCGACGGCCTCGTGCACGTGTCCGCCATGTCGCGCGGGTTCGTGTCCGATCCCCGTTCGGTCGCCAAGCCGGGGGACGTGGTACGGGTGAAGGTGCTGTCCGTGGACATCGGCCGGAAGCGGATCTCCCTGACGATGCGGCTGGACGGCCCGGCTGACGGCCCGGCCGGCGGCAGGGCCGGCGGCAGGGCAGGCGGCGGCAGGCCGGCCGAGGGGTCTCGCCCCGGGCGATCCCGGACGGGCGGTGGTGCTTCCCCTGCCCGCGCGGATGACCGCCGGGCTGGGACCTCCGCCTCCCGCGCGGGCGGCCGCCCGGGGAGCGGGCGCCCGGGAGCTGTACCCCCGCCGGCCGGCGGCGCGATGGCCGACGCCCTCCGGCGTGCCGGCCTGGTGAGCGGTTCCGGCACCCCCGCCACGGAGCCGAAGCCCGGCGGTGCGGCGCCCCGCCGCCGCGGCGGCCGTGCCTGACCTTTCACCCCCGCCTCCGGGCCTGGGCCCGGCCCTGCTCTGGTCAGGGACGCGTGAATGACGAGAGGGTGCCTAGGGTCAGATCCTGCGGGGACTGCGGCGGAACTCGCGTAGCACATCGTCCCAGAAGGGCGCGGCCGTCGCGTAGAGCCCCAGCGCCGCGATGATGCCCACGGCCACGTCGATGCTGGTATGGCCTTTCCTCGACCAGTAGACGTCCTCGAGGTTGAGCAGCAGGGCGGCCTCGTCGGCGATGAGCGCGGCCCCTATGCCGTACGCCGTGCCCGCGGCCGGGTGCCGTACGGCGACCTCGGTGCCCCGCACCGCCACCAGCCCGAGCCCCGCGAGTATCGCGATGCCGAAGTTGTAGTGGTGCAGGTGCCTTCCGCCGATCTGTACGTTGCGCAGGAACGGGAACCACTGCCCTCGGATGGCGTGCGTGATGAACCGCGCTATGCCGAAGGTGGTGCCGAAGGACGCCCAGGTGAGCATCAATGTCTCCTCGAGCGGGTCGGCGTGGTCGAGGTAGACCTGGGCGATCCGCTCGATGATGTTGCCGGTCCGCTTCTCCCCCGGGGGCGGGCGCTTGCCGCTCCGTGCTGCGATGCGCTCGGCTACCCGCGTGCCGGGGGTGCGGGTGGTTCCTTCCTCGGTCATGGCCTCTCCCTTCGCAAGAAGGATGCCCGGCTTACCTGCTGTCGATGCGCGTACGGCCGCCCACGCTCTGTATGAGCGGGCCGGCTTCACCAGTCACCATGGCTACCACTACCGCGTAGCTCCCGCATGATCAGCCAGTAACCCGGCCGTGTGCCCGGGAGGGATCGCCGCTCAGTCCCTACTGCTTGGCATCACCCGCGATGGCATGCGTGACGTGGGCCTGTGACGGGTCGCCATGTCACGCTGCCATGGCCGGAAGTCATCCGGTCACGGTGATTGGCAGCGGGGGAGTGCGGACGAGGCGGCCGCCCAGGTTCAGCGGTACCCGGATAGCCCAGGACCCTGGCGGGATCGCGTAGCCGAGGCGGGGGAGGAAACTGGCTGTGCCGACGAGCAGGGGGATGGGCGTCGTGTCACCCGGCTCCACCCTGAACCAGACGAGCGGCATGTGCTGGGCACCCGCGAAGCCGCCAGCGATCTCCCCGGTACCCGGGTCCACGACAACCGCTGTCAGGTGGCCGTTGGTGCTGACCGACAGCGGGCGGCCGGCCGGGTTGCGGAGCAGCAGCCGGCTCCGCGCCGTGTGCCCGGACCGGACGATGAGCGGATCGGCCAGGGAGACCCCGGCCTCGCCGGGATCGAGATCGGGAAGGCCGAGGCTGGCGCGGCCCGGGTGGACCAGCTCCGCCTGCGGGTAGCGGAGCGCGCCAACCTCCAGCGTCACGTCGTCGCCGAAGCGGTCGCGGAGACCCGCGGCGAGATCGACGGCCCACGGTGCCAGGCGGATGCTGAACGGCGGCTGCCGGTCGCGGCCGGAGTCCGGACTGGGGTAGCCCAGCAGCGCCTCCGGCTGCCGGTCCCGGATGTCCCGCAGCACGACCGTGAGGTCATCCCACACCGCCACGCCTTCGACGCTACCCCGCGCGCAGGCATGACCGGCCGTCCCGCAGAAGTGCATACGGCTGCGGCGAAGCCTGGGCGCCGTCGGCCAGCAGCGGTTATCCGGTGGCCAGGGGCACGGGAGCCTGACACGATGGCGGCATGACATGGACTGCACCGGAGATCACGCGTGACACAACGCCGGCGGTCGCGGGCGAGCGCGCCATGCTGGATGCCTGGCTCGACTATCACCGGCAGACGCTGCTGCGGAAATGCGCCGGGCTCACCGCCGATCAGCTCAAGCTGCGCAGCGCCGAACCGTCATCCCTGTCGCTGCTCGGCCTGGTGCGCCACATGGCAGACGTGGAGCGCGGCTGGTTCCGCCGCAGAGTCGCGGGAGAGGACATCGGTTTCCTGTACTCCAGCGAGGCTGATCCCGACGGGGAGTTTGATCACGTCGATGCAGCTGACGCCGAGCAGGATTTCGCCACCTACCTGCGGGAGGTCGGCCTTGCCCGCCAGGCGGCCAGCGGCCGGGACCTGGACGAGACCTTCTTCCACTCGCGCCGCAATGTCCAGATGAGCCTGCGCTGGGTCTACGTCCACATGATCGAGGAGTACGCGCGCCACAACGGCCACGCCGACCTGCTCCGCGAGCGCATCGACGGTGCCACGGGAGTGTGATGGGCGGCTGGCAGCCGGCCGGCGACGGCCTCAGCGGCCTGTGGCGCCGGTGGCGGGAGCAGCGCCTGCAGGCGCCGACTGCGGTCGCCTGACGGGCCTGGTGACGCCGGCTGGGCTATGCTGGCCGCACTACCATGGCCGGAACGGATTTTGGCACAGCAGGACGCATGCGGCATAGCCTCCAGGAACGTACGGCATCGCGCGCTGCACCCAGCGCGGCTGACCTGGAGGCGGCGCGGGGCCGCACCGTGCCGGATGTGCTTCCCGCTCCCGGCGCGAAGTTCGACGTCCTGTTCTGCGGGATCAATCCGGGCCTGTACTCTGCTGCGGCCGGCTGTCATTTCGCCAGGCCGGGCAACCGTTTCTGGACGGCGCTGCACATGTCCGGGTTCACCAGCCGGCGGCTCGCGCCGCACGAGCAGCACCTGCTGCCCGGCCTCGGGCTCGGCATCACGAACCTGGCGGCCAGGGCGACCGCGCAGGCGGCCGAACTGACCTGTGCGGAGCTCGCAGAAGGCGCCGCGCGGCTGCGCGGCCTCGTCTGCCGCTACCGGCCGCGCGTGCTCGCCGTGGCCGGGGTGACCGCCTACCGGGTAGCGTTCGGCAGGCCGCGCGCCCAGGTCGGCCCGCAGCCGCAGGTGCTGGGAACGACGCGGCTCTGGGTGCTGCCAAACCCCAGCGGCCTGAACGCGCACTGGCCCCCCGCGGCCATCGCGGCGGAGTTCTCGGCGCTGAGATCCGCCGTTTCCCACGATGATTTCGGGGGCTTTAGCTAGTTTTGCTGATTTACTGACAAGTAGAATGAGCGATAACGTGGCCGGTGAGAGGCGTTACCGGAAAGGGCCGCCATAGTGACGGACGGTACGTGGTTCCGCAGCGTCGTGCCCGATGACGAGCCCGCGCCCCGGGATTTCGACACCAGCGTCGCGCATCCCGCGCGCATCTGGGACTACTGGCTGGGAGGGAAGGACAACTTCGCCGCCGACAGGGCGGCCGCCGAGAAGGTCCTCGAGGTCTCGCCCGTCGTCGCGCGGATCGCCCGCGCCGACCGGGCGTTCCTCGCGCAGGTGGTGCAGTACCTGGTCGCCGAGGCGGGCATCAGGCAGTTCCTCGACATCGGGACGGGGCTGCCGACCGCGAACAACACCCACGAGGTCGCCCAGCGCGCGGCGCCGCAGTCGCGGATCGTCTACGTCGACAACGACCCGATCGTGCTCGCGCACGCCCGCGCGCTGCTGACCAGCGACCCCCGGGGTGCCACCGCCTACATCGACGCGGACCTGCGCGACGTGGACGCCATCCTCACCCAGGCCGCGCGGACGCTCGACCTCAGCGAGCCGGTCGCCGTGATGCTGCTCGCCGTCCTGCACTTCATCCCCGATGCGGAGGACCCGTACGCGATCACCGCCCGGCTGATGGACGCGCTGCCCTCCGGAAGCTACCTGGCGCTGACGCACGCCGCCGCCGGCGAGTCGGAGACCGATCCGGTCACCGAGGGAGCCGGGCGCTACAACGAGCATTCGTCCGTGCCGCTCACCTTCCGCACCAGGGAGGAGGTCGCCGCCTTCTTCGGGGGGCTGGAGCTCGTCGGCCCCGGTATCGTGCCGCTCGGCCGGTGGCATCCGCCGGGCACGGCAGCCCCGGACGGCCAGCAGGGCCTGCCCGGCTACGCCGCGCTCGGCCGCAAGCCGTAGGCCCCGGAGCCGTAGGCCCCCGGGAGCGCGCCAGGCGGACGCGGGAGAAAGACCACCGCCCGTCCGGGATAAGCGATCATTTCCCGAACGGATTGCCGGAGCGCTGCCTGCCCGGCCTTCCGCCCGCGCGGGGGCGGTCACTGTGGCTACGCGGGCGTGATGACCCTGTCCTCGGTCACCACGGCCGTCACCAGGTCCGCCGGGGTGATGTCGAAGGCGTAGTTCAGCGCGCGGGTCCCCGCGGGGGCCGCGGGGACGCCGAGCAGGTGGGTGACCTCGTCCTCGGCGCGCTGCTCCACAGGGATCGCCGCCCCGTCCGCGGTCGCCTCGTCGATCGTCGACTCGGGTGCTGCGACGACGAACGGGATCCCCGCGCGGCGGGCCGCGAGCGCCAGGGAGTACGTGCCGATCTTGTTCGCGACGTCGCCGTTCGCCGCCACCCGGTCCGCCCCGACGACCACCGCGTCCACAAGGCCCTGGCTGATCAGGAACGGCCCGGCGCCGTCGCAGACCAGGTAGTGGGCGATGCCGAGCTGGCCAAGCTCCCAGCAGGTCAGCCGCGACCCCTGCAGCAGTGGCCTGGTCTCGTCCACGATGACGTGCCGCAGCGCGCCGCCGGAGTGCAGCGCGCGGATGACGCCGAGGGCGGTGCCCCAGCCGAGGCAGGCAAGACCGCCGGTGTTGCAGTGTGTCTCGACGCGCAGCGGGTCCTCGCCGCATTGCCCGCGCAGGAAGCTCGCACCCCGGTCGCTGATGCGGCGGCTGGTCGCGGCGCTGGCCTCCACGGCCGCGACCGCCGCGGCTTCGACAGCCGCCGCGCCGCGCGGTATCAGCGGGGTGAGGGCCAGCACCTCGCGGCGCAGGTTGACGGCGGTCGGCCTGGCGTCGCCGATCCGCTTGACCTCCGCGACGAGACGTGATTCGTCCCAGCCCTCGCGCTCGGCCTGCCGCATGGCCAGCGCCACGCCGAGCGCGCCGGCGGCGCCGAGCACCGGGGCACCGCGGATGGCCAGCCGGGAGATCGCGCCCACCAGTTCGTCAACCGCGGCGATGTGCAGCACGCGGACCTCGCGGGGCAGGGCCGTCTGGTCGAGGGCGATGATGTGCCCGTCACGCCAGGCGAGCACGTCCGGCGGGGCGTCTGGCTTGTCCGCTGTCTCAGGCATACCGTGACGCTATCTCCGCCGCTCCGCGCCCGCCATCGGCGGCCCCCGGTGCCGTCCCGCGCCACGACGGTGCCGCCCCGCCCCGCGCACTGCGGTGCGCAAAGTGACACCTTTGGGGTCTGTGCAGCGTACCCGTCTGGGGTCGCTACAGCGCGCCCGTTGCTACCTTTGGACCGTCCGGGGGGCGGCGACGGCGGGTGGAAGGAAGCGCGATGCTGCTCGGTGAGGTCCGTGAGGAGATCGTCCGCGTCTGCCGGGAGATGTCGTCGGCAGGGCTGGCGCCCGGCACGTCGGGGAACGTGAGCGCGCGCAGCGGTGAGCTCGTCGCGGTCACGCCGAGCGGCCTTGACTACGCGGAGATGTCCGCCGGCCTCGTCGGCGTGCACCGCCTCGACGGGACCCCGGTGGAGGCGCCGCTCGAACCGACCACGGAGATGCCGCTGCACCTGGGCGTCTACGCCGCGACCGGCGCGGCGGCGATCGTGCACACCCACTCCGTTGCCGCGACGGCGCTGTCCACCCTGGTGGACGAGCTGCCCGCCATCCACTACCTGGTCGCTATGTTCGGCGGTCCCGTGCCCGTCGCGCCCTATGCCACGTACGGGACCGCGGAACTCGCCCGGGGCGTCGCCGGCGCCTTGCGGGAGCGCACCGGGTGCATCATGGCCAGCCACGGCGCGGTCACGATCGGGACGGACCTGAAGACCGCCTACACGCGCGCCGTCTACCTGGAGTGGCTCAGCGAGCTGTACCTGCGGGCGCGCACCGCCGGGACGCCGCGTCTGCTGCCGCCCGGGGAGATCGACCGCGTGGCGCGCAAGCTCGCGCACTACGGCCAGCGCCCGCCCCGCGTCGGCCACGGCCAGCCGCCGGGCTGACAGCAAGCCACGGGCGCGCACGTCAGCAACCAACCGCATCACATGCGTACTTGCTCCGTTGCGGCGACGCGGGCAGCCCACGGGAACCACCCATCCGTCCGGCTCAACCGGGACCTGTAGCGGGCAGGGGCCTCGGCGGCCGAACGGCGGCTCAGGCGGCGCCGGCGCCGTGGCCGGGGGGGACCGCCTCCGATGGCGGCGGTGGGCCCGGCGGCGTGCCGTCACCGAACGGGCGGCCGCCGAGGGCCTCGCGGCCGTGCGGCGTGAGCCAGCCCGAGGTGTCCGGGCCCGCGGGCACGATCCCCGTGGGGTTGATCGTCCGGTGGACCAGGTAGTAGTGCTGCTTGATCTGGACGAAGTCGATCGTGTCGCCAAACCCCGGCGTCTGGAACAGGTCGCGGGCGTAGGCCCACAGCACCGGCATCTCGGTCAGCTTGGACCTGTTGCACTTGAAGTGGCCGTGGTAGACAGCGTCGAACCTGGCCAGCGTGGTGAACAGCCGCACGTCGGCTTCGGTGATCGTGTCACCGACCAGGTACCGCTGGCGGGCGAGCCGGTCGCTGAGCCAGTCAAGCCGTCCGAACAGCCGCCGGTAGGCCGCCTCGTACGCGCGCTGTGACGTCGCGAAGCCGGCCTGGTAGACGCCGTTGTTCACGTCCCGGTAGACAAGTTGCGCCACCTCGTTGATCTCGTCACGCAGGCGTTCGGGGTACAGGTCGGGCGCGCCAGGCCGGTGGTAGCGGGTCCACTCGGTCTCCAGGTCCAGGGTGATCTGCGCGAAGTCGTTCGTCACCACCGCGCCGGACGGCACGTCCACGATCGCGGGCACCGTGACGCCCCGGTCGTAGCCCGGCACGGCCTTCTCGTACGCCTCGGCGAGCCGCTCGATGCCAAGCACGGGGTCGCGGCCGCCGGGGTCCAGGTCGAAGGTCCAGCTCCGCTTGTCGTGCACGGGGCCGGCCATCGCCATGGACAGCACCGGCTCGAGGCCGAGCAGCCGCCGCACGATGACCGCCCGGTTCGCCCACGGGCAGGCACGGGCCACCACGAGCCGGTAGCGCCCCGGCTCCACGGGCCAGCCGTCCCGCCCGTCCGCGGTGATGCGGGCGTTCAGGTACCGGGTGTCACGGACGTAGGTCCCGTCGTCGCTCACCCCTCGACCCTACCGGCGGGCGGAATCTGGCCCCAGGCGGAGAGGGTGGCCCAGATGCCGCTGTGCGGGCCGGAGTTCGTCCTCACGCCGTGCTTCCGTCCACGACGATGACTTCAGCCCGGTGCCCGCCGCCCCGCAGTTTCCCGTCACAGGTCACCAGCGGGCAGTCCAGTGTCTCCGCCAGCGCGGCGTACAGCGCGTCACAGGCCGCCATGGCATGCCGCAGCTCCCACGCTCGCGGGATGAAGGGTACCGCCGGATGACGCCTCAACGGCATCATTGCGTAATCCGCCAGTGCCTGGACCGCGATGGCGCCGCTGATTTTGCCGCCGAGCCGCAGGCCGCGGATCGCGCTGAGCACCTCGGCACCGGTGTGCTCGGGGACATGAAGCTCGTGACCGGTCAGCTTCCTGCCGAGCGTGACACGGACCGCCTGGTTCCTGCCCGCGACCAGCGTGACCAGCGCCGAGGCGTCAACGACCCTCACGATCCCGCCGGATCATCGCGACGATGTCCTCGGTGGAGGCGCCATCAGGACCCGTCGGGCGGGAAACAATCCGGCCGATGATCTCCTCGCTTGTGGGGCTGGCGGCGATTTCCTCCAGCCGTGCCGCCACGTATGCGGACAGCGACATGCGTGCGCGGGCAGCCCGGGCCTTCAGGATGGCAGTCACCTCGTCGGGGAGATCCCGCACCTGCAGCGTGCTGCTCATGGGGCATTGCTAACACAATGCATGTGAGACATGCACCACGCAGCTACGTTATTCCAGCCACTGAGCCTAATACTCCAGCGACACTTCGTAATCATGTGGGTGCGAGGGCTCGTTGCCGGTAGTGGCAGGCTCGGGCGGTGGCTTGGTGGCGGTGTCGCCATCGGGGCCAGTGCAGCTGCAATCGAGGTGCGGGCGGCTGCTGGCGCTGCCCGGTGAACAGCCTGCGGATCTCGTTGCGGGCCGGCGGGATCAGCTCGCCGTCGCGTGGCTGGCCGCCGGGCTGGGTGGCGGCCAGGATGGACAAGAACGCGCAGGAGAGCAGGGCCAGGGTGGTCCAGCGGTGCCAGGAGGTCCAGCTGCGGACCTGATGCTCGCCCAGCGCGGCCAGTTCCTTGCTGGCGGCGAACCCGTCCTTGATCCTCCACCGGGATCCGGCTGCCTTCGCCAGCTGGGCCAAGGGCACGGGACCGGGGGCGTGGGCGCGGTAGAAGGCGTATTCGCCGCCGCTGATCCGGCGGCGGATCAGCGGCCAGTGCGGCCCCGTGCCGCTGGCCACTGCCGGATCGGTGGTCTCGATCAGGGCCCAGTCATACCAGCGGGGGCCCTTGGCGCCGGGCCCGGCCGGGATCCGCTGCCGGGCCCGGGCGGGCAGCCGCTTGGCCAGCCCGATCGGCGGGCGCGGGCCGACCCCGGTGGTGACCGGGTGGCTCTTGGCCACCGCCCGGACATGGCCCAGGCCGCGGCGGGCGTCCCGGCATCCAGAGCACGGCCGGTCATCTCCTTGGCCAGCGCGGGCTTGGTCGCGAACGCCGTGTCCTCCGGTACTCCGGCGGCGTGCCAGCGGGCCAGGATGGCGCGCAGCCGCGCGAACCAGCGCAGCCGGGTGTCTTTTGGGCGCGCTGCGCGCGGGCCTACAGGGCCTGCGGGCGCTGCGACCCGCTGGCGGGCGGGCCGTCACCCGGCCTGGCCGGGGCGGTGAGCCTGGCGGGGGCTTCTTCCTGCGGTGGCCTGCGGGAGGTGCGTTCGGCTGCCCGCATCCGCCGGGTGAGGGTTTCGGGGTCGGTGTCGGCGAGGATGGTGCCGGGGGGTGCATGGAACAGGGGGAAGGCGACGTACTGCCGGGTGTAGACCCCGAAGACCACCATCCACCGGGGCTGTTCTTCCTCGATGCGCCGGGCGGTCTCGCGGAACCGGCCGTCGTCCGTGGCGGTCATCTTCGCCCCGCGCTCTGGCCGCCGCCAAGCGCGTGGTAGATCTCGCCGGGGTCGGCCGAGATCAGGCACACGGGGTTGCCCTGGCCGCGGACGCGGACCACCTCAAAGCGCCAGCCGCCCGGCCGCCAGGTGATGGTGACCTCGTAGTCCGGGTGAGTGTCGCGGAGGGCCTGCGCGGCGCTGGTGACGGCCAGAGGCGGCGGGCATGGCGGCGGCGCGCACACGGGGCAGGGCGGGTAGCCGCACATCGGGGGCCTTCCGGTGGGTGACTAGGTGTGTGATGATCATCAGCGTGACGGGGCGGGTGTGCGCTGCGCCACAGATCGTCACCTGCGCGGCGGGTGGCGGGCGGGAGCCGAAGCAAGGCGAAGGGGCGTGAAGGATGGCCGGCCGGGCGGGACGCCGGGGGAATGAGGATGGGGACGGGCCGCAGAACGGCACGCAGATGTTCGCGGAGGAGCTGAAGGCCCGGCGGGAGGCGGCGGGGCTGACCCAGGAGCAGGCCGGGAAGCTGATGGGCTACAGCGCGTCGGTGATCGCGAAACTGGAGACCTGCCGGACCGTCGCCTCGCCGGAGCATGCGGCCATGGCCGATGCGGCGTTCAAGACGCCGGGCACGTTCCGCCGGCTGCGGAAGTCCATGATCAACGGCGTCTACGAGCCGTGGTTTCAGGCGTACCTGGAGATCGAGGAGCGGGCGGCCGTGCTGCGCTCGTGGCAGCCGCTGTGGTCGATGGGCTGTTGCAGACCGGGGACTACGCGCGGGCGGTCCTGCGGGGGGCCTGGCCGGCCGACAGTGACGAGAGGATTGAGCAGCATGTCACCGCCCGGATGGCCCGGCAGGAGATCTTGCGGCGAAAGGACCCCGAGCCGCCGATCGTGTCGGTGATCCTGAGCGAAACGGTGCTGCGCCAGCCCGTGGGGGACGCTGCGGTGATGCGGGACCAGTTCTCCCGCATGCTGGAGGATGCCCGGAATCCGCGCATCACGATCCAGATCATGCCGTGGTCGGCAGGAGCGCATCCGGGCCTGCTGGGGCCGTTCGTGGTGGCGAGCTTCGATGCCGGGCCGGACGCCGCCTACCTGGACAACGCGCTGGCCGGCCAGGTCACGGAGCGCCGCAAAGACGTTGCACGGGTGGGCTTGCTGTATGACTCACTGGCCCGTGAGGCGCTCTCGCCGGGAGCGTCGGCGGAGCTGATCGCGAAGGTGATAGAGGAACTATGGACCTGACACGCGCCCGGTGGCGCAAGTCGTCTTACAGCAGCGGTAACGCCGGCCAGTGAGTCGAGGTGGCCTCACGGTTGCCGGGTGCTGCCGTTGCCGTGCGGGACAGCAAGGACCCGGACGGGCCGGCGCTGGCCTTCGGCCCGGCAGCATGGCGGGTGTTTACCCGCCATATCAAGGCCGGGGGCACTGGCCGGGCCTAGGGCCGGGCCGGGTGCCGCGTTTTCAGGGGGCCTCGACGGTCCGGGCCTCCTGGGGCGGAGCGGGCCGTGGCGGGCGGGCCAGAGACACATCCAGCGGCGCGATCACGAACCCGTCCTCGGCCTGCCAGCCCGGGGCTTGCGTTACCCCGGCGGGGTCCCAGGCCGGGCCGGGGGGGACGCCGTATATGACGACCGCGCGGCGCTCACCCACGCCCGCCGGGCGGATGCGCGCGATCCACGGGCCCGCCCAGGAAAACGACTCCGCCCCGGCGACCGGGATCAGCCCGAGCCCCAGCCCGCCCAGCCAGCGCGCACGAGGGGACCGCCGCGCCGTGTCCGCGGTACCCGAGCCCCAGCCCGCCCAGCCAGCGCAGCAGCATCCAGTCCCCGGCGGGGTCGTGCTGCCGCCCCGCCGCGGGCACGTCAGCTAGCGGTAGTTTCGAGGATCGCGGCGACGCACGCGGCGAACGTCACCGCCTCTGTCAGCCGCGTATCACGAGCGAGGGATACTTCCTTTACCTGAGTCATCCTTCCGTCCAGGCAGGTTTCCCTGGGCGCTCCCGTCCGGGCGGGTTTCCCTGCGCAGCCAGCCAGGCCCGCCGCGGTCACCCGTTGCCCTCGGCGCCGTTGCCCGCGCCCGGAAGCCGGGCTAGCCAGGTGAGCACCTGACGGGCGTTCCTGTGCCCGGGACATCCCATCTCAGGTGCGGCCCTTCTCAGGGGCGGTAATCCCATGGCTGCTGTAGCCTTCGGCGCCGTAGACGCGTTCCCAGTCGAAGTGGCGGACGTGGACGACGTCGAACAGCCCGCTCGCCTCGATCTCGGCCGCGCTGTCCGCGAGCTCCCCTGGGCGGGGAAATCCGCTCCCGGCGGGCATGCCCTCACCGATCTCGTCGTAGACGTCCTGGATCTCGGCGAAGAACGGATCACCACCGTCCGGGACGACGTGCAGCGCGCTCCAGAACGCGAGGTGGCCGCGCGGCCTGAGCGTCTCCCACGCCCGCAGGTAGCGCACGGCCGGGTCGGTCCAGTGCCACGCAGTCGCGGCGAACACCAGGTCGAATAGCTTGCCGCCCTCCGGCCGCCAGTCCTCGAAGGCACACTCGATGACCTCCGCGTCCAGGCCGGCCAGGTTGCGCCTGGCAGCGGCGGCCAGGGCCGGGCCGAGTTCCAGGCAGGTGATACGGAAGCCCCGGCGGGCCAGGGGGATGGTCGCCTTACCCGTCCCGCAGCCCACCTCGAGCAGGCGGTCGCCGGGACGCAGCCCGGCCACGCGGACGAGATCGCCGAGCAGTTCCCCCGGGTAGCCGGGCCGGGCCCCGTGGTAGCTGTCAGCGGCCTGGTCGAAGCTGCGGCGCAGCGCCTGCCGGTGTTCGTCGCTCACCCGGTCATTTTCTCCCGTCATCTCGCTGCCCTGCCGTCGATGCAAGCCGGGCCAGCCGGGCGGGCACGGCGGCGCTCCCCACGCCGGGAGGGGCGAATCACCACTATCCGTTCGGTATATGAAGCGGCGCCGTCCTACGAAGCGGCGCCGTCATCGGCCCGGGGTCAGCGCCGGCCGGCGGTAGCGGACCTCCGGTACCTGCTCGCCGAGGAGGCCGAGGAACTGGCGGGTGCCGTCGGGGGAGAAGCCGCACGCCTCGTAGAAGCGGCGCGCCCGCTCGTTGCGCTCGAGGACCCAGAGGGTGACGTCGCCGCGGCCGGCCTCTTCGAGCGCCCGCGTGGCGTGCGCCATGAGCCGCCGGCCGATGCCGCCTCGCCATGAGCCGGGCAGCACGTAGCAGGCGTAGACCTCGCCGTGCCACGGTTCCGCGCGGTCGTCGTCACGGCAGGGGCCCGCCACGATCCAGCCGGCGATGGTGCCGTCCTGCACGGCGACGTTTTCCACGCAGCCGCAGGCCCGCTCGGTGATCATCCGGCGGCGGCGCCCGCCATCCACGGTCATGCCGTCGAGGAAGGCGCCGGGGACGATACCCCGGTAGGCGGCCTTCCAGGCCGCCACGCGCAGGCCCTCCACCGCCTCCGCATCCTGCGGTGTGGCGGGGCGGATGACGATCCCTGCCGTACGGGTCATACGGACACTGTCCGCCTGCCCGGCCGCTCCGATCAACCGGATTCCGCGCGGCGCATGATGGGGGGATGGGACCCCAGGACCGGGCCGCGGAGAGCGCCCCGCCCGCGACGTGCCCGTTCACCATCGGCAGGCCCGTCATGCGGCAGCGGTGGGAGCGGCTGACGTTCCTGCACTGGGCCTTCGAGCCCGCGGTGGTGCAGGCACTCCTGCCGGAAGGACTCCAGGTGGACACGTTCGGCGGGGCCGCGTGGGTCGGGCTCGTGCCGTTCTTCATGCGCGTCGCCACGGGGTGGCCGGCGGGTGGCCTGCGGGTCCCCTGGCTGACGGACTTCTGCGAGACGAACGTGCGGACCTATGCCCGCGATGCCGACGGGAGGCAGGGCATCTGGTTCCTCTCCCTCGACGCCGCCCGGCTGCCCGCCGTGGTCACCGCCCGCACGACCTACCGGCTGCCGTATTTCTGGTCCCTCATGCGCCTGGCGGCCCGTGACCGCGAGGTCGCCTACGCGTGCAGGCGGCTGTGGCCGGGGCCGCGCCCCGCAACCAGCCGGGTGCGGGTCAGCGTCGGCTCGCCTATGAGCGCCAGCGAACTCGGCGAGCGCGACCGCTTCCTCACCGCGCGGTGGATCCTGTTCAGCGTCACGGGGAGCCGGCAGCGGTTCGCGCGGGCGTGCCATCAGCCGTGGCCGCTGTACCACGCGACCGTCCGGGACATCGACGACCGGCTGGTGACCGCGGCGGGGCTGCCGGCGCCGCGCGGGGATCCGCTGGTGCACTACTCCCCCGGCGTCGATGTCCGTATCGGATGGCCCGAACGGCGAGGAACCCCGCCCGGACGGGTGTGAGGTTCCCCGCTCCCGCACGCCTGGCGCGCTCGCTGAGGGCGCCGAGCATGGCGGGGGAGACGTCAGCGGCGATGACCCGACCGAACCGGGCAGCGGCGGGCACGGCGAACTGGCCGGTTCCCGCTCCCAGGTCCACGACGACCGAGGATCGGTCCAGGCCGTGCGCCTCGAAGACGGCCAGGTCCCCCTCGGGGTCGGGTGCCCTTGCTTGAGGTCGAGGCCCGCGACGAAGACAGGGCCGAGGTGCCCAGGGCCCGCATGCGCCATCTCGTCGATCATCCACGGCTCGCTCACCTTGCGATCACCCGTCCCGGCCGCTGCGGCTGAGCGCGACCCGGAGCGCGCCCACCTGGGTAACCAGCATCACGGCGAGCGCGATCGTAAGGCCGATCGGGGGACCGGATCCGCCATTTGCCCGCTGGCTCCGGCCCATGATGACCAGGATCACGTAGACCACCACGCCGATCGCGGGCCACATCACGAGGCCGGCGTTCCTGGGGACCCACCGGTTGTACCCTGCGGGCCCGAAGTGGACCGGCACCTGCGCTCCGGCTGGCAAGGCGGCCGCTCCGTAGAGGGACGTGCCGATCATCCCGAGAAGCAGCACGCTGTCGATGACCAGCGTTACGAGGTTCATCCCGGCCCTTGTGTCATGTGTGCGGCTCTTGTCACGCTGCCCTTGCCCTAGCGGTCGGGGGATACGGGCCGGGCGGCCAGCCCGGCGGCCTTGCCGTCACGGCCGAAGCGGACGATCCCCCTCGCGTCCCCGGCTTCGAGATGCAGGGGGACATAGACCATGGTGTCGTCGCCGGCCCGGTGGGCGAACGGCTCGCCCATCCGCCCGGCACCGCAAGGTTACGCTCCTTTTATGCCGACGGGATCGCGGCGCGCGCGGGTCGAGGACGTGCATGAGCTTGCCCTGGGCATGCCCAATGTCACGGTTGTCCGCGGGCCACGCGGCAACCCTGTCTACCAGGTCGGCGGCAGATCGTTCGTGTTCTTCCGGAACCCGCGTCCCGACGCTGTGGACCCCGCGACCGGGGAGCGCTACACGGACGTGATCGTGTTCTGGGTGCCGTCCGAGGCCGGCAAGCAGGCACTGGTCCAGGATCGCGCCTCGCCCTTCTTCACGACCCCGCACTTCGACGGCCACCCGTCGGTGCTGCTGCGGGCGAGCCGGATCAGCGAGCTCACCCGGCAGGAACTGGCTGAGGTGGTCCAGGACGCCTGGCTCTCCCGGGCCTCGCCCGCCAGGCGCGCGGCCTGGCTCGATGCGCGGCGCCTCAGGCAGGGCGCTGCGCGCGCCTGAGCGGTGCCCCAGCCGTTCCAGTGGTATGCCGGCCCTGAGGCCGCGCTGCGTGATGAGAGCTCACAGGCCGATAAGGCGCTGGCCTGATCCCGCAGGCGCCGGGCCACCAGCCCGAGATGCCGCCGGGCGTTGCGCTGCGTCCCGGGACAGCTCCTGAGCCGCACCGGATGATGCCGGAACCGCAGTCACGCCGGCTTAGGGTTTTCACCCTCCTCTGGTTTTCCTGGCTGGCCGGTTTCTGAGGCGGTTCCGGATTGGCCGCCTGCGGGGGTGTCCCTGGCCGCCTCCGCGCGGCGGCGGATGTCCTCAAGGCTGTCGTGGAGCGCCTGCCAGACGGTGGCGAGGCTGGCGCTGAGCGGCAGGTCGCCGCGGATGGTGCCGCTCTCGCCAGCCTGGTCGCCGAGGGCCTCGACCGCGGACCGGCCGAGGCGGACGATGTTCTCGTCGGCCGCCTCGATCGTGAGGTTGCTGCCGGTCACGCGGATCAGCATGTGGCGCCGGCCCCTTTCCTCGGGCTGCTCGTCGCTGGTGCCGGTGACGTCGGCGCTGCGCAGCGCTTCCCTGACCTGGTCCAGGTCGACGCCGGCCGCGGCGAGTGCCCTGGCCGCGGCGGTATTGGCATCAGCGAGCGCCGCGAGCAGCAGGTGATGCGAGCCGACGGGGCCGGGGCCGGCCAGCTTGGCGGCCTCCTCCAGGCTGGTGTCGGCCGCCGGGGTGGTGCGCAGTTCCTCCCGCTCCTCCGGTTCGCCCGGTTCGCCCGGCTCGCCCGGCTCGCCGGGAACGGCGGCGTGGCGGCGCAGCCAGACGGCGTGGCGGCGCAGCCAGCGCTGTCCCGGCGTGCCCTGCTCTGCGGGCAGCAGGTTGAGCACGGCCGTACGGACCACCGCCGGGTCGCCGGCGTGCGCCGCGATGATCTGCGCGGCGACTCCGTCGCGTTCCCGGATGATGCCGAGCAGGATGTGCTCGGTGCCGATGTAGTTGTGGCCGAGCTGAAGCGCCTCGCGCAGGGAGAGCTCAAGGACCTTCTTGGCCCGTGGGGTGAACGGGATGTGCCCTTCCGGCGTCTTCTTGCCGGTGCCGATGATGTTGGTGACCTCCTCCCGTGCACCGGTCAGTGACATGCCGAAGCGGTCGAGGGCGCGGGCAGCGACCCCGCGAGGCTCGCGGAGCAGGCCGAGCAGGATGTGCTCGGTGCCGATGTAGTTGTGCTGGAGCCCGCGGGCCTCTTCTTGGGCGGCCACGACGACGCGGCGGGACTTGTCGGTGAATCGCTCGAACATGAGCGTCACTGTGCGGCATGCTTCACACTGTGTCAATACCATGTTATTAATAGGGAAGAGGTGGGAAGCTGCACACGGCCTGGCGCGGGCGGGACGTGGACGGCTGCACGGGGGGCAGCGCGCGGGCCCGGCGGCGGCATGGGGGAGCGGCGCGGACCGGCATGAGGTACCCGTTCGTCGCTGCGAGGCCCGCTGCGCCGAGCGGGACGTGCGGTACGGCCCGCGGCGCGTCACCCGGCACAGGCGGAGGCGCACATGGACTGGGAGGACCGGCTCGACGCGTGGGAACTCGAACTGGAACTGGCCGCCCAGCTTGAGGGATCGGACTGGGTGACCCTCGACCGGGCGGCCGCCGAGACCGGCGCGTCCCGCTCCGCCCTGCGGAACTGGTACCGGACCGGGCAGATCCCGTCCCGGCTCGTCGACGGCCCGCACGGCCCGCAGCGGCTGGTGCCGCTCGCGCTGGTCGCTGCCCGCGCCGAAGCATCGCCGCGGCTGCGCCGTACCGCTGAGCGGCGGCTCGCCGAGCAGGCCGAGCTCGAGATCCTCCGTCACCGGGTCGACCAGCTTGAGCTCCGCCTGGCCGCCCTGGAACGGCACCAGCCACCGGGCTCCGGTGAGCCGCCGGGCGGTTGAAGCGGTGCCGGCAGCCTGCCACGGCGCCGGGGCGGGCGGGGGCGGCCAGCGTGAACCGGACGGCGGGGCCCCTTGGCGGTGCACCCCTGGCGGTCACCCCCGGCAGGGCCTCCTGGCGGTGCACCCCTGGCGGTCACCCCCGGCAGGGCCTCCTGGCGGTGCACCCCTGGCCGTGCACCCCGGCAGGGCTGCCGCCGTGGAACTGTCCTGGGCCCGTCCGGCCCGACGGCAGAAAGGCCGCGGCGGCGGGGTGCGCGTCTGCGGCGGGGCCCCATGCACGGGCTGGCGGGGACAGCGGGCAAGACGGGCATCAGGGGCGCGGGGTGATGGTGACCTGTACGGTGGCCCGCCCGAGGGCGGGGTGCCCGGCGGTGATCCGGGCCAGCCCGGCCTGGCCGGGCAGGGAGCGGACGAACGCCCCGCCCACACCGCCGTAGGCGCCGAACGGGAACGGGTTGTCGCCGATCAGGACGGCCGGCCCGGTGAGGGTCAGGGTCACGTCGCCGGTGACGCCGCGCCGGTGGTTGCCGTAGGCGTCAACGGCGCGGAACGTGATCCGCGTGGCATCGGAGCCGTCCGCCTCGATCGCGCTGTGGTCGGCGGTCAGTTCCAGGCGGTCGCGCGAGGTGTCGGCGGACATGAACATGGTGGCGGCCCTGCGGCCGCCAAGGTAGCCGTCGATGCGCAGCTCGGGCAGCATGGGCGTCCGGTTGCCGGTGCGGGCACCGGTGAGGTCCACGACGGCCGGGGGACAGGCGAGGCGGCCGAACCGCCGCGTGTCCGGGGTCCCGGTCGCGACGTGCCGTCCGCCGGCGTAGATCTCCAGCCGGTCGCAGTTGGTGAAGATCATCGCGCCCGCCCCCGGCGGCTCCGGGCCGCCGGGTCCGGGACCCCAGCAGAACGCTGGCAGGATCACCGGGCGGGCCGCGGGGTCCGCCTGGGACTGGTAGAAGGCGGCGCCGGGCTTGGGGACGCGGAAGATATCGAGGACCCCGGGCGTCTTCAGGGCGCGCCAGATGCGCTTGCCGCCGTTGAGCGAGGCGTAGTCGATGGCCGCCCAGCCGAGCAGGCCCGCGTACCGCGGGTCCGACCGGGCGATGTCATGCACCTCAGCGTGCAGGGCCGCCTGGGCGGCGAGCACTGGGCCCGGATCGGTCCAGCGGTAGGCCGGCGGGCCGCTGAGCGCGCCGACGGCCTCGCTGACGAGGTACGGTACACCCGGCAGCGGCGGAAGCAGCTCGGCGTGGCCGTTGCGTGAGTGGTAGTCATCGAAGCTGAAGACGTCCTCGGCCCAGCCGTTCGTGGAGTGGGAGAGTATCGCGCCGGTCGTCGGCCGCGACCCGTCGAGCTGGTGGGCGAGCTGGCGGGTCCGTGCGTACAGCGCCGGGTGATCGGCGGTCTCGTTGAGCCGGGTGCCCCAGATGATCACCGAGGGACGGCTGCGGTCGCGGATCACCATGTCGCGCACGTTCCGGATCACCAGGTCCTGCCAGGCCTCGCCGCCGACGTGCTGCCAGCCGGGGGCCTCCTCCCACACCATCAGGCCCAGCTCGTCGCAGGCGTCGAGGAAGTGCGGGGACTGCGGGTAGTGCGAGCAGCGCACCATGGTGCAGTTCAGCTCGTGCCTGAGGATCTCGGCGTCCCTGCGCTGCAGCCGGCCGGGCGCCGCCATGCCGAGGTAGGGGAAGAGCTGGTGCCGGTTGAGGCCGAAGATCGTCAGGCGCTCGCCGTTGAGGTAGAAGCCGTCCGGCCGGAAGGACGCCTCACGGAACCCCACCCGGCGGCTGAGCGTGTGGGTGCCGGCGCCGGGAGCCGACAGCGTCGTCCGGACCGTGTACAGCTTCGGGGTGTCCGGGGACCACAAGGTGATCTGGCCGAGACCGGTCAGGCTCATGCTCGTGGCCGTGGTGCCGGTCCGGAGGCGCACCGTCCGCGTCGCGGCGGCGAGCCTCCTGGGCCCGTCCAGCAGTTCGGCGGTGACCTCGGCGGGCGAGTCTGGCGCGGCTGCGGCGTCGATGGTGACCTGCACGTCCACGCGCCGGCCTGCGGTCAGCACGTCCGCCGGGCAGGCGAACACGTCGGCCAGGAAGACCTGCGGCACCACGCGCAGCGCCGCCTCGCGGTAGATCCCGCCCGGCTGGAGGAAGTCGATGCTGTCCGGGCCGCAGCCGGGGGCGAGCGGCGGGACCGGCAGGCACCGGGAGTCGACGACGACGGCGAGCACGTTGTCGCCGGGGACGACGTGCCGGGTCAGCTCCACCGACCACGGCAGGTAGCCGCCCTGGTGGGTTCCTGCGGGCTGATCGTTGAGCACGGCCACCGCGGCCGCCATGACCCCGTCGAAGTCGGCGAACACCCTGCTGCCCCGTGCCGGTGTGCCGTCGAAGTGGCGGCGGTAGATCCACACCTTCTGCCAGGTGGCCGGGTTCCAGCCGCCCCAGGACAGGGGCGTCACGGTGTGCGGCAGGGTCACGGGCGTGAAGGCGCTGTCGTCGTAGGCCGCACGTTCAGCCCCCGGGGTGTACTCGCCGCCGAACAGCCACCCGGTGCTGAAGGATGACCCGGTGCCGGAGGACGGTCTGGCGGCGGAGAAGGCACCGCCCGCTGCCGGACCGTCGTTCATGCCAGCCGGAGTGCCAGCGTGCCCGCGATCTGGTACGCGACCGCGTGGTGCAGCGCACGGCGCTGCATGGACGCCTCGCTCATCTGCTCCTCGGTCATCACAGCTCCCCCTCCGCGTGAGCCGGTCACCCGTACGACGCAGCCGGCGCTCCGCCTCACGTATGGGCAGGCTGGTACGCGGCGGTGGCAGGGTGGCCGGCCGCTGCCGGGCTGGCTTCACCCGGGCTGGCTGCTGTCCTTCAGCGAGCCCCAGCCGTGCCAGCGGTCGATGCCGATCCAGGCACTGAACCGGCGCCGGTCCCGCTGCGGGTACTGTTCGCCCGTATAGTGGCGGGCCAGGCGGTCGATGTCGGCCAGGTCCGTGTCCTCGCGCAGCTCGGTGACGCGGCCGATGATGCTGATGTGGGTATACCAGTTGCCGTCGTCGAGCACGGTGAGACTGACCCGGGGGTCGTTGCGGATGTGCTCCAGCCGCCTGCGCCCCTCGTCCATGTTGACCAGCACCCGGCCGTTGTCCCACAGGTACCAGGTTGCCGTGGACACCGGCTGGCCGTCCGGCCGCAGGGTCGTGATGACGGCCGGGTTAGCGTTAGCAAGCATGGTGACTGCCGCCTCGGGGAGCGGTGGTTTCGACATGCGCGCCTCCTCGGTGAACCGCTGCTTCGCATCCAGATGGCATGCTGCCCGCCGTTTTCTGCCGTACGCTCACCGTGCCGGTCAGGCACAGGCCGGCGCCCGGCCATGTAGAGCGGGAAATCTCAGCTTCCCGCCCTGGGCGCCGTCCAGCAGCCTAGCCGGGCGCGGTGCCGGGCTGGCCGCCGCGTAGATTCTGCGGTGGAGAAGTTGTCCAGGAGCACCGGAGGGGACGCCGATGACAAGTGCCGACTTGCTGGCCGACGCGTTCGGCAGGATCCGCGAGACCGTGCACAGCGCGGTTGACGGCCTGACACCCGGGCAGCTCTCGTTCCGCGTCGATCCGGGGGCGAACTCGATCGCCTGGCTCGTGTGGCACCTGACCCGTATCGAGGACGACCACATCTGCGACGTGGCCGGGACCGAGCAGGTCTGGACCTCGCGCGGCTGGATGGAAAGGTTCGGGCTGCCGTTCGGCCCGCAGGCCACGGGGTACGGGCACGGCGGTGACGACGTGGCGGCGGTCAAGGTCGGCTCGGGGGAACTGCTGACCGGGTATCACGACGCGGTGCACGAGATGACGACCCGGTACGTTCAGGGCCTCACCGACGCCGACCTGCCCCGCATCGTCGACGAGTCGTGGGACCCGCCGGTGACACTGGGCGTGCGGCTGGTCAGCGTCATCAACGACGGCATGCAGCACGCCGGCCAGGCGGCCTTCGTCCGTGGCATCATCGGGCGCCGGTGACAGGATGCCACGCCGCCCCGGCCTGCGTGAACGAGTGGACGGCCGCGTCCGGGCAGCATCAAAGACGCCTGGAATCCGGGCACCAGCACCCTGAACGGTTCATCGGCCACCTGCAGGCAGGCGCCCTGCGTCACCGGCGCCGAGCGTGCCGCGGCGGCACGCTGGCGGATCTCGCCTGCGGACGCGAGGGTGACGGCCTGGAGATCGCCGCCCGCACCGGGACGCGGCGGGCGGGGTGGACTTCTCCGCGCTGGACGCACCCCGCCGCAGGACCCGGCCCTGATGGTGCTCACAGGGCGCGGGCGGCGGCTGCCTCCTGGCCCGGCCGGCGCCTGGCCAGGAAGCTTCTTTTCGCGGCTGGGCTCGCATCCGGCACGTCACGCTGGTCAATGACCTCGAAACCGGGCGGGAGCAGGGACGCCGGCTCCCCGGGGGCCAGGCACCAGCCGGGGGGCAGGCTGGGCCGCACACGCCGGGCCCCGGTGGTGAACGCCTCCCAGGCCAGCAGGCCACCGGGGGCGACCGCCTCCGCAGCCGGGGGGAAGACGGCCCGGTCCCAGTACCCGGTGCAGAGCACGAGCGCGTAGCGGCCCGGCTGCGGGCGCCACGCCCGCAGGTCCGCGTGGACCAGCGTGATCAGGGTGCCCAGCCCGCGGCGCTCCGCCTCCTGGCCGAGCAGCCGCAGCGCCACCTCGGACACGTCGACGGCGGTGACACGCCGGCCTGCCGCGGCGGCCAGCAGCGCGGCACCCGACAGGCCGCAGGCCAGGTCCGCGGCCGGGCCGTCCGGCGCCGGCATCGACAGCACGCGTTCCGCCAGCGGGTGCACGGCGAATACGACGCTGGAAGCCGCCTCGTAGCGGGCATTCCACCGCAGCCGGTCCGGGTGACCGGCGAGTCCCGTGCGATGGCGCTGCACACTGGGCACGCTAGTACAGGGCCCCCGGCGGCCGCAGGACACTGGCGCCGGCGGGCTTTTCCCAGATCGAGACGTGCTGGCGGCTCTCGCTGGTGAAGGGCTCACGCCTCCACCCGCCCCACCGCTCGCGCAGCCGCAGTCCCGCGAGCTGGGCCATCAGGTCCAGTTCCGCCGGCCACACATACCGGAAGGGGATCGAGCTGTACTCGGCGCGGCCGCCGGTGATCTTGACGTAGTTCGAGCTCATCGTCTGCGTGGCGGTGTCGTAGATATCGAACGCCCAGTGCTCCGGGCTCACCTGGAACGGCACGGCGTTCTGCCCGGGCGGGAGCCTTCGCAGGTCGGGGACCATGACCTCGATGACGAAGCAGCCGCCGCCTTCCAGGTGCGCCGCGGCGTTGCGGAAGCAGGCCACCTGCGCGTCCTGCGTCGTCAGGTTCATGATCGTGTTGAACACCAGGTACGCGACGGAGAACGTCCCGTCCACCCTCGTTGTCGCGAAGTCGCCGATCGTCACGCCGATCGCCTCGCCGCCCGGCTTGGCGCGCAGCCGGGCAACCATCGCCCGCGACATGTCGATGCCGCAGACCGGGACGCCGCGGCGCGCCAGCGGCAGCGCGATGCGCCCTGTCCCGATCCCCAGCTCCAGGGCCCGGCCGCTGCCTGCCATGTGCGCCAGGACCTCGACCGCCGGGTCCACGGCGTCCGGCGCGAACATCTCCGCCGACGACTCGTCATACGTCGCCGCGACATGCTCCCCGAAGTAACCGTCCGCATCGTCCACCGCTGGACCGTATCCCGCCAGCCCCCCGGAGCGCCAGCGCATTTCGCGCGCCCGCCGCGTGACGGTGCGTCTGCCCCGCGGTATGGCAGCGCGTTCAGCCTGCAGGGTGCTCGCTGCGGGGCGCCGTGCCGGAGGAATCGGCCGGCGTATGGCCGGGCCCGCCGCCACGTAGACCCCGCGGTGAGGAGCTTATCCGGCCACGAGCCAGAGGTGAACGCCGGTGACGAGTGTCGGTGCCCGCGGCATCATCATCACTGTCCTGCGGCACTGCCGGGTGGCGGGCCCTGGTTAACTGGCCAGTAGCGAGCTCGGGCCGCGGTGCGGGACGATAGGAGGGCCCCGACCGAGAGACGGAGACGCCGATGCCGCCGACGCATGAAGTCCTGAACCAGGTGCCGCCGCTGACGGGCTACGACGTGGCCGACGATCCCGCGATGCTCGGCGCGCTGTGCCGCGAGGGCGCGGGCTGGGCCACCGGCGCCGTGCGGGAGATCGGCCGCCTCGCCGGGAGCGAGCAGGCCCAGGAGTGGGGCAGGCTCGCGAACGAGAACCCGCCCGTGCTGCGTACGCACGACCGTTTCGGCCATCGCATCGACGAGGTCGAGTTCCACCCGGCGTGGCACGAGCTGATGACGGTCGCGGTGCGCGCCGGGATGCACGCCGCGCCGTGGCGGGACGGGCGCCCGGGTGCGCACGTCGCGCGGGCGGCGAAGTTCTACGTGTGGGGGCAGGCCGACGCAGGGCACTGCTGCCCGGTCTCGATGACCTACGCGATCGTCCCCGCGCTGCGGCACGCGACGGAACTGGCCAGGCAGTTCGAGCCGCTGCTCGCCGCCACCGAGTACGACCCCGGCCTGCGCCCGCCCGCGGGCAAGCGCGGCCTGCTGGCCGGCATGTCGATGACCGAGAAGCAGGGCGGCTCGGACGTGCGCGCGGGCACCACACGGGCGGTGCCCGCGGGTGACGGCTCCTACCTGCTCACCGGGCACAAGTGGTTCACCTCGGCGCCGATGGGCGACCTGTTCATGGTGCTCGCGCAGGCGCCGGGCGGGCTGTCCTGCTTCCTGCTGCCGCGTGTCCTGCCGGACGGCACCCGCAACCGGATGCTGCTGCAGCGGCTGAAGGACAAGCTCGGCAACCGGTCGAACGCCTCCGCCGAGGTCGAGTACGACGGCGCGGTGGCGTGGCTGGTCGGCGAGGAAGGCCGCGGCGTCGCCACGATCATCGAGATGGTCAACGTGACCCGGCTCGACTGCGTCATCGGCTCCGCGACGGGCATGCGCGCCGGGGTGACCCAGGCGGCCCACCACGCGGCGCACCGCATGGCGTTCGGCCGTCACCTGGCCGGGCAGCCGCTGATGGCGGGCGTGCTGGCCGACCTGGCCGTCGAGTCGGAGGCCGCCACGACCGTGGCGTTCCGGCTGGCCGGCGCGGCCGACCGGGCCGCCGCGGGTGACGAACGCGAGGCGGCGTTCCGCCGGCTCGCCCTGGCCGTCACCAAGTACTGGGTGTGCAAGCGGGCTCCTGTGCACGCCGCCGAGGCGCTGGAGTGCCTCGGCGGCAACGGCTACGTGGAGGAGTCCGGGATGCCGCGCCTGTACCGCGAGGCGCCGCTGCAGTCCATCTGGGAGGGCTCGGGCAACGTCGCGGCGCTCGACGTGCTCCGCGCCCTGGCCAGGCAGCCCGAATCGGCCGAGGCGTTCCTCGCGGAGCTTGACGCGTCGGCGGGGGCCGACCGGCGCCTCGATCAGGCGGTGGCCGGGCTGCGTAAGGACCTGGCCGATCTCAGCAAGGCAGATCCCGGCGAAGCCGAGGCACAGGCCCGCAGGCTTGCCGAGACCATGGCGGTCGCCCTGCAGGGCGCGCTGCTCGTCCGCTACGGCGACCCGGCCGTGGCCGACGCCTTCACCGCCTCCCGGCTGGCCGGCGACTGGGGCCGCGCCTTCGGCACCCTGCCCCCTGGGATCGACACCGCCGCCATCGTCAAGCGTGCCACGCCGCCTATGGATGCTTCGTGACCTCGCTCGGCCAGCGGGTCAGGGGTGGTACTCCTCGTGCATCGAGGTGATGGCGGTGAGCGGTCCTTTGATCTTGAAAACGCCGGTTTCAGGGGTGCCCGTGAGGTACGACGGCAACTGGCCCGCAGAGATCGGCTTGTCGACACAGCCCTTGGGGGTGCCGCAGACTATTCGTTCGATCGACGCGCCCGGCACGACGTGGGCGGTCATGGTGCCCGGGGAATCAACATAGTGCAGGTCGTCAGGGCCACCGCATACCACGCTCACGCGATGGCCTGTCAGGGTCAGCGACCCGCCGGGCGACACCATGGCGCGTGTCGCGTGGAAGAAGGTTCCCGCAGCGGCCCACGTGGCGCAGGCCTCGGTGGTGCCGGCGGATGACGCCGGCCCGGCGGCCGGGCCGGACGCGGGGGTGCACGCCGCCGGGGTAGGCAGGGCCCACACGACGGAGAGCGGCGCCGGCACCTCACCGGGGCAGAGGCCCATGCCGCCGGAGTCGGTCACCAGCCTCCAGCTACCGCCCGCCGGGCGGGTGAAAACCCACGGGCCGTCCTGGAACTGCACCAGCGGACCGCCGTCGGGGTTGCCTTTGCTCTCGGCCAGGGCCTGCGCGGAGGGAGTGAAGCTGGCGACTGCCCAGTAGGCGGGCGGCGGGGAGACCGACCCGTAGTACACCGATCCGGGTTTGGTCCCGGCCACATCGGACGGGCGAAGATGCTGGGCGGCTACCCAGGTCGATACCAGCTCCCTGAGGATCTGCGGGCTGACTCTCAGGCTCCTCGCGCTGGCCGGCCGGGTGCCGGAAGCGGCGGGCGCGAGCGTCGGACGTGGGGAAGCCGGAAGGCCCGTGCTGCCGGCCGGGGAGGCTGCGCCCGCCGTGCGCTGACCGGGTTGCCCCGCGCAAGCCGTGACCAGCATGGCAGCGGCCGCCGCGCCAGCCGCCAGGATCCCGCGCCGCCACGCTGTCATGCGCCCACGTCTCCGCGGGCGAGCGGGCCGGGTGGCTGCGACGTCGTCGGCATCGCCATGGTGCAGGCAGCCAGTCCCAACCGGACGCCCGCCGCCAGCGACGATCGCAAACACCGCTGTCCTGAGCACGATTCCTCCCACGCGCGACGCCCCGCGCGTACGCGCTTTTTTTGTTATGACGCCTCACCGGGGCTGCAGGTTGCCCCTGGAGGCTGCGGGCGGCTAGGGCGGCTCGCCTGAAATCCTGGCGGCGCGACGTGATGGAACTTCTCCGGTGCCGCACCCGGGAGCGACTGTCAGGCCCGGGCACCGGGAGCGGCTTCACCTCTGCCACGGCTCCGCCGCCGCGCGTCCGGCGAACGCGGCGAGCCGTTCCGGCGCGATCAGCCGGTAGCTGTCCTCGATGAGTTCAGCGATTTCATCCCAGTCCTGGCCGGTGCCCAGCCGTGCGCCCACCCACCCCTTGTGGCCCGCGTGAACTGACCCGGGTTTCGTGCGCGCCTCGTTACGTGTGAAGATGAAGCGTCCCGGGTTTTATGCACGCCTCGTTTTCTGTGTCCCGGCCTTCTGATCGGCCTGGAGGTCAGCGTCGTACCCGGCTTCGGCCTCCGCGGGTGGACGGCGCCCCAGCCGGTGCATCAGCCTGTGGTTGCTGGACCAGTGCACCCACGCCGGGGTGATGTCCTCCAGGTCGGCGAGGGTGCGCAGCGGGCGGTGCGGAGGACGCCGCCCGTCCGGGCCTGTCTCGTAGATCCCGGCCAGGACCCCGGTGATCGTGGCGTCCCACAGCGCCCGTTTCGACGGGGCTGCCTTCAGGTGCGCCCAGTAGGTCCGCGGGGCGAACTGGATCCCGTGCACGCTCAGCGCCCGGCGGATCGGCGCGACCCCGAACCGGTCCCGATGGGCATCGATGAACGCGCAGATCAGCGGCGTAGCGGGTCGCACTCCCGCGCGAGGAAACCCGTGGCCGCCTTGAGAATCTCGATCGTTTGCTCGAGCTCGCGGTTGCGCCGGCGCAGCTCGCGGATCTCCCGCGCCACCTCGCTGGGAACACCAGGTGCATCCCCGGCACCGGCCTCAGCCTGGCGGACCCAGCCGCGCAGCGTCTCCGCGCTCATCCCCAGCCGTCCCGAGATCGCGGTGATCGCCGCGTACTCCGGCGGGTAGTCAGCGGCGTGCTCCCGCACCAGGCGGACCGCCTTCTCCTTCACCGGCTTGCCGTACCTGACTGGCATCGTGCCATTCTCCTTCCCAGGAAAGAAGGTGTGCACGAGACCCGGGATGGTTCACCCACACGGCGTAGGCGCTGGTATCGCGGGGTGATCCTGGTTCGCGGATCACCACAACCGCCCGTTCGGGTGAACGAGATCTTCGGGCGGCGGCGCGGATGGCTTTTACCGGGGCGCGGCCTCCTCAAGGCCCAGCTCGGCGATGGACTGCTCGCGCATCCTGAACTTCTGGATCTTGCCGGTCACGGTCATCGGGAAGGAGTCGGTGAAGCGGATGTACCGGGGGACCTTGAAGTGCGCGAGCTTGCCGCGGCAGTAGTCCCTGACCTCGTCCTCGGTGAGCGACTGCCCCTCGCGGATGCGCACCCAGGCGCACAGCTCCTCCCCGTACAGCGCGTCGGGGACGCCGATCACCTGGACGTCCTCGATGGCCGGGTGGCTGTACAGGAACTCCTCGATCTCCCGCGGGTAGATGTTCTCACCGCCCCGGATCACCATGTCCTTGATGCGGCCCACGATCGCGACGTACCCGTCGTCGTCCATCGTCGCCAGGTCCCCGGTGTGCATCCACCGGGCGGCGTCGATGACCTCGGCGGTCCGTTCCGGCTCGTTCCAGTAGCCGAGCATCACCGGGTAGCCCCGGGTGCACAGCTCGCCCGGCTGGCCCCGGTCGGTGACGAGGCCGCTGGCCGGGTCGACGATCTTGATCTCGGCGTGCGGGTGGACCTGGCCCACCGTGGAGACCCGGTGCTCCAGGTCGTCACTCGCGCGGGTCTGCGCGGACACCGGGGAGGTCTCGGTCATGCCGTAGCAGATCGTGACCTCGGTCATGTGCATCTCGCTGATCACGCGCTTCATCACCTCGACCGGGCACGGCGAGCCCGCCATGATGCCGGTCCGCAGGCTGGACAGGTCGTAGGAGGCGAAATCCGGCAGCCCCAGCTCGGCGATGAACATGGTCGGCACGCCGTACAGCGACGTGCACCGCTCCTCCTGCACGGCGCTCAGGGTGGCGGCCGGCTCGAACGAGGGGGCCGGGATCACGATGCAGGCCCCGTGGGTCGTGCACGCGAGGTTGCCGAGCACCATGCCGAAGCAGTGGTAGAACGGCACCGGGATGCACACCCGGTCGGCTTCGGTGTAACCGCACAGCTCGCCGATGAAGAAGCCGTTGTTCACGATGTTGTGGTGCGACAGCGTCGCGCCCTTCGGGAACCCGGTGGTACCCGAGGTGTACTGGATGTTGATCGGGTCGTCGAAGCTCAGCGCCGCCGCGCGTCCGGCGAGGGCGTCCCGGTGCGCTGACCGGCCTGCGGCCGCCGCCCGGCCGGCCTCGGCCAGCGCATCCCACTCGGGGCTGCCCAGGTAGATGACGCGCTCAAGGTCATCGAGGCCGGGCCGTGCCTCGTCGATCATGGCCTGGTAGTCGCTGCTCTTGAACGCGCGGGCGGAGACGAGCAGCTTCACGCCGGACTGCCGCAGCGCATACGTCAGCTCGTGGATGCGGTACGCCGGGTTGATGTTGACCAGGATCGCGCCGATCTTCGCGGTGGCGTACTGCAGCAGCACCCATTCGGCGTTGTTGGGCGACCAGATGCCGACCCGGTCGCCTGCCGCGATGCCGGCGCCGAGCAGCCCGGTCGCCAGCGCGTCCACGTCGCCGTTGAACTGCGCGTACGTCCATCGCCGCCCGCTCGGGCGGTCGACAAGGGCCTCCCGGCCGGGAAAGCGCGCGGCGATGCGTTCCAGGTTCTCGCCGATCGTCTCGCCGAGCAGTGGAATGTCGCAGGCGCCGTGGCTGTAGGACTTCGCTGCCATCTGAGGACCTCGCAAGGAGAGTGCCGCCCGCGGCCGTGCGGCCACCGTTCCGGCTACCGTTGCACCGTGGTTACCGTTGCCAGTATGACGCGCACCTGCCCGCATGGCCATGGCCCCGCACGCCTTCCGGGACTGGCGGTCCCGCCGTGCTGACCTTCGATGAACTGCTCGCAGGCCGGGTTCTCGTGGTGATCCTGCGCGGCCTGCCGCCTGAGCGCACGGTGGCGCTCGCGGAGACGGTGTGGGACTCGGGCGCGGGGATCGTCGAGGTGCCCGTCCAGGACCAGGCCGGGCTCACCGCCCTGGAGATGACCGCGGCGGCCGGGAGCCGGCGCGGCGAGCCGGTCGGGGCGGGAACCGTGCTGACACCGGAACAGGTGGACCTTTCCCACGAGGCAGGGGCGGCCTTCACCGTGGCGCCCGGCTTCAGTGCCGGGGTGCTGGGCGCCAGCCGGGCGGCTGGCATGCCGCACCTGCCGGGTGTCGCGACCCCGACCGAACTGCAGCAGGCCCTCGCGGCGGGCTGCGACTGGGTGAAGGCCTTCCCGGCCAGCGTGCTTGGCACGGCGTGGTTCCGCGAGATGCGCGGCCCGTTTCCCGGCGTGAAGTTCGTCGCCACGGGCGGGGTCACGGCGCAGACGGCCCCCGGTTTCCTCGCCGCGGGCGCCCGTGCGGTCGCCGCAGGCTCCGCGGCGGCCAAGCCGGGCGGGCTGAAGGCCCTGCTGGCCGCCGTCGGCGCGCCCGCGAGCACCACAGGCCATTAGGCCGCTGCGGGAGCGCCGGCGCCGGCGTTCGCCGTCCTCGCAAGCGGGCCACGCCCGCGCGGGAGGACAGTGCGGCCCGGTCTTCTCCTGGCCGTTGCGCGGGCGTGGCACCACGGAGCTGTCAGCTCTTGCAGGTGAGTTGCGGGTTGCCGAAGTCGGCGTTGCCGTAGTTGATGGTGCCGTTTCCCTCCCCGACGTACAGCTCGAGGATGTGAGCCCCGCTGACGTTCACATCGGCGTGCGCCGTTGGAGTGGAGTTGGTCACCACGCCGCTGTCGTAGATTTTCGTGCCGTCAGCGTAGAACTGGTAGTCCACCGTGCCCGTGCTCTTCACGGAGGCATCGAGTCCCAGGTCGGCGGTGAACCGGCTGCAGTTGCCGCCGAGGTAGTAGTAGATGGTGGCGATGGAGTTGGCCCACAGCCCGTGCTGGTACACGACCCCGTGGATGGTCAGCGGGGTGCCGAAGTAGCTCTTGTCGATCAGGACTGAATCGAAGCTGCTGGTCGCGGACAGCCAGTTCAGCTGGTCCGGGTAGTACGTCGTGTGCGTCCACAGGTTGCGCACCGAATGGGCGGCCGCAGCGGGTTGCCCGATGGCCTGCGCGGTCGTACTGACGTGTTGCGGCGCCGTCGAGGCATTGGCGAGCAGGACCGCAGCATCGCCATCGGCCAGTGGTTTGGCGACGACATCGGCAGCCCCCTCCTGCGCCACGAGCTGGCCCTGTTTGCCGGGCGGGTCCTGGTCAACGGCGATAACTGCCTTGTTGCCGAGGATTTGCTCCGTGGCGGCGGACATGTGCGTCAGGTCGCGGGACGGGTCATCATCCGGAGGGTATGTCAGTGATATTTATTTCAGCGGCGGATGCGTAGCCGGCTATCCCGGATGCCGCGGTGAGCCGGACGTACCGGGCCTGTGCCGGCGGGAAGGCTGCGGACCGGGTGGATGTGCCCGATGGCCATGAGCCCCGTGCCACCTGGGTGAAGCTGGTGCCGTCGGTGCTGACCGACACCGTGTACCCGGTGATGATGCCGCTGGTGCCGCCGTCCTGCCGTGCCGAGTAGATCAGGCCGGTGACCTCGTGCGGTGAGCCCAGGTCGATGGTGATCGACTGGGGCAGCGGGGCCGGCGGCTGCCACTCGCTGTGCCAGAACGTGGTGAGCTTGCCGTCCACGGCGTACTGGGGCGGGTAGCCGGGGTGGAAACTGGTCGCCGTGGCGGTGAGTCCCTGCTGGGGTATCAGGTGCGGCCATGGCCCCGACGGCACGGTGGCCAATCCGGGGTCGCAGGACACCTGCAGGCCCGCCCAGTCGGCGCGGTCGTTGTAGGTGCCGTCACCGCCGTCGCCCACGTACAGCGTGAGGACCTTGATCCCGGCGATGTTCACGTCGACGTTGCGGGTGCTGGTGCGGTTGACGATGCCGCTGTCGTAGATCTTGGTGCCGTCGCCGTAGATCTCGAACTCGGCGGTCCCGCCCTGGCTGCTGACCTGGTTCACGATGTCGTCGATGCCAACGGTGGCCAGCAGGCGCTGACACTGGCCGCCGAGGAAGAAGTCCGCCTGCGAGACGGAAGCGACACCGAGCCCTTTCTGATACTCGTGACCCTGCATGGTGATCGGCCCGGCATTGGCGACGCTGGCGTCGCGGGTGACATACTCCCAGCCGCTGGCCGCGTCGAGCCAGGGCTGGCCGGACAGGTAGGCGGTGCCTGTGGGCGGGGGGTATGGGACGGTCAGCGCGGCCGCGGCGTGCGCGGCGGCGGTCCTGTTGCCGCCCCAGCGCCAGCCGGCCGTCACGTCCAGAAAGACCCCCCCTGGCAGCGCGCCAGGGGCGGCACGGGCCAGCCAGGTCACCGTCAGGTGCCGTCCCGGCGGCACTGCGGCAGTGCGCTGCGGCGCTTGCGGGCTCACCTGGATCTGTCCTGGCGCTGTGAGGCTCAGCCGGGTGCCGGTGACCGGCTCGCGGCCGTCGTTGAACAGCGTGATTCCCACGTGCGCGTCCTGCCCGGGCGGCAGGACAGGGCCGGCTGCGGCGCTCGCCGGGGCCTGCACGTGCGGCGCGCTCAGCGTCACGGCCGGCGGGGTGCCCGGTGCCGCGCCGGCGGAGACGCGGTAGAGCACGGCGCTGTCCGGTGCCACGGTGGCCCGGATCGCGCCTGCGGTCTCCGTCGCAGTGTGCGTCCACAGGTTGGCCATCGTGTAACGGTCCGCGTGAGGCAGCCCCACCGCTGCCGCCGTAGTGCTGAGCGTCAGCGGCACCGAGCCGCGGTTGAGGAGGGCGACGGCGCGGTCACCGTCCGCCAGTGGCTTGACCCACACATCGCCGTCGCCCTCGCGGGCGATCCGGGTGCCCTGCACGCCGAGGGGATCCTGGTCGATGGCGATGACCGCCCTGTTGGTAAGCATGGCGATCGCCTGGCTGGACAGGGAACGCACGTCGCTGCCGATGATGAGCGGGGCGGCCACCATCGCCCACATGGTGAACTGGGCCTGGGCCTCGGCGGGGGTCATCCCCAGTTCCGGCCCCAGGTAGTCAGGGTCGTTCCAGTGGCCGGGCCCGGCGGCCCCCGGGTGCGCGGCATCCGCGTCCAGGTTGCGGAGCACGTCCGGCCACTGGATGCTGTGCACGAAGCCGATATCGGTGTCGGTCCGCCAGGAGTTGCCCGTGGCCGGGCCGAACGTATACGAGTAGTACGCGGACCGGTCATAGGGCGGGTCGCCCGGTCCCAGCTCGCCGGGGACGAACGGGTTGCAGATATTGAGCAGCATCGGCCGGTGGCTGGAATTATTGAGCAGCGCGTCCCTGAACTGGCGATATGCCGTCGCGGGGTCCAGGCCCATCTCCGTGCCGCCGCAGAAGTCAACCTTGACCGCATCGAATCCCCAGGCGGCGAACTGGCTGGCGTCCTGCTGGTAGTGCCCGTAACTTCCCTGGCCCGGCCCCCCGCAGCCGTTGATCCCGGCGTCTGTGTAGATTCCCGCCTTCAGGCCCAGCGAGTGAATGTAGTCCGTCAGCCACTTCATCCCGTGCGGCCACTGGGTCTTGCTGACCGTGATGTTGCCGCTGGCGTCGCGGGTGCCGTTCCACCAGCCGCCATCGATCCAGACATAGTCGTAACCAGCGGTGCGCAGCCCCCGGCTGACCATTGCATTGGCCACGCTCACGATCGTGGACTCGCTGAACTGTGACCCCAGGCCGTAATAGGTGTTCCATCCCATGTAGGGGGTGCAGGCCAGGCCGTCCGGCGTGCAGTGCGCGCTGCTGCCGGCGGGCGCGACGCCGGCAGCAGCCGCCCGCGGGGCCGCCGCCGTGGGTTCCGCCGGCAATCCCGCGGCGAGGAGAGCGGCGGCGAGGCTGGCAAGGTACCTTCCCAGCCTGTTCCTGCTCCGCTGGGGTTGGCGTCCCATCTGCTGTTTCTCCCTTGACGACGCCGGTGGACGAGGACGAGCGGCAGGGCGCCCAAGGGCGCCGGATACGCCGCCCTGGCTGTGTGTATCCCCCACAGGCACTCATCTCCGCACAGTTATCCATCATGGGAGGTCACCGCGATCACGTCAATAGTATTTATTTAATATTTAATAGGTAGCCTTGCGGCTGCAGGCCGCAGGCGGGTCGCGGCCGGGACTGCCTGCTCATCGTGCTTGAGGGAGCGCCGCCGCGCCTGGCAAGGATCGCGCGGCGGTCAGTGGTCCCAGGCGTCCTGCGGTGCCATGCCAGGCAGTGCGGCCGCGGTCGCTGATGGCCGGTTGCCCGGGGCCCCAGGTCCCCGGGTAATTCCTAATTAATTGAATGTGCGCTAATCTCGATCGGGCGGGCCATGGCCTGGCACGGCCGTGATCCCGGCCAGACAGGGCCGTAGCCTGAAGCGGGCCGGGCCGTGGGAACCCGGAAAAGGCCGGAAGGGAGGCGTGGATGGGCGGCGTGGCCGCGCCGGCGGGCCGGTTCGCTGGCCGGACGGCGGTCGTGACGGGCGCCGCGGCCGGCATAGGCGAGGCCACCGCGCGGCGGCTGGCCGGCGAGGGCGCGTCGGTGATCCTGGCCGACATCTCCCCGCGCGGCGAGGACGTGGCCGCCGCGCTGCGGCAGTGCGGGCACCAGGCCCTTTTCGTGCAGGCCGACGTGGCGGCCGAAGACGGCTGGGCCGTGCTGAGCGAGACCGCCCGCCGCGCCTGGGGCGGTGCGGACATCCTGGTGAGCAACGCCTACGCCGCCGAGACGGCCGCCGCGCACGAGATGTCACGCGCGTCGTGGGACCACCAGATCGCCGTGTGCCTGACCGCGACGTTTCTCGGGGTGCGGGCCTTCCTGCCGGACCTGCGGGAGCGCAGCGGCGCTGTGGTGGTGACGTCATCGGTGCACGCCGTGATCGGCCTGCCCGGCCGCCCCGCGTACGCGGCGGCGAAGGGCGGCCTGACCGCGCTCACCCGTCAGCTCGCCGTGGAGTACGGCCCCGATGTCCGGGTCAACTGCGTGCTGCCCGGCCCCATACGCACCGCGGCCTGGGACAGGGTCAGCGAGGAGGACCGCCGCCGCAGCGTCGCCGCGACCGTGGCGCGGCGGTTCGGTGAGCCGGCCGAAGTCGCCGCGGCGATCGCCTTCCTCGCCTCGCCGGACGCGTCGTACATCACCGGCGCGAGCCTCGTGGTCGACGGGGGCTGGAGCATCGTCAAGGCGTCGGCGTGACAGCGGCCGGCCGGGCAGGGAGCCGGTGCCGGCCGGGCGGAAGACCGGTGCCGGCCGGGCGGAAGACATGCGTCTCCGTGAAGGTGGCCCGGTGAGGATCGTCCCAGGGAAGCAGGTCCGCGAAAGCAGCTTCATGACGATGAAGCTTGCGAAGGCGGCCCCGTGAAGATGCGGCCCCGTGAAGATAAGGAGTAAGCCCATGAGGCCATGAGGGATGACCCCTGATGAGGGCTTGCTACGGGACCAGGGAAGGGGCTCATGCCGGGGTATCTGGAGCGCGGTGTGCACGGGCAGACCGTGGTGAGCATCGCGCAGCGCATCCTGGCCGGTGACCTGGCCGAGGGCGCGACCCTTGACCTCGCCGCTCTCCA
>Ga0209061_1001082_pt1 | contig 50573 bp, 46 predicted proteins | sample Coa_R1_10_FD_187157 | JGI IMG/M metagenome (GOLD analysis project Ga0209061, IMG submission 187157) | Surface soil microbial communities from Centralia Pennsylvania, which are recovering from an underground coalmine fire - Coalmine... | ecosystem: Environmental > Terrestrial > Soil >...
GTACAGAATGTTTCTCTCGCCTTTGGCGGCGTGCAGGCGCTGCAGGGCGTCGATCTCCAGGCGCGCAGGGGGGAGATCCTGGCGATCATCGGCCCGAATGGCGCCGGCAAGACCTCGCTGATCAACGCCATCTGCGGCCACTACCATCCGCAACATGGTCGCATCCTGTTTACTGGGCGAGATATAACCCGCCTGCGTCCGCACCGGATCGCCGCGCTTGGCATTGCGCGCACCTTCCAGAATCTCGCGCTTGTGCGCGAACTGTCCGTGCTCGACAACATCATGCTCGGGCGCCACGTCAGGATGCGCTCTGGCGCGCTGGCCTGCGCGCTCTACTGGGGGCTAGCACAGGCCGAGGATGTGCGCCACCGCGCCATCGTCGAGCGGATCATCGACTTCCTGGAGATCGAGGCGATCCGGAAAGTGCCGGCAGGGGCGCTGTCCTATGGCCTGCAGAAACGGGTCGAGCTGGGCCGTGCTCTGGCACTGGAGCCTCAGCTGTTGCTCCTCGATGAACCCATGGCCGGCATGAATCTGGAAGAGAAGGAAGATATCGCACGCTTCATCCTGGACATCCAGGAGGAGTTCGGCACCGGCATCATCCTGATCGAACACGATATGGGCGTCGTGATGGACATCTCCGACCGCGTGATCGTGCTCGATGTGGGCCGGAAGATCTGCGAGGGCAAGCCGGAAGAGGTGGCCCGCGATCCCCTCGTGATCAAGGCATACCTCGGAGCGGCCGTGGCCTGAGCGAGGAGGTTCGCCTCGCATGGATACTATTCCCAAGCTGCTTCTGCACCACGCCCGTGAGCATGGGAACAAGGCTGCGATCCGCGAAAAAGAGTTTGGTATCTGGCAGACGTACACCTGGGCGGCGAGCTACGACAACGTCAGAGCGATGGCCCTTGGTCTTGCCGCGCTCGGTTTCCAGCGTGGCGACAAGCTCGCGATCATCGGCGATAACCGCCCACAGTTGTACTGGGGGTTCGTCGCGGCGCAGGCGCTCGGCGGCGTGCCCGTGCCGCTCTATCAGGACGCGATCGCGCGTGAGATCCAGTACGTTATCCAGCATTCGGAAGCGCGCTTTGTGCTGGCCGAGGATCAAGAGCAGGTCGATAAGGTTCTCTCGCTCAAGGATGAACTGCCCGGCGTCGAAAGGGTGATCTACGACGACCCTAAGGGCATGCGTCACTATAGCGAGCCGTGGCTGATCAGTCTGGCAGAGGTGCAGAAGCGCGGGCAGGATTTCGGGCAGGAGCATCCCGACTACTTCGAGGAGCGCGTTCCAGAGACCTCGCCGCATGATCCGGCTCTGATCTCCTACACATCAGGCACGACCGGCTTCCCGAAAGGGGCAGTGCTAACGCATCACAACCTGCTGGCCACGGCAGCGAACGCGATCGCGGTCGATCGGTTCCGCCTGGACGATGAGGCGATGGCGTATCTGCCCATGGCCTGGGTAGGCGATACCTTTTGGAGCTTGGCGCTGGCTCACCTTGTCGGCTTCGCGATCAATATCCCCGAGGCGCCGGAGACGGTGCAGCGAGACCTGCGCGAGATCGGCCCGACGTTCCTGATCGCGCCACCACGTATCTGGGAGAACCGGCTGGCCGCGCTCCAGGTGCGCGTCGAGGATGCCGACTGGCTCAAGCGGCGCATCTACCGGATCTTTCTGCGGGTGGCGCACACGGTCGAGCGGCGGCGCAGCCAGGGCAAGCGCGTGCCGCCCTGGCTCTGGCTTCTGCACCAGATTGGCGAGGTGCTGGTCTACGGGCCGGTGCGCGACCACCTGGGGCTACGACGCATCCGCTTCGCCTACACCGGCGGGGCGGCGATCGGTCCCGACGTGCTGAGCTATTTCCGCGCTCTCGGTATCAACCTGAAGCAGGTCTACGGCTGTACCGAGTGCTCGGCTCTGGCCACGGTGCAGCGCGAGCACGAGGTCCGGCCTGATACCGTCGGCCGCCCGCTGCCCGGCGTCGAGCTGCGCTTGACCGATGAAGGCGAAGTGCTCGTCAAAAGTCCCGGTGTTTTCCAGGGCTATTTCAAGAACCCGGAGGCGACCGCCGAGGCGCTGCAAGACGGCTGGTTGCATACCGGAGACGCCGGCTTCTTTGCGCCAGATGGCCAGCTTGTCATCGTCGACCGGCTGAAGGATGTAGCGCGGCTGGCTGGCGGGGCTGCTTTTGCGCCGCAGTGGATCGAGAACAAGCTCAAGTTCAGCCCCTATATCAAGGAAGCGGTCGCGCTGGGGGCAGAGCAACCGTTCGTTGCCGCGCTGATCAACATCGATGGCGAGACGGTGGGGAAGTGGGCCGAGAAACGCGGTCTTGCCTACACCTCGTACATGGATCTCTCCCAGAAGGCGGAGGTGGGCCGTCTCATCCTGCAGGAGGTAGAGCGGGTCAACAGCGACCTGCCCGCTGAAACGCGGATCCGCCGCTTCATCATCCTGCACAAGGAGCTGGATCCCGACGATGAGGAGATCACCCGCACACGCAAAGTGCGGCGGCGGTTGATCGCGAACAAGTACGCGTCGCTGATCGAGGCGCTGTACAGCGGCGTTTCGCAGGCCGAAGTCACGGCGACGATCACCTACGAAGACGGGCGTCGCGCCGAGATCCGTAGCCTCGTTGCCGTGTACGAGGCGAGCCAGATGGTGGCGGCAGCGCCCGAAGTGCTGGCGGGGAGGTAGAACGTGGACTTCTTCGTCACGCTGCTTGTGCGAGGCGTAGTGCTGGGCTGCCTCTACGCCCTAATCGCGCTGGGGTTTGTTCTCGTCTACAAGGCGACAGGCGTGCTCAACTTTGCCGTGGGCGAGATGGCGATGTTCGGAGGATATCTGGCGGCCGCCTTCGCCGTTTCCTACGGCTTGCCACTGGGCCTGGCGATCGGCCTCGCGTTGCTGTGCATGATCCTGTTCGGCGTGGTGCTTGAACAGGGCGTGCTGCGGCCGATGATTGGTCGGCCGGTGATCGGCATGATCATGGCCACGCTTGGCCTAGGCATCTTCTTGCGCGGGATCAGTCCCATCATCTGGGGCGTCGGCACGAAGAATCTGGACCTGAAGCTGCCCGATAGCCCCGTCTTCCTGGGCAATGTCAGCATCCCGCCGGTCGATCTCGTGGGCGTGGCCCTCACGCTGGCGCTACTCGTGGCGTGCGCCTACTTCTTCCAGCGTACGCGCTACGGGATCGCGATGCGTGCCGTGTCCGACGACCAACAGGCGGCGATGGCAATGGGCATCAAAGTGAGCGCCATCTTTGCCGTTGCCTGGGCGCTGGCAGGGGTGGCAGCGATAGGTGGAGGCCTCATCTGGGGCAACAAGATCGGCGTCAATCAGGATCTTGCCTCGCTCGGGCTTCAAACATTTCCGGTTGTGATCCTGGGCGGGCTGGATTCGATCCCTGGCACGATCATCGGCGGCTTGGTCGTTGGCATCTGCGCCAACCTCGCCGGGGGTTACCTCGATCCATACGTAGGTGGTGGCCTCGAGTACGTCGCTGCCTATGTCTTGATGATGATCGTGCTGCTGGTGCGTCCCTACGGGCTTTTCGGCCGCGAGATCATCGAAAAGGTGTAGTTCATGCTGAACCGTGAGTGCGGTGTTTTCAAAGCCACATATCAGGCCGATATGGCGCTCTACCCGGTGCCGCTGGCTCGCTACACCGTCGCAGCCTTCGCGATCTTCTTCGTGCTCGTGTTCCCGTTCGTGGCTGGCACCAAATATCTCGTCTGGGCGAACTTTGCCGGTATCGCGATCGTCGCCGCGATCGGTCTCAACCTGCTGACCGGTTACGCGGGGCAAGTCTCGCTGGGCCATGCGGCATTCATGGCAACCGGGGCCTACACCGCCGCGATTCTGGTGACCCGAGCGCACATGCCCTTCTTGATCGGATTGGTAGCGGGTGGATTGCTCGCTGCTGTATATGGCCTGATCGTGGGACTGCCCTCGGCACGTATCAAGGGGTTCTACCTGGCGATCGCCACGCTGGCCGCCCAGTTCATTACCGAGTGGCTGATCAACCACGTGAAATGGATCAGCGGTGGCTTTCAAGCCAGCATCCTCGTCCCTGCCGTGAGTCTGGGACCTCTGCGCTTCGATACCGAACAGAAAAAGTACTTCCTTATCCTGGCGTTCGTCGTCCTGGCGACCATCGCGGGGATGAATATTGCGCGCAGCCGTCTGGGCCGCGCCTTCGTCGCCCTGCGCGATCGCGACGTCGCGGCCGAGATCATCGGCATCGATGTCGTGCGGTACAAGTTGCTCGCCTTCACGATCAGCGCTTTTTACGCTGGAGTTGCGGGTGCGCTGACGGTCTACTACTCAGGGACGGCCAACATCGAAGCGTTCCAGATCAACCGCTCGATCGAGATCCTCGCCATGATCATCATCGGCGGCCTGGGCAGCACGCTGGGGTCGATCTTCGGCGCTGCGTTCGTCTCAGTGCTGCCATCGCTGCTCGAAGACGTGCTGGGGCACTTCCACGGCGTGCTACCGGTGAGCGATGTCGGGACGTTCGTCGCCCAGTTGAAGCTGGTGGTTTTCGGCGGGTTGATCATGCTCTTTTTGATGGTCGAGCCGGAAGGGTTGAACAGGTTGTGGAGGAACGTGAAGGATTACTTTCGCGTCTGGCCGTTCTCGTACTGAGGGTGCAGTGGAGTAGAACTCCAGAACAAGGAAGGAGGGAGGTTGATGACACGGAAATGCGCATTCGCACGGTTGGCAGCCACCGTGGCCGTGATGCTGGTGGTGGCGGCTTGTGGAGCGAATAACAACAACAAGGCGAACAACAAAGCGCCGACGACGGCTGCCTCGGCCACACGCCCGGCCGCGGCAGCAACCGCCGCGACCCAGGCCGCGGCAACGGCTGCGGCAACAGCCGCGGCGACGCGGCCAGCACCCCCCGCCGCGCAGCAGGCGACCAAAGAGCCGATCACGCTGGGCATCATGTACGACGCAACCGGTGCTACCCAGAACATCGGCGTGCCTCTCAAGGCGGGCGTCGAGGACTACTTCAACCTCATCAACAGCAAGGGTGGTGTCGATGGCCACCCCATCAACGCGATCTATTGTGACGATGGGTATCAGGCACCGAAGGGTGTCGAGTGTTACGAGAACTTCAAACGCGGGGGAGCGATCGGCATGTTGACGTACGGCACGCCGATCGTCGCCGAGCTGCTCAACCGTTGCAACCAGGATCAGATCCCTTGCCTGTTCCCCGGCTACGGCGCGGCGAGCGCGGCGAACGGCGAGAAGTACCCGTATGGCTTCCCCATGGCTGCGAGCTACTGGTCGCAGATCGGCGCAGCGGTCCGCTTCGTCCTTGATCAGTGGCAACAAGAGGGGAAGAGCGGCAAGCCGAAGCTCGTCTACCTCTACTACGACAACCCTGCCGGCAACGAGCCGATCAGCGTCCTCGATGCGATCGCGCAGAAAGAAGGGCTGCAGGTCGAGAAGATCGCCTGCCCCGCGCCCTGCAACGAGATGTCAGCTCAGGTGACGCGGATCACCGGCAGCATCCGCCCCGACTGGATCATTACACATATGTTCGGCGCGGGGCCGTCGGTCTCGATCAAGTCGCTCAAAGGTGCCGGGTTCCCTCTGAATCACGTGATCTCTCTGGTGTGGGGTAGTGGCGATACCGATGTGGACGCCGCTGGAGGATGGTCGGTTGCGCAGGGGTACTACGGCTTGCAGTTCACCGCCGTGGGCACAGATCTGCCGGTACTGCGCGATATCCAGCAGATGTATCGCGACCAGGGTAAGCAGCCACCCGATACCATGACCAAGAACAATGTCTACTACCTGCGCGGGGTGGCTATCGCCGCGGTCTTCACGCAGGGGCTCGCGAACGCGCTCAAGCAGAAGAGCACGCCGCTCACCGGCACCGATCTCAAAGCCGGGCTGGAAGCGATCCACGGCGACGTTGCCGGCGTGACCAACCTGAACGTGACCGCTCGTGACCACGAAGGTGGGGGATTCGTGCGCGTGTACCAGGTGAAGGGGAACGGCTGGCAGCTCGCCCGCGACTGGTTCCAGGGGTATCGCGATATCGTCGAATCCTTCGTCTACAAGCCGTAGGAGCATGAGCGGATGGTGGCGGCGGCGGAGCAGTCGTTGCTCCAGGTCAACAACATCGAGGTCGTGTACAACGGCGTCGTTCTCGTGCTGAAGGGTGTTTCGCTTCAGGTTCCCCGTGAGGGTATCACCGCCCTCCTAGGAGCTAATGGCGCGGGCAAGAGCACGACGCTCAAGGCGATCTCCGGGTTGCTGCGGCCGGAGCGCGGCGAGATCACGCGGGGCAGTATCGAGTTCCAGGGCGAGCGGATCGATCGCTTGGACGCGGCCGAGATCGTGCGCTTGGGCATCGTCCAGGTGATGGAGGGGCGGCGTGTCTTCGAGCACCTCACGACCGAAGAGAACCTGCTCGTCGGCGCGTACGCCCGCCGTGACGGCCATGTGCGCCGCGATCTGGAGCGCGTGTACCACTACTTCCCCCAGCTGCTACGCCGCCGCCATATCAAAGCGGGCTACCTTTCGGGCGGCGAGCAGCAGATGCTCGCCATCGGCCGGGCACTGATGAGCCGACCAACGCTGATGCTGCTGGACGAGCCGTCGCTTGGCCTGAGCCCGCAGCTCGTGAGCGAGATCTTCGCGATCATCGTACGGCTCAATCGGGAAGAGAAGGTGAGCATCCTGCTCGTCGAGCAGAACGCGATGATGGCGCTGCAGATCGCAACCTACGGCTATGTGATGGAGGATGGTCGGATCGTGCTGGATGGCGATGCCGCCAGGTTGGAGAGCAACGAGGACGTACGCGAGTTCTATCTTGGCCTGAGCGCCGTCGGCCAGCGGCGTAGCTACCGCGAGGTGAAACACTACAAGCGACGCAAACGCTGGCTTTCGTAACCGCAAGCTGGCAAGAGGAGGGACGCGCGATGTCGGTTGTCGCGGCGTGGTACCAGCGGATCGTGCCGCGTCTTCAGGAGCAGATCCAGTACGCCTACGAGCGCTGCCCCGCCGTGCGCGAGCGATTAGATGGCGTGGGTTTCTCTCCGGCGGACCTTCATGCGGTGGCCGATCTAGAACGTGTGCCGGTTCTGCCCAAAGAGGAGCTTGTGCGGCGGCAACGCCAGGAACCACCTTTTGGCGGCTTTCTTGCGATCCCGTTGGCAGAACTCAAACACGTTTTCGTTTCGCCGGGGCCACTCTACGATCCGGCAGGCGCGGAGAGCTTCCACACCGGCGAGTGGGCGCGCGAGCTATTGCGTAGCTTCGGCCTGAAGCAGGGCGACTTCGCCCTCAACACGTACGCCTACCATCTCGTGCCAGCAGGGCTTGGCCTGGACGAGTTCCTCGTCTCGGTTGGGTTGACGGTGGTGCCCGGCGGCGTGGGCAATACCGATGTGCAGGTGCAGACGTTGCGCGACCTACCGATCGCGCTGTACTGCGGCACGCCGAGCTTCCTGATGACGCTGCTCAAGCGGGCGGAGGAGATGGGGATCGATCCGCGGCGCGATCTCTCGTTGCGCGCGGCCTTTCTGGGCGCGGAGATGCTGCCACCCTCGTTGCGGCGGGAGATGGAGGGGTACGGCATTACCCCGATCGAGACGTACGGCACCGCCGACGTGGGTGTGATCGCGGTGGAGTGTCCAGCCCATCAAGGTCTGCATCTCAGCGAGGAGATGGTTGTCGAGATCGTCGACGGAGGGAGCGGGCGCCAGGTGCCGCCGGGAGAGACCGGCGAAGTAGTCGTGACGACGTTCAATCGCGTCTATCCGCTGGTGCGGTTTGGCACGGGCGATGCCACGTATCTCATCGACGAACCGTGCCCCTGCGGTCGTGCAACGCCGCGCATCCCGCGTATCCTGGGGCGCGTGGGGGAGGCGGTCAAGGTTCGAGGGATGTTTCTCCATCCGCACCAGGTGCGCGAAGGGCTGGCGAACGTACCGGGGCTGGCGCGCTATCAGGCAGTGGTGGGCCGCCACGAACATCGCGACGAGCTGGTGCTGCGCATCGAGCTGGCGCCCGGCGCCGAGCCGCCGAGGGTGGAGGAGTTGCAGAGCCGGCTGCAATCGCTCTGGCGCGTACGCGTGGACAGGATCGATGTGCTCGCGCCAGGCACCCTGCCCGCCGACGCGCGCGTGCTGGTGGACGAACGGGCGTGGGAGTAGCGGCTTCTGTGGCTCTAGTGCCTGGCCAACCTGGCGCGACAGGTGGCCCCGAAGGATGCCCGGGCGTGCTTAATAGCGGCCGGGTGTCAGGTAGTACTGGAAGGGGTCGAGGCGGCGGAGCATCGCCAGCTCGGTCGGGGTGGGCGGTGCGACCTCGCGCAGCGGCTCGGCAACCTTGAGATCCCACGGCACCAGGGCACGGATCGTCTCGGCGTCGATGTGCGGGAAGACCGCTTCGAGCACCAGCTCGCACGATCCGGTTTCGCCGCCGTCGGGTGTGTCGTATCGGTAGACGCCCATGGTAGAGATGACGCAGTTCGGGCCTTGCGGGGCCAGGCCTGCCCGCCGGCGCGCGCCCGGGCCATCGATATAGCCAGGGCTGGTAATGAAGTCTACCCGCTCGGTCCAGCGACGCGGCTCCTGGGGCATCAGGACGAACACCTGCGGCGCGAGGCAACTGATCTCCGTGTTGCCGCCGGTGCCGGCCAGGCGGCGTTGGGGGCGGCCGTACTCGCCCAGGACCAGCGTGTTGACGTTGCCGTACTTATCGATCTGCGCGCCGGTCAGGAATGCGAAGGCAACGTGCCCGCCCATCAACACCGTGCCCAGCGCATCGACCATATCCGAGACCATGGCTGCGCCGTCGTTGAGCAGCAGGTCGTGGATGCCGATCGGCGCGCGCGGGACCGTTGGCGGATCGGGGCGCCAGTCAAAGGCACCGACCTCGGTGCAGAGCTGGATCTCGGGGGCGTACAGGCAACGGGCGAGCGTGCCGGAGAGCACGGGTAGGCCCAGGCCGAGGAAGGCAACGCCTTCGCGCGGTAGCAGGCGTGCGGCCTCGATACACATCAGCTCGGCGAGGGTGTAATCTTCGGCGTACTGATTTACCATGGCGTTTCTCCCTGCACCTTGGGCAGGTTCAAGGTGCGCGAATAGCCGTAGTTGGGGGGAGCGAGCGGCGTGCGGCCCGGCTCGGCGAGGATGCGCGCGAACATCTCTGGGCCGATCGTCTCGCGCACGCGGGCGAGGTACTCCTCGCGACTGTGCACACCGTCGATCCATTCGGCGCGGAAGCGGGCGAAGCCCTCGCGTGAAGCGAGCGCGGGGGAGAGGACGCGCTCCAGGAACAGGTAATCGAAATCGTAATAGCCGGCGAGGCCGCCCGGGTGCGCGCCGAACGGGCAATGAACGACGGCGCTGACCTGGAAACCCGCCACGATCGTGCGGCTCGGATCGGAGCGGATGACGTCGGTCGGCACGATCTCTTCGACGGTGACGATCACCTTGCGGCCGGCCCAGAGGCCCCAGCGAGCATCGCCCTGGTGGCCCCAGCTGTGCACGTTGCCCTCGGCATCGGCGCGTTGGGCGTGCATGATCACCACATCGGGGCGGATAGCGGGCAGCAGCACCACGCGCTGGCCGTCGAACGGCGAAGTCATGACCGCGTGCCGCCGGTAGCCGGGAATGCGGCCAGGATACTCCGCGTGTTCCAGGTGCAGGTAATCGGTGCCGAGGAAGCTGCGAGTGGGGATGAAGGGGATGCCGAGGGCGCCGGCCATCAGCATGAGTGCGATCGCCTGGTTGCTGTAGTCCTCGTACTGGATCTCGCCGCGCTCCATCATCTCCTGCACCGGGCCGGGGCGCAGCGCTCCCTGGATATAGCCGCTGCGAATGCGCCGGCAGCATCCTCCCAGGGCCAGCTCGGTAGCGGGCCAGACGACGGACGCTCCCACAACCTCGAGATTGCGCTTACCCTGACGGACGATCTCGTGCGTGAGGGCGAAGGGTACGACAAGGTAGCCCGCGTACACCGTATCGCCATCGGCGACGAAGCGGTCGACGGCCTCTTCGAGCGACATCAGTTTAGTGGGCGGCACAGCTCGCACTCCTCTGGCGGGTACGCATGCGCGTAGTAGTGAGGCGCTGCTTCTTGAGTAGCAGAGCGTGGCCGGAGACGCCAGCGGGTAGCGGCCGTTACTTGATCGCCAGCGGGTTGATCGGCGAGCCCACGGCGCCTGTCACCGGCAGCGGCGGCGCCACGAACAGGAATTCGTACACGCCATCGCGTGCGCAATCCTCGGCGAGCTCGTCGAGGGCGAAGATCTCGCCGACCAGCAAACCCATATTGACGACCATGACCAGATGCAGCGGCTGAAAGGAATCCGGCAGTTCGTTGGGCCGCACCTCGACGCCCCAGGTATCGCTGGCAATACCCGCGATCCGTTTCTCGTACAGCCAGGGAGCCGTGTGGAAGGAGAGCCCCGGCGCGTCGCCACCTGCATAGGTGCCCCAGCCATGGGCGAGGCAGTAGCCCATAAAGCCCGTGCGCACGAGGACGATGTCGCCCGGTTCGATACCGACTCTCTCCCGCTCGGCTGCCACATCAAGGTCAGAAGTCGTGATCGCGTAGCCCGGCTCCAGGCTCTCGACCCCTTTCGCTCGTGCGATATCAAGAAGTACGCCGCGCGTCACGACCTTATCGCGCATTTTCTCGATACCGTTCCTCGCTGCGCCATCGCTCGATACCAGCGACGCATCGGCGCCGTTCCACATTTTGCCGTTGTGGAAGATGTGCGAGAGGCCGTCCCACTGCGTGCCACATTGGAGAGGCATCGTGACGGTATCGTCGGCGTAACCGAATCCACGCGGGAACGGTCGTCCCTGAAAGCTCTGCCGGCCGGTGGCGTGGTCGGTTCCGGTTGCTAGCATCTGGTGGATGGGGTTAACGCGGGAGAAACGCCCTGTCTGCGGTCCATTGGCGTCAAAAGGCAGCGCGAGGGAGAAGATCTTGCCCTGTTTGACCAGGCGCGCGGCGCCGATAACCTTTTCCGGCGTGATGTAGTTCAACGTCCCGATTTCATCTTCAAGTCCCCACTTCCCCCAATTGCGGAAGCGTTCGCAGTACTCGTCCAGGATATCGGCCATCTGCGGTCTCCTCTGATCACTGCGCGAAACCGTCGCGTTTATCGCTTCAGCGCGGCTCTTGCAGAAGCTCGGCCTGCTGTTCGATACCTGGCATGATCCAAACCGGGCGTGCGGGATTTGGTTCGAACGCCAGTCCCGGTCGATCGGGCGCGAGGCCCAGCAAGGTGACGTGGAAAGGACTGACGTACTCGATCCGGCCGTTCACAAGCCGAAACGCCTGGTCGTGGCCGGGATAGATGATGTCAGCCCGCTGCACGACGCGCTGGATGCTCGCTCGCGCCAGTCGTTCATCCCAGAAGACAAGCGGATTCTCCCCAGTCAGCGCGACCGAGGCGAAATGCAACGCGTCGCCGGTGATGATCGCCAGCCCGTCGTCGGTTTCGACCTCGACGCCGATGCTGCCCGGCGAGTGGCCGGGGAGATCGATGATGCGGCAACCGGGCAGCAGTTCATACCCTTCTTCGACTTCTTCAATCCGTGCCTGACGGAACGTATCGCCCGTCCATAGCGGCGTAGCCCAGTCGTTACGATGGGGGTGCTGGCAGTAGCGCCACTCGGTGCGATGCATGAGGATCGGCGCGTGATCAAACACGTCCCAGTTCTGGATGTGATCCCAGTGAGCATGGGTCATGACCACGGCGTCGATGCTCCGCGGCTCGATCCCGCGTGCGGCCAGCTGCGCCTGCATGTACGTCCTTCTTCCTACATGCGCCGTATCGACGAGAATGCGCTTGCCGCCCCCTTCGACCAGAAAAACGCTGCAAAAGCCAACAATACCCACGTTCGTTTGGAAGGAATATCCCTCCATCAGGATATCGATCCTGGCCATCAACCTGCCTCCAGGGATTGCTTTGCTGCGATTCAGCTGTTACGCGTGTTACGCGGCTTTGTAAGCGTCGATAAGGTACTCCTGCGCATAGGTGAAGATCCAATATTCATTCTTCACATAGCTTTGGTGCACGTGGTAAAGGATAGGGATCGTCGTCGGAATGTTGTACATGCGATCGGCCATGATATTGACGACGTCCTTGATGTTCTCTTTGCGTTTGTCGGCGTCGAGTTCACGACGCTGCCGTTCGATGGCGTCGAGCAGTTCTGTATCCTGCTGCAGCAAGGGGGCCAGTCCAGGAGCGATGATGCGCGGACTCTCCGGCTGCCAGAAAATGGTGAAGTATTCGTTGGGGTCTGCGCCGACCAGGTTCGCTGACACTGCTAGTCCTCCGCTCCATTTCCCGCCGATCACCGTCTGGGCGTAGAACTCGGAGTATGGGAGGAGCTTGAAGTTGGTTTCGACGCCAATCGCGCGGAGTTGCTGCTGAATAAGCTCGCCTTGTTGTTTCTGGACGGGGGTCCAAACATCCGAACCAATGAGGTCGAATGGACCGAGTTTATTTACACCTGCCGCACTAAGCAGTGCCTTTGCTTCTTGTAAATTGTACTGGTAGTACTTGGCGTTGGGGAAAGCGTTTTGCTTAGGATCGAAATACCACTGCGTTAGTCCGCCGTAGGGCAGTGCCCAGATCCCTTCAACACCTACCTTGACCTGGTCGTCGCGATTCATCGCCATGGACAGAGCCTGTCTTACGCGCTTGTCCTGGAAGATCTTTTGTGTCAAGTCGAATCCTAGCCAAGGGTTTCCCTGCACGACGTACTTAAGAAAAGTCGCGTCAGGCAGGTCTTTCTTGAGCGAAGACACATCGTTCGGCGTGACGACGCCCGTCCACGCCAGTGTGTCGATTTGCTTCGAGCGTAACGCCGCGATCGTCGTTGAGGCGTCTGGTATAAGCTTGTAAACGACGCCAGCTGCCAGCGGCCGATCCTTGACGAAGTAGTTCGGGTTGCGCTCGAAAGAGAGCTGTGCTCCCACCTGATAGCCGGTGAAGATGAACGGACCGGCACTCCACATATCCGTTTCGAGTTTGCCGGTACCGAACAACTCGTAAGGTAAAATGTAGAACACCCCTTGGTGTGCGATATGATTGAGGAACGGTCCAAGAGGCTTGGAGAGGGTAAACTTTACTGTATCAGGAGCAACGGCCTCGACCTTGGCAACATCAGCCAGAAGCAAGCGGCTCGGATGATCGGTCTTGAAGCGGTCCCAATTTTTCAGGACATCCTCGGCCGTCAGCGCGCGACCATTGAGCGGCGCTTTATCCTGCCATTTTGCTGGCTGCAGCTTGAAGATATAGGTCGTTGCGTCCGGTTGCTCGGGCATCGTTGGGGCGAGATCGGTTGTGATCTTGAAGTCGATCGGGCCGATGCCGGGACCAACGGCGAACTTGAGCAGCCGCGGGTAGACCATCGAGTCGTACATCATGGAGCGCTGGCTCCACGTCTTGATGTAGTCGAGGCTCGCCGGGTCGCCGTTGTCGTGGGTGATGATCGTGCCGCCCTGCCCGGGTTTCGGTAGCACCGCGGCCGGTGATGCCGCAGCCGCCGGCGATGCGCTTCCTGCCGGGGTGGCCGCGCTCGTCGGGGGCCGCGATGCAGCCGTTGCAGGCGCCGGGGGCTGCGTGCTCGTCTGCCGCTGGTTGTTGTTCTTGCCGCCACACCCGGCAAGGAGCGCTGCAGCGCTGAGCCCACCAGCCCCTATCGAGCCCAGAAAAGCGCGGCGTCGGATGCGGGCCATTCGGTACTGGCTCAACCATCGTTCCCAGGATGCGTTGATCGCCATGCTGCTCTCCCCCTTTCTTCCTTAAAGAGGCAATACGGGCGTTTTCCACGACTTGCGCTCGCTCTCTTGCATTCCCGTTTGTGGCATTTCACCTCCTTGCTAACCGTTCCGCGCTCCGCGCAGGCGCGGATCCAGTTCGTCGCGCAAGGCGTCACCAAGAACGTTGAAACTGTAGACGGCCAGGAAGATGGCGATGCCGGGCCAGATCGAAAGCCAGGGGTCGCGCAGCATATCGCGGCGCGCATCAGGACCGATCATCGATCCCCAGGAGGGCTGTGGCGGCGGCACACCGTAGCCAAGAAAGCTCAGCGTTGCCTCCAGCAGGATCGCCAGCCCGAGGAAGGTTGTCAGGGTGACCATCGTCGGCGCAAAGACGTTCGGCAGGATGTGCCGTATCAAGATTCTCCTGTCCGTCGCGCCGAGGCTGCGCGCTGCCTCGACGTATTGCAGATCGGCCGTGGCCAGCGCGGCGCTTCGTACTACCCGTGCAGCCGAAGGGAAGAGCAGGACCGCGATAGCAACGGTTACCTGCACCTGGCCTGGCTGGAACATCGAAACGATCGTGATCAGTAGGATCAAGCCAGGGAAGGCAAGCAGGACATCGACCGCGCGCTGCAGGAGGAGATCGAGCGCGCCACGAAGGTATCCGCACAACGTACCGATCAGGGTTGCGGCGACTCCGGCGATCGCGACGGCGCCTAGACCGACTAGAAGTTCTACCCGTGCACCCCAGATCAGCCGGCTAAGTACATCGCGGCCCAGATTATCGGTGCCGAGTAGGTGAGAGCGGGTGGGTCTCACGAGTTGATGGAGTACGTCAGTCGTCGCGTAATCGTAGGGAGCGATGACCGGCGCGAGAATCGCCAAAATGGCAAAAAGCAAAAGAATACTCAGACCCAGCGCGCCCAATGGTTCACGGCGGCAAAAACGCGCGATCGCTGCCAAGGAAGACCAGGGCAGTGCACGGCGGGAACTGGGCGAAAGAGCGACGTCAGCGCTGGCGGTTTCCATCACGAGCGGCCTCCGGTCAGGCGGACGCGCGGATCAAGAATGCTATAGCTTAGATCGACGACGAGATTCAGCAGCAAGACAATCGCAGCGAGGATTAGATCGATTCCCTGAATGACCGGGTAGTCGCGATTCTGGGCCGCTTCGAGCAGCAATCTGCCGATACCGGGCACGGAGAAGATGCTCTCGTACACGACGGCGCCACCGATCAGGACCGGAATCTGAAGGCCGACGACGGTCACGATCGGCACCAGAGCATTGCGCAGACTATGGCGCCGCAGGATGGCCAGCCCACCCAAACCTTTGGCCAGCGCCGTGCGCACGTAATCCGAGCGCAACACTTCGAGCATCATCGCCCGGGTCATGCGCATCAGAAAGCCGACGAAGTATAGACCGAGCAAGAGCGCTGGGAGCCACATCTGCGCCAGATTTTTCACAGGATCGGCGCGGAATGCGGTATAGGTGAGCGGCGGACTCCAATGCCACCATACCGCTGGCCAGACGACGACGAGTGTCGCGATCCAGAAACCCGGTAGCGCCACTCCTGCGATCGCGAAGCTGCGGGCCACATAATCGATCAAGGTGTTGCGCTGCATTGCCGAGAGAACGCCGACGGGGATAGCGATGCCCACGGCGATGACCAGTGCGAATGCCGCCAGCTCGAAAGTTACTGGCAGCCGTGCACGCAGTTCTACCGAGATCGGACGACGCGTCCGCAACGATTTGCCGAAGTCGCCGTGAAGGACGCCCGTGGCCCAGTTCCAGTACTGGACCGGCCAGGGTTTGTCGAGGCCGAGGTCATGACGCAGTTTCACGAGGTCGGTGGGAGCGGTGAACCCTTGCTGCGCGGCCAGTACCTGGACGGCGTTACCGGGCAAGAGGCGGACGACCAGCGACACCAGCATAGTGACGAGGATCAGACTAATCAGGAGGAGGAGGAGCCGCCGTATGATGTAATCAAGCATCTTCGAGGCCCCTTCGCGAGAAAAGCCTCTCACGAATACCAGACACCAGCATCTACCGTGACGTCGATGCCTGTGATGTTATGCGCTTCGTCGGATGCGAGAAACGCTGCGACGGCGGCGATATCCTCGGGCGTGCAGATCCGTTTTAAGGCAGCATTCGCCGCCATGTTCTGTTTGAGGTTTTCGACCGAGGTGCCCCACCGTTCGGCGAGCTCATCGAGACGTGGTGTCTCGACAGCGCCGGGACTGATCAGCACAACGTTGATGTCGTACGGCCCTAGTTCGAGTGCAAGCGTCCGCGTGAGGCCGACAAGGCCCATCTTCGTCGTCGCGTAGGGAGTACGTGTTGCCAGGGGACGTTTACCCGTGATTGAGCCGATATTGATGATTTTCCCCCGTCGCCGTGACATCATGCTTCGTGCTGCGGTGCGGGCACACAGCCAGGGGCCGGTGAGGTTGATGCGCAGCGTCTCTTCCCATCCAGCGAGATCCAGCTCCCAGATAGGCCCAATCGCGCCGGCGATCGCGGCGTTATTGACCAGGATGTCTACTGGCCCGAACGTCGAGGTGGTAGCGGCGAAAAGACGCTCTACGCCTTCTTCCGTCGCGGTGTCTGCGGTGACGGCGAGGGCCTGGCCTCCAGCGGCGTTGATCGCGGCGCATGTTTCATCCAGAAGGTGGGCACGGCGCCCGGAGATCGCTACCTTTGCTCCTTCGCGGGCGAATCGCTCGGCAATAGCCCGGCCGATCCCGGTTCCGCCTCCAGTTACGATAGCGACTTTGCCTTCGAGACGCCTGCCCATCGCCGCATCCTCCTCCACTTGCGTCGTGGCACCTGGTATTGGTTTGCAAAGACGGCAAACCGCAGCGACGCGCGCTGTCTACTAGCCTGGAATGGCTGGATAGTAACCATCGGGTTACTAGGGTGTCAAGAGGCCACTGCTTCTAGACGCGCTACGTGCAGCTCCCAGAGGGCCGAAGGGCTGTGCGTGGGCGTTCGCAGGCTAAGGCGCGCTCATCTATCTCTAGTGAGTGCCAGAGCGTTGAGAGCTTGGATCTTCTAGGGGGCGGAAAGCGGGCCGCAGCTACTGAGCCGGGGTGTCTTCTGAAAGGTCCTGCGTGGCCATTGGCCGATGCTGACAAAAATTGGTGTGCCGCGTTTCGATACCCTGCAGAACGAGACGGATCATGCATCTTTTAGCCTGTTCCAGTTCTTCTGGTGAAGATAAATTACGATCGGTATACAGTTGTGCACGCGGCAGGAAATGGAAGTAGAAGGCTGCCAGCGTTACCAGCTGGGGCCAGAGCACTTCAGGATCGATGTCGGCATCGAAAATGCCGCTTTCGGCGCCGGTGCGAAAGATCTGGATGATGAGATCGTGCAGCTTGGTCAGAGCCCCCGGCTCCAGCTCATTGAGAACGGGCCAGCCGGCGACGGCTTCCCAGCCCACGAATTTGGTATAGCGAGGATGAGCGCGTAGCGCATCGAAGTAGACACCGATAACGGTTTGTAACGCTTCTCGTGGACCATCTGTTTCGAGAGCGCGACGGCCCTGTTCGTAAGCGGGGTCGAGAATTTCGCGGAAGCGCAGTTCCGCAACGGCTGCATAGATCCCCCGTTTGCTGCCGAAGTAGTGGTACAGCATCCGTTTATTGACGCGGGCGCGGTCGACGATGCTCTGAACGCGTGTGCCTGCAAACCCCTTGGCAGCAAAGAGCGCTTCGGCAGCGTCAAGGATGCGGCGTCTGGTCTCCTCAGGGTTGCGTTTCCGCGCCGGCGCGGATAGTGCCCCTGCCCGCTTCGTAGCGAGCGCCTGAGAATGCAACAAATGTGCTTGCCCCTGGCGACGTGCGTTGCGTTTCTGTCGTGCGGACATAGCGTTGTCAGCGTACCGCGTGCTTTGTTGGCCGACAAGGAAACGGCCGACGCTGTAAGCAGGTCCTCCATCTAGGCAATGCACACTTGGACGTCAACCGCCACGCAAGCCACCTACAAAAGGGGTACTACTTGTGTCCGAACCAGAGTAGCCGGTACAGCAGGCATGGCTAGCGGCGGGTGCAGCCCGCGAAGCCTGGGGCGACTTTAGCACAGGGCACAAGCGTTGACAAAACGCACAGTGCGTGCTATATGTGCGCAAAACCGCAAGAGAGGGCAGCGATGCGGCTCAGTATCTTCTCCGTTTGCGACCACCACCTGGACGTTGCACGTTCCCTCAACCAGCTCTACGAGCAGGTCCTGGAGGAGATGGAGCTAGCCGAGACGCTGGGATACCAGGACTACTACGTCGCTGAACATCACTTCCACGAGTATGGCGTCATCCCCTCTCCACCTGCCTTCCTGGGTGCAGCCTCTCAACGTACCTCTCGTCTCGGTCTCGGTGTGGCGATCGCCAACCTCGCCTTCCACAACCCGCTCCTGGCGGCAGAGGAGTATGCGATGGTCGATCACCTGTCGCGAGGACGGTTGCGTCTCGGCGTCGGTTCAGGCTACCTCCAGCACGAATTCCAGGGGTTTGGCATCTCACCAGAAGAGCGGCGCCAACGCTTCGAGGAGGCGCTGGAGGTAATGGTGCGTGCCTGGCAGGGGAAGCCCTTCACGTATCAGGGCGTCTATCACCGTGTCGACAACGTGCGGATCGCCGTGACTCCCTACCAGCAACCCCATCCACCGCTCTGGGTTGCTATCCTCCACGCCGATCGTGCCTACCACGTAGGTAGGGCAGGGCGGAGCATTATGATGGTGCCTTACGCCACCTGCGAGAGCATCGATGCCCTGGGTGCGCTCATTACTGCCTATCGGCAGGGCTACGCCGAGGCCGGCGGCCAAGGCGAGCCTGACGTGGCTGTCGCCCTGCATACCTACGTCTCATCGAGCAAAGAGGCGGCCAAGGACGAGGCCGGCGATGCCCTACGACGGTACGTGGTCACCCGCCTCTACGCTCGCCAGCGTAGCTTCGAAGAGCTGGACCAAGGAGAACTGATCCTCTTTGGCGATCCTGATCTCGTTGCCGGGCGGCTGCGCAAGCTGGCTGCGATGGGGGTCACCCACCTCATGGCGCTCATGAACTTTGGCGCCCTTGAACCCGAACGCGTGCGCCGATCCATGACGCTCCTTGCACAAGAGGTGATGCCACGCGTGGCCGCGGCGCCTAGCCTGCCATAAAGGTCCCCCCCATGTTTATGCCCATCAACTATCGGGTAGACACACGGAGATGACGACATGGACGTGGTGCCAAGCAAGAAGGGGTTTCCGGCGGCATGCCGGGTGCGCCCGGGCGTTCAGGGCATCTCGCTGCCCCTGACCGGCCGGCCGCCTCAAGGGTACTGGAACGAGGTGCTGGCCTTCGGTGCAGAGGTAGTACGTCAGCGGCCGGCGACGGTGGTTGCAGAGGCATATGAGGCGCAGGGGGTGCCCGCCCTGCGCCCGGAGGATCTGGAAGCAAGGCCCGGTATCGTTCGCCGCCGGGCGTTCCACCTGACGGCCGTGCAATCGGGACCGTTCCCTCAACCGGTCCTCGGATCACAAGATGTGCTGCTCTCGGTGCTGAATGGGCAGCCAGACCCCGCGTTGCGCTTTCGCCATACTGACGCCCAAACGATCATCTTTGTCCACCAGGGCGAGGGGAGCGTGGCGACCGATTTCGGGCCTCTCGCTTTCACAGCCGGCGTGTTTCTGTTCCTCCCTCGAGGAACCACGTACGCGCTACGCTCCCACGGGCAGGTGACATTGCTGTTCTACGAGTTCCCGAGGCGCGTGCTGCGCCCCTACCATTATTGGATCCGCAACTATCCCTATCCCGACACGGCGCTGGTACTGCCGGAGCCGGTGGAGATCGAAGACCAACCATCCGACAGGGGTGATTTCCCCGTCTACGTGAAGCGCCTGGTAGGACCGTGGACGGTGTTGCGCTACCCCTTCAGTCCCTTCGACGCTGTAGCTTGGGAAGGCGACCTCTATCCCTTCCGGCTGGCCCTGAAGGACATTCGCACACTCTCCTCGCCCGATTACCATCTCGACCCGCCCACCTACACCGTGTTTGTGGCCGAAGATGAGGGTGCGTCGATGCAAGTGTTTCTCCCGCGCTGGGTACACTCACTGCCCTACCCCCATCAAAACGACGTGGACGAGGTGCTGTTCAACCATGCTGGTTACCACGCTCGCCCCGAGGTGAGAGACGGCGACGCAACTCTCCATCCGGCGGGGACGTTTCACGGGCCGGACGTGCGAGTCAGCCAGCAGCAGAATCAGGCGACCCCTCCTTCTGGCCGCGATCTCCCTTGGCGGGAGGAGATCGGCATCATGGTCGAGTCGCGATCGCCATTCGTCGTGCTGCCGGCCGCCGAGGCAGTGGAGGTTCCGGAGTACGATCGGTCCTGGTTCCGGCAATACCAGCTGGTAGTCGGTGGCTAGGGGGCGGTGGCGGAGTCCAGCTGCAGGCGGGGCCTTCCCGATAACTCGTCGATTGAGGAGGTCTAGCAATGAAGGCAGCCTTCTGGCGTGCCCTGGCGCTGTCGGCCGCAGCGGTTCTTCTCCTTACAGCCTGTAGCAGTAAGAGCGGGAAGCCTGGCGGAAAGCCGATCCTCGTCGGGCTGAACATTGAGCAGTCGGGTTCCGCCTCGGTCCAGGGCGAGGCGTACGCTCATACCGCCACGCTCTGGGCGGAACAGGTGAACAGCAAGGGTGGCATCCTCGGTAGGCCGGTCGAACTCGTCACCGTTGATAACAAGTCCGATCCTACCGAGGCTGCAGTGCTGACGCGCCAGCTGGTACAACGCGGGGTGGTAGCCATCGTGGGGCCGGGTACCACGCCCACCACGCTGGCAGCGATGGATACCATCCTGAAGTCTAAGGTGCCTGACTTTTCCATGGGATCGGCCGATAGCATCGTCGTCCCTGTGCAGCAACGGCCCAACGTGTTTAAGACCACCTTCCAGGCTTCCCAAAACGTCGATGCTATCCTCGCCGATATGAAGCGGCGTGGTATTCAGCGCGTCGGCCTGCTGACGGTCAACAACTCCTATGGCGATGCCGGCCTGGCTGCCTGGAGGAGTGCCGAGCAGCAAGGGCAGGTACAGATTGTTGCGGCCGAGAAGTTTGAAGCGAATGCCACCGACGTGACACCCCAGCTCACGCGCATCATGAGTGCTAATCCCCAGTCTTCGGTTTGCTGCTGGTGAACGACTGGAGCGCCCGCGACATCCAGGCCTGGGAGTACGTGCCGCTCGGGCCATTTCTGGGCAAATCCTTCGCCACGTCGGTCTCACCCTGGCTGGTGACGCTCGAAGCCCTCGCTCCTTTCCTGGTCTTGCTGGAACCGCAGAACCCACCACCGTTGTCCCACCTGGCCGATCCTCGTCCCGTTACCTACGACGTGCAGCTGCAGGTAGTGCTGGCCGCAGGAGGCGAGGAGCAGACCATCACCCGCTCCAACCTGCGGCACCTCTACTGGTCGCTGGCGCAGATGCTCGCGCACGCTACCAGCAACGGTGCTCTCACGCGTCCGGGTGATCTGTGGGCGACAGGCACCGTGTCGGGGCCAGAGCCTGGGATGTCCGGTTGTCTGATGGAACAGACGTGGCGCGGTCAGCGCCCTCTGGCCCTGGCCGACGGTTCACAGCGGACGTTCCTGGAGGATGGGGATACAGTGATCATGCGTGCTTGGGGTGAGAGGGAAGGGCAGGTGCGTATCGGTTTCGGCGAGGTGCGAGGTACGGTACTGCCGCCGGTTTAAGCCATCGCTTCGGCGATAGCCCGGGCCGCTTCCAGGACGTGTGGTAGCACCGCCGCGACGTCTAGCTCACCGATGGTGACGACGCCAACACTGGCCTCGGCGGGCCGGCCTTTAATGCAGATCGGCGCGGCGATACCCGCGGTTCCCGGTTGCAGCTCGCCGCGCGTGATAGCGTAGCCTTGGCGACGGGCTGCCTCGACCTCTTCTCGCTCACCTGGCCGCGGGGCACGGCCGGCCAGGATCGCCAGTCCTGAGGCGCCCCGATCAAGCGGATGGCGAAAGCCCACCCGGTAGGCCACGTGCATTTGAGTGCGGCGAGGTTCTACCACCACCAGCGCGATTGCCTCGTCCTCATCGGCCAGCGTAACGTAGGCGGTGGCCTGCGCTCGCTCGGCCAGATCGGTCAAGATAGGCAGCGCCACGGTGCGCAAGTCGTGAGCCACGCCTCGTACCAGATCGATGACACCGGTGCCGAGGATGTAACGGCCGTCGCTAGCGCGCCGTACCAGGCGGTGCTGGGTTAGCGTCGTCAGCAAGCGGTAGACATTGGTGCGGTGGACGCCCAGCCGACCGGCCAGCTCTGTCACCGTTAGCCCTGCGGACTCGCCCGCCAGCACCTCGAGCGCGCTCAGGCCGCGATCCAGCGTTTGAGAGGACCGGCTGTTGTTCCGTCTCTGCTGGCGGGCATGCGGGTGAGCAGAAAGCCCCATGCGTCACCGTCAGTCTCGCGAACTCTGCCTGCATCTTATCCTAACCATCATCCAAAGGCCCGGCATAGCCTGACAAGGAGAGCGCTTCTTGAGTTCAGAGCTGTAGCGCAAGGCAGAGTTGCTCCACCAGGGCTGAAAGCAGAACGCGTTAGGTTACCGGTGCCATATTTGCTGGAGACCTGTCGATCGCTCCCGGCAAGCACAGCGATCGGCCGCAGACGTGCCTGGTCGAACGATGTGATACTTCCGAGCGGCCATCCTGGTTGTCTCTAGCACCAACCCGCTGGAGGAGTGGACCAGGGCCGGGAACCCGCTGGTAGTTGGGGCTCTTGGAAGAGCCTACCAAGCAGATGGCCTGCCTGCACGTCCACGTCCCACACAGGCCTCACAGCGCCCGGAAGACAGAGCCACATCGGTAGATACAGGCGTTCTACATGCTTTGCGAGACGACCTTGCGCTCGATCCCGCTGACTTCGCCCGCTGGTCCGATACCGATGGCCTCTTCGACAACGTGCCTGATAGCTGGGTCGAGATACGCAAAAACGGCCCGCGCGTGAAGAAGACGTACGAGGATGCCGTACCCCGACGCGGCTGGGTGCGGCCGGACGGCCGCCTGCTGGCAGAGCCAACGGCTGAGGCCGCCCCCGGCTGGTGGCAGAGCGACCCGCTGCTGCTCTGCCCGCGGTGCCGCACCGTGTGGGACCGGCGTGGCAGCGAGTACCGGCGGCTGGCCAGCTTCGGCCAGGCGGGCCGCTCGACCGCGACCACCGTCGCGCTCGCTGCGACGATCGCGGGGCTGACGCGGACGGCGGTGAACCCGTCCGCCCGCAAGGTGCTGAGCTTCACCGAATTGCAAAGGTTGGCTGTCAAAGTTGCCCTTTCCTCTTTCTGCAGGAAGCGCGCGCAGAGGGGTATTTGCCGGTCGGCATTCATCTTATATTACACTCATTATTCGTATGTGAGCAGTAGAACAGTTCTTGCTCTGCACGCTGCGAGTGAGTATTTGCCGACGTCTGCTGCGCGTCTCTGCCGTGCCTGGCGTGGCACGCACCCCCTGTTACCGCTGGTCGCTCCTGGCGCCGACCGCTTCCTGGGACGTCGTCCCGGTGAAATCGAAGCGCAGCGTACCTGGATCGCCTGGTCGCAGCGGGTTCGTGAACTGCTGGCCAGCGTCGCTCAGGTCGCCCATGATGTCGTCGCCCGCTGGACGCACGCCGTTCTCCACCCAGTTCACCGCGTCGTCGAAGGTCTGGATCACCTCTTGCGCGCTGAAGTTGCAGTGACCCGGCGCGCGCACAATCCGCTGCACCAGCAGGTCGGTGTGACCGGCACGCGCAACAGCCCGGTACAGCTCGCGCTCGAGCGAGATCGGCACGTAGAAGTCGCCGGTGTCGTGAATGGTGATCAGCGGGTGCGCGATCTCACCGGTCCATGGCTTGACCTCGGCGTAGGGACCATGGCGGCCCCGCACGTCCCAGTCTGGATCTTTGCGTCGCACCCCGGCGTTGATCTGGTCGGGTGTGAGTGTCCCGTTTGGATCGATGCCGTAGATCGTGAAGGCGTTGGTCGCGGCGCGACTGTACGGATCGGTGGCGCCCGCTAGCGCGTTGCCAACGATGAGATCGCCGTTGGCCGCGTTGAGCCCTTCCACGGCGAAGGGGCGCGGCCCGCCGGTGATCGCCAGTTTGATGCTGGCCAGCTGCTTCCCCTTGTCGGTGTAGTGGCCCGCCGTCCCGAGGATGCTCGCCATCTGCTGCGTCGTTTGCGCGACGGTGTCGGGCGACGTGAAGCGCAGGCCTGTCACGAGCTCCGCCGCCGCGGCTGCTGCTGTGAGATAGTCGAATTCGCCAGGGCCGGAGGCGCAGTAGGCGATACCGGCGTCGAAGGCGTCGGGAAACTCCTGCAGACCGAGCTCGACGATGTGTCCGCCCATCGAGAGTCCGAGCAGGTACGTGTGGCGCGGCGCGACGCCGTTGTTGGCCTGCGTGAAGAGGTCACGGAGCAGCATCGTGTCTTGCAGGCCGATGCCCGGAACATAGCCATTGCAACGGTAGCTGGAGGCGGCCCAGGCGAAGCCGTTCTCGATGAGATGGTTGCGCAGCGCCGGCGAGAGGCCAGGCGCGAATGTGTACGAGACCTGCGGAGAATCGTAGCCCACGGAGAGGAGATCGCCGTTCGGACCGCTGGTGCTGACGAAGCCGTGCGCGATCAGCACTAGATCGCCGTTCCAGTTGGCGGGGATCTCCATGCGGTAGAGTCCGCCATCGTACTGGCCGAAGAACGCCTGCGCGCCGGGCAGGGCCGTGAAGGAGGGGTCGGCGTAGCGCCAGGTCATCTGCGGGCAGGGGACGGGAGTGAACGGCGTTACGGCTACCGCGCTGGGGGCGGCAGGCACGATGCGGCTCGTGGCGAGCAGCGCAACGACGAGCAGCAGCACCTGCGCGGCGCGGACGCGCGCCGAACGCGCGCGAAGGGGGTGGTGCATGGCGATGCCTCCAGGGGTGCGTATGGGGGAGTCGCGCTCTCTCTGGGCGAAGGTTGTAGCACCAGTGCGGCCTACCGTCAATGCAGACGCCCCGCCTCGCCATAATCGCCGCGTATCCTGGCTGTACGCCCACCGCATGCGGCAGGGGAGAAATCGCGCTGCCGCGGCGCGGTCAACCGTTGTCTCGTTTGTACGCCGCTCTCCAGCGCGCATATCGGCTTGTGGCGCGCAAGCCCACCACTCCATGTACAGAAGGAGAAGCAGGCTTCTTCAAACCGAACCAGAGCGGCCTCTTCCCAGTCTGTGCGCAAAGGAGGGCGAGCGACTGGCTGGCCTACGCGCGGCAAGGCGCCAGCCCGCTGTTGCGTCGACGAAACCGGACGCCCGTCGCCGTTGCCCAACCAGGGCGAGGCCAGACCGGCCGCACGCTCGTGGCCGCGCAGGCTCGGTGTCGAGCGCCGTTCACGCACCCGTGAGCAGGTAATCGACCAGGGCATCGGGCGAGATCGCTTTGCGCCCTTGCCCGCCACGCAGGTCGAGCAGTTCGCACTGTGCCGCGTCGTTCGCCAAGATGTAGGCGTATTCGGCAGGACTGCGGTCGGCGGCGCGCAACTGCGCCTTGATGCTGCGTGCGCCAGTAGCGACCAGCGCACCGATGCCGGCATGGCGCAACCGCCCGCAAAGCACCGCCGCGGCATCGTGCAGCTCCGGCGTCGCGAACGCGACATAGACGCGCGGCCGGGGGAGCGGCGGTGGTTCGATCCCTGCTTTCTTCAGATTCAGCACAATCCGCTCGATGCCGGTGGCGAAGCCGATCCCCGGCGTCGGCTTGCCGCCGAGGATCTCCATCAGACCATCGTAGCGGCCGCCAGCGCCGATCGTGCCCTGGCTGCCCGCATCCTCGGGAACGATCTCGAACACCGTGCGCGTGTAGTAATCGAGGCCGCGTACCAGCCGCGGGGTTAGGCGGTACGGGATGCCGAAGGCGTCGAGCAGACCGCGCACGCGCGCAAAGTGCGCCGCGCACTCAGCGCACAGGTGCTGGTCGATCGTCGGCGCGCCGGCGATGATCGGCTGGCAGGAAGGCACCTTGCAATCCAGCATGCGCAGCGGATTTTTCTGAAAGCGCTCGCGATCGTTGCTGCACACCTTGTCCAGGTGCTGCTGGTAGTAGGCACGCAGCAGCGCGACGTACGCCGGGCGGCAGTTCGCATCGCCGATGCTGTTCAGCAGGACGGTCAATCCGGTGAGCCCCAGGCGTGCGTAGAACTGCCAGAGGAAATCGATCAGCTCGGCATCGATCGCCGCGTCCGCCTCGCCGATCGCCTCCATGCCGAACTGGTGGTGCTCGCGCAGGCGGCCCGCTTGTGGCCGCTCGTAGCGGAAGGCCGGCGCGATGTAATACAGCTTCACCGGCTGCGGCAGATTGAAGAGGCCGTGTTCGAGATAGGCACGCAGCGTGTTCGGCGTTCCCTCCGGGCGCAGCGCCATCTCGCGGCCGTCGCGATCGGTGAAGAGGTACATCTCGCGCGAAACGATATCGGTCGCCTCGCCTGTTCCGTGGATGAACAGCGCTGCTTCTTCGAACGTCGGCGTGTCGATGCGTTCGTAGCCGTAGAGCGCCGCCATCTCCTCGGCGGTGCGGAGCACGAACCGCCAGTACGGCTGCTCTGCGGGCAGGATATCCTGCGTGCCGCGCGGGGCTTTGAACGGGGCCACCCGCTACCTCCTTCCTTGTGTTCGGGACATATGGCATCGCCGCGTTGCGCGCGGTGTTATGCTAAAAACGAAGCCGATCCCGTTGAATCGGGCGCGTTGCATGGCTCATTGCGCCGGCGTTCGGCGCCGCTGGCGCGCACATCGCAGAAGCGCTTGGAGCCGACACGTAGACGATAGCATGGAACCTGACGAACTGTTCGCGCGTGTCGCGGAGTATCTGCCGCCCGATAAAGTGGCGCTGATCCGTGAGGCGTACGCCTTCGCGGAGGAGGCGCATCGCGGCCAGATGCGTTTGTCCGGCGAGCCGTACATCCAGCATCCGCTGCACGCGGCGTACACCGTCGCCAACCTGCAGCTCGATGCCAGCAGCGTGGCGGCGGCGCTCTTGCACGATGTGCTCGAGGACTGTGGTATCACGCCGCAGCAGCTCAGCACGAAGTTCGGTCCCGAGATCGCCCGGCTGGTCGAAGGGACGACCAAGCTCGCCAAGATGCACTGGCGGCCGGCCGAAGGACGTGACGCCTCGCAGGCCGAAAACCTGCGCAAGATGTTCCTCGCCATGGCCGAGGATGTCCGCGTCGTCATCATCAAGCTGGCCGATCGCCTGCACAACATGCGCACGCTCGACGCGCAACCGCCCGAGAAGCGCGTGCGCATCGCCGCCGAGACGATGGAGATCTATGCGCCCCTGGCGAACCGGCTCGGCATCTGGCAGCTCAAATGGGAGCTCGAGGATCTGAGCTTTCGCTACCTCAACCCTGAGAAATACCACGAGATCGCCTCGCTCGTCGCATCCAAACGTGCTTCGCGCGAGAAGTATATCGGCCAGGTGGAGGCGATTCTCAGCGAGGAGTTGCGCAAGCACGGCCTCAACGCCGAGGTCAAGGGCCGCGCGAAACACATCTACAGCATCTATCAGAAAATCCGCAAATACGAGGCGCAGGGCAAAAGCTTCAACGAGATCTACGACTTGCTCGCGCTGCGTGTGATCGTCGATACCGTGGCCGATTGCTACAACGCGCTGGGCATCGTGCACGGCCTCTGGCGGCCGATCCCCGGCCAGTTCGACGATTATATCGCCAATCCAAAAGACAGCATGTACCAGTCGTTACACACGACGGTCATGTGCCTCGGTGCGCGGCCGCTCGAGGTGCAGATCCGTACGCATGAGATGCACGAGATCGCCGAATACGGTGTGGCGGCGCACTGGCGCTACAAGGAAGGTACCAAGCGCGATCGCGTCTTCGAAGAGCGGCTCGCCTGGCTCCGCCGTTTGCTCGAATGGCAGCGCGATCTGGCCAGCGCCGATGATTTCGTCGACTCGGTCAAAACCGATATCTTCGCCGATCAGGTCTTCGTCTACACGCCGCGCGGCGATATCAAAGATCTGCCCGCCGGTTCGACGCCGCTCGACTTCGCCTATCGCATCCACACCGAGCTGGGCCATAACTGCGTCGGCGCCAAGGTCAATGGCAGGCTGGTGCCGCTCAACCATCAGCTGCAGAACGGCGATATCGTCGAGATCCTCACCAGCAAGAACTCGCGTGGCCCCTCGCGCGACTGGCTCAACCCCGAGCTGAACTACCTGAAAACGACGCACGCACGCGAAAAAGTGCGCGCCTGGTTCAAGAAGCGTGAGCGTGCCGAGAACATCGAGCGTGGCCGCGAGCTGCTCGAGAAGGAGCTGCGTCGCCTCGGCCTGAGTCTGAACGAGAAGCTGCCCGATATCCTCAAACTGCAGCACCTCGACAGCGCCGACGATCTGTACGCCAAGATCGGCGTCGGCGATCTCAGCCCGCACCAGGTCACGCAGCGGTTAGCGCAGGCGCTGGAGGCGCAGCATGAGCCGATCCTGCCCGTGCCGGTCACGCGCCCGCAGCGCGCCGTCGCCGCTTCGATCCATGTCAACGGTCAGTCCGACATGCTGACCTCGATCGCGCGCTGCTGCACACCGGTGCCCGGCGATCCGATCGTCGGCTACGTGACACGCAGCCGCGGCGTCACGATCCATCGCGCCGATTGCCTCAACATTCTCAACGGCGAGAAGGAGCGCCTGGTGCCGGTAGAGTGGGGCAGCGCTGAGCAGTTGTACCCGGTGGCCCTGCGCATCGTGGCGGTCGATCGCGTCGGCCTGCTGCGCGATATCACAACGCTGATCAGCGATGAGAAGGTCAACGTCAGCGGCGTGCGCACGCAGGAGCGCGGCGATCGCGAAACCTGCGTTTACCTCACCGTTGAAACAACCGGTATCGCGCAGCTGACGCGTCTGCTGCATAAGATCGAAGGCGTGCGCGGCGTCTTGAGCGTCACACGCAGCCGCGACAGCCTGCGCGCGGAGGTGTGAGCCGATGGGCGCCGCCAGGTTCGAACCGGGCGAGCGGGTGCTCGTCGATATCGCTGCCGGGATCGTGCCCGGCGCGCCAGCGCATGCGCCCGACTGGCAGCCGGGCACCGTGCAGGCGCGCCTGCCGGACGGTCGCTACCGTGTCGCGCTCGATCTGCCGATCGCGGGCCGCATGGCGGTGAAAGAGGCGGCGCCCGAACATATCCGCCGGCTGCTCTGAAGCTGGACGCACGAATCAAGGGGGTGAAGTAATGGTCGCTGGTCAGCAACTCGAATACCTGCTCGTCGAGGATGCGTTGCCTGCCGTGGTGATCACGCTCAACCGGCCAGAGCAACGCAACGCCCTCTCCACGGGGATGATGCGCGAGCTGACCGCCGAGCTGGAGCGGCAGAGCGCGCGCCCCGAATGCCGCGTTATTGTGCTCAAGGCGAACGGTCCGGCGTTCTCGGCGGGACACGATCTCAAAGAGCTCGTTAACCGCACGCTGGAGCAGGAGCGCGAGATCTTCGATACTTGCACGCGGCTCATGACGACGGTCCAGCGTATCCCGCAGCCGGTGATCGCCGCCGTGCAGGGGATCGCGACAGCGGCGGGATGCCAGCTCGTGGCGACGTGCGACCTCGCGATCGCCGCCGAGGGTGCGCGCTTCGCCACGCCGGGCGTCAAGATCGGCCTCTTCTGCTCGACGCCAATGGTCGCTCTTAGCCGCAATATCGGTCGCAAGCGCGCGCTCCAGATGTTGCTCACCGGCCAGCCGATCGACGCCCGCACCGCGCTCGATTGGGGCCTGGTCAACAGCGTGGTGCCGGCCGAGCAGCTCGACGAGGCGGCGCTGGCGCTTGCGCGGCAGATCGCCTCGGCCAGCCCGCTGACGCTGAAGATCGGCAAGCAGGCGTTCTACGAGCAGATCGACCTGCCGCAGGAGGCCGCCTACGCGCGTATGGGCGAGGTCATGGCGCAGAACGCGATGACCTGCGACGCGCAGGAGGGGATGACAGCGTTCCTGCAGAAGCGTGAACCGGTCTGGCGCGGCGAGTAATCCTCGTCCTCGCGTACGGCAACACCTACCGCGCTCACGGGTGGCCCTGCCGCGCCGCCCTCTACGCGCCTACGCGCCGGTTGCCGCCGGGCCGCGGAGCTCGGCTCCGAAGCGGCGGCGTAACCCTTCCAGAATGCGTGCTTGCTCCCGGGCGGCGTCCTCGTCGGTGAGCGTGCGATCGGGTGCCTGGTAGGCGATCGAGAAGGTCAGACTGCGCTTGCCGGGAGGGATCTGCCCGCCCTGGTACTCGTCGATGATCTCTGCCCCTGCTACCAGCCTCGAGCGGCGGATCTGCGCGAGCAGCTCTGCCGCTGGCACATCGCGATCGACGACGATGCTGAGGTCCTGCCGCACGGCGGGGTAACGCGGGACCGGCCGGGCGCGCGGCACGCCGCCCGCCACTGGCAAGAGGGCAGCGAGGTCGATCTCGAACAGGTAGACAGGCTGAGAGATGTCGAAACGTTCGAGCACGTCTGGATGCACCGCGCCGACGACGCCGAGCCGCCTCTCCCCGGCCGAGATCGCCGCTGCCTGTCCGGGGACGAACAGCGGATCAGCGTCGGGCGCGAACGCCACTTCGACGCGCAGCCGCTCGAGCAGCGCCTCGACGATCCCCTTGGCGTCGAAGAAGTCGTACGGCTCGCCCGTCGGCCGGCCCCAGCGGTCGTGCCGCCGACCGGTGATCGCGCCGATCAACGTCTCGCGCTCCTCGGGCAGCTCGGCGCGGTCCTCGCGTGGCAGATAGACGACAGCGGTTTCGAACAGACGCAGCGTCTGGCGGCCGAAGCGGAGGTTGGCGCGCACGGTCTCCAGCATGCTGGCGCGCAGCGTGGGGCGTAAGAGTTCGTGCTCCGCACTTACCGGGTTGACGATGCGTAGCGGCTGAGCGAGCAGCGCCTCCTCGGATGGCATCACCTTGCGCAGCAGCTCCTCGCTGATCGCCGAGTAGGTAATGATCTCCTGCATGCCCGCGGCGGCGAGCAGGTCGCGCACGCGCTCGCGCAGATCGCGCTGCGGCTGCGGGATCGGCTCCGGCAGGCGGCCGCGGATCGTCGTCGCGGGGAGGCGGTCGAAGCCAAGGATGCGGATGATCTCCTCCACCACGTCGTCAGGGATGGAGACATCGGTGCGCCAGTAGGGTACGTCGACGCGATACAGGCCGTCGCGGTACTCGACACCGAAGCCGAGCGAGCGCAGCGTGCGCTCGACATCCTCGCGTGCAACCTCGATGCCCAGCACCTGCGTGATCCGTGTCGCCGGCAGCGCGATCGTGACCGGCGGCTGCGGGCGTGGATAGTTGTCGACCAGGCCGCGCCGCGCCTTGCCGCCCGTTAGCTCCACGAGCAGCCGCATCGCCCGCTGCACACCGCGCAGCGCCAGCTCCGCCGGCAGCCCTTTCTCGAAGCGTTGCGATGCTTCGGTACGCAGCCCCAGCAGCATCGACGTGCGGCGGATGTTCGGCGCGTTCCAGGTCGCGCCCTCCAGCAGCACGGTCGTGGTATCGTCGGCGATCTCGCTGATCTGGCCGCCCATGACACCGGCCAGCCCTGTTGGCCCTTCGGCGTCGCAGATCAGCAGCATCTCGGGGTTCAGCACGCGCTCGATGCCATCGAGCGTGACCAGCCGCTCGCCCGGCCGCGCCCGACGGACGATCAACCGCCGCCCGCGCACGCGGTCGAAGTCGTACGCGTGCAGCGGCTGCCCCAGTTCGAGCATGACGTAGTTGGTGATGTCGACGACGTTGTTGATCGGGCGAACGCCAGCAGCGAGCAACCGCTCCTGCATCCACGCGGGCGATGGGCCGATCCGCACCCCTTCGACGATGCCGGCGACGAAGCGTGCACAAAGGTCGGGCGCCTCGATCGCGACGGAGAACGCCTCGGCGGCTGGCCCCAGCTCCTCGACATAGTCGAGCGGTGGCTCGCACACGCGCTGATCGGTGAGTGCGGCCACTTCCCGCGCGATGCCGAGCATCGAGAGCAGGTCGGCACGGTGCGCCCACGTGCCCGCGATCAGGATCGCATCGCCGAGCACGTCGGCGAGCGGTGCGCCGAGCGGTGCGTCATTCGGTAGGACGAGGATACCGGTGTGCTCGTCGGAGAGCCCGAGTTCGCGCTCGGAACAGATCATCCCCTGCGACTCGACACCGCGGATGCGCGCCGCTTTGAGCACGCGTGGCTGGCGCGTTTGCGGGTCGAAGATCGTGGCGCCGGGCGCGGCGAAGGCGATCTTCTGGCCGCTAGCGAGGTTGGGTGCGCCGCAGACGACCTGATATGAGCCGCTGCCCGTCTCCACGCGTGCCACGCGCAGGTGGTCGGAACCAGGGATGGGTGTGACGTCGAGCGCCTGCCCGACGACGACGCCGGGAACGTCGCCGATGCGTTCGATCCCTTCGATTTCGACGGTCGAAAGCGTCAAACGGCGAGCCAGCTCCTCCGGTGGCACCACGATCGCGACGTAGTCGCGCAGCCATTTGAGCGAAACGCGCATCGATCCCCTACCCCGGCCCGTCGCATGGCCATGCGGGCCTCAGAACTGTTCGAGAAAACGCAGATCGTTGGCGTAGAAGTTACGGATGTCGTCCACCCCGTAGCGTGTGAGCGCCACCCGTTCAACGCCCAGCCCCCAGGCGAAGCCGGTGTAGCGCTGCGGGTCGTAGCCGACGCCGGCCAGCACCTCGGGATGGACCATGCCCGCGCCGAGCAGCTCGATCCAGCCGGCGCCGTGGCAGGTCTGGCAGCCGGCGCCGTTGCACATAAAGCAATCGACCGCCATCTCCACACCCGGTTCGACGAAGGGGAAATATGCGTGACGCAGCATGATCTTGCGCTCGGGGCCGAACATGCGCCGCATCAGCGCCTGCAACGTGCCTTTGAGGTCGGCCATCGTGATTCCTTCATCAACGGCCAGTCCCTCGATCTGCGTCAGTTGCCACTCGTGCGTCGCGTCGGTTGCTTCTTTGCGGTAGCACTTCCCCGGCACAGCGATGCGGATCGGCGGCTGGGCGCGCTCCATCACGCGGATCTGGTTGGGCGAGGTGTGCGTACGCAGCAGCAACGGGTGCTGCCCCAGGCGCTCGGGATCGAGCCAGAGCGTATCCCACATATCGCGCGCCGGGTGATCGCGCGGAATACGCAGCATCTCAAAGTTGTAGTAATCTGTCTCGACTTCTGGCCCTTCGGCGACCTGGAAGCCGAGCTCGCCCAACGCCGCGAGCAGGTCGCGCAACGTTTGCGTGATCGGGTGCAGCCGTCCGAGCACGGGTTTGCGGCCGGGCAGGGTCACGTCGAGCCGTTGTTCGGCGATCGTGCGGGCCAGCGCCTCGCGACGCAACGCTGCTTCGCGGTCGGCATACGCGCGCTCGAACTCCTCACGCACCTGGTTAGCCGCCGCGCCCACGGTGGCGCGCTCCTCGCGCGGCAGCGTACCGATCGAGCGCAACAACGCGGTGAGCCGCCCGCTCTTGCGCCCGAGGTAGGCAACCTTCCACGCTTCGAGCGCCCGTTCGTCGGCGCAGTGTTCGAGCGCGCTCAACCCTTCGGTGCGAATCTGCTCCAGGAGATCGGTCGTGACCATGCCGCGCTCCATCCGTCTGGCCGTCTGGCATCCGCGAGGGCTCCAGGGCGATTGTAGGAAGCGCGCGCGAGGCCGATCAAATCGCGGCACGGCGAGGACGGGGACGCCGCGCGAGCCGCAGCTCGCCTTTTGCTGCAGCGGCGTCCCCCTGGCAGGCGGTGGACGGCGGCTCAACAGCGGCCGCCGTGCGCGTCGAACCAGTCGGTCGTGCGCCGCACGGCGTCGACGCGTTGCGATGGCGCATGCGTGACGTACGTGTGGAAGCCGCCCGGGTAGCGCACGAACTCGACCTCGCGGCCAAGCTGTGCCAGCGCGGCGAAGAGCAGCTCCGATTGCGAGATCGGGCAGCGCAGGTCCCCTTCCCAGTGCAATAGCAGCAGCGGCGTGTGGCAGTTGACGATGTACGTGAAAGGCGAACCCTGGTGGAACGCCTCCCAGCGCTCCCAGGGTGGGCCGCCGTGTTCCGAAATACCGAACGTGGGGCCGATATCGCTCTCGCCGTAGAAGCTGACGAAATCGCTGACTGGCGCGCCGCAGACGGCCGCTTTGAAGCGGTCGGTATGGCCGACGACCCAGCTCGTCATAAAGCCGCCGTAGCTATAGCCGGTGACGAACAGTCGCTCCGGATCGGCGCCCGCCTCGGCGATCGCCCAGTCGACGCCAGCCATCAGGTCTTCGAAGTCTTTACCACCCCAGTCGTCGACGCAGGCCATGGTGAAGCGTTCGCCGTAGCCCGTGCTGCCGCGCGGGTTGACGAGCAAGACGCCGTAGCCGCGGGCAGCCATCTCCTGCACGCCGGGTTGAAACGTCTGCCCGTGCATGCCGTGCGGCCCGCCGTGCACGTCGAGCACGAGCGGGAAGCGCTGCCCCTGCTGATAACCGTACGGATAGGCGAGCCAGCCGCCGATCTCCCAGCCGTCGGCGCCGGTGAAGCAGATCGGCGCGTAGCTCGCGAGGTGCACCGTCTCGCGCAGCGGGGCGTTGTGCGCGGTGAGTGGGCGCGGCTGGCTCTCGCCGTCGAGCGTCAGGACGTATAGCTCGCCCGGATCGTCGCTGGCAACCGCCGAGAAGACGGCGGTGCGTCCATCGGGCGCGAGGCTGAAGCCGGTGATGTACCGATCGGTGCCGGTCAGTGCCTCGACAGGGCCGCCAACGGCGGGCACGCGGCACAGTCGCGACGCGCCGAGATCCATCGCCAGGAAGTAGATGTACTGACCGTCGGGCGACCACGTGAGCGCGGTGCCGTTCGCCACGCCGAGCACGCTGCGGTCGAGCGTCTCGGTGAGCGGCTCCGGCTCGCCGCCCGTGAGCGCGACGGTCCAGACCAGCGTATTGGCGCCCGGCGCTTCGCCTTTGCGATGGCCGGCGTAGGCGATGCGACTACCGTCAGGCGAGGGGGCCGGGTAGGTTACGGGACCGTCGCCGGGCGAGAGCCGGCGGATAGAGCCGTCGCTGACCGTCGCCAGCCAGAGATCGCGCTGGAAAGTTTTGCCGCGCCGTTCGCCACGCGTCGCCGTGAAGACGATCTGCTGGCCGCCGGGCAGCCAGGTCGGTTCGTTGTCATGCACGTCGCCGGTTGTCAGCTGGCGCGGCTCGCCAGCTTCCGCATCGAGGGGAGCAATCCAGATGTGGTTCCACTCGCCAGTGAACTGGCCCACGCCGTCGAAGCGGTAGAGCAGGTCGCGAATGATGCGCGGCGCGTTTTTCTCGGCCGGGCTGCGATCGTCGGGACGTTTCGTCTCGCCCTCGGTGCGCGTGCGGGTGCAGTAGAGCAGCCAGCGGCCATCGGGCGACCAGGCGGGCGTATCGGCGCCGAGCGTCGCGCGCGTGAATTGGTACGGCTCGCCTGTCTCGCCGATGATCCAGACCTGCGAGCGCGGCTTGGCTTCGCTCTTCGGCTGTTCGCCCTCGCCCGGCCGCGTGGAGGTGAAGGCGAGCAGGCGCCCATCCGGCGACCAGCGCGGCTGCGTATTGCGGTGCGCTCCGCGCGTGAGCTGACGCGGCGGGGCTGAGCCGTCAAGCGGCGCGATCCAGAGGTGCGAGCGGAATTGATCGGCCTCCTGGTCGGCGGTAGTGACGACGTACGCGACCCTGGTGCCATCGGGAGAGATCTGTGGATCGCTGACGGTACGGATGGCGAGGATATCCTCGGCACGGAAGGGGCGCTTGCTAGCCATCATGGTCTCCTGCGCGATGTGCTACCGCCTGGCGTGGCGGCAGCCTTTGCCATACTACACCGGGTGGTCTGACCACTGCAGCCGAGCGTCGCTGTTTATACTTGCAGCATGCTCATCGACGCGCACACGCACATCTTCCCGCCGGAGGCGATCGCGAACCGGGAACGGCTGACCGGCGAAGAGCCGGTGTTCGCTGAGCTATACGGCGATCCGCGCGCGAAGTTGGCCACCGCGCCAGAGTTGCTCGCAGCGATTGAACGCAACGGCTTCGCGCATGCGATCGCGCTGGGGTTCGCTTGGGCGTCGCCGGAGCGCTGTCGTTGGCACAACGAGGCGCTGCTCGCCGCGGCGGCCGAGAGCGAGGGACGCATCGTGCCGTTCTGCACGGTGCCACTGACCGCGCCACCAGCGGAGATCGTGCGTGAGCTGGAGCGTTGCGCGGCAAGCGGCGCGCGCGGCGTAGGTGAGCTGCGCCCGGGATCGCTAGGCGTCGATCTGGAGGGCAGGCTTGGCGATGCGCTGGCCGAGGCAGCCGCCGCGCTCGGCCTCGTGTTGCTCTTCCACGCCAGCGAGCCGGTTGGCCACCGCTACCCGGGCAAGGGCGGCGGCGAGCTGGGGATGCTGTACCGTTTCATCGAGGCGCATCCCGAGGTCCGGATCGTGCTGGCGCACTGGGGCGGCGGCCTGCCGTTCTACACGCTGATGCCCGAGGTGCGCGCGGCACTCGATCATGTGTGGTTCGACACCGCCGCCACGACATTGCTCTACACGCCCGAGGTCTACCGTGTCGCGATCGGCCTCGTCGGTGCCGAACGGCTGTTGTTCGGCAGCGACTTTCCGTTGCTCGGTCCGCTGCGCCAGTTGCGCGCGCTGCGGGCAGCACCGCTCAGTGATGAAGAGCAGGCGCTGATCGCGGGCCAGAACGCCGCGCGGTTGCTCGGCCTCGCGCCCGAAAATCTGTCCGGTTGCTCGGCGCGCGCATAGAGGGCACCAGGTGCATAGACAGAGCTGGGGCAGCTGCTCGCAGTCGGCAGGACTACCAGCAGATGCAAGAGAGGCCGGTTAGGTGCGCGGCGCGCGGATCTTGTTGTAGCAGGAGCTGCAGTAAACCGGCCGGTCGCCGCGCGGCACGAATGGCACTTCCGTCATCTCGCCGCATTCGGCGCAGGTGGCGGGATGCATCTGCCGCGGCACGCGCCCGCTGAAGCTGGCGAAGGAGCCGTAGCGGACGTAGCCAGTGTCTTCGGGCTGCTCGAAGCTCGCGCGTGCCTGCGCTGCTTTGCGCGCCGCTCGGCAGGTAGAACAACGAACCGGGTCGTTGGTCAGTCCCTTGCTAGCGTAGAATTCTTGTTCTCCGGCCGTGAAGGTGAACTCGCGTCCGCAATCACGGCAAACCAGTGTACGATCCGAGAAGCTCAAGGTTTCCTCGCGTTTTCTCTGCGCTGCCGCACCCCGCGGCAGCCTGTTTTGCGCCGGAGCACGCACACTCCGACGGCCTCAGTATACGCGATTGCGCACCCACGCGATAGCGCTCTCTACGCTAATGAGTAGCACGCTACCCCACAGCCAGCCGCCGAGGACATCGCTCGGCCAATGCGCGCCCACAACGATGCGCGCCGGCCCCATGAGCGCGACGACGGCGATGCAGAGAGCCTGCAACGCTCGTCGCGGCAGCAGTGGCAGATGCAGCCGGGCGAGCAGCAGCGCCAGCACGCCATAGCAGAGCACGGCGCTGAAGACGTGCCCGCTGGGGAAGCTCGCCCCACTGGCATGCTCGGTGACGCGCACGAGCAGCGGCGACGGGCGCGGACGATCGACGAGCGCTTTCAAGAGCAGATCGAGCGGGCGCAGCGCCTGCGCGCAGAGGTACTCGGCCAGCAGCCAGGGCTGCCGCGCCAGCGCGAGGCCCAGTCCGTACAACATGGTCAGGATCAGCGCACCCCAGCCTGTGCCGATAGCGTTGAGCGCGCGCAGCAGTGGATCGCCGCCGACAGGCTCGGCATGCTGCAGCGACCGGGCGAGCAGGAGATCGCCGGGCAGGTAGGGATGCGCCTGTGCCGCCAGCGCCAGCGCGACCGCAGCGGCGAACAGGCAGAGAAACGCGGCGGCCTTGGCCCGCGCGTGCACGTGGGGCGCAGGGAAGTGTTGCACGGGTTACGATGCAGACCGCGACGTTTCGGGGAGCAACTGGCTGACGAGCCACCAGCTTGTGCTGCCGGGCCGCAGCCGCGAGGGATCGGGGGGCGCCACATCCACTTCATCGATATCGTCCGCGGCGATGGGCCAGCCGCCAAGAGCGCGAGCGTGGAACGCGATCACGAGCTGCCCTGGCTGGCGCTCGTAGACGTGCGTGCCCATGAAGCGCACGATCTCGACATCCAGCCCCGTTTCCTCCTTGACCTCGCGCACGGCTGCATCCTCTGCCCGCTCGCCGCGCGGGATGAACCCCGACACGACCGACCACCGCCCTGGCTCGAAACTGCGTTTGCGCGTGTAGACCACGCGGCCGTCTGGCATCGTGACGAGGACAAGCGTGACCGGCACGGGCGGGTTGTACCACGTCCAGCCGCAGGCGGGGCAGCGCTGGCAGGGATACTGGTGCTGGTCGCGGTCGTCGATCAGCGCCGCGCCGCATTCACCGCAGTGTTTCATCGCCTGCTCCCGCCACACAGTATGCGCGTTTGGTGCGCTGGCGTCAGCACGTTGTGCGTGGCGGGCGTCCGTCTTACGCTGGGGCGAGCGAAGGAGGGAGGCGCCGTGCCGGTCGATGCATTCGTGATCCGCGATGTGGCTATCTTCGACGCCGAGGCGGCGCGCCTAAGACCCGGCCTCTCTATCCGTGTGGAACAGGGGAGGATCGCGACCGTCGGCCAGGACGTGCCAACCAGCGGCGCGCGTCTGATCGACGGCAAGGGCCGCACGTTGCTGCCGGGGCTGATCGATTGCCACGTGCACCTGGTGCTGGCTGCCGGTCCGGGCGAGCCGGTCAACCCGCTGGAGTCGCCGGCCTCGTGCGCGCTGCGCGCCGCCGCCAACGCTCGCCGCACGCTCGCTGCCGGGTTCACAACGGTACGCGATCTCGGCGCGCCACACGCCGTGACCTGCGACCTGGCGCGCTCCATTGCTGCAGGTGAGAGCGAGGGCCCGCGCCTGATCGCCGCCGGCCGCAACATCACCATGACCGGCGGCCATGGCTGGATGATCGGCCGCGAAGCCGATGGTCCTGACGATGTGCGCAAGGCGGTGCGCGAACAGCTCAAGGCCGGCGCGCGGGCGATCAAATTCATGGCCAGCGGTGGTGTCATGACGCCGGGCGTCGATCCGCGCTCGCCACAGCTCGGGCCGGACGAGCTTGCCGCTGGCATCGAAGAGGCGCACAAGGCGGGCGTGCGCACGGCCGCGCACGCGCAGTCGGCGCAGGGCATCCGCAACGCCGTGCTCGCCGGCATCGACAGCGTTGAACATGGCATCTATCTCGAAGACGACGTGATCGCCGAGATGGTGCGGCGCGGCACCTTCCTCTCGGCGACGCTGATCGCGCCGGAAGCGATCCTCAAGCTCGGCGAGGCGGCCAGCGTACCACCATACATGGTCGAAAAGTCGCGAATGGTGATCGAGGCGCACCGCGAGAGCTTCCGCCGGGCGTTGCGCGCGGGCGTGCGGCTGGTGATGGGCACCGATGCCGGTACGCCCGGCAACCGCCATGGCGAGAATGCGCAGGAGCTGGCGCTGATGGTTGCGCAGGGGGCCACGCCGGCGCAGGCGCTTATCGCCGCTACAGCGAACGCGGCTGAACTGCTGGGCCTCGTCGAGGAGACGGGGCGGATCGCCCCGGGCCTGGCCGCGGACCTGCTGCTGGTCGATGGCGATCCGCTCGTCGATATTGGCATCCTGCAGCAGCGCGAGCGGCTGCACGCGATCGTCAAAGAGGGCCGGCTCGTCGGTGGGGCGAGGCCGGAAGAGTTCGCGCCGCTCTCAGCTTGAAAACGGCGGTTCAAGCGACGCGGTCCGTCAACCGGCCGTGCAGGCGCATGAAGCGCACCTCGCCGTTGGGACCGTCGATGAATTCGATCGTCTCGCCCGCGCTTTCCCCTTCGACGATCAGGAAACGGTCGGGGGCGATCGCCTCGGCGCGCACCGGCGGGAAGACCACGCGCTGACCGTTGAGTGGGCTTTCCGCTTCCTGTGCGATTGTCAGCGCGCCGTCGGCCACGGCGATATCGACGCGGTTCAGCGGCCGTTCGTAGTGTCCAGCGAGGCGGGCGAGCCGTTCGGGAGCGAGCGCGACGCGCGGCGGTTCGGCGAAGACCAGCCCGGCGTAGCGCGTCAGCACGAGGCGTTCGATGGCGTGGTTGACCGCGTTGCCACGGCTACCGTTGGTGAGCATCGCCACGGCGACGCCGCGCTCCGGCACCAGCGACAGCTGAGCGCGGAAGCCGTTGGTGCTGCCGCCGTGGCCGGCGACCGTCGCGCCGTCGATCGTGCGGAGCATCCAGCCGACCCCGTACGCATCGGCGAAGCTGCCCGCGGGGTATTGCGGCACGCGCATCAGACGCGCGCTCTCGGGGCTGAGGATGCGCTGGCCATCGAGTTCGCCATCGTTCAGGTGCGCACGGGCGAAGCGCAGCAGATCACCGGCGGTGCTGAGGATGCCGCCCGCCGGATTTGAGGCGCGGGGTAGCGGGTAGCGGCGCGCGATCTGGCGCTCCTGGTCCGGTAGCGTGTTGTGGCCGATGGCGAGCGGGTACGTGATCGCCTCGTGCGGGAAAAGGAAGGTGCGTTCCATCCCGAGCGGCTCGAAGAGCCGCTCCCGCGTGACCTGCTCGAACGGCACGCCACGCAGGCGCTCGATCAGGAGACCCGCGATGGCGAAGCCGGTGTTGCAGTACGAGAACAGCGTGCCGGGCGGTGTGATCTGCGCTAGCGTGCCGAAGCCGGCAACGAAACGCGCCAGGGCGTCGTCGCCCATGCCGGTGTCGGTGAAAAGGTCGCCGAAGAAGCCGCCCACATGGCCTAGTAGCATGCGCGGTGTGATCGCGTGCAGTGCCTTCATATCGCCGAGGCGCAGCTCGGGCAAGTAACGCACAACGGGGGTGTCGAGATCGACGAGCCCCTCTTCGACGAGCTGCATCACGAGTGTCGCTGTGAAGACCTTGGTGATCGAGCCGATCTGGAAGATTGTATCGGGGCGGACGGGCGCGCGCGTCTCATCGCTGGCGCTGCCGAAGGCGAGCACCTCGCTTTCACCTTCAGCGAAGATACCGAGCGCCATGCCCGGCACGTCCCAGCGGTCAAGCTCGGTTTCGATCGCGGCCTGCAGATCGGTCGCCAGCGACAGGGCCATCGTGCTTCTCCTCGGCGCGTTCGACGCGAACGCGCTGCTCAGCTTTCCTCGCCGCGGCGCTCGCGTTCGTACGCCTCTTCGAGACGGCGCTCCTCCTCTTCGCGCGCCGCCTCCTCGGCAGCCTCCGGCTCGGGTGCGCGCGCCTCGAAGCGCTCTCCCAGCACTGCGTACGATGCGCCGCCGAGGTAGTGCAGCGGGCGTTCCTCGCCGCGCAGCGCCCACATCATCTCCGCCTCGGCGTACGCCTCGTCGTCGGCGGAGACGGCGAGCACGCGGCCGACGAAGAGCGAGTGGTCGCCAATGCGCAGGATGTCCTCGACGCCGCATTCGATCCAGGCGACGCAGCCTTCGAGCAGCTTAGCATCGACGCGGCGTGCGTTGAATGTCGGCAGCTTGGCAGCGTCGATCTTATCGACGGTGCGGCCCGAGATGGTGCCAAAGTACTGGACGTGGTTGACGAGGCGCGGGCCTGGAATGTTGAGCGCGAACTCCTCCGAGAAGCGCATCATATCGTGCGTGTGGCGCGAGGGGTGGACAGCCACACCCACGAACGGCGGGTTGGCGCTGAGTGGCATGCTCCAGGCGCAAGGCATCACATCGTGCAGGCCGCGCCAGGCGGTGGTGATCAGCACGAGCGGGCCGGGCACCAGCAGGCGGCGAGCATCGTGTTCGGTCAGGTTGCGGCGCATCGGTTCGCGCTCCGAACTGCAGGGGTTCCGCGTCCGAGTATAGCCGCCTGCTGGTCTTGAAGCGCGTCAGCCTCTGGTGGCGGAGCCAAAACGGGCGCGCTCCCTCTCCAGGTCGAGCGGCGCGACCGTCGCCTGACCATCCTCCGGCCAGGCCTCGCGTGGCACGGCCCACATGATCTCAAACTCGTTGCCGTCGGGATCGACGCCGTACAGCGATTTCGAGGTCAGATGGTCGCTTTCGCCCACCAGCGCGCCGGCAGCGAGCAGCGTCTCGCGCGCGGCAGCGAGGTCGTCGATGCTGCCGACTTCCCAGGCGAGGTGGTACAGCCCTGTGCTGCCGCGCGGCGGGCGTGGCGCGTTTGGCCCCACCGCCGCCAGGCCCAGATCATGGTGGTTGTCGGAGCCACGCGCGCGCAGAAACGCCATCTGGTTGCCCATGCGACCGATCTCTTCGAAGCCAAAGACGGTCGTGTAGAAGCGGACGGATCGGTCCAGATCGCGAACGAACAGCACAGCGTGGTTGAGGCGACGGACGGCGATCGGCGCGGCCATGGCTGTTGCCTCCGGAGGTCTACTCTTACCCTTTGTAAGAAACTGTACAGTGTTGGGGCTCCCGCGGCAAGCGTCGCTTGACACCGCGGGGACAGAGCACTACGCTGCGGCCGCACGAACATTTGTTTGCAGTCGGCGCAGAGGCAGCGAACGGCATGGCAGGCGATGTGGCGTCGGTAGAGGATGAAGGCGCGGCCGCGCTGGCGCGGATCGTCCCCGGCTACTGGCAGGAGACATCGCTCGGCCGCCTCTTCGTCGTTGAGCGGCGCTACCCGCTGAGCTATCGCCACGGCGCACTATCGCTGCGGCGGGGTCGCGACCTCGATGGCCGGCAACTTTCCACGCTCGATCCGACCGCCCGGCTCGACGGCGTGCCTCCGGAGCGCATCCTCTACCTCGATATCGAGACAAGCGGACATCTGGGCAGTGGTGCGGCCTCTCCCTTCCTCATCGGTGTCGGCCATTTCTGCGACGGCGCCTTCCGTCTGCGGCAGTATTTTCAGACGGAAGAAGGGCAGGAGGCGGCGCTCCTGCGTGCGTTCTCCGATTGCCTTGCGGATTTCGATGCTGTCGTGACCTTCAACGGCGCGACGTTCGATCTACCGCTGCTGGAGATGCGCCTGGCCGTACATGGTCTGCACGGCCGTATGCCGCCCGGGCGTGGCGTCCGCGAGCTGCCGCACCTTGACCTGCTGCGCGCCGCGCGACGTCTCTACCGCGATCGCTTCGCCACGTGCCGCCTCGAAGAACTGGAGCGCCGCCTGCTGCGCCTCGAACGCGAAGACGACGTGCCCGGCGCGCGCATCCCCGCGCTCTACTTCCGCTACGCGCGCACGCGGCGCTTCCGTGCACTGCTGCCCGTCTTCCGCCACAACGCGCTCGATGTACTCTCGCTGGTGGCGCTGGCGGCACACCTGCGCGCTGCGTTTGCCGGCGATGTCCTATCGGCCGAGGATCGGTACCACCTCGCCCGCATCCACGAAGCGCGTGGCGAGGTTGAAGCGGCGATCGCGCACTACCGGGCCGTGCTTGAGGAGGGTCTACCGCCCGCGCTGCACCAGGAGTGCGAACGGCGGCTGTCGCTGTTGCTGCGACGCACCGGGCGAAGCGAGGAGGCGGCCGCCATCTGGCGCGCCGTTGCTGGGCGGCCGGGTAACCGCCAGCTCTACCCGTACATCGAGCTGGCGAAGTATTACGAGCGCATCGCGCGTGATTACGCCCTGGCGCGGGAGGTGGCGCAGGCGGGACTGACGCTGCTCGAACGCTACCATCTTCGCTTCGGCGCGGCGAGCGCGGCCGATCGTGCCGCGCTGGAGGCGCGGATCGCCCGCCTGGAGCGCCGGTCTACCGCGCCGGCGAAGCGATCGCGTGGCGGCAAGCGGCCGGCTGGCGCGGATGATCCGCGCATCGAGCACGGCCTATAGCCCGTGGCAACAGCGCTGCAGCACCACGTCCAGCCGGTTTTGCGCGTTTGTCGCTGGAGTAGCCGGACGCGGCCTCGTATACTGCCCCACGTGACGTCTGCACCAACGACGTACCGCGACCCTGCTGGCCGTTCGCTTGTCGCTCGGCTGCGGCTCTGTGCCGAGGATGGTCCGGGGCCGCTGCGGTTCCGCCTCCCGATCCGCACGGTGCTGCCGGTGCGGCCGCCGGGCCCGCCACCTCAGGCGCTCGTCGAGACGCTCTACCGTCTCGTCGAGGCGATCGGCGGGTTTGCGCGGGCGGTACGTCCTGGCGACACCGTGGTGCTGAAGCCGAATTACAACTCGGGCGATCCGCCGCCGAACAGCACCGACGTGCAGGTGCTGGAAGCGCTGATCGGACTGCTGCGCGATCACGGTGCGCGGCGGGTAATCGTCGGTGAATCGTCACGCCACCCACCCACCAGCACGCGGTACGAGATGCGCCGTGCTGGCGTCTTCGCGGCCTGTCGACGCGCTGGCGCTGAAGTCGCGATCTTCCCCGAGGGGGAATGGGTGCCTGTCCGGCTCGACGGCGACTACTTCCGCTGGGCGGAGATCGCGCGCCCGCTGCTCGAATGCGACCGGATCGTGTACGCCTGCTGTCTGAAGACGCATTGGCTGGCGAAGTTCAGTATCAGCATCAAGCACTCGGTGGGCTGCGTGCGGCCGCGGCACCGGGCGCAGCTACACTTTGGTGGCCACTTCGAGGAGCGCGTCGCCGAGCTGGCGTTGCCCATCACGCCGGCGCTGGTGATCGTCGATGGCCGCCTCTGCTATACGCGCGGCGGGCCGTGCTATGGCGCCGTGCGCCGCGCCAACGTCCTGCTCGCTGGCAGCGATCGCGTGGCGATCGACGTGCAGGGTATCCGCGAGGTGGCGCGCATCCCCGGCAGCGCGTTGCGGCGCGATCCTTGGACCTACCGGCAGCTGCGGCACGCCGTCAAGCTTGGTCTCGGTGCGCGCTCGGATGATGAGATCGCGCTCATCGACCTCTACGGCTGCTGAGCCGCATGGCGGCGCGCAGCGATCGCGCCCGGCTTCACGATATAGTGGGACGTAGATAGAGAGTCGCGAGCATCCCATGCTCGTTCGAGGCGCTGGCGCATGCCAAGCGATTCCTGGCCCGGGCGGAACTGGTCGCCCGATCGTCCCGATATCCTGACCCTGCTGCGCGAGAGCCCGATCGAAGCGGTAGAGCTGCTGCCGAGCGGCTCGAACTATGTCTTCGCTGTGCGGCTGGAGGGTGGCACGGCGGGCACCGGGATCGGTATCTACAAGCCACGCAAGGGCGAGGCGCCGCTCTGGGATTATCCCTCCGGCACGCTCTACCGGCGTGAGGCGGCGGCGTACCTCGTCAGCGAAATGCTCGGCTGGCAGATCGTCCCGCCGACGGTCGTACGCGAAGGGCCGCACGGCATCGGCACGGTGCAGCTCTTCATCGAGCACGATCCGCACGCCAACTTCTTTACCTTCCGCGACGAGCTGATCGAGCCGCTGCAGCGCATAGCCGCGTTCGATGTGCTGGTCAATAACGGCGACCGCAAGGGCGGGCATTGTCTGCTCGGCATCGACGGCCGGGTGTGGGGTATCGACCACGGTCTAACGTTCCACGTGCACGACAAGCTGCGCACCGTGATCTGGGATTACGCCGGCGAGCCTTTGCCCGACGCGATCGTTGCCGACCTGGAACGCTTCCGCCTCTGCCTGGAGCGCGACGGTGAGGTGCTCGCGCGTCTGGGCAAGCTGATCGCGCGCGACGAGATCGGCGCGTTGCAGCGGCGGCTGGAGAAGCTGCTCAAAGAGCGCCGCTATCCGCAACCCGGCTTTCGTCGTGCTGTGCCCTGGCCGCCGGTGTGACGGCCGTGTTACCCGTGCCGTATGTGCGAGCGCTGACGTAGCCGCTGGGCGAGATCGACGGCGTGTCCGCCCACGCGGAGGATGGCGCGTGTCCTGCGATAACCGATCAGCGCCTCGGCAAGCTCCAGCGGGTGGCGGCGGACGCCGAGGCGCGGCGCGATCGCGCGCAGCGCCCGTGGATCACCGGCGATCACCGGCGCCGACCACTCTCGCAGCGGCTTATCCTGAATCGTCGTGAATCGGTCGAGGCGGCGCCAGCGCCTGCCCTCGCGCGTGAGCACGAGCCGCCCCGCCTGCTGGCAGAGAAGAACACCGCCAGCCACGTCCCAGATGCGCGGTCCGGAGAAAACGGCGTAGTGCAGCGTATCCGTGGCGACGAGCACCAGCTCGACAGCGATGCTGCCCAGCGAGCGCGTCTCACCCGGCGGCAGCGTGCCAAGCCAGCCGTGACGGAAACGGTAGCGGAAGCCCGCCGGTACCCCTGCCAGCCGCGCGCGCTCGCGTACGTCGCGCGGATGTGGCGCCCAGCTCTCGCCGTCCAGCCGCAGGGGACCATCGCGGTCGGCTGAGAGCACGCACGCCCTGCCCTCGGGGCCGAAGGTCGTGTAGACCGCGGCGGCGAGCGGCGCACCGTCGTGCAGCACACCGATCGAGCAGGCGAAGATCGGCAGCCCATTGGCGAAATTGGCGGTGCCGTCGAGCGGATCGACGACCCAGAGAACGGCGGCATCATCGCCGCCGGCCTCCTCTCCCAGCACCGCGTGCCCGGGGAAACGCGCTGCCACCTCGCGACGCACCAGGCGCTCGACCTCTTCGTCGGCAACGGTCACGGGATCGCGATCCCCCCGGCGCGCCTTGTAGCGCACGTCGAGTGGGCCGGCGTAGAGTTCCTGCAGCAGCCCGCCCGCCACGGAGGCGATCTCCTCGGCGGCGCGGCGGATGGCGGCAGGATCCGTGTTGCTCTGCGGCGTCGTGGTCATAAGCGCTCGGCCGGATCGGGTTTGACCAGCGAGACGAAGCCGTATCGCTTTTGCTTGAAAACCTCGGTAATCACGATCCGCAGCGGCTCACCATCGAGAAGCAGTTGGCACACGTCGCCGCGTTCGAGCGAGCGCGCGGCATCGAGCAGCGCGATTGTGCCGGTCCAGCGGCCGCCGCGTCTGTGGGCGTCGCAGGCGATCGCGACCTCGGTCCCGTCGGGCAGCAGAAAGCGCGCGGCGCGAGCAGGGGCGTCGGGCATGGCCAGCTCAGCTACCGCGCGGGCGAATGCGGAAGATCGCGATATGGCGCACCTGCATCACCGGCTGGCCATCGTCGGCGCGGCAGAAGATGTCCAGCACGGCGTAGTGGTGGCCACGTTTCTCGTAGGCATCGATAAAGCGGCCATGGTAGGTGAACGTCTTACCCGCGAGCGCCGGGCCGAGGTAGCGGATCTGCGAGCGGGTATGGATCCACGGCCCGAAGCGGTAGTTCTGTGTGAAGATCGTGTTGCAATTGCTTAGCAGCCAGCCAGGGTGCATCAGTGGTGGGCCGTAGATCGAGCCGGTGGTGAAGATCGGGTTGTCGTCGTGCACCATGCGCGCGTAATCGCGGGCCTCCTCCACCGAGGTGCGCAGTGTTAGCGGCGCCAGCACGACACCGATCGGCGCGCTCTCCAGCAGCAGCTCCGGCCGCGGGTTGGGCGGCGCGCTCGGCGGCACGTCGAGGTAGTCGGGCAGGGCCAGTGGCGGTACCAGCGCTTCCGCCGCTGAAACGGTAGCTGTGCCGGTGCTGCAGCGCTCGCCGGTGGCGTTCTCGGCGCGGATATCGAAGGTGACGCGGCGGTCGGCGCCCGTACCCTCGACGGCGGTGACCGTTGCGCGCGCCGTCAGCGCGTCGTTCTCGTACGCCGGGTTGATGAAGGAGATCTCCACTTCGCCGTTCGTCAGCCAGCTTTCGCCCAGCGCGGCGTTGAGCGGGATCGTCGTGTAGGCGTACACGATCACGCCGGGCACGAGACCACCCCGAAAGCCATACTGGCGGGCGACATCATCATCGTGGATCTTGTTTTCGGATTCGGTCGAAGGGTTGCGCGCCGTGACCGTGACGGGCGGTAGTTCGTCGCCCGGACGCAGGCCGGCGAGCGCATCCGCGAGCGCGCGCGATTGCATCATCTCCTCCAGGTGGCCGTGGCCACGAGGCCAGTCTAGCGCGCCGGGCGCCTTGCTCCCAGGGCTGAGCAGTTCAGACGCTGCCGCGCTCCGTGCCCGACACCGCCGCTTCGAGCTTCGCCAGCCGGGCACGCAGCTCGCGCTCCTGATGCCAGCGAGCGGTCACATCGCGCATGATCGCGCCGACGCCGATGACTTCATCCCCTTGCCGGACCATGGCGATGCTGAACTCGATCGAGAGGCGGTGGCCATCTTTGTGCAGCGCGGGAACGGCGAGCATGTCGCCCGCGCCATAACGAGTGTGGCCGGTGGCCATGGCGCGGTGATAACCGTCCCAGTGCCGCTGGCGCAGATTCTCGGGGATGATGAGATCGAGCGAAGCACCGATCGCCTCGGCGGCTGTATAGCCGAAGATACGCTCGGCGCCGCCGTTCCAGAGACGGATGATGCCATCGCGATCGGCGAAGATGACCGCGTCGCCCGTGCCGTCGATAATGTGTGTGCAGAGCCATTCATGCGCTGCCGGTTCCATGCTCTTTGCCTCCTGCCAGCCGCTCGTGCAGCGCTTCGGCAAGCACGACGGCCTGGTTGCGTTCGGTATCGCGCGCGCTGTAGACGAGCGTAAGACGGCCGCGGCGTGCGCGCTCGGCCAGCCGTTCTAGCGCTGTGCTCGCCGGCGGCTGCCCCAGTTCGGCGCGATAGCGTCTGCGGAACTCCTCCCAGCGCGCGGGGTCATGGCCAAACCAGCGGCGTAGGGCCGTCGAGGGGGCGACGTCGCGTTCCCAGGCGTCGAGCCGGGCAGCATCCCTGGCCACGCCGCGCGGCCAGACGCGATCGACGAGCACACGCTGACTATCGTCCTCGGTGGGAGGGTCGTAGGCGCGCTTGAGGCGAATATCTATCATGTGGAACACTCTGCTTCCACATACCGGTGCGGGGTGGCCCCATAGTAGCACATCATCTTTCAAGCTCCTGCTGATACAACGTGATTTTTCGCACAGGATGCAGTAGCGTTCGAGAATTCGTCAAAGTGCTGAAAGGCGCACAATGCGTCCATCTTCATGCATTGCCGCGGGATCAACCTGACGCCAGCGCGGAAAGCGCATATCGCCGCGCCGCACAGAGAGCACACGGCTCGGTGGTCGCTATCGAAACAGGCGCAGCAGCGCGCACGCGGCACGGCGACAAGCGCATCTGCGGCGGCGCTGCCGCATGGATGCCGGTTCAGCGACGCGCGGCGGCGTCGTGATCACCTCGGCCGAAGACGTTGGCAGTGACCGTGGCGCGGTGTCGCGTCCCAGTGCGTCAAGGCTCACGGCGATGCAGGAGCTGCGCCGGTGTGCACGGGTTGGGGCGGCCAGGTGTCTCGCCGAGGACGATGATGCGCGCAGCGATCGCCATCGTGCTGAGCTCGAGCAGCGCGAGGCTGCCCAGCCGCGTTTCGCGGTGGTGCGGCAGGATCGGGCTGCCCGGATTGATGAGCAGTAGTCCGTCCTCCGCGCGTAGCCGCTCCAGGTGCGTATGGCCGCCAACGAGCACGTCGACGCCGGTGGCAAAGGCACGCTCGCAGATCTGGCGCAGCGGTCGCGTCTCCGGTGCGAGGTCGTGACGCACGCCGATCCGCCAACCAAGCGCATCGACGATCTGCACGGGCGCCAGCCGCGGATCGCTGAACTCGTCGTTGTTGCCCTGCGCCGCGAGCACCGGGGCGAACTGTTCGAGCCAGTCGAGCACGCTCGGCGCGGTCACGTCGCCCGCGTGCAGGATGAGGTCGACGCCGCGCAGCGCCGTGGCCGTTTCCGGGCCAAGCTCGTCGAGGCTGCGGAGCAGCGCCGGCAGATGGGTATCGGCGATCAGGGCGATCTTCATCTCCGCGCCGCCTGTACGGCCGCAGCGGCGCGGTCTCGTATCCTGCTCACGCGCCGAGAGTACCACAGTCCGGGCCACCGGCGACCGCTGCTTGCGCACAGGGGCTATCTGTGCCGATCTGTGTACAGGAGGAGGGACGCTCGAAGCGGCGTCCGCAAGCCGGCGCGCTGCCGTCGGCTCGAACACGCAGGCATAAGGAGGCGATCGTGCCCGGAAAAGGGAGTCAGCGCCGCGATGCGGCGATCGTGGGCATCTACGAATACCCGCTGCGCAAAGTCGAAGGCATCACCGCGCTGCAGATCAAGGCCGAATGCGCTCGTGCCGCCCTCGACGATGCCGGCCTCTCCTGGCAGGATGTCGATGCCGTCTACGATTGCGGCGAGGGCGGCGAAAGTGGTAGCGGGCTCGCTATCAGCGAATATCTAGGCCTGTCGCCGCGCGTGATCGACACGACATCTGTCGGTGGCAGTTCGTACGAGTTCCAGGCCGCGCATGCGCTGCGCGATATCGCCGCCGGCAAATGCCGCGTGGCGTTGCTCACATATGGTTCGACGGCGCGCGCCGATGCGCGGGCGATCGGCACCGGAGGGCGGGTGAGCAGCGCACCCGGCCCCTTCGGCAACATGGAAGACCCCTGGGGGATGACGCTGGTGGCGAACTATGCGCTGGTGGCGCAGCGCCACATGTATCAGTACGGCACAACTTCTGAGCAGCTAGCGGAGATCGCGGTCGCCACCCGCGCACACGCGGTGCGCAACCCGCAGGCGGTACGGGCGATGGAGGACCTGGGCTTCGTCGGCACGGGCGAGATCACGGTGCGCGACGTGGTCGAGTCGCGTATGATCGCCGACCCGCTGCATCTGCTCGACTGCTGCATGATCTCGGACGGCGGCGGCGCGGTGGTCATCGCCAGCCGCGATGTCGCGCGCGGCACGCGTAAGCCACCGGTATGGATTCTCGGCACCGGGGAGGCGACGCGTTACTTCGCCAGCGACCGCGACATCACGCGCAGCGCGGCGGAGCTGTCGGGGCCGCAGGCGTTCGGCGAGGCGGGGCTGACGCCGGCGGATGTCGACATCGCCATGATCTACGACTCGTTCACGATCACGGTGC
>Ga0209061_1001083_pt1 | contig 50517 bp, 51 predicted proteins | sample Coa_R1_10_FD_187157 | JGI IMG/M metagenome (GOLD analysis project Ga0209061, IMG submission 187157) | Surface soil microbial communities from Centralia Pennsylvania, which are recovering from an underground coalmine fire - Coalmine... | ecosystem: Environmental > Terrestrial > Soil >...
CGCCGGCGTCGAGGCCGCGCACCCGATCGGCGACCGCGTCACGCGCCGTCAACAGCAACACCGGCGTCCAGACCCCGTCTCGACGGAGGCGCTCGCAGGTGTCGAAGCCGTCCAGTCCCGGCAGCATCACGTCGAGCACGATCGCGTCGTAGTGCTGCGCCTTCGCCATCCACAACGCGTCGCTTCCCGAACGCGTCAGGTCCGCTGCCCCGCCTCGCTCAGAGAGGGCACGGCGGAGCAGCGGCCCCAGCTTCGGATCGTCCTCGACCACCAAGGTCCGCATCGCCCGCAAGCCTGCCACCCGTTCGGTGAAGGGCGTGTGAACAGCCGCGTCGGCAAGCGTCACCTTCACTTCACCTCGCCCTTCTACCGTGGGCTCGCGATCGCAGAACGGATCACGTCCCCACGGAAGGAGCAGACACCATGCGCAGACGACTCACCCGGCTCGCCGCAGCGCTGGCAGCCGTGACCGCGCTCGCAGTCGGCGGCTCGACGCTCGCGTCGGCCGCCCAGAAGAGCGGGCCTGCATCGCCGCCGGCGGCGGCCACGACCCAGACGGCGGCCGACAGTCCGGCCGAGGCGCCCGACAACGTCGCCGAGGCCCAGAGCGGCGCGGTGGACACCGACAGCGTCCAGCAGGGCGACCAGATCGGCACGGACGCCGCCGGGCAGGCCGAGCAGGCAAGCGCAGAGAACGCTGCGAGCGACGGCCCCGGCGGCTACGCCGACGCCAGTGCGAACGCCAGCACCCAGCAGGTCGGCGAGCACTAACACGACGACGGTGGTGCGGTGGCCGGCCGGCACACGAGGCGGGCCACCGCACCCCCGCGCGTCGACGTCCTACGGGCGACCGGATCGGCGCGACGACTTCCGCTCCTTCGTCTCGCTCGGCCTCCGCGGGCTCCTGGCGTCTCTTGCCGAGCGGCTCCGACGAACGGCGAGCTGGTCGCAGCGCGCGTTGCCGCCTGAGTAGCGGGGGCAGGATTTGAACCTGCGACCTCCGGGTTATGAGCCCGGCGAGCTACCTGGCTGCTCCACCCCGCGTCGCGGGCCGGATTGTAGCGCATGCCGGTACGATCGTCGGGGTGTGGGACTGGGCCGTCTGGGGGACGCTCGCCTTCGCAGTCCTCGCGACGCTCGGGGCCGGCGCGCTGGCGGCCGTTCGCCTCGTCAGCGGCTGGCGCGCGCTCACCCGAGCCCGGCGCCAGCTCGCCGCCCACCTCGGCGACCTCGCCGCCAGGGGCGAGGCGACAACCGACAAGCTGGCCGTGGCCGGCGACCGTCACGAGCTCGGGGAGCGTCTGGCGCGGCTGCGCGGCTCGCTGGCGCAGCTCACCGTGCTGCGCGGAGCCCTCGCCGACGCGGACGACGCCCTCGGCTGGCTCGGCGTCTTCGCGCCCTGGCGGTGACCCCGCGGCGATGATCCTCCGGGCGGGCCCGTGAGAGTCGCCGCGATCGACCTGGGGACGAACACGACGCGCCTGCTCGTTGCCGAGGTCGAGGACGGCCGGCTCGACGAGCTGCACCGCGAGACGCGGATCACCCGCCTCGGTGAGGGCGTCGACGCTCGCCGCCGGCTGCTGCCGGTGCCGATCGCCCGGGTGCGCAACGTCCTCGCCGACTACCGCAAGACCGCGGAAGCGCTCGGAGCCGTGCGGACGCTGCTCGTCGCGACGAGCGCCGTCCGGGACGCGGAGAACGGCGAGGCGTTCCTCGGCGAGATCGAGTGGAGCTACGGCTTCGTCACGCGGCTGCTCTCGGGAGCGGAGGAGGCGGAGCTGACACGCCGGGGCGTGGGCGGGCTCGAGCCGGGGACGCTGCTCGTCGACATCGGCGGCGGCTCGACCGAGCTCGTCCTCGACGACGGGCGAGTGAGCCTGCCGATGGGGTCGAGCCGCTTCAGCGAGCGCTACGGCGAGGATCTCGCGCAGCTCGAGGCGGCCGCGCGGGCCCTCCTTCCCCCGCTCGCGCCGCAGCGAGCGGTCGGGGTCGCCGCGACGATCACGACGCTCGCGGCGCTCGACCTCGGCCTCCCGGCCTACGACCGCGAACGCGTGCACGGCCACCTGCTCTCGCGGCGCGGCGCCCGGGCGCAGCTCGAACGGCTGGCCGCGTTGCCGCTGCCGGCACGGCGGCAGGTGCCGGCGCTCGAGCCGGAACGTGCTCCGGTGATCGTCGCGGGTGCGGCGATCCTGCTCGCGATCCTCGACCATTACCGCCTCGAGGGGATCCGGGTCAGCGAGCGCGACCTCCTCGACGGTGCCGCGCTGGCCGCAGCCGAGCTGCCCGAGCCGAGCGAGGGGCCGGCCCCGCCGGGCGCCTACACCTGCTGCTAGAGAACGAGGGAGCCGGAGTCGAGCTCCTGCGGCGGAGGCTCGTCCTCGGCCAGGCGGCGTTGTACGACGGCGCGGGAGAGGACGCCGACGAGCCGGCCGCCCTCGACGACGGGCACTCGCTCGAGATCGCGCTCCTCGAGGAAGCGGAAGGCGGCCTCGAGCTCGAGGCCCGCCTCGAGCGTCACGTTGGGCGGCTCGGCGATCGAGCCGAGCGCGAGCGCGCGCGGGTCACGCCCCGCCGCGACGACCTCCCGCACGAGGGTCTTGCGCGTCACCACACCGAGCAGCCGGCCGTCCTCCTCGGTGACGAAGATCGCCCGCACCTCGTCGTTGTCGGCGAAGCAGCGGCCCGCCTCCTGCGCGCTCGCCGCCGCCGCGAGCGTCGTCGGCTCGGGCACCATCGCGTCGCGCACCGTCTCGCCCCCCACAGGCGCATTCTCCCGGATCAGGGGTAGATCCCGCGCGCCTCGAGCGCGGCCGCCACCTCGCGGATTCCGGCCACCAGCGCCGCCTGCCGCAGGGTGATCCCCTTGCGGTCGGCGATGGCGTAGACGCGATCGAACGCGCTGCTCATCTTGTCGGCGAGCTTGCGCCGGATCTCGTCGCGGTCCCAGAACAGGCGGCCGAGGTCCTGCACCCACTCGAAGTACGAGACGGTGACCCCGCCGGCGTTGGCGAGCACGTCGGGCACCACGGGAATCCCCCGCTCGCGCAGGATCGCGTCGGCCTCGATCGTCGTCGGCCCGTTCGCGCCCTCGACGACGAGCGTCGCCCGCACCCGGTCGGCGTTGGCGGCCGTGAGCTGGTCCTCCCGGGCAGCGAGGAAGAGGACGTCGCACTCCAGCTCCAGCAGCTCCTCGTTCGTGATGCGTTCGCCGCCCTCGTAGCCGGCGAGCGAGCCATGCTCGGCGACGTAGGCGTGCAGGGCGGGCACGTCGAGGCCGCGCTCGTCGTACACACCGCCGGAGACGTCGGAGACGGCGACGACCCGCGCGCCGTGCTCGTGCAGCTCGGAGGCCGCGACGCCGCCGACGTTGCCGAACCCCTGCACGGCGCACGAGCGGCCGGCCAGCTCGAACCCGAGCCGGCGACAGGCCCGCTCGGCGACCATCACGACGCCGGCTCCGGTCGCCTCCCGCCGGAAGACCGAGCCGCCGATCGAGATCGGCTTGCCCGTCACCACCTCCGGCACCGCGTAGCCGCTTTGCATCGAGTACGTGTCCATCATCCAGGCCATGGTCTGCTCGTTCGTGGCCATGTCCGGCGCGGGGATGTCGGTCTGGGGGCCGATCTCGCGGATCAGCTCGGAGGTGAACCTGCGCGTCAGCCGCTCGAGCTCCCGCCGCGAGAGTGACTGGACGTCGCAGCGGATGCCGCCCTTCGCTCCGCCGTAGGGCAACTGGAGGAGCGCGCACTTCCACGTCATCCAGGTCGCGAGGGCCGCGCACTCCCCGAGCGAGACCTCCGGGTCGTAGCGGATGCCGCCCTTCGTCGGGCCGAGCACCGTCGAGTGCTGCACGCGGTAGCCGGCGAAGATCTCGACCCGGCCGTCGTCGCGCCGCAACGGCACGCTGACCATGACCGCGCGCTCCGGGTGGCTGAGCCGCTCGGCTACCGGGTCCGAGACGTCGGCGTACGGCAGCGCCTGCTCGAACTGGGCGCGGGCCATGCGGAAGAGCGGCGTGTCCCACTCCAGGGTCGGCTGCGCCGACGCCGACCCCGGCGACTCCGTCCGCGGCGCATCCAGCTCGGCCACCTGGCGGAGTGTACGGCCGACGCTTCCGCGGCCGCTCCGCTGGCCTCCGCCGGCGCGGAGTTCACACTTCCGGCACGGTGGCAGCCACCGAGACGGAAGCGCGACCGAAGCGCAACGGAAGCGTGACGGCCGCGGCGGCCCGAGGGGCGCCCCCGAGCCGGCGCGGCCCCCGCGCGGCGCCCCGAGCCGGCCCCTCGCTACGCCAACCGAGCCGCGCCGGACGCCGCCGCCTCCGGCGCCGTCCGCGAGAGCCAGCTTCGCCCCTCCATCTCCGGCGGCACCGGCTCGCCGAGCAGCTCGAGCAGCGTCGGCGCGACGTCGAGCAGCGACCGCTCCGGCCCTCGGCCCGCCGGCACCCCGTCCGCCACGAGCGCGTAGAGCCCCTCGTGGGCGTGGTTGGCGTCGTCGGGGCCGGTGTCGTTCTCGAACACGTGCACCCTGCCCGTGCCCACCTGGCCGACGCTGCGCCAGGAAAGCCCGCCGAAGTACACGAGCAGGTCGGGCGGCACGCCGTGCAGCTCGGCGTACAGCTCCTCGGGCCGGTGGGCGACGGTGCCGATCGGCCGTCCCTGCTCGTCGCCGAGCGCCTCGAGCTTCGCCTTCAGCTCGCTCCGTAGCCGCTCGTAGTCGCCGGCCGGCACGACGCCCTGCGGCTCCCGGCCCTCGACGTTGAGGAACAGCCGGCAGTAGTAGCCGCCTTCCCCCCACGCTCGCGTCCGCGCCCAGTCGACGAGGTCGGGCGTCAGGCGTGCCGGCCGCGCCGGCTCCTCGCGCAGGACGAGGTACCCCTCGCGCCGCAGCCACTCGTTGACGCAGATGCCCCCCTCCATCCGCTTGGCGCCGTGGTCGGAGACGAGCAGGACGGCCGTATCGCCCCCGGCGAAGCGCAGCAGGCGGCCGATCTTCTCGTCCAGCCGCCGGTAGTAATCGAGCATCGCGCCCTCGTAGCGGTTGCCGGGCTCGTAGAGGCGGTGCTCGGGGTCGCTGAAGCGCCAGAAGCCGTGGTGGATCCGGTCGGTGCCCATCTCGACCATGAAGAACAGCTCCCAGGGCCGCGTCGCGAGCAAGTGCTCCGCGAGACGGAACCGCGTCGCGGTCATCTCCTCGATCTGGGCGAGCAGCCGGTCCTTGTCGTCGGTGCGAAAGTCCTCGACGTCGACGAGGTAGCGACCGACGACCCGTTCGATCTCGTCCTTCAGCTCGGCCGGATACGTGTAGCGGCTCGTGCGGGTGTCGGGGGTCAGGAAGCACGAGACCAGCGCCCCGTTGACCCGGCTGGGCGGGTAGGTCTGGGGCACGCCGAGCACGACGACGGAGCGCCCGCGCGCGGAGAGCAGGTCCCAGACCCGTGGCACGCGCACGGCGCGGGAGTCGGCGAAGGCGAGCCGGTCGTACGAGTGGTCGCGCCGGTTGCGGAAGCCGTAGACGCCGAGCGCTCCCGGGCTGCGCGAGGACGTCATCACCGACCAGGCGGGCACCGTGATCGGCGGGTCACAGGAGCGCAAGACGCCGAACGCGCCCCGCTCGGTGAGCGAACGGATCGCGGGCAGCTCACCCAGCCAGCGGTCGAAGACGAGCTGCGGCGCCGCGCAGTCGAGGCCGATGACGAGGACGCGCGTGGCCACCCCCGGCGATGCTAGCCCCGCGGCAGGGCAAGCCGCTCCGCTGCCAGGGCGGCGAGCTCGCCGCCCGCCAGGCAAATCCCTCCCCGCTCGTGCACCGCCTCGAGCAGCTCGAAGTAGAGGCGATCCCAGCCGCGGGCGCTCGCTGGGTCGAACCGCTCCGGATGCCAGAGGATCGAGAAGCCGCCGCCGTGCTCCGCCGCCCAGTCGAGGAGCGCGAGCAGGCGCGGCCGAGCCGCCGCCGCCGAGAGCCCCAGGTAGCGGTCCTCGGCGAGCGTCGCGTCCATCACCGCGAGCGGCACCTCGACGAGGTCGGCAGGCTCGTCGCGCTCGGCGTCCCAGGGCCGGAACGGGTGGGCGATCCCGGCGCGGAAACCGAGGGCGTCGGGGAAGCCGAGCGTCGTGTCGTAGAGAAACCCGAGCCGGGCGAGGGGCGCGAGGTTCCGGTGCGGGTCGACCCGCAGGTAGTGGTAGCGGTGACCGACGAGCGGGCCGTCGAGCTGGGCGAGGAGCGCCCGCTCGCGCGCCAGCCGGTCGAGATCCTCGGCGGCCAGGTAGCTGCCGTGCAGGCCGATCTCTGCCCCGCCGTCGCGCAGGGTCTCCACCAGCCGCGGCCGGAGCCGCTCGTACGTCTCCGGCGCCGCCCCGTCGGCGCGGTGGCCGTGGCCCGCCAGGAGGAAGAACGTCGAGCGGGCGCCGTGCTCGCGCTCGGCCGCCACCAGCTCGGCGAAGCGCCAGTTCGGGTCGCTGCCGCGCAGCTTGTGCACCGGCACCATGGCGAGCGCTCGCGCCTCGCGCAGCGCCGGGCCTGCCCGCCTCGCGAGCACGTGACCCTTGAGACGGGCGGCCGCGCCGAGCACGCCGGGGCGCGTCCAGCGCCAGGGCGTGTCCACGTCGTGCGTCAGCGCGACGGCGAAGGCGGCGCCGCGGTAGCGCGGCAGCTGAACCCCCAGCGCGCGGCGCAGACGCTCGAGCGGCGGGTCGAGCGGATCGAGGCACGACGAGGCGGCGGTGAAACGTCCGTGCCGGTCGCGGGGCGCCGCCCGCTCCTCGAGCCGCGCGAGATGGAAGAACGCCGCGGCGAGCTCGTCGTCGCGCGGCAGCTCCCCGCGGTCGACCTGCTGCCACGCCTCGGGGCGGTAGGGCAGGTCCTCGCCCAGCCGCGCGCCCGCTGCTCCCAGGGTCTCGAGCACCCAGCGGGCGCGCCGCTCGACCCGCTCGGGGATCCCGCCGGCGCCCGCCATCGGCGCGAGTCTACGTACCATCGAGGCTCGTGAGCCCTCGCGTCGACCCGCACCCGGCCGGCCGAGCCGGGGCCGGCCTTGCGCGGCGCGTCCGCGCCGTCCGCCGGCGCCAGGACGACGGCCCGCCGGACGGGCAGCCGCGCTCACTGCTCTCCCAGCTGCTCGAGCTCAGCCGTCACTCGCTGATCTACGGCCTCGGAGGCCTCGTCTCGCGCTTCCTCGCGGTGTTCATGCTCCCGCTGTACACGAGCTACGTGTCGAGCGCCGACTACGGCCGGATCGAGATCCTGATGGCGGCGTCGGCGGTCGCCGTCGTGCTGCTGCGGGCCGGCGGAGGGTTCGGCTTCGTCCGCTTCTACTTCGACTCCAAGGACCCCGACTACCGGCGGCGCCTGCTGCGGACGATCTTCTGGTTCCAGATGGCGAAGGCGACCGCCGCGCTCGTCCTCTGCGTGCTCTTCGCCCCGCAGATCGCGAGCTGGCTGAGCGTGACCGCGCACGGTGCCCAGCACCTCGCACAGCAGCACGTCAAGCCCGGCGTCCCCCTGTTCAGGGGGAGCGGCGCGAGCCTCGTCATCGCCACCGGCGTCCTGCTCTGGGTCAACGTCAACTACGCCCAGCTCACGAACCTGTTCCGGGTCGAGCAGCGGTCGCTCGCCTTCAGCCTCGCCACCGTGGCGAACGTCGCGGTCACCGTGCCGCTGACCGTCGTGCTCGTGGTCGTCTACAAGCTCGGCCCGCTCGGGATCATCACCGGCAACTTCAGCGGCACCCTCGTCCTGTTCGCCGTCCTGCTCGCCTACCGGCGGGAGCAGCTCGGCCTGCAGTTCGACCGCGCGCTGCTGCGAGCCGTGAACCGCTTCGGGTTGCCGCTCGTCCCCTCGGCGCTCGCCATGTGGGTCACGAACTTCGGCGACCGCTTCATGCTGGCGAAGCTGCTCCACGGAGCGTACGCGGACACCCAGGTCGGCCAGTACTCGATCGCCGTCCGCATCGGCTCGGTGATGGTGCTCCTGTTCACGGCCTTCCAGACCGCCTGGCCGGCCTTCGCCTACTCGATCGAGGACGAGGAGGCGGCCAAGCGCGCCTACGCCTACGTCCTCACGTACCTGATGCTGTTCGCGTCCTGGGCCGGCGTCGGGCTGAGCCTGCTCGCCCCCTGGATCGTGCACGTGCTGGCGCCGACGAACGCGGGCTTCTGGCCGGCCGCCAAGGCGGTGCCGGCGCTCGCCTTCTCGAGCGTCTTCTTCGCCGGCTTCATCGTGGTCACGATCGGCGTCGGCCGGTCACGCCAGACGCAGTTCAACTGGATCGCGGCCACTGCGGCCGCCGTCCTCAACGTCGGGCTCAACTTCTGGCTGATCCCCGCCTATGGGATGCTCGGCGCCGCCTACGCCACCCTCGCCGCCTACGCGCTGCTCCTCGTCGTGCGCGCCTGGAACGCCCAGCACGTCTATCCCGTCCCCTACCAGTGGCGGCGCGTCGCCGTCCTGCTGCTGGCGGCGGGCGCGCTGACCCTGGCCGGGGAGCTCGCGCCACGCTCGCTCGGCCTCGCGCTCGCCCTCAGCCTCGCCTACCCGCTGGCGCTCGTGCCGCTCGGCTTCTACCTGCCGGCGGAGCGGGCGCGGATCAGGCGCCTGCTGCCGGCCCACCACTAGACTCGCGCGGATGTCTGGGAAGGGCACGGCCGTGGTCGCGGAGGTCGCGTGGGTCAACGGCCTGGCCGCGATCCGCTCGCTCGGACGGCATGGGCTGCGGGTGCTCGCCGTCGACCATCGCCCGCATGCGCTCGGCTTCCGCTCCCGCTACGCCGAGCCCCGCTTGGCGCCTGACCCGCTCGAGGACGAGGCCGGGTTCGTCGCCGCGCTGCAGGCGATCGCCGCCGAGACCGACGACCCGCTGCCCGTCTTCCCCACGCACGACGAGCACGTCAACGCGATCGCCCGCCACGCGGCCGTGCTCGGCGACCGCTACCGCTTCCCGTTCCCGAGCTGGGAGACGCTCGAGCGGATCCAGAGCAAGCGGCACCAGCTCGAGACGGCGGAGGCGATCGGCCTGCCGGTACCCCGCACCTTCCATCCCCGCTCCCGCGAGGAGGCGCTCGCGGCCGGGGAGGAGCTCGGCTTCCCCGTGCTCGTCAAGCCGTCGGCGAACGTCGGCTTCCGCCGCAGCCACCGCCGCCAGCTCTTCCGCTGCGAGAACCGCGAGCAGCTCGCCAGCGCCTACGAGGCGGCGGCGCCGCATGAGCCGATGGTCCAGGAGCTGATCCCCGGCGGCGACGAGGAGCTGTACACGCTCGGCAGCTACCTGAACGCCGAGGGCGAGGCGCTCGGCCTCTTCACCGGCCGCAAGCTGCGCCAGACACGCGGCTACATGGGCAGCGCCCGCGTCGGCGAGGCGATCTGGGTGGAGGAGGTGGCCGAGCAGGGGCTGGCGCTGCTGCGAGCCCTCGGCTGCCACGGCATCTCCCAGGTCGAGACGAAACGCGACCCCCGCGACGGCCGCTACAAGCTGATGGAGGTCAACCCGCGTCTCTGGCAGTGGCACGGCCTCGCCGCCGCCTGCGGCGTCGACCTGCCCTGGATCGCCTACCGCGACCTGGTCGGCGACCCACTGCCGCCCGCCCGCATGCACGGCGACGGCAAGCGCTGGGCGATCACGCTGATGGCCGGCTCGAGCCACGCCCTCGAGCGCCCCCCCTACGTCGACGCGGTCTTCGCGCGGGACGACCCCAAGCCGGCGCTCGTCCAGCTCGGCCGCCACGCCCTGCGGAGGGTGCGACGGCTCTCGCCCGCAGGCCAGCGCGAGGCCGCGTCGCATGGCTGAGCCGCTGCGGATCCTCGGGATCGGCGACGCCAAGTCCCGCCACTTCACCCGCTGGGCGCGCCGGCTCGCGGAGCGGGGACACGAGGTGCACGTCGCCTCCGGTCGCAGCAACCCGCGCGGCGAGCTCGACGGCATCCGCGTGCACCGCTTCGAGGAGCTCGACCCGCTCGTCCGGCTTCCGGGGCTGCGCCGGTTCCGCCTCGCCCCGGCGCTCGCCCGCCTGGCCCGGCGGCTCGAGCCCGACGTCGTCCACTCCCACTACCTGCTGCCGTACGGCTACTGGGCCGCGCGGGCGGGCCTCGAGCCGCTCGTGGTCAGCCCCTGGGGCAAGGACGCGATCGTCGACGCCTGGGGCTCGCCGCAGGCCGAGCAGCGGGCTCGGATCGCGATCGCGCCCGGGCGGGCCCTCGCCTACGTCGTCAACTCGCAGGCCCTCGAGGACGCCGCCGTCCGGCTCGGCGCCGACCCGGCCAAGGTCCGGCGCATCCTCTGGCACGCCCGGATCGACGGCTACTCGCCGCAGCACGCCGACCGGAGCCGCTGGCGGGCGCTCGGCTGGCCCGACGACGCCGTCGTCTGCCTCTCGCTGCGCAACTTCCGCCCCTACACGAACCTCGACGTGCTGCTGCGCGCCTTCGCGCTCGCCCGGCAGGAGGTGCCGGAGCTGCGCCTGTTCTCGAGCGCTGGCGGCGGCTGGACGCGCTCCCAGTTCGAGCGGCTGGCGTCCGAGCTCGGGCTGGAGCCCTACCTGGCCGTCCAGGACGTCCCGGCCGCCGAGCTGCCGGCGGTGACCGCGTCGGCCGACCTCGCGGTCACGCTCGCCGACGTCGACTCCTCCCCGGCCTCGCTGCTGGAGACGATGGCGAGCGGCGTCGCGCTCGTGGTCGGGCGCGCCCCCTCCCTCGAGGAGTGGATCCGGCAGGGCGAGGGAGGCGAGGTCGTGGAGCGGCGGGACGTCGAGGGGGTGGCCGCGGCGATCGTCCGCCTGGCCCGCGACCCGGAGCTGCGCCGCCGCTACGGCGAGCGCAACCGGCGCGAGGTGCTGGCTCGCTTCGGCGACCCGACCGCCGAGCTCGAAGCCGTCTACGCCGAGGTCCTCGGCCGGTGACGCGCGTCCTCGCGCTCGCCTTCGACGGCGCCGACTACGACCTCGTCCGCCGCTGGAGCGCGGAGGGGCGGCTGCCCACGATCAGCCGCCTGGCGCGGGAGGGGACGTTCGGGCCGCTGCGCTCCACGATCCCCGCCTTCACCCCCACCGCCTGGTCGTCGTTCCTGACCGGGCTGAACCCCGGCCGGCACGGCATCTTCAACTTCACGACGAACCCGAACCGCGGCCGGCAGAAGCTCGAGAGCGCCGCGAGCCGGGCCGGCACGCCGCTCTGGCGCCTGCTCGGGGCCGCCGGGATCCGCTCGGCCTTCGTCGGCGTGCCCTTCACGTACCCGGCCGAGGAGATCGAGGGGGTGGTGGTGACCGGCTACGGCGGGCCGGAGCGGCCGCAGATCCTGCCGGCGAGCGCCGCGCAGCGGATCTTCGCCGCCTACCCGAGCCTCGTCACCGCCCACCACCCGCTGGCCGAGCGCTGGTGGGAGGACTTCCCCGCCTACACGGCCCGCCTGCTCGAGCACGCCGAGCAGATCGCAGGCGTCTGCCAGCTCGTCTACGAGCTCGAGCCGGAGCTCGGGCTGCTCTGCGTCGACTTCATGAGCACCGACCACGTCGGGCACCTCGGCTACGCCCGCATCGACCCCGACCACCCGGCGCACGACCCGGAGCAGGCGGGCGACGAGCTGCTGCGCGTCTACGAGCGAGTGGACGAGCTGTGCGGCGAGCTGATCGACGCTGCCGCGGCCCGCTACGGCGAGGAGCCCACCGTCCTGCTCTTCTCCGACCACGGCATGAAGCCGATCTACTGGATGTTCCACCTCGACCGCTGGCTCGAGGAGCGCGGCTACCTCCGCTTCCGGCGCCGCTCGCTGCAGCCGTGGCGCCGCGGCCGGCTCGACTACCTCGCTCGCGTCGACCAGAAGCTCGTCCGCACCCTCGGCTGGTACGGACGGGCGCTCGACGCCCTGCCCTTCCTGCCGCAGCCGGCCGCCGAGCGGGCGTTCGCCGACATCGACTTCGGCTCCACCCGCGCCTACGCCTTCGCCTCGGGCGGGCAGCTCTACCTCGGCGAGCTGAGCGGCGCCCGCCATGACCCGCGTTTCCTCGACAAGCTGGCCGCCGAGCTGTCCGAGACGCCGCACCCCGAGACGGGCGAGCCGGCCTTCGCCGTGCTGCGCAAGGAGGAGCTCTACGCCGGCCCGTTCCTCGACAAGGCGCCCGAGCTCGTGCTGCTAGCGCACGACGAGCGGATCAACGTCGATCCCTCCCGCCGCCGCTGGAGCCGGCCGTTCGACCGGCACGAGCGGCTCGACCCGCAGGTCTCCTACGGCTACTCGGGCCACCACGGCGTGACCGGCATCCTGGCCGCGGCCGGCCCGGGGATCCGTCCCGCCGACCTGCCGCCGGGCGCCGAGATCCTCCAGCTGCCCGCGACGATCCTCCGGCTGCTCGGCCTCGCGGCCGAAGGCTTGGACGGGGAGCCGCTCGCGGCGATCCTCGAGGACGGCGCAGCAGCCCCGCTGGCGGCGGCGGCCGCCCCGCCGCAGGAGGCGAGCGAGGCGTCCGTCTACAGCGAGGAGGAGGAGCAGCAGCTCGTCGAGCGCCTGCGCGACCTCGGCTACGAGTAGCGTCGGGCTACCCTGCCGCCGCCGGGGTGGCGAAACTGGTCAGACGCGCCCGACTTAAAATCGGGTGGCCTGTGGGCCGTGCGGGTTCGAGCCCCGCCCCCGGCATCTCCGCCTCGACGTCGTGTTCTTGCCCGCAGAGGGTGGTAGATCTCGTGCATGGCGCCCCCGTACTTCGTCCGCGCCCAGGACGGTGTCGTCGAGACCTGGGCGATCAAGCGGCTGCCGTACGAGGCCAAGGGGTGGGCGGCCTACTCGGTCGAAGCGCTGCCTGCCGGCTGAACCCGGAGGAGGCTCTCAGCGGCCGACGGGCGCTGAGACGGGCGCCGCTGCACCGAGCCGCATCTCCGGCCGGAGCGCGGGATACGCTGGGCTCGCATGACGCGCGACGCGATCTACGCCTTCTCCGGCCTCGGGGTCGCCGGCCAGGTGCTCGCGGCCCTGCTGCTCGCCGTGGGATTGCTCGCCCTGGCCGGAGCGCGCAGACCTCTCGCCGTCCTGCGCGGCTGGCTGTGGGGCTACGAGCTGTGGGCCGGCTTCGTCGTCGCCGCGCTCGCCACCGGCGGCAGCCTCTTCTACTCGGAGATCGCCGGTTTCCTTCCCTGCGAGCTCTGCTGGTTCCAGCGGATCTGCATGTACCCGCTGTCGATCCTCCTGCTGATCCTCGCCTGGCAGGGCGACCACCGGGCGGCCCGCTACCTCCTGCCGCTCCCCCTGGCGGGCGCCGGCGTCTCCGTCTACCACATGCTGATCGGGTACGGCGCGATCAGCGAGCCGCAGGGCTGCATCGTCTCCGCGCCGGGCGCCGGCTGCGGGGTCAACTGGATCGCGCCCGAGTCGTTCGGCTACCTCCAGATCCCCACCCTCGCCCTGACCGGCTTCCTGCTCGTGATCGGCCTGCTGCTCCTCGCGAGCGCCGGGACAACCGGCGAGACGGCTACCCTTCCTGCGCATGCCGAGCGGTAAGCGAGCGAAGCAGCAGCGACGGAGCGCCGCCGCGACCGCGGTGCGGACGCCGCCGCCCGTGCGCTCCAAGGGCGCTCCCGGGCTGCGCCGGCCCCGGCAGGCGTCCCCCCGCGCGCTCGCGGCCGGCGGCGCGCTCGTAGCGGCCGTCGTGATCGCGATCGTCCTCGCCGTCGTCCTCAGCGGCGGCGGCCACAGCTCGGCCGCCAACCCGCTCGCCGGCCTGCCGGCCGTCGGCAACGCGAGCAGCAAGGTCGCCCTGCCCGGAGCGCAGGAGGCGAACAGCCTCTTCCAGGGTATCCCGCAGACCGGTCTCGTGCTCGGCCGGCCCAGCGCGCCCGTCGAGATGGTGATGTTCATCGACGTGCAGTGCCCGATCTGCCAGAACTACGAGGTCAACTACCTGCCGACGATCGTCCAGAAGTACATCCGCACCGGCAAGGTGCAGCTCCACCTCGAGCCCTGGGCCTTCATCGGGCCACAGTCGAAGAGCGGCCGCCTCGGCCTGATCGCCGCCTCGTTCCAGAACAAGGGCTTCGAGTACGCGAAGGTCCTCTACGACAACCAGGGCACGGAGAACAGCGGCTGGCTCGACGACCGGATGATGGCCCAGGTCGCAGCGAGCGTCACCGGCCTCAACCTCAAGCAGTGGTGGACCGCCGTCAACGGCAGCGCCGCGCAGACCATCGCCAACAAGGTCGACCAGCTTGCGAGCAAGGACAAGGTGGCGGGCACGCCGACCGTGTTCGTCGGCCGCACGGGCGGCAAGCTGCACGACATCATGCCCGCGGGCTACGCGCCCAACCTGCAGATCACCGAGCGCGCCCTCGACGCCGCTCTCGCCGGCACGTAGCGCAGGCCGGCCGGCGGCCGCGAGCGTCGCCCGCACTTGACGGCCGCCTGGCGGCCCGCTAGGGTCGGCGCGCCGGTTCCGATGGACTCACGGGTTCGTCGGGACCGGCGTCTTCCGTTCCGGCGCCGCCTGCTCCGTCCGGCCTCCCTCCTAGAGTTCGTCCGTTGCCGATGCTCGTCGGAGTGGTCGCCATCGTCCTCGTGCTCGCCGCGGCCGCGGCCGGGCTCGCCCTGCTGCCGCGGCTCCTGCGCAGCGAGCTCGGGGCGCTGCGCGAGCAAGCCGCGACCGAGCTCTCCCAGCGCAACGCGGAAGTCGAGCTGCGTCTGCAGGGGATGGAGCAGACGCTCAACGCCCGCCTGACCGAGTCCGCCGCGACGACGAGCCGGGTGCACGAACGGCTCGGCGAGGTGACGAAGGCGACCGAGACGATGATCGCCCGGGCGCAGGACCTCGCCCGGCTCGAGCAGGCGCTGCGGCCGCCCAAGGCGCGCGGCGGCTTCGGCGAGCTGCTGCTCGAGAACCTCCTGCGCGACCGGCTCCCCCCCGACGCGTACACGATGCAGTACACGTTCTCGACCGGCGACCGCGTCGACGCCGTGATCCGGGTCGACCGCCTCGTCCCGGTCGACTCCAAGTTCCCGCTCGACAACTTCGAGCTGCTCGCGAGCGCCGAGGACGAGGAGCAGCGCCGGCTGTACGAGAAGGCGTTCGCCCGCGACGTGCGAGGCCACATCGACGCGATCGCCGCCAAGTACATCCTCCCCGCCGAGGGCACCTACGACTTCGCGCTCATGTACCTGCCCGCGGAAGCCGTCTACTACGAGCTCGTCTGCGGCAAGACCGGGCAGCTTTTGGCGTACGCGAACGACAAGCGCGTCTTCCCGGTCTCGGCGACCACCTTCACCGCCTACCTGCAGGTGATCGCGATGGGCCTGAAAGGGCTGCAGATCGAGCGAACGGCCCACGAGGTGCTCGCCTACTGCGCCGCCCTCCAGCAGGACTTCGGCAGGTTCCGGGAGGAGTTCGAGCTCGTCGGCAAGCACCTCTCCCACGCCCAGAGCAAGTACGCGGACGCCGACCGCCGGCTCGAGCGTTTCGGTACCAAGCTCGAACGGGCCGCTGACCGCGAGGCGGAGGCCGGCGCGAGCGAGCCGCCCGCCCTGCCCCGGGCGCTCGACTCCGCCGCCTAGCCGGCCCGAGCCGAGGCGACCGCGTCGCGTCACGCCCCGCAACGGGGAACGGTGGCGCTCCCCGCTGGCGTGTCGGCGCCGACCGCCTTGTCAGCTCCCCGTCGTCTCGCTAGACTCCCGCCTTCGAGTCGTCCCCGCCGCCGGCGTCGTCTGGGGCGCTCGCGCGTAGAGGAGGATGCGATGAGCGTGGCAACGTCCGCGGCTTCCCGCTTGGAGCTCGAGCCGCAACCCGCGCGGCCCCGGCCGCCGGCGTCGATCGTGCCGCTGGCGGGGCTGCCGGTCGTCGGGGTCGTGCTCGCGTGCCTGGTGGCGGCGATCGCGGGCAACTGGCTCTGGGCGCTCGACTTCTTCCACGTCGTCGGCGGCGCGCTCTGGACCTCGCTCGACCTCTTCATCGGCCTAGTGGTCGGCCCCTGCGTGATCGCGCGCCTCTCGATCCCGGCGAGAGCGGAGTTCACGGCCAGGTTCATGCCGGCGATGGCGCTGATCATGCCGACGCTCGTGACGATGACCCTCGCCTCGGGCTTCCAGCTCGCCCGCCATCTCGGCCTGCTGCTCTCCTCGGATCCGCACCATGCCTGGATCGTCGCCTCGTTCTTCCTGGTCGGGGTGATGGCGGTGATCGCCATCGGAGTCCTCGAACCCGCCAACCTGGCTGTGCTCTTCGAGCTCAGGAAGCCGGAGCCGGACGGCGCGCTGATCGCCCGGCTGATGCGCCGCTTCGTCTACACGGCGGGCATCACCGGGCTGATGCAGATCGGCACCTTGATCATCATGACCCGGCTCGCCTCCACATGACCGCCAGCGTCGCCTCGCAGCCCGACCTCGCCGACGAGCGGCTGCCGCCGGTCGTGCCGGTCGGCTGTGTCGCCCTGGTGCTGGCGATCGGCGGCGTCATCTACCTCGCCTCCTTCATCCCCGGCCACCCCTCGCTCGCCCCCGCGATCGGGCTGCTCGCCGCGGCGGCTGCGACCGTCGCGGCCAACGCCGGTGCGCTCGCCCGCGTCCGCGCGTTCGCCTGGTGGCGCTTCTGGCAGGTCTGGCGCTGGACGATGTTCGCGTACGCGATCATCGCCGGGATGCTCATCTACACCTTCGTCTACGACCGCATCCCCAGCGGGCAGCTGAGCCTGCTCGTCGCAACCCTCGCCGTGTTCGCGCTCGACATTCCCGTGATGCTCGCCTTCTCCGTCGCCCGCTACCAGCCGCCGCACCCTCCGGCCCCCTGACGCCGGAACGCGTCGTTCGCCGGAGAGCGCCAGCCCGCGCTCCGGTAGCCGAGGTCCGGGGAGCTGGCTCGTGGCCTGGCGAAGATGCATGGCCCGCGGCACGCTTCTGCGAGAGCACGCGTGGCAATCGATTCGTTCGAGATTCGTCTGCTCGGGCCTCTGCGCGTGGTGCGCGACGGGGACGAGATCGCCGTGGGCGGCCGGCGCCAGCGGGCCCTGCTCGCGCTGCTGGCGCTCGCCGGGGGCCGGCCGGTGTCGAGGGAACGGTTGGCGGAGGAGCTCTGGCACGGTCGGCCGCCGGCAGGAGTCGAGACGACGTTGCGCTCGTATGTGTCGCGGCTGCGCAGCACGCTGGGGGACTCGGCGTCGATCCGCGGCCACGGCGGCGCGTACTCGCTCGAGGTCCCACCCGAGGCGGTCGACAGCGTCCGGTTCGAACGGCTGGTCGAGGAAGGGCGGGAGGCGCTGGCGAGGGGCGCCCATCCGCGCGCGGCGCGGCGACTACGGGAGGCGCTGTCGCTCTGGCGCGGAGCGGCGCTGGCGGACGTCGCCGCCGACGGGCCAGGTCTTCTGCGGCTGGAGGCCGACCGACTCCAGGAGCTTCGCCTCGTGGCGGTCGAGCTGCGGATCGAGGCCGAGCTCGGGCTGGGCTCGAGCGAGTCGCTGGTCGCGGAGGCCGAGGCGCTGGTGCGCAGGCACCCGTACCGCGAGCGGCTCTGGCGGCTGCTGATGCTGGCGCTCTACCGGGCCGGCCGGCAGGCGGAGGCGCTCGCCGCCTACCGGCGGGCGCGCTCGGTCCTGGACGAGCAGCTCGGGCTGGAACCGAGCGAGCAGCTGCGCGAGCTCGAGCAGGCGATCCTGCGACAGGAGGTGCCGCCGGCTCGGCCGCCGGAGCTGCAACACAACCTGCCGGCCCCGCTCACCAGCTTCGTCGGCCGCGTCCGCGAGCTGGCGGAGGTGGAGCGGCTGCTCGAGGAGGGGCGGCTCGTCACGCTGACCGGGGTCGGCGGAGTCGGCAAGACGCGACTCGCACTCGAAACGGCGGCGCGGCTGCTGCCCGAGCTCGCCGACGGGGTCTTCTGGTGCGATCTGGGCGCGATCAGCGAGCCGTCGCTCGTGACGCGCGCGGTCGCGCGCGTCTTCGATGTTCGCGAGCAGGCGGCGCCCGATCTGCTCGAGCGTCTCGCCCTGCGGCTGCGCGAGGCGGAGGTGCTGCTCCTGCTGGACAACTGCGAGCACCTGCGTGACGCCTGCGCCGAGCTCGCGCAGACGTTGCTGCGCGGCTGCCCGCGGCTGCGGATCCTCGCGACCAGCCGGACGGCGCTCGGGGCCGGCGGCGAGTGCGACTATCCGGTTCCGCCGCTCGCGGTCGCGGCGCCGGCGGAAGACCCTCGCTCCTCGGAGGCGGTGTCGCTCTTCCTCGCCCGCGCCCGGGCGGCGCGCCCCCGGTTGCTGGCCGACGAGGCAGCGCTCGCCGCGGCGGCGCGGATCTGTGCCGAGCTGGACGGGTTGCCGCTCGCGATCGAGCTGGCGGCGGCACGCGCGAAGGCGTTGTCGTTCCAGGAGATCGAGGCACGGCTGGCCGACCGCTTCCGCTTCCTCGTCTCCTGGCGACGGCTGACGCCCGCCCGCCACCAGACGCTCCGTGAGGCGATGGACTGGAGCTACCAGCTCCTTTCCGAGGAGGAGCAGGCGCTGCTCGCGCGGCTCTCCGTCTTCCCGAGCGGCTTCACCCTCGAGGCGGCCGCCGCAGTCTGTCTCGACGGCGACCGCGAGCGCGCGCTCGACCTGGTCGGTCGACTGGTCGACGCGTCGCTCGTCGCTCCCGAGCAGGGCGACGGCACGACGCGGTACCGGCTGCTGGAGACGGTGCGCCAGTACGCGCGCGAGCGGCTCGAGGAGCAGGGCGAGGCAGTCGAGGTGGCAGGGCGGCTCGCGCAGCACATGCTCGAGCTCGTCGAGCGGACGCGGCCGCAGCAGCGCTCGGCGCTGCAGGAGTGGGTGGCGCAGCTCGAGCCGGAGCGCGGGAATCTGCGGGCGGCGCTCGTCTGGAGCCGCGACGCCGCCGAGCCGGAGCGGCTGCTGCGCCTCGCGGCCGGCGTCTGGCGCTTCTGGTGGGTGAACGGCGACCTCCGCGAAGGCATCTCGTGGCTCGAGACGGCGCTCGAACGGGATCGCTCCGCCGGCCCTGGGTTGCGCGCGGAGGCGCTCGAGGGGCTCGCTGGTCTGGCCTGGGCGCAAGGCGACCTCGTCCGCGCCCGCGAGCACGCAGCGGCGGCGCTGCCGCTGTTCACCGCCATCGGCGACCACCGCGGCGAGCAGGCGGCCCTGATCGTGCTCGGCCACGTCGCGCTCGCCCGTGAGCAGTACGCCGACGCGCGATCGGCGTTCGTGCGCAGCCTCGAGCTCGCCGAGCGCTTCGGCCCCAGCTCGAACGTCGCGCTCGCGCATCACAATCTCGCCTCGGTCGCGTACGGCGAGCACGAGCTCGCACGGGCGGCACGGCTGTACGCCCGGGCGCGCGCGCTCTACGAGCAGGACGGCGACACCTATGGCATCGCCCTGAGCGACCTCTATCTCGGCCTTGTCGCCGTCGAGCGCGGCCGGCACGGCGACGCGGCCGCGCACCTGCGTCAGGCCCTGCCGGTCTTTCGCCGGATGCGCTTCCCCCAGTACGCCTCTCAGTGCGTCGACGGGATCGCCGCCCTGCTGCGTGCGCGGTCGCAGCCGCAGGAGGCGGCACGCCTGCTCGCTGTCGCGAGCACGCTCCGCAGCCGCGCCGGGGGCGCGCCGACCGTCGCCGCCTCGCTGTGGGAACGCGAGCGCGCGGCCGCTCGCGCCGAGCTCGGGGAGACCGCCTTCGCGACCGCCTGGGCAGAGGGGCTCGCGCTCGCTGAAGACGAGGCGCTCGACCGTGCCCAACTCGCCGTCTGCGGCTGACCGCAGCGGCGGCTGCAACGAAACCGCAACGGACGCGGGTCACGCTGCCGACGATGGCCGGTGCCCTCGACAACCGCCCGCTCGAGCGGGCGCTTGCCCACGCGCGGACGGCGTTCGCGACCGCGCTCCGGCAGGGCGACACGCACGCGCTCGCCGCAGCCTACGCAGCGGACGCGACCCTGCTGCCGCCCGCCGCCGAGCCGATCAGGGGGCGTGAGGCGATCCGGCGCTTCTGGCAAGCGGGCCTCGAGGCCGGCATCGTCGCGATCCGGCTCCAGCCTGCCACGCTCGACGAGGACACTCGCCTCGCGTACGAGGTCGGCAGCTACGAGATCCACCTCGAGCCTGCCGGCTCCAAGCCGATCGTCGACCGTGGCGGCTACGTCCTCGTGCACGCCCGGCAGCCCGACAGGAGCTGGCGCCGCCGCGTCGAGATCTTCACCCCCAGCGGCCGCGACGCGTGACACCGCCGCTGCAACGGTGTTGCAACGCGCATCCGTCAGCCTCGCCGCATGCCATTCCCGACCGCGCGCGGAGGCGGCCACCACACGCCACACGCGCAGAAGGAGGACCGAACGGATGACGCGTCTCGTGCTCACGCTCGCCATCGTCGCAGCGCTCTCTGCGCTGGCGGCAGGCTCAGCCGCCGCCGACTACGGGCGGGGAGCCGTCTACCAGGTCGAGATCTCCTCGAACGTGCCCGGCCCACACGGCGGCGGCGTCTGGCTCTGGATCGAGCTGGACGCAGACGGCGGCGGCGACTACGCCGGCTCCGACTGCGGCCGGGGCGCGGCCGAGCACGCGGTCGCCGACCGCGGCGAGGTCGGCTCCTGGTCGGTCAGCGGCGGCGTGCTGACGATCAGCGGCGTCACGCTGAACGGCTTCGGCGGCCTGCCGGTGACGATCACCGTGCCGCTGCCCGCCTCCGGCTACGGCCACGTCAGCACCGACGTGATCTCGATCTTCCCCGACCTCGCGACCGTGCTCGGCCTACCCGCCGGCGTCGGTTTCTCGCAGGTCGAGGTCGCACCCTAGGAGGAACGAATGGACACCTATCACGTCGTCCTCTACCTGCATCTCCTCTCGCTGCTCGCCGGCATCAGCACGGCAGTCGTCCTCAGCGTCTGCCTCTTCCGGCTGCGCAGCGCGCAAACGCTCGCCGACGCGGTGCCGTGGGGAATGCTGGCCGGGCAGACGGAGCGCGTCTTCCCGCTCGTCGGCCTCAGCCTCTTCGGCACCGGCGCCTACATGACCAGTGACGTCTGGTCCTGGAGCAGCGGCTGGATCGTGGCCGGGATCGCAGGGCTCGTGCTGATGGACCTGCAAGGGGCGCTCGTCGGCGGCCGCCGCGGCAAGGCGCTCGAGCACGCCCTGCACGAGAACGGCCCCGGCCCGCTCGGGAAGCAGCCGCGCCGGTTGGCCCGCGACCGCTCGTTGTGGGTGGTCACCTTCGCCAACATCGGCCTCGCGCTCGCGATCGTCTGGAACATGACGGAGAAGCCCGACCTCGGCGTCGCGATCGCCGCGCTCGTCGCCGGCTACGCCGCCGGCGCGCTCTTCGCGCTGCCGTTCACAGGGCCTGCGCTCGCCCGGCTCGGGGCCGCCGGCTGGACGAGGCGGCTGTTGGCGGAGCGGCGGGATCCCCTGCCGCCTGAGGGCCCCTAGAAGCGCAGCAGGGCGGCCAGGCCGCCGACAGGCTCCAGGTCGCGCCGCTCCTCGGCGAGCACCTCGACCGTGCCGCCGTGGGTCAGGGTCTGGTGGACCGCGAGGTCGAGCCCCGTCTCGGCCGGCTGCATCGTCGTGCCGTCGAGCGGGCAGCGGCCGTCCTGCGTCTGCGCCCGGCCGCAGGCGGGGCAGACGTACGCGGGCCGGTCGGCGCCCGCCTGGACGAGCAGCACCTCGACCCGCCCTTCGGACGCGGCTTCCAGCGTCTGCTCCCACCCCGCCGTGGCACGGCCGTCGCGCGCAGCCTCCTCCCGCCAGCGGGCGAGAAGCTCGTCTTCGCGGCTGGCGCGCCAGGCGTCGAGCAGCGGCCGCGCCGCCTCCAGCAGGGCGGTCGCGTCGGCGTGCGCCTCGGCTGCCGCCCAGCCGACGAGCGCCGGGCGCACCTCCGGCGAGAGCAGGCTCTCGAAGGCGGCCCGGGTTTCCTCCGGCCCCACCAGCACGACCCGGACGTCGCGCAGCCTGCGAACCGAGCGCTCGAGCGCGTCTGCGACCTCGCGCAGGTGGCGTCCGACGATCGCCTCGATGTGCCGCTCGTAGCGCGCCTGCGCCCAGCCGCCCTGGTCGTGCCGGCCCGGCACCTGCGCGCTCTCGTCGGCGAGCGGGACGAGTTGGCCGCCGCGCAGGCGGTACAGGTCGCCACGCTCGCGGCCGACATAGGCGACGAGCGCGCGGTCACCCCGTCCGACGACTGAGACGAGCGGCGCGAGGTAGAGCTGCGGGCCGATCCGGGCCTCGTCCTCGACGGGCCAGGGCAGCCGCAGCGGCAGGAACAGGCCCTCCAGCTCGGCGCCGAAGACGGCCACACCCCGCACGCCTTCGCGGCTGAACTCCTGCCCGAACCAGTCCGCGATCCGCTCCAGGTCGCGCGCCAGCGCCTGACGCTCGTCGCGGCCGAGCGTCGGGCGCCGCTCGTCGAGCTGGCGCTCCGCGCGAGCGAGCAGCGCACGGGTGCGGGCGGCCAGCTCGGCGGGGGTCGGCACGACGCTCGGGTCGAGACCGACGTACAGGCTGACCGCACAGCCGCGGCGGACGCGGAAGGCAGCGAGCTCGCGCAGCCGCTCCCACGTGATCGAATCCGTCACGGCGCCCGTCTCCCCCTGGCGGCGGATTGTATGCCTCGCCGGAGGCCGGGAACACCAGTCCGGTCCGGGGCGTTCGCTACGGTTGTCGAGCAAGCGAGGAACGGGGAGTCATGGACGACGTACGCGACGTGATCATCATCGGCGGCGGCCCGGCCGGCTACACCGCGGCGCTCTACGCGGCGCGGGCCAACCTGCGGCCGCTCGTCATCGAGGGCTTCAACTGGGGAGGCCAGCTGATGATCACGAGCGAGGTGGAGAACTACCCGGGCTATCCCGACGGAGTCCTGGGGCCGGAGATGATGGCCGACTTCCGCCGCCAGGCGGAGCGGTTCGGGGCGGCGTTCGTCACCGACGACGTGACCCGGGTCGAGCTCTCCGAGCGCCCCTTCCGCGTCTGGGTCGAGTCGGACGAGTACCGCGCCCGCGCTGTGATCGTCGCCACCGGCGCCAGCGCGCGCTGGCTTGGCCTCGAGTCCGAGGAGCGACTCAAGGGCCGCGGCGTCTCCGCCTGCGCGACCTGCGACGGCGCCTTCTTCCGCGACAAGCACATCGCCGTGGTGGGGGGCGGCGACTCGGCCTTCGAGGAGGCCCTGTTCCTGACCCGCTTCGGCTACAAGGTCACCCTGATCCATCGCCGCAGCGAGTTCCGCGCCTCGCCGATCATGGTCGACCGAGCGCGCGCGAACGCGAAGATCGAGCTCAAGACCCCCTACGTCGTCGAGGAGATCCTCGGCGAGGACACGGTCCGCGGCCTGCGCCTCCGCAACACGCAGACCGGCGAGACGGAGACCCTCGAGGCGGACGCCCTGTTCGTCGCCATCGGGCACACCCCGAACACCGCGCTCTTCCTCGACCAGCTCGACCACGACGCGAACGGCTACCTCGTCACCAAGCCGGGAACGACCGAGACGAACGTGCCCGGCGTCTTCGCCGCGGGCGACGTACAGGACCACGTCTACCGGCAGGCGGTGACAGCCGCCGGCAGCGGCTGCATGGCCGCCCTCGACGCCGAGCGCTTCCTCGCCGCCGAGGAGGCTCGGGCCGCGAGCGAGCTGACGCCACCCCAGGCCGAAGCGGTAGCGACGCAGGGCTGACGCCGCCGGCGGCGAATCCGCGCCGCGAGATGGGCGCGACCTGGATCGACCTCCTCGACCCGAGCGCCGACGAGCTGCACAGCCGGGCGCCACGCGAGCTCGAGGAGCCCGCGATCGCACGGCTGCTTGCGCCGCCGCGCCACGAGGACGAGCCGCGCCCAACCCTCGTCGGGCACGGCGCATACGTCTTCGGCGTCTTCCTCGTCGCCGTCGCCGAGCCGGAGGCGGACAGCCTCTTCTACCAGGAAGTCGACGTCGTGCTCACCCACGACTCGCTGCTCACCGTCCGCAAGACGCCGCCGGACGGAAAGCCGCCGTTCGACCCCACACCCCTGCGCGCGGCGCAGAAGCCCTCCGACTCGGCGGGGATGCTCGCCTACCGGCTCGTCGACGAGATCGCCGAGCGCTACCTCGATCTCGTCGACGCGCTCGACGAGGAGCTCGACGAGCTCGAGGACCGGGTCGAGTCGCAGCCGTCCGAGATGACCCGCGCCAGGATCTCGTCGCTGCGTCACGACCTGCTCCACATCCGGCGGACGCTGAGCCCCCTGCGCGACGCGGTGCGCCGGGTGATCGACGGCACCGTGGAGGTCGAGCACGGGCCGCAGGTCTTCCCGCACGCCGTCGAGGTGGCCTTCAACGCAGCCTACGACAAGCTGCTCAGGGCCTCCGACGGGCTCGACTTCGCCCGCGACCTGCTCGCGGGGGTGCGGGACTACCACGCGGCCAAGGTGGCAACCGACCAGAACGACGTGATGAAGCGGCTGACCGTGATCGCCTCCCTCCTCCTTCTCCCCACCTTCATCGTCGGCCTCTACGGCCAGAACTTCCGCGACATCCCTGAGCTGCGCTGGTCGTTCGGCTACGGCTACGTGTGGGGCGTGATCGTCGCCACCACGGCGCTCCAGCTCTGGTGGTTTCGTCGCAAGCGGTGGTTGTGAGCCGGCTACCCTGGCGCCGTGCCCCACTTCATCTGCCCGAACTGCAAGGAGCGCTCCGTCGAGAGCGACGACCGGGAGGGCCTGTTCGACGAGGCGGTCGCCTGCCACCGCTGCGGCTTCGGATTCCTCTTCGAGCTGATGGACGACTACTACCCGGCCCCCACCACCGGCTTCGTGACCTGCGACCAGGAGGGGCGGATCCTGGCCCTCGGGCGCGGCGTCTTCGAGCTGAGCGGCTGGAGCGAGGAGGAGGTGCTCGGGGCGGACTTCGTCACCGCCTTCGGCCTCGCCGGCTTCGACGAGGACCGCAACCCGGTCAAGCTGGCGCTCGAATGGGGGGTGCGGCGACTGAACGAGCAGCTCCAGCTACGGACGCGCAGCGGTCAGGTCAGGCGCGTCGTGGGCGACTTCTTCCCCGCGCTCAACGACGACGGCGGCCTCCTCGTCGCGCTGACGCCCGCCCACGGCTAGAGTTCCGGCGGCGCGACGCGCCGGGGCGATGGGGCTCGCCCTACCCGCCGTAAAGGCTGATGGCTCCTACGTTCTCCAAGAGCGGGCATGCGGACGATCCTGGCCATCGGCATTGCGGGAGCGCTGGGAGCGCTCGCGCGCTACGGGATCGATGGGGTGGTGTCCCGGCGGCTGCCGGCGTCCTTCCCCTGGGGCACATTCGTCGTCAACGTGAGCGGGGCCCTCGTCCTCGGCTTCCTCCTGACGCTGATGACGGAGCACCTGACGACGGCACCCTGGCTGCGCTCGGCGCTCGCGATCGGGTTCCTCGGCGCGTACACGACGTTCTCGACGCTCTCGTACGAGACGTACCGGCTGCTCGAAGGCGGCGCGCTCGGGCTCGCCGCCGCGAACGTCCTCGGGAGCGCCGCTGCAGGTCTCGTGGCCGTCTACCTCGGCGTCGCCGCGGGGCGGGCGCTGTGAGACTCGAGGGAGAGGGAACGCTGCTCCGTCTGTTCATCGGCGAGTCCGACACCTGGCACGGCACGCCGCTCTACGAGGCGATCGTCGAGCGCGTACGGCGGGAAGGCCTCGCCGGCGCGACCGTGCTCCGAGGCATCGAGGGCTTCGGCGCCGACTCGCGCATCCACACCGCTCGCATCCTGCGCCTCTCCGAAGATCTGCCGATCGTGATCGAGATCGTCGACACGCCGGAACGGATCGAACGGGTGGTGCCGATCCTCGACGAGATGGTCGGCGAGGGAATGCTCACGCTCGAGCGGGTCCACATCGTCTCCTACCGTTCGAGCGACGACTAGGCTCCGACGGCCACAATGGCGAGGTGGAGTCGTTGCGCGGACACCTGCTCGTCGCCTCCCCGGCCCTGCTCGACCCGAACTTCCGCCGTAGCGTCGTCCTCGTGACGGAGCACACCGAGGAGGGCGCGGCCGGGCTCGTGCTCAACCGTCCCTCCCCGGTGGCCGTCGCGGCGGCCGTGCCGCAGCTCGAGCCGCTCGTCGAGGAGGGCGAGCAAGTCTGGGTCGGCGGGCCCGTCCAGCCCGAAGCGGTGCTCGTGCTCGGCGAGTTCCTCGACCCCGCCGACGCGGCCGTGCCGCTCTTCGGCTCGCTCGGCTTCCCGTCGCTCGCCGAGCCGGAAGAGGTCGTGCCGCTGACCACCCGGCGGCGGGTCTTCGCCGGCTATGCGGGCTGGGGAGCCGGCCAGCTCGAGGGGGAGCTCGCCGCGGAGGACTGGATCGTCGCGCCGGCGCTGGCAGACGACGCGTTCACCGAGGAGCCAGAGGAGTTGTGGAGCGACGTCCTGCGCCGCAAAGGCGGCGTCTACGAGCTCGTCGCCCGCATGCCCGCCGACCCGCGCCTCAACTGAGCCGCGCGAAGGCAAACGCGTACGTCAGGCCCGGCAGGGGGAACCGCTCGCCGTAGCGGCGAGCGATCGCGCGCACCTCGCCGAGTCGCCGGTCGCGCTCGTCGGCGTCCAGCATGAGGAACTGGCTGGAGGTCGCGAGGAAGGCGACGAGCGCGTCCGGGCTCGACGGCCGTACGGTCTCGACCACCGTCCGGCCGAGCTCCCGGAACCACGGCACGCCCGGGAGCTCCTCGTCCCGGTAGGGCCCGTGGCCGGCGTAGCCGACCAGCGCCCCGAGGTCGCGCTGCAGGGGGTCGCGCTCGTCCCACCAGTTCCAGAGCAGCGCCAGTCCGCCGCCGTCCCGCACCACGCGGTGCAGCTCCGGCAAGGCCGCGGCACGCTCGAACCAGTGGTAGGCCTGGCCGGCGAAGGCTGCGGCGACGCTCCCGTCGGGCAGGGGGATCGCCTCGGCGCAACCCTCGACCGCCTGCGCGGCGGGCACGGCCAGCCGCAGCTGCTCGAGCATCCGCCGTCCCGGCTCGACGGCGACCACGTCGAAGCCGAGCGCGACGAGGCCGCGGCTCAGCTTGCCGGTGCCCGCCCCCAGGTCGAGGACGCGTTCGCCGCCGCGGAGCGCGAGCATCCCGGCCGCCCAGCGCAGCGCCGGCTCGGGGTACTCGGGCCGGTGCCGTTCGTACTCCGCGGCTATCGGATCGAAGCTGCGGGAGCGAGCGGCGCGCTCAGACACGGCTGGCGGGGCAGAGGTCGTGCACGACGCACTCCTCGCAGCGGGGGCGCCGGGCCGTGCAGACGCGGCGGCCGTGCCAGATCAGCAGGTGCGGGAAGCGCCCCCAGTCGGCGCGCGGTACGAGCCGCATCAGGTCGCGCTCGATCTTGACCGGGTCGTCGTGCCTGGTCAGCCCGAGCCGCTGCGAGAGGCGCCGGACGTGCGTGTCGACGACGATGCCCTGCGGCTCGCCCAGCTCGGCGGCGACGACGTTCGCCGTCTTGCGGGCGACGCCGGGCAGACGGACGAGGTCCTCGAGCCGGCTCGGCACCCGGCCGTCGTACTCCTCGAGCAGCATCCGCATCGTCCCCCGCAGCGCCTTCGCCTTCTGCCGGTAGAAGCCGGTGGCGAAGATGTCGCGCTCGAGCTCCTCCTGCGGCACGGCGAGGTAGTCGGCGGGCGTACGGTACTTCTCGAACAGCCGCTCCGTGACGCGATTCACGTTCACGTCGGTGGTCTGCGCCGAGAGCAGCACGGAGACGAGCAGCTCGAGCGGGGTGCAGAAACGGAGCGCGATCGCCGCGTCGGCGTGCTCGCGCGCCAGCCGCTCGATGATCGGCCCGATCCGCTCGCGTCTCGGGCCGACCCGGCGGCGCGCCTCGGCGAGGTAGCTACGAGGCAAGCGAGGCGAGCCGGAGGGGCGGACGGTCGAGCCGCGGGCCGGCGCAGACGAGGTCGAGGGCCGGGCAGTCGGCGCAGACGAGCTCGCCGGGGGTCGGGACGAACTCGCCGGCCTCGAGGGCGGCGATCGCCCTCGACAGCTCCGTTTCCAGCGCCGGGGCCTCTCGGCGCGAGAAGACCGTCGAGACAGGCGCCTGCGGCCGCTCGAGGAACTGGTACACCACCTCGACCTCTTCGGCGCCGGCCCGGAAGCAGGCGAGCGCGTAGACGAGCCGCTGCAGGCGGTAGTCGCGTTCCACGATCTCCTCGGGCGCGGTCCCGGCGAGCAGGTTCGTCTTGTAGTCGACGACGAGGGCGCGCCCGCCGGCGAGGTGGAAGACGTCGAGGTAGCCGTGGATCAGGACGCCGTCGTGCTCGAAGGTGAAGTGGCGCTCCTTCGCGACGCCGGGCAGGGCCGCGAGCCGGCGGGCGAGCTCCGACTCGCAGTAGGCGGCGACCAGGCTGCGCACACGCTCGTCGTCGATCTCCGGCACGGCCGGCGCGGCCAGGTCGAGCCGTTCCAGCAGCTCGTGCACGGCGCTTCCGATCTCGGTCGGCGACGGCCCGCTCGCGTCCTCGGCCGGAGCTACCCGCTCGCGCATCCCGAGCACGTAGCGCGCGTAGTACTTGTACGGGCACTGCTCGAACGTCGAGAGCGCGGTGAACGAGAGCCGGCGCGGCCGGTGGACGGGCGGGACGGGAGGCGGGACGAGCGAGGGCAGCGCCGGCCCGGGGGGCGGCGCCGCGACCGCTTCGGGAGCGGAGAAGAGGGCGAGCTGGCCGTGCGGCTCGGCCGGCTGCGGGGCGAGCGCCGCTTCCGCGGCCTCCGGCCGGTGGCGATCGACGCGCACGAGTAGCCGGGCCTCGCCGCGCACCAGCTCGAGCGGCTCGTCGGCGGCGGCAAGCTCCTCCCCCGCTCCCAGCCGCTCGAGGACCCAGGCGATCGGCGTCGCCGCCTGGTCGGCCCGCCCGAGGTCGACGGAGCCCGAGACGATCAGCCGCTCCTTCGCGCGGGTCATCGCCACGTAGTAGAGGCGCAGCCGTTCGGCTCGCTCCGCCGCCAGGCGCGCCTCCCTCACCTCCTCGTAGTCGAAGGCACCGCGGCGCCTCGCCGTCACGGGGTCGGCGACGCGGAAGCCGAAGCGACCGTCGGGCAGGGCGAGGATCTCGTCCGGCGAGGGGGGCACGCGCTCCCGCCCGGCGTCGGCGACGATCACGACCTTGAACTCCAGCCCCTTGGCGGCGTGGATCGTCAGCAGCCGCACCGCGTCCGCCCCCTCCTCCTCGGCGGCCGCCTCGAGCTCGCGCGTCCCGACCGCCTCCTGCTCGGCGACGAAGCGAACGAAGCCCTCCACGTCCGGGCCGCGCAGCTCCTCGTACGAGCGGGCGAGGCGGGCGAGCTTGCGCAGGTTCGCGTAGCGGCGCCGGCCGTCCCAGCGGGCGAGCACGGCGAGGTCGTAGTCGTGCTCGGCCACCACCTGCTCGCAGAGCCGCTCGAGCGAGAGGCGCGGCATGGCGTCGACGAGCCGGTCGTAGCGCTGGCGGAAGGCCCGCAACAGCTGCGCGTCCCGCTCCTCCAGACCGTCCGGCAGCGAATGCTCGAGGCCGGAGAAGAGCGGCCGTCGCGAGGCGGCGCGTCGGACGAGAACGAGCGCGTCGTTCGAGACGCCGACGAACGGCGACGCCAGCACCGAGACGAGCGCGACGTCGTCGTAGCGGTTGCGGAGCAGCCGCAGGTAGGCGAGCAGGTCGGCGACCTGCTGCTGACCGAAGTAGCCCTTGCCGGTCGCGCGGTAGGTGGGCAGGCCGGCCCGGCGCAGCTCGTCCTCGAACCACTCCGCGTCGGTGCCGGCGGCGAACAGGAGGACGATCTCGCCGGGGGCGGCGGCGCCGGAGTCGACGAGCTCGCGCACCCGCCGGGCGACCGCGCGAGCCTCGCCGCGCCGCCAGTGGATGCCGCTGCCCCGGTAGCTCTCCTTGTCGGTCACGAGCAGCTCGACCGGATGGCCGAAGACCGGGTCGGGATACGCGGCCGCGGCGGCGAGCTGCTGGTAGGCGCCGCCGAAGTGCGAGCCGAACAGCTCGTTGACCGCGGCGAGCACCTCGGGCCGCGAACGGTAGTTGCGAGTCAGCGCGAGGAGCCGGCCGGCCGCCTGCCGCCGCTCCCGGAACACCTGCACGTCGGCGTGCCGGAATCCGTAGATGGACTGGAACTCGTCGCCGACGACGAAGAGCTCGGTCTCGGGCCCGCGCAGCAGGTCGACGATCTCCGTCTGTAGACGGTTCGTGTCCTGGAACTCGTCCACCAGGATCGACCGGAAGCGGGCCTGCTCGCGCTCGCGAATCTCGGAGCGCGAGCGGAGCAGCCGGCGCGCCTCGAGCTGCAGATCCTCGAAGTCGAGCGCCGACTCCCGCGCCTTCGCCTGGGCGTAGGCGGCCGCGAACAGGGTCAGGAGCTCCTGCAGCAGCGCCCGGTCGCGCGCAGCCGCCTCGTCGAGCGCAGCCTGCTCGACGGCGGCGAGCGCCTCGCAGTAGGCGGCGGCCCGGTCGCCGCGGGCCCGGAAGCCGCCGAGGTCGAGCAGCCGGTCGGGCCGCGCCTCGCGCCCGAGCAGCTCGAGCAGGTCGCCCGCCGCCCGCCGCTGCGCCTCCGTCGCGTCGCCGGCCGCGGCGAGCGACTCGGCCGCCTGCCGCAGCTCCTGCAGACGGGCCTCGAGCTCCGGCCGCGGAGCCACCTCCAGGTCGAGGTCGCGTCCCGCCGCCCGCAGCGTCTCGTAGACGCTGGTCAGCATCCGGCGCAGCCCGTGGCTGCCGTAGGTGGCGAGGAGGGCGAGCCGGCGCGGGTCGTCGCCGCGGCAGAACGCTGCGAGCGCCTCCCGGAACGCCTCGGAGCGCAGGACCGCGGCTTGCGCCTCGTCGAGCTCGCGGAAGCGCGGGTCGAGACCAGCGGCCAGCGGGTAGGCCCTGAGCAGGCGGGCGCAGAAGCCGTGGATCGTCGAGATCCAGGCGCCGTCGAGCTGCCGCGCGAGGTCGTGGCGGCCGCGGGCGGTCAGCGCCTCCCGGATCCGGGTGCGCAGCTCGCCGGCCGCCCGGCGGGTGTAGGTGATGACGAGCACCGAGTCGACCTCCAATCCCCGCTCGCAGACGGCGCGCACCACCCGCTCGACGAGGACGGCGGTCTTGCCGGTGCCGGCGCCGGCGGAGACGAAGACCTCGCCGTCCGCCTCGACGGCCGCGAGCTGCTCGTCGTTCAGCGTCGTCACGGCCGCTCCACCCGGCACATGGGCCACAAGTCGCACCAGCTCGGACACTCGCCACCCAGAGGGTCGTGGCGGACGTCGCCGAGCTGGATCCGCCGCGCGAGCGCCGTCGCGGTCGCCCGCGCCACCTCGACGACGCCCCAGAAGTCGTCCTCGTCCAGGTAGTCGGTCGCGACGTAGCCGGGCAGCACGTCCGCGTCGGCGCGCCGCAGCAGCCCGCGGGGACGGCGGGCGCCGGCGAGCGGCCGGTAGAGGCCGCCGAGCGGCTCCAGCCCGACCAGGTCGCGCAGCACGAGCATATAGAGCGGGATCTGGAGGCGGAGCTCGCTCTCGATCTGCCGGGCGGAGTGCGCGCCCTTGCCCGACTTGTAGTCCTGGACGATCCCGCGCGCCCCGAACGGGTCGACGTCGATCCGGTCGATCTTGCCGGAGAGCATGAGGCCGGGCTCGAGCTCGAGCCCGCGCTGCAGCTCCGGGGCGGCTCGCTCGCCGCCGAACGAGACCTCGAAGCGGCGCGGGACGAGCGGAGAGGGCGACTCGCACTCCTCGGCGACCAGGGCGGCGAGGTCCCGCCAGAGGGTCTGGTCGAGCTCCCGCTGCTGGATCTCGTCGAGGTCCATGCGCACCCCGGCGAGCGCCTCGTCGAGGCAGCGACGCATCAGGGCGGTCGCGGCCTCGACCTGCGCCGGCCCCAGCTTCTCGACGCCGAGCTCGAGCGGCACCCGCGTGAAGAAGCGGTGCAGCGCGGTGTGGGCGACGAGGCCCCGCTGCTTCGCGTCCGGCTCGGCGTCGATCGTCTTCGGGCCGAGCAGGCGCTCGACGAACCAGGCCGAGGAGCAGTCGGCGAACCGTTCGAGCTCGGTGACGGCGAACGAGGTGCGCGAGGCGAGCTGCTCGAGCAGCGCCGGCTGCCGCAGGCGGGTCGGCCGCCGGAAGGCGCAGCGGGCCCGCTCCAGCCGCCGGCCCCAGCCGTTCGCCCGGGCGAGCGCCTCCGCGGCCGGCGGGTCGCCGGCCGCGAGCTCGGCGAGGGCGCGCAGCCGCTCCCGCTCGCTCGGCGCCTCCTGCAACGACCAGGTCAGCGCCGACAGCGGACGGCGACGGGTGAAGCGGCGCACCTCGTCGGCGTCGAAGAGGGAGCGCACGTCGTGCCAGAACGGGCTCGCCTCGCGCGGGCTGCCCTCGTCGTCGGCCGCCTCGCGCACGAGGTACAGCCGCTGCGACGCGCGCGTGCAGGCCGTGTAGAAGAGGTAGCGGTCGCGGGCGACCTGGTCGGGCCGGATGAGCCTCGCGCCCCGCTCGTCGAGCACGCGGCGGGCATCGTCGTCGAGGAAGGGCGAGCCCGGCAAGCGCCGCGGCAGGCTCCCCTCCTCCAGTCCGAGCACGAAGACGACGTCGAACCGGCGAGTGCGGGCCCGCAGCAGGTCGCTGACCGTCACCCGCCCCGCCTCGTCGGCCGCCCGCGCCGGCAGCGTCGCCCGCTCGACGGCGGCGACGACGTCGTCGCGGGCGAGCTCGCCGACCAGCTCCCGCCACTGCCCAAGCTCCTCCAGCAGGCGGGTCAGCGTCTCGTAGGCCCGCAGGTCGAGCCTGCCCGTCGCCCCGGCTGGCGGCCGCGCGAGGCCGTAGGCGCAGCGGAGCATCCGGGCCGCCAGCTCGTGGACGGCGGCGACGGGGTCGCTCGCCGAGCGCAGCTCCTCGAGGAAGGGCAGCGGCGCGGCGCGCAGGCGCTCGGCTTCCTCGACCACCCGCTCGGGGGCCTGCACTGCGCGGCCACGCAGCCGGCCCTCGACGAAGTCGACCGCCCGGCGCTCGAGGCCCGAGAAGGGCGAGCGGAGGAAGCGGAACAGGTCGCCGCGTGTCCCGTCCGACCAGGCGAAGCGGAGCAGGGCGCCGAGCGCCTGGCCGAACGGGGTCTGCGTGAGCCGCTGCTCGCCATCGAGCGCGTACGGGATGGCGAAGGAGCCGAACACCGTCTCGAGCACGCCGCGGACCCGTTCGGTCGCGGGCACGACCACCCCGATCCGCTCGGGCGGCGTTCCCGCCCGCACGAGCGCAAGCAGCTCCTGGGCGACCAGCTCCAGCGTGCCGCGGGCGCCGGCGCCCTCGAGGAAGCGGATGACCCCGTCGAGCGGCGGGGGCTCCCCCGGCTCGTCCTCGAACAGGGCGCGCTCGAGGTGTGCGAGCGGCGGCGGCGCCAGCTCGTGGTAGCGGGGCGGCAGCTCCTCGAGCGAGCCTGCGGCCAGGCGCGCGAGGTCCTCGGCCGTCCGGCCGAGCGACGCGAACACCGCCCGTCCCGGCTCGTAGGGGAGCGAGACCGTGACCTCGGTCCGGCCGGCGAGCGCCTCGAGCAGCGCCCACTGCGCGCCGGTCAGGTCCTCGAAGCCGTAGGCGAAGACCGGCTCCCCGTGCCAGGCGTCGAGGTCGCTGCGCAGACGCTCGACCGCTCGGCGGCGGAGCAGCCCCCGGTCCCAGCAGCCGAGGCGATCGAGCTCCGCGCAGTAGCGGGCGTACAGGTCGCCGAGCTCGCCGCCCACCGCCGCCCCGTCGAGGAGCCCGGCCGCGAGCTCCTCGAACGCCTGCTGCAGGCTGTCGAGGACGCCGCTGCCGGCGCCGGCCAGCGCCGAGCCGCGCAGCAGGCGCCGCACGAGCAGCCCGCACTGCGACCGTCCGAGCAGGCGCGCCTCGCCGCCCTCGCAGGCCAGCCGCTCGAAGAGGTCGTCGAAGGTGCCGATCGTCCCCCCGAGCAGCGCCGGCCGGCGAGCAACGAGCTCCCGCTCGACTCGGTCGACGTCGGCCCGGTTGGGGACGAGCAACACCGGCTCGCCGCCGGCATTCGCCAGCGCAGCCAGGTAGCGGTCGAGCAGCAGCGCGACCTTGCCGGCGTTGGCGGGTCCCGCGATCAGCCGGAGCGGCACCCGCCTACGCTAGCGCTTCGTTCGGCGAGCGAGGCTCGCCTGCCCCGTGCTACGCGGCGGCGGCCTTCGGCCGGCGGCCGCGGCGCGCGACGGGGCGGCCGGGCATCTTGCCCGCGCACGGATCGCAAAGGTCGGCCTGCTTCGCCCCCCGCCGTGCGTCCGTGTACGTGACGCGCATCACCGCGCCCTTTCCCTCGTCGACCTCGTTGCCGCAGTTGTCGCAGACGAGGATTGCCTTCCGAGCCACGATTTTCCTCCTTTTCCGGTCCGGGGTTCCGTGAAAGCCTCCAGAAACGTCGGCGGCCCTCCACGACTAGGGAATCCGGCGGCAGCGTAGCATGAACCGGCACGCCGTTCCGAGTGCGTGCGCTCGGAGCAGCCGACGTGCCCTCCTCCCTCGGCCAGGAAAAGGTCGTGGCCGAAAATCATCGGGGTTGCGCCGCCCACTGCCCCTGCCGCCAGCAGCGGTCTCAGCCCATGCGCGGACGCTCCGGCTTCGCTCAGGAGAGCGGGAGAACCGTGCCGCGGGCGCGAAAATCCCCCTGCTGAACTGCGGCCTGCGATCCTCCTCCACTACGATCGGGCGGATGCGCGACGCACGGACGATCGTCGTCCTGGAAGGCGACGAGACGGGACAGGAGCTGCTGGAGGAGAGCCTGCGCGTGCTCGCACCGGACGTGATCGGCCTCGAGCTCGCTCTGCTCCGCTACGACCTCTCGCTCGGACGCCGGCGCGAGAGCGCGAACGCGGTCGTCTACGAGGCCGCCGCCGCGGTGCGCGAGCACGGCCTCGGGCTGAAGGCTGCGACGATCACGCCCGAGGGGCGCGACGACGTCGGCTCGCCGAACCGCATCCTGCGCGAGCAGATCGGCGGCCAGGTCATCGTCCGCACGGGCCGGCGGATTCCGGGTGTGACGCCGCTCGGGGGTGTGCACGCTCCGATCTCGGTCGTGCGGATGGCCGTCGGCGACGCCTACGGCGCGAAGGAGTGGCGCGAGGGCGCCGGCGACGACGAGGCAGCCTTTCGCACCGAGCGAATCGAGCGCCGCATCTGCCGGGCCGTCGCCGAGTTCGCCTTCCGCCAGGCGGAACGAGCCGGCGCCAGGGTCTTCGGGGGACCGAAGTACACCGTCAGCCCGACCTACGAAGGGATGCTCAAGGAGGAGATGGACGCGGCGGCGGCCCGTCATCCAGCCGTGCCCTACGAGCCGCAGCTCATCGACGCGACGTTCGCCCTGCTGCTCTCCAGCGCCGGGGATCCGCTCGTGATTCCGGCGCTGAACCGGGACGGCGACATCCTCTCCGACCTCGTCCTGCCGCTCTTCGGCTCGATCGCCGCCTCCGAGTCGCTGCTCGTCGCCTTCGGAGCGGACTTCGAGCCCGTCGCGATCATGGCCGAGGCCGCGCACGGCACCGCCCCGGCGCTGTACCGCAAGAACGTAGCGAACCCGATGGCGATGATCCTCGCGGCAGCGGCCCTGCTCTCGCACGCCGGCGAGCAGGCTCGCACGGCCGGGCGGGCGATCCGCGAGGCCTGCCTCGAGGCGGTCGCGCAGGGACGTCGCACCGCGGACCTCGGCGGCGACCTCGGGACGAGCGAGTTCACCGACGAGGTGATCGCCCGGGTGCGGACGAAGCTCGAGGCCTGGTCGGCGCTCTAGCCGGACGCGCCGCAAGCGGGCGCCGTGAGCTCGCGTGCTACGAGGCGGCCTGCCAGGTGTCCCAGCCGGCCGCCCACGACTCGACGAACAGCTCGGCGATCCGCGGGTCGAACTGCGTCCCGGAGCCGCGTTCCAGCTCGGCGAGCGCGCGCTCGTGCGGTAGCGCTGCGCGGTAGGGCCGCGGCGAGATCATCGCGTCGAAGGCGTCGGCGACGGCGAGGATGCGGGCCTCGAGCGGGATCGCCCGCCCTCGGAGCCCGGCGGGATAGCCGCCGCCGTCCCAGCGCTCGTGGTGGAACAACACGTACGGCAGCGCCTCCCAGAAGCGGCGCAGCGGCAGGACGAGCCGCGCGCCCGCACGCGGGTGGCGGCGCACCTCGGCCAGCTCGGCGAGGGTCAGCGGGCCCGGCTTGCCGAGCAGCTGCGGCGGCACCTCCACCTTGCCGACGTCGTGGATCGGCGCTGCGACGCGCAGCCCTCGGATCCGTCGCCGGTCCCAGCCGAGCCGGACCGCCACCGGTTCGGCGAGCGCGGCGACACGGGCGCCGTGGCCGTGGGTGCGGTCGCGCTCCTCGAGGGCGCGGGCGAGCGAGACGAGCATGCCGCCACCGATTCCGCGCCCGGACGGGGAGTCCTGCTCGCCCGAGCGGCGCGAGATGGCTAGAGGCGATCCTCCAGCCGCCGCTTGCCGTAGTGGACGACGAGGAACACGCCGACCAGCGCGACGGCGATGGCGGCGGCCGCGTAGATCCCGTAGCGCTGGATCGCGTCGGCCGCGGCGTGGCCTCCGTAGTAGGCGGCGAGGCCGACGGCGGTCGCCCAGCAGATCCCACCGGCGGCGTTCCAGAACAGGAACCTCCACCATGGCATCCCGCCCAGGCCGGCGACCCAGGCTGCCGTGTAGCGGAGCACGGTGACGAAGCGGCCGAAGAAGACCGTCTTGCCGCCGTGCTTCGCCATCAGGCGCTCGGCGGCGGGCAGGACCCGTTCCCCGTAGCGCCGCAGCGGCCGCCAGCGTTCGAAGAGGCGACGACCGCCGAGCCGGCCGATCAGCCAGTAGCCGAGGTTGTCGCCGACGATCGCGCCGGCGGCCGCGAGCCCGATCACCCAGGCGATCCCGTAGTGGCCCTGCGAGGCGAGGACTCCGAAGGCGATCAGCGCTGTCTCGCCGGGCAACGGGATGCCGAACGACTCGAGCAGCACGACGGCGAAGAGCAGCGGCAGCCCGTGGCTCGTGAAGAAGTGCGCCACCTGCCGAGTCTACGGATCGGACTCGCTAGAGTCCGCGGCGTGAGGGTCGGCGTTCCTGCCGAGGCGGCGAGCGGGGAGCGCCGAGTCGCGCTCGTCCCTGAGAGCGCCGGCAAGCTGGTGAGCGCGGGCTTCGCGGTCGTCGTCGAGCCAGGCGCCGGCGCGCCGGCCTCGTTCCCCGACGAGGCGTACACGGCGGCCGGCGCGACCCTCGGCGACCCCTGGGAGGCCGACGCCGTGGTCAAGGTGCGCAAGCCGACGGCCGAGGAGCGCGAGCGGCTGCACGCCGGCCAGCTGCTCGCCGGGTTCCTCGAGCCGCTCAGCGACCCGGCCGGGGTGGCGGCGCTCGCCGAACGCGGCGTGATCGCGTTCGCGCTGGAGTCGATCCCGCGGATCACGCGGGCCCAGCCGATGGACGCCCTCTCCTCGCAGGCGACCGTCGGCGGCTACAAGGCGGCGATCCTGGCGGCCGAGCATCTGCCGCGCTTCTTTCCGATGCTGATGACCGCCGCCGGCACCGTGCCGCCGGCCAAGGTGCTCGTCATCGGCGCGGGCGTCGCCGGCCTGCAGGCGATCGCCACCGCTCGCCGGCTCGGCGCGGTGACGACGGGGTTCGACGTCCGGCCGGTGGTGCGGGAGCAGGTCGAGAGCCTCGGCGCAGGCTGGCTCGACCTCGGCGTGACGGGCGCCGAGGCGGAGGGCGGCTATGCCCGCGAGCTGACCCGCGAGGAGATGGAAGCGCAGCAGCGGGCGCTCGAGGAGCGGATCGCGGACTTCGACGTGGTGATCACGACCGCCGCCGTCCCCGGCCGGCCGGCGCCGAAGGTGATCCCGGCGCCGGCCGTCGAGGCGATGCGACCCGGCTCGGTGATCGTCGACCTCGCGGCCGAGAGCGGCGGCAACTGCGAGCTCACGCAGCCGGGGGAGGTCGTGACGGCCGGCCCGGTGACGATCGTCGGCCTGACGAACCTCCCGAGCACGATGCCCTACCACGCGTCGATGCTCTTCTCGCGCAACGTGCAGGCGCTCCTGCTGCACCTGGCGCCCCAGGGCGAGCTGGCGCTCGACTGGAGCGACGAGATCACGGCCGGGGCCTGCGTCGCCGGCAGGCAGGAGGTGCGCGCATGACCGTCGCGGTGACCTTCGGGCACGGCACGCAGCTGATGTTCGAGACGACGATCCTCGTGCTCGCGATCTTCCTCGGCTTCGAGGTGATCTCGAAGGTGCCGACCCTGCTGCACACGCCGCTGATGTCCGGGACGAACGCGATCCACGGCGTGGTGATCGTGGGCGCCATGCTCGTGCTGGGCGCCCCCCACAAGAGCCCGTACATCTGGGCGGTCGGCTTCGCCGCCACGGTGCTCGCCTCGGCCAACGTCGTCGGCGGCTTCGTGGTCACCGACCGGATGCTCGAGATGTTCAAGAAGCGCGAGCGGCCGAAGCCCGACCAGGCGACGCCCGGCGACGGCGGCGGGCCGCCGGCCGCATGAGCGGGCTCGGCGAGGCGCGGTCGGCATGAGCTACACGACCACCAACTTCCTCTACCTGCTGACGATCGTCACCTTCGTGCTGGCGCTGCGCTTCCTCTCCAACCCGGCGCACGCCCGGCGCGGGAACCAGATCGGCGCCGTCGGGATGCTGCTCGCGATCGGCGTGACCTGGGCCAAGATCGGCACGACGACCTGGTGGGCGCTCGTCGTCGCGATGCTGCTCGGCGGCAGCTTCGGCGCCGTCGCCGCCCGCAAGGTGCGGATGACGGCGATGCCGCAGATGGTGGCCCTGTTCAACGGGGTGGGCGGGGGCGCCGCCGCGCTGATCGCCCTCGCCGAGGTGCACCGGATCCTGCCGGAGCCGGGCCGGCCGAGCTACGACGTGTCGACGGCGATCGCGCTCTCCGGCCTGATCGGCGCCGTCTCGTTCGCCGGCTCGATGATCGCGTTCGGCAAGCTGCAGGAGCTGATCCGGGGGCGGCCGATCACGTATCCCGGCCAGCAGGCGGTCAACCTCGCGCTTCTCGCGGGCTGTGTCGGGGTGGCGGTCGCGCTCGCGGCCGGAGTCCAGGACGAGTGGCTGCTCTGGGCCACGGTCGGCGGGGGCGCGCTGTTCGGCGTCCTGTTCGTGCTGCCGATCGGAGGCGCGGACATGCCGGTCGTGATCTCCCTGCTGAACGCGTTCACCGGCCTCGCAGTCGCCATCGGGGGCTTCGAGCTGCAGAACGACGTCCTGATCGTGGCCGGCATGCTGGTCGGCGCGTCCGGCACGTTGCTGACCCTGCTGATGGCGCGGGCGATGAACCGCTCGGTCGCGAACGTGATCTTCGGCGCGTTCGGGGCGGTGGCCGCGGCCGAGCCCGGGACGGCCGGCGACGGCGCCGGCCGGACGGTGCGCATGGCCAGCCCCGAGGACGTCGCGGTGATGCTCGCGTACGCGCACAAGGTCGTCTTCGTGCCGGGCTACGGGCTCGCGGTCGCCCAGGCTCAGCACGACGTCCGCCAGCTCGCCGACCTGCTCGAGCAGCGGGGCGTCGAGGTCTCGTACGCGATCCACCCGGTGGCGGGGCGCATGCCGGGCCACATGAACGTCCTGCTGGCCGAGGCCAACGTCCCCTACCCGCAGCTGAAGGAGATGGACGAGGCGAACCCGGAGTTCGCCCGCACCGACGTCGCGGTCGTCGTCGGCGCGAACGACGTCGTCAACCCGGACGCGCGCAACAACCGCGGCTCGCCGATCTACGGGATGCCGATCCTCAACGTCGACGACGCCCAGACGGTGGTCGTCCTCAAGCGGTCGATGAACCCGGGCTTCGCCGGGATCGAGAACCCGCTCTTCTACAACCCCAAGACCGTGATGCTCTTCGGCGACGCCAAGGAGTCGCTGACGAAGCTGATCGCCGACGTCAAGGCGCTCTAGCGCGGCGTCCCGGGTAGCTCATGCTCGCTCGAAGCGCGCCGGGTCGAGCAGCTCGAGCTGCGGCGACGAGCGGTCGCCGAGCAGGGCGGCGGCGGCGAGCTCGCCGCAGGCGAAGCCGAGCACGTTGCCGTGGCCGGAGTAGCCGCCGGCGACCCAGACGCGGCCGTCCCGTCCCGGCACAGGTCCGACGAGCGGGAGCAGGTCCTGGGTCAGGCCGAAGATGCCTGCCCAGCGGTGCGTGATCCGCACCTCGCGGCCCGCGAGCTCGTGCAGGAACGTCTCGAGCGAGCCCTGGATCGCCGGCGTGGTCTCCTCGACGTCCGTCAGCTCGTCGAGGATCGAGACGTCGCGGAAGCCGCCGAGCAGGAGCCGGCCGTCCGGGAGCTGCTGCCAGTAGTCGAACCCCTGGCGGGCGTAGTGGGGCCGGTCGTAGAGCGTCGTGGCGAGGGGTTCGCTCACCACGACCTGGCCGCGCGTCGGCCAGATCAGGTCGGCGAGCTCGGGCACGAGCCCGTGGCCGTAGCCGTCGGTCGCCACGAGGACGCGCTCGGCCTCGAGCGCCTCGACGTCGCCCACGGGGTCGTGCTCGCGCAGCTCGGCGCCGGCCTCGGCGGCGAGGGCGGCGAGCCGGCGGACGAATCGCGCCGGCTGGATCGAGGCGTCGCCGGGATGGGCGATCGCGCCGTGGAAGCGACCCGCGGCCCCGCCGGGCACGTCGTCGAGCCACTCCGCAGCGAAGCCGTCGGCCCTGAGCGCCTCGTACTCGCCCCGGATCTCCTGTCGTTCCTGCTCGTCGGCGGCCAGGCGGTAGCTGCCGGTCCGGCGCAGGGCGTCGCCCGCCAGGGTGGCGAGCCGGTCGAGCGCCTGCTCGGTCCAGCGCCAGTACGCGGCAGCCCGTTCCGCGCCGTAGGTCTCCCGGGCGACGTCGTAGCGGGCGGCGCCGCCGCGCAGGGCGAAGCCGCCGTTGCGGCCGCTCGCCCCTTCCGCCACGGCGCGCGCGTCGTGCACCCGGACGCGCAGCCCGGCCTCGGCGAGCCGCAGCGCCGCCGTGCAGCCGGTGACGCCGGCACCGACGACCGCGACGTCCGCGCGGCCGGGGATCGGCCGCCGAGGCCAGCTGGGGCTCGGCTCCTCGAGCCAGTACGGGTTCATGTCCGCCCGGTCGCCCCCGGCTCGCCCGCCCGCACGCGGGCGGACGCGCAGCGTCCACGGGCGCGGCGGCTCCTCAGACGGCGTTCCTCGCGCGGCACCGGCCGATCTTCCCACAGCCGGCCGCGGAACGGCTTGCCGAGGCTACACCCCGAGGGGGCGGTAGAGGCCGTCGCTCGCAGCGACGAGGCCAGCCAGCTCGAGCTCCACCAGCGCTCGCGCGATCTCGTCCGCCCCCAGCCCGGTGCGCCGCACGAGCTCGTCGGCCGTCGCCGGCAGGAGGCCGAGCAGCGGCGGCGCCTCGCCGCGCGTCGGGGTCGGCTCGAGGCCGAGCGCGGCCAGCACGTCGGCCGCGCCCGTGAGCGGGGCCGCGCCCAGCTTGAGCAGGCCGTTCGTTCCGGCCGAGAGCGAGGATGTGATCTCGCCGGGGACCGCGAACACGTCGCGCCCCTCCTCGAGCGCGAGATCCGCGGTGATCAGCGCCCCGCTTCGCTCGCGCGCCTCGACGACGACGGTGGCGGCGCAGAGGCCGGCGATCAGCCGATTGCGAGCGGGAAACCGCCAGGGGGCGGGCTCGACCCCGGGGGCGTACTCCGAGACGAGCAGCCCGCCGGCAGCGATCCGGCCCGCGAGCTCGGCGTGCGCGGCGGGATAGTCGCGGTCGATGCCGCAGCCGAGGACGGCGACCGTCACCCCGTCCGCGGCGAGAGCGCCGCGGTGGGCGGCGGCGTCGATGCCGCGCGCGAGTCCGCTGACGACGACGAGGCCGGCGGCCGCGAGCTCGCGTGCGAGCCCGTGCGCCACCGAGGAGCCGTACCCCGAGCAGGCGCGGGCTCCGACGACCGCCACGGCGACGCGGCGAAGCAGCTCCGGCTCGCCGCGGCCGCGCAGGAAGAGGCCGGGCGGCGGATCGTGGATCGCCCGCAGCAGCGGAGGGAACGCCGGGTCCGAGCGAGGCAGGAAGCGGTAGCCGAGGGCGGCCAGTCCGGCGAGGTAGGCGCGCTCGTCGAAGCCGTCCAGGAAGGCGCGCCAGCGCCCGTCCCGGGGCGGCTCCACCAGGTGGGTGCCCGTCTGCGAGCAGAAGACGGCCAGCGCGAGCTCAGACACGCCCGAGCTCGTCCGGGGCACGGTAGGAGAGCGCTTCCGCCACATGCTCGGCTCGCACCCGCTCGCAGCCGCTGAGCGCAGCGATCGTGCGGGCGACGCGACCCACCCGGGCGAAGCCGCGGCCCGAGAGGTGCAGGCGGTTCGCGGCGCTGCGCAGCAGCTCGTCGGCCTCCGGCTCACGCTGGGGCGGCCGGGTCGCGAGGCGCTCGCGCGCCGCCGCGACCCGCGCCCGCACAACCGCCGACGGCTCCGACGGCCCGGCGGCGAGCTCCTCGCCGCGGATGCGAGGGAGGGCGACGACGAGGTCGAAGCGGTCGAGCAGGGCGCGCGAGAGCTTGTCGCGGTAGCGGGCGAGCCGCTGCGCCGAGCAGGTGCACTGCGCTCCCGCATCTCCCCGGCCGCCGCAGGGACAGAGGTTCATGGTGGCCACGAGCTGGAAGCGGGCCGGGAAGACGAGGCGGCCGGCCGCGCGCGCGATCGCGACCACCCCGTCCTCGAGCGGCTGGCGGAGCGCCTCGAGCGCCGGGCGGTGGAACTCGGCGAGCTCGTCGAGCAGGAGCACGCCCCGGTGGGCGAGCGTGGCCTCGCCCGGGCGGAGGCTCGGGCCGCCGCCGACGATCGCCGCCGTCGAGGCGCTGTGGTGCGGCGCCCGGAACGGCGGGCGCGAGACGAGCGGGTGCTCGCCGTCGACGAGCCCCGCCACCGAGTGGATCCGGGTGACCTCGAGCGCCGCTTCGCCTTCGAGGGGCGGCAGGATGCCGGGCAGCCGGCGGGCCAGCATCGTCTTGCCGGTCCCGGGCGGGCCGCCGAGCAGGAGGTTGTGTCCGCCCGCCGCCGCCAGCTCCAGCGCCCGACGGGCCCGTTCCTGGCCGCGCACGTCGGCGAGGTCCGGCCCGTTCGGTCCTGCGCCGTTCGGCGTTGCCAGTGGCGGCTCCGGCGTCAGCGCCAGCTGCCCGCGCAGGTAGCCGACCGCCTCCGCGAGGTGGCGGATCGGCACGGCGGCGACGCCGGCCAGGGCTGCCTCGCGCGCGCAGTCTGCCGGACAGAGGAGGCGCTCGACGCCGAGCCGGCGTGCACCCTCGGCGACCGCGAGCACGCCGCCCACCCGTCTGAGGCGCCCGTCGAGTGCGAGCTCGCCGACCGCGGCGGTGCGCTCGAGGACGCCGGCGGGTAGCTGGCGCGAGGCCGCGAGCAGCGCGAGCGCGATCGGCAGATCGAAGCCCGACCCTTCCTTGCGCAGCTCGGCGGGCGCCAGGTTGACCGTGATCCGGCCGGTCGGGAAGCGCAGCTCGGCGGCGCTGATGCCGCTCCGCACCCGCTCGCGCGCCTCCTGGCAGGCCCGGTCGGCGAGCCCGACGATCGTGAAGGCGGGAACGCCGTCCCGGATGTGCGCCTCGACGTCGACACGGCGCGGCTCGAGGCCGACGAGCGCATGCGTGAGCGCGCGGGCGAGCACATGGCGAGGCTACGAGGCGAGGCGTGACGGAACCGTGCCAGCTTGCTGGCGGGTCCGTGTCGGCAGGCAGAGGCGTACCGCCGGGGGCCGAGCCGCTGCCTGCGGCCCGACCCCCGGCGCGCCGGGATGACGTCCCGTCGGAGAGGCCCGGCTAGGGCCCGGGGACGAAACCGTGGCCGTCGGACAGGCTGTACGGCCCGGGAGCGAACCCGTGACCGTCGGACAGGCTGTACGGCCCGGGGACGAAACCGTGGCCGTCGGACAGGCTGTACGGCCCAGGGGCGAAGCCGTGACCGTCGGAGAGGCTGTAGTTCCCGGGCTGGCTGCCGCCCCCCCGCCCGTTGACTGCGGCGCTGGCGCCGCTCGCGGCCCCGAGAGCGAGTGCGAGAGCCGCGAGTGCAGCAAGCTTGCGCATGTCTCACCTCCTTTCGGCTAGAAGCGGAAGTCCTGCAGGGTCTCGGTTGCGCGGCGGTAGAGGCGGGCGGCCTCGGCCGGGTCGTCGCGGGCCAGGGCCAGCTCGCCCTGCACGCTCCAGACGGCCGCCAGGTGACTCGCCGAGGAGAGCTGCGAGATGACGCGCTCGGCGGCGGCGAGCACCTCCTCCGCCTCGTCGAGGCAGCCCTGGGCGAGCAGCGCCTTGCCCAGCCGGAGCTGGGCCGTGCCGGCGACGTCGAGGAAGTCCGCTCGGTCGCCGAGCAGCGCGAGCGACTCGCGGGCGTGCTCCTCCGCCTCCTGGTAGCGGCCTTCGGCGAGCTCCACCTCGGCCAGCGAGCAGAGCGCCTGCGCCGCGTCCGGCGTGCTGCCGACGTCGCAGGCGACGGCATACGCCTGCCGCAACCGGCGGCGCGCCTTCTCGGTGTTGCCGAGGACGAACTCGAAGCCACCGAGGTTGTTGAGCTGGCGGCCGACGTTCGCCCGGTCGTCGAGCTGCTCGTAGAGCGCGCGGGCCTGCTCGGCGAGCCGGCGGGCGCGGAACCAGTTCCCCTCCCGGTGGCAGACGAGCGAGGCCTGGAAGAGGGTGTTCGCCTCGAGCTCCGGATCGTCGAGGGCCTGGGAGAGCTCGAGGGCGCGCTCGACGTCGTCGCGGGCGCTGACCCAGTCGCGCTGGCGCCGGTGGCAGCGCGAGCGCCAGCCGAGGATGTCGACCCGCAGCCGGTCGGCCGGGAGGTCGGACGCTTCGACGAGCGCGAGCGCCTCGTCGAACAGGCTCGTCGCGATCCCGATCGAGGAGAGCTTGTAGCGGCAGCAGCCGAGCCGGAAGAGGGCCTCGGCGAGCTCCAGCGGGCCGAGCCCGGGCGAGGAGGCCAGCTCGCGCGCCCGCTCGAACCGCTCGAGCGCCGTGCACAGCTCGCCCTCGTACATCCGCGCCCAGCCCTCGGCGAGCAGGGCGCGCAGCTCGAGCTCCGGCGCTTCCGGCTGGACGGCGACATCTGCTGCCGCGTCGATCGCCTCGCGGTAGCGCTTCGCGCTGACGAGGGTCTCCACCCTGGCCACGAGGGCTTCCGCCCGCTCGTAGTCCGCGCTCGAGACGCCGCGCTCGAGGTAGGCGGCGTCGACGCCGAGCCGCTCGGCGAGCCGCTGCACGGTCTCGGCGGTCGGCCTCGTCCTGCCCCGCTCGATCTGGCTGATGTATTCCTTCGAGCAGTAGTCGCCCGCGAGCTCCTGCTGCGTCAGGCCGCGCTCGACCCGCAGGCGGCGCAGCCGCTCGCCGAGCGACGCGGTCGAGCGCAGGCGCGGCGCGTGCGGGCGCGCCTCGACCTCGGAAACCTGGGTGCGGCTGGACATGCGGTGTCCCCCTGTCGCCGAAACGATGCGGAAACGTCGGGCGCAGCATCATCCGGCCGGCGGCGCCTGTCTCTCACCCGACGGGACGTTCTGCCCTCCCCCTTTTGGTGGTTCACCGGGCCGCTTCACTCGCGGCCGGGGGCCGAGGCGAGACGCTCAGTGCCGGGGTCGGCGCGGCTTCTCTCGCGGCAGCGCGACGTACAGGGTGACGGTGCTGCCCCGCGGCACCCGCTCGCCCGGCGGCTCGCTCACGCCGAGCACACGGCGGGCGAGCGAGCGCGGGATCTCGCGCCGCAGCGAGACGACCCGGGCTCGCAGGCCGGCCTTCTCGAGCCGCCGGACGGCAGCCGCCTCCTCCAGGGTCAGGACGCGAGGGACGCGCACGGTGGGTACGAACGGCGGCGCCTGCGCCAGCCACAGCCCGGCCGCCGCCGCCGCGAGGAGCCCGAGAGCGAGCCCGACGGCCGCTGCCGCCCGGCCGTACCGGCGCCGCCTGACCGGCGTCTCGTCCGCCTGCCGCACGCGGCGCTCGAGCAGCCCCAGGTCGTCGGCGAGCGTTTCCAGGTGGGGGCCGCCTTGCTCGATCAGCTCGAGCAGCGCCCGGTGGTAGGCGAGGCGACGTTCCTCCGCAGCCGCGAGCGCGCGCTCGTACTCCCCACGCAGTTCCTCGACCCGCTCGACCGGATCCACCGCCTCCGCCTCCGCCGCCATTGTTGCGCGCCCGCTCGGCGCGCGTTTGCGGCGGACGGCTGCTAGCTCAGCTCGGGCCGGCTTCGGCGGTCCGGGAGGTCAACGACACTAGCGCGCGCGGGCCACGAGCACGTCCTCGAAGTACTCGCTCGCTCGCCGGCCGCTGCGGCGGTTGACGTGGCGCCGTAGCCGCGCCTCGAGGCGCAGACCGGCCCGCTCGAGGATCTCCGGGTACAGCCGTCGCCTGTCGTTGACGACGACGAGGACGGGCGCCCCGGGCCGTAGCGCCGCCGCTGCCCGCCGCAGCGCCGCTGCGATCCCCGTCCGGTAGGCCTCGAGCGCCGTCAGCGAGGCGCCAGCCGCCGCGGCGCCGATCTCCCGCTCGCGGCGGTCGTCGAGCTCCAGCAGCTCGTACGCGTAGCGGTGCTGCTCGTGGTAGTCGATCAGGCCGGGATAGGGGGGCGAGGTGACGACCCCGTCGAAGGTCCCGGCGAGCGGCGTCTCGCGCGCGTCGCCGTGCACGACGACTGCCGTCCGCTCGGGCGCGCGGACCGCTGCGAACTGCTCGATCCGGGCGAGCGTGTCGAGCGTGTAGCGCCGCAGGAACCCCGCCGCACGCTCGACCGGCCGGCAGGGGCGGCGGTGCTTGTGGCACCAGTACTCGCCGAGCTGGGGAGCCTTCGGCGCCTCGAGGTCGAAGTGCGCCGCCCGCCGGGCCGAGCGGGCCGCCCGGGAGAGGATCACCCGCAGCACGTCCTGGTACCGGTACTCGCAGATCAGCTCGCGGAAGGCGAGCAGCTCGGCGGCCGCCCGGGGCGCGTACCACTCGCGCAGGTAGCCGGACGCAGGTCGGCCCCGGGTCGGCAGGGCCTCGACGCGGGCGGCGACGTCCCGCAACTCCTCACCGAGCCGGCCGAGGTCGTAGCAGGCGGTCTTGACGCGCATCAGCAGGCAGTTGAAGGCCGCGACGTCGATCCCGGTCGCGTCGAGCCCGGACTCGAGGGCCTGGACGAGCGTCGTCCCGGAGCCAGCGAACGGGTCGAGCACGTGGTCGCCCACGGTGAAGTAGCGGTCGAGCAGGGCTTCCACGAGCTGGGGGATGAACTTGCCGTGGTAGGGGTGCAGGCGGTGCACGTGCTTCGTCCGCTCCCGCTCGGGCAGCGCCGCCTCCGACCAGGAGAGGTCGAGGTCGAGCCTCGCGTACAGCTCGTGCTGGCTGACGGCCACCGAGCTCCAGTTCGTCGCCGCCGCTAGAAGGCCTCCGGCACCCGTCGCAGGCGGCCGTCGCGGACCGCGACGACGTCGAAGCCGACCGCCAGGCGCGACAGCTCCGGCCGTCCGGACAGCCAGGCCTCGGCCGCCCGCCGCAGCCGCCGCTGCTTCTGCTCGCCCACCATCTCGAGCGGGTCGCCGAAGCGCGCGTTCCGCTTCTCCTTGACCTCCACGAACCGGAGCACGCCGCCGCGGCGGACGATCAGGTCGAGCTCGTTGCCGCCGGCCCAGACGTTCTCTCCCAGCACGCGCCAGCCGCGCAACCGGTACCAGCGGGCGGCTCGCCGCTCTGCCGCCTCCCCCCTGCCGCGTCTAGGCACGCGCCTGGGGCTCGTCCGCGTAGCAGAGCGCCTGGAAGCTCAGCCGGTGCACGGCCGAGGGGCCCCGCTCCCGGACGGCAGCGGAGTGGCCCGGGGTGATGTACCCGACGTGCCGGGCGAACCCGTACGCAGGGTAGAGCGCGTCGAGGCGGCGCATCAGCCGGTCCCGCGTCACCTTGGCGACGATGGAGGCCGCGGCGATCGCGGCGCTCTTGGCGTCTCCGTCCACGACCGCTCGGTGCTCCGGCGCCGCCGGCCCGAGCTGGAAGCCGTCGACGAGGCAGGCTTCGGCGGGCGGCGTCAGCGCGGCCAGGATCGCCCGCAGGCCGGCCAGGTTGGCGCGATGCAACCCGTGGCGGTCGATCTCCGCCGGGGGGACGACCCGGACGGCGAGCCGCTCGGCGCAGCCGAGCACCGCGCGGAACAGCTCCTCCCGCCGCTCCGGCGAGCACTGCTTCGAGTCGTTGAGGAATCCCAGCGGGCGGACGCGATGAGCGCGCAGCGAGCCGTAGTCGAGCAGCACGCCCGCCACCACGAGGGGCCCGGCGAGCGAGCCGCGCCCGGCCTCGTCCGCGCCGGCCACGAAGCGGGCGCCGAGGCGCCGGTCGAAGCGCAGGAGCTTCCGGCCTGTCCGCTGCACGTCGCCCGGGAGCGTAGCGTCGGCCGCGGCCGGCGACCCCGCCGGGCGAGGAGTTTGCCGGGAAGTCGTTACTCGACGGGCGCCGGCTCGGCCGCCTCGGCCGCCTCAGTCGGCTCGGCCTCGGCGTCGGCCTCGAGCTCGGGCGCGCGCTCCGGCGCGACCGCCTCCGTCTCGCCTGCGGCCTCCCCGCCCCCTGCGGCTTCGTCCGCCGCGGGCGCCGCGTCCCCTGCCGGTGCGCCGTCGGGCTCCGCCTCCTCCGGCGCAGCGGCCGGCTGCGCGGCCAGCGCCGGCTCGACGGCCTGCGGCAGCTCCGAGCCGGCACCGTAGCGGCGCTCGCGCACCCGCGCCCGCTTGCCCACCCGGCCGCGCAGGTAGTAGAGCTTCGCGCGGTGGACGTCGCCGATCGCGACGACCTCGATCTTCTCGATCTTCGGCGAGTGGAGCGGGAAGGTCCGCTCCACGCCGACGCCGAAGGACTGCTTGCGCACGGTGAACGTCTCGCGGGCGCCGGAGCCCTGCCGCTTGAGCACGATTCCCTCGAACACCTGGACGCGACGGCGCGAGCCTTCGATCACCTGGAAGTGCACGCGCACCGTGTCACCCGCCTTGAAGCGCGGCACGGTGCGCAGCTGGGCGCGCTCGAGATCCTGGATCACGTTGCTCATGGGACGCTGGGCCGACGGCCGACGGCCAAGGGTACCCAAGCGCGCCGCGGCGCGCGCGGACCACCGGCCGGCACGCGACGCAGGGCGATCGCCGGCCGGCTACTTGAAGCCGATCCGGTCGGGAGGCCAGTAGACGAAGAAGACCGTGCCGATCAGCTTGTCGCGCGGCACCGAGCCCCAGGAGCGGGAGTCGCACGACTCGGCCCGGTTGTCGCCCATCATGAAGTACTCGCCCTTCGGGACATGCCAGGTCTCGCCGAAGTGGGCGCTGTCGGCGAGCCGCCGCTGGGCCGTCAGGTAGGGCTCTTTCAGCTTGACCCAGGTCTTCGAGCCCGGACCGCGGATCCAGATGAACCCGTGGTCGTCCTCGTGCACCGTCTCGCCGGGGAGGCCGATCACCCGCTTGACGAACGTGCCGCCCTCGCCGCACTTGAGGGCCGCCTCCCTCGGCGTGTTGAAGACGACGATGGAGCCGCGCGCTGGCGGGCCGAAGTCGAGGCAGATGCGGCAGGCGAGGACGCGGTCGCTCGAGTCGCCGAGACAGCCGACCGCCGGCTTCGCGCAGTTGAGGGTCGGCTCCATCGACGACGACGGGATCCGGTACGGGTTGACCACCCATTGCTTGAGGGCGAGGACGATCAAGATCGCGCCGACGATCGTCAGCGCCCAGTCCAGGACGACGCGGACGCCGCGGGGCAGGCCGGGAAAGACCCTGGCGAGGGGGTCGCGGCCCGCGCGGACGGGCGCCTCGACGGCGGAGGCGGGCGGCGGGGGGACGGCGGGGTCCGGCTCCTGCGGCTCGAGCCGGGTCGCCGGCTCCGGCTTCGGCCACGCCGCGGGCCACTCCTCGGCGGGCCGCTCCCGCTGGAAGTCCTGCTCCCGCTCGAAGTCCTGCTCCCGCTCGAGGCCCTGCTCGCGCTCGAGGTCCTGCTCGCTCCGGCCAGTGTCGTCGCTCACGGCACGGGCTCCCGGGTCACGTGCTCGCGCCGCCAGGCTTCGATCCGGGCATGGTCGCCCGAGAGGAGGACGTCCGGGACCCGCCAGCCGCGGAACTCGGGCGGCCGGGTGTAGTGCGGGTACTCGAGCCCGCCGCCGAGCTCGGACGAGAAGCTCTCCTGCTCCCCAGAGCCGGCCGCGAGCGCGCCCGGCAGCCGTCTGGCGACCGCGTCGAGGACGACCATCGCGGGCAGGTCGCCGTTCGAGAGGACGTAGGGGCCGACCGAGACGGCGTCCGTCGCCAGGTGCTCCACCACCCGTTCGTCGAAGCCCTCGAAGCGAGCGGAGAGCAGGGCGAGTGCCGGCTCGGACGCCAGCTCCTCGACGAGCCTCTGGGTGAGCTGGCGACCCTTCGGCGTCAGTGCGATCACGGGCCCCAGCGGCTGGCCGCCGTACGCGGCGTCGAGGGCGGCCGCGACGACGTCGACGCGGAGGATCATCCCGGCGCCGCCCCCGTACGGCTCGTCGTCGACCTGGCCCGCTCGCAAGGGGGTCGTCTCGCGGTAGTTGAACAGGCGCAGCTCCAAGGCGCTACCGAGGACCGCCGCGAGCGGCCGCTGCTCGGTGAGCCACGCATAGGCGTGGGGGACGAGGGTGAAGACGTCGATGCGCACGAGCGGTGTCTATTCCGGGTCTGCGAACCCCGCGGCGACGA
>Ga0209061_1001084_pt1 | contig 50491 bp, 45 predicted proteins | sample Coa_R1_10_FD_187157 | JGI IMG/M metagenome (GOLD analysis project Ga0209061, IMG submission 187157) | Surface soil microbial communities from Centralia Pennsylvania, which are recovering from an underground coalmine fire - Coalmine... | ecosystem: Environmental > Terrestrial > Soil >...
CCTGGGCGATGACAAAAGGGCCTCGCGAAAGCGAGGCCCTTCCCTTTCGCGCGGGACTTTCGGCGAGGCTGCGCGTACCCCGTGAGCGTGCGCAGCCTCGCCGGCACGACGCCGAGCATCTTTGCAGACCGTAATTATCGCGCGTATTTCGCCGGGTTCTTGAGCGCCGAGGTCGGGATGCAGATCCAGTTCGTCGCGATCGGCTGGCAGATGTTCGTCTTGACCCGCAATCCGCTCGACCTTGGGTTGGTCGGGCTGATGCTGTGGCTCCCCGCGGTCCTCTTTCTCCTCATCTCCGGGATGATCGCCGATCGCTTCAGCCGCCGCAACATCGTCGTCGGCGGCCGTTGCGGCGAGGTCGCCTGCGCGGCGGCATATATGGGGATGATCGCGGCCGGTGCGCGCTCGCCGTGGCTGTACCTGGCCCTCGTCTTCATCCTTGGGACCGCGCGGGCACTCTCGAACCCGGCGCAGCGGACGCTCCTCCCCAACATCGTCCCGGCCGAACGGTATGCGAATGCCCAGGCGACCTACGTCTCCGGACGTGAAGTCCTGCAGATGGCCGGGCCGGCTTTGGGCGGGTTCGTGATCGCGTCGTTCTCGACGATCGCGGCCTTCGGGATCGCGGCGCTGACCGGGTTGACGGCGGCCTTCGCCCTCTCGCTCTTGCGCGTCACGCAAACGGAACAGCGCGGCGAGCGGCAGAGCTGGAAGAATCTCCTTGCCGGCTTTTCGTTCGTCCGCAGCCGCCCGATGATCGCCGGCGCGATCACGCTCGATCTCTTTGCCGTCCTCTTCGGGGGCTCGAGCGCCCTCTTCCCGATCTACGCGGATACGATCTTACACGCGGGGCCGGTCGGGCTTGGGCTGTTGCGCAGCGCCCCGTCGATCGGGGCCGCAGCCGTCGCCGCGTTCCTCGCCAGGCATCCGCCGCGCCGGCGGGTCGGACTCCTCCTCCTTGGGGTCGTCAGCGGATACGGCGTCGCGATCATCGTCTTCGGGCTCTCGACGGTCCTGTGGCTTTCGCTGGCCGCCTTGGCCGCGGCCGGTGCCTTCGACGTCGTCAGCGTCGTGATCCGCAGCGCGGTCGTCCAGCTGAACACTCCCGATGCGATGCGCGGGCGCGTCAGCGCGATCGAATCGGTCTTCATCATCTCCTCCGGGCAGCTCGGGGCCTTCGAGTCGGGTGCGGTCGCCGCGCTGATCGGGACGGTCCCTTCGGTCGTCGCCGGCGGAGCCGCGACGCTCGTGACCGTCGGGTTGTCGGCGCTCTTCTTCCCGACGCTGCGCAACGCCGACACCTTACAACACGTTCGGGATACGTGATGCGACAGTTCGTTCGTCTTCTCGTCTTCGCCGTTTTGTCGGTCGGCTTGCTGGCCGGGAGCGCCGCGCCTCTCCGCGGAGCGACGCCGGACGTCCTCGAGGCGACCCTGCGTAACGGGATGCGCGTCGTCATCGTACGCAACGCGATCGCGCCGGTCGTCTCGACCGATATGGTCTATCTCGTCGGCTCGCGCGACGACCCGCCCGGTTTCACCGGGATGGCCCACGCGCAAGAGCACATGATGTATCGCGGGACGCCCGATCTTTCCTCGAGCGAGCTCGAGACGATCGCGACCGCCCTCGGCGGCGACTTCAATGCCGAGACGAAAGACACGCTCACCGAGTTTCAGTTTACGGTTCCGGCGGCGAATCTCGACGCGGTCCTGCGTATCGAGGCCGACCGTATGCGCGACGTTTCCGATTCGCAAGCGCAATGGGTCGACGAACGCGGAGCGATCGAGCAAGAAGTCGCACGCGACGAATCGACGCCGGGAAACGACTTTTTCCGTGACGCGCGGGCGATCGCGTTCGCCGGGACACCCTATGCGCTGGAAGGCGTCGGGACGCGCGCTTCTTTCGATCGGCTGACGGGGCCGCAAATCAAGGCGTTTTACGACAAATGGTACGCGCCCAACAACGCCGTCCTCGTGATCGCCGGCGACGTCGATCCGACGACCGCCCTCGCACAAGTCCGCGCGCGCTTCGAATCGATCCCGAAGAAGCCGATCCCGCCGCATCCCCGCGTCCGGTTCAAGCCGCTCAAGCGCACGGTGATACGCCGCCAGACGACGCTCGTCTATCCGCTGGCCGCGATCGGCTTTCGTATGCCCGGGGTGAACAGCCCCGATTTCGTGACCTCATACGTCTTGCAGGGGATCCTCGACGCGCAGCGCGGCCCGCTCCACGCGCTCGCGGCGAACGGCGAGGCGCTCGACGGCGAGTGGATCGCGATGCCGTATTTCCCCGAAGGACAGTTGTGCTTCGCGGTCGCGGCCCTCAACCCCGGGAGCAACCCCGATCAGATGGTGAGGCGGCTGCAAGAGATCCTCGCCCGCTATGCACGTGACGGCGTCCCGCGCGACCTCTTCGAATCGACCAAGCGCCGTCTGATCGCGAGCCAAGAGTTCAGCCGCAATTCGATCACCGAGCTCGCCTCGGACTGGGCCGATACGATCGCCCTCGACGGCGAACCGTCGATCGCGCGCGAACAACAGCTGATCGCGGCGGTGACGTTGGCCGACGTCGACCGCGTCGCAAAGCGGTATCTGGACGTCGACCACGCGATCATCGGCGCCCTCACCCCGTCGGCGAACGCGTCCTCGGCGAAAGCGCCCGCACCGCCGGAACAAACCCGTGAGAATCCGCTGCAGTCGCGCGCACCGTCGTTCCGCGTCCCCGGCTGGGCGACGAATCTGGTGCACGACGTCCACGTCCCGTCCCCGACGCTCGTCCCGCAAGAGACGAAGTTGCCGAACGGGATCACGCTGATCATACAGCCGGAGGCGATCTCGAACTCCGTCTTCGTCTTCGGTTCCGTCAAGACGGTCCCGGCACTGCAAGAACCGCCGGGACGCGAAGGCGTCTCGAGCGTCCTGGGTGCGATGTTCGACTACGGGACGGCGAGCGCCGACCGAGCCACCTTTCAGCGTGAGCTCGACGACGTCGACGCGATCGAGGTCGGCGGCCCGGAGTTTCGCTTACAAGCGACGCCGCAAAACTTCGAGCGATCGGTCGATTTGCTAGCGGCCAACGTCTTGCACCCGCGTCTCGATGCGACGACCTTCGAGCTCGCACGCCGCCGCGTCGCGGCGGATTTGGCGACGGCGTACAGCGGGACGCACAGCATCGCGGTGAAGCAGGCCGCCGCGAAGCTCCTGCCGCCCGGAGATCCGGAGTTGCGCGAGCCGAGCATCCCGACGCTGGCGGCCCTGAACCTCGACGACGTGAAGGCGTACTATGCCAAGACGTTTCGTCCCGATCTCACGACGATCGTCGTCATCGGGAACATCGCACCGGCTCGCGCGCGGGCTGCAATCGAGTCCGCCTTCGGAAGCTGGCATGCGACCGGAGCACCGCCGAATTTGACCCTCCCGCCGCTCCCCCTCAACGCCCCGGGGCGCGTCCACGTCCCGATCCCGTCGGTTCAGCAGGACGACGTGACGCTCGAACAGATCGTGACGGCCCGCCGTACCGATCCGGCCTATTACCCCTTGGAGCTCGGCAACGCGATCCTCGGCGGCGGCGGAGGAGGCCCGGAACTGAGCCGGCTGTTTCGCGATTTGCGGCAGAACTCGGGGCTCGTCTACTTCGTCTCGTCGCGGCTGGACGCCGGTCCGACCCGGTCGCGTTTCACGATTCGTTTCGCCTCGGCGCCTTCCAATGAAGCTCGAATCGAATCGATCATCGATGCGGACATCGCGAAGATGCAGTCCGAACCGGTCGGAGCCGATGAGCTGGCGGTCATCAAAGCCTCACTGATCCGCCGCCAGATCGTCGCCGGTGCGGCGATCGACGCGATCGCCGCCCGCTGGTTGTCCTTTTCGGCGAACGGTCTACCCCTGGATCAAGAGCGCATCGACGCCGAGCACTTCTTGGCGACCGGCGCCAATGCGATTCGATCGGCGTTTGCGACCTACATCAAGCCGTCGAACTTCGTCCGGATCATCGAAGGCCCGTAGGCCGTCGCTATCTCGCGATCAGCGCTGCGGCGTCGACCCGGCGCCCGAGTGCGTGGTAGCGATAGGCGAGATCGAGGAGCGGCTGCAGCAACGAGACGTCGAGCGATGAGGCGTAAGGCGCACGCGCCGAGGCGCGGATCGTCTCGACGTCCATCTTTGCATGCTTCGCGAGCAGCGCCGCGGAGAGATCCTGATGCGCGTTTGCCCAGCGCCCCGCTTCGTAGATCGCTCGCGCGAAACGCTTCGCCGCTTCACGATGCGTGCGATACCAGGATTTCGTCGTGAACCATGCGCCGACGATGAACTGCGGCGCGACCGCCTCGTAGGGGTGCGCGATGACCCTGATCGTCCCTTGCTCGACGGCCGCGGTGAGCCACGGTTCCGCGAGCAGCGCGCCGTCGGCCAATCCGCTCTCGAGCGCCGCGGGCATCTCGGCCCAGGGGATCTGGATGTAATAGGTCTTCGCGCTGTTCCCGCCGTTGCGATCGAGCCAGGCCATGATCCCCAGGTATGCGACGTCGCTCGTCGAGACGATCGCGATCGTCTTCCCTTCGAAATCGGCGGCGGTCCGGAGCGGCGAGTTCCGCGCGACGGCCAAGGCGACGAGCGGCGAGCGGGAGGAGTACATCCCGGCCGATGCGAGCAAGACGTACGGTGCGCCTTGGAGCGTCGCCCGCGCCAGCTGTAAGATGGTGGCGACCCCGAGGTCGACCGTCCCCGAGAGGACGCCGGTCGAGATCGCCGCTCCGGTGCTGAACTGCGTCAGTTGGACATGCAAGCCGGCTTTTTTGAAAAAGCCGAGATCTTGCGCATAATAACCTTCGGCATAAGCGTCCCCGATGGTGATGCCGACACGGATAAGGGGTTCGCTTCGAGGGAGCGGCGCAGCCGAAACCAAGGCGGGCACGAGCATCGCGATCAGCGCCAGAAACCCGATCGGCCGAACGAACACCCCGCTACCTTCGGTCGAGTTTCCGCTACTTCATCCCGGCTTACGTTTTGTTAGGAAGGAAGGTTACGATGAGGAGCGCCGCATCGAGCACCGTGCAGATCGCGGTTGCAAGTAAAGTTATCGTAAAGAAACGTGAACGCGATCGCCGGATCAGTGCGAGGAGCGGGATCAGCGCGACGGGTAGGACGAGGCACAGCGCCGTTTGCGACCACAAGAGCAGCGTCGTCGCGCCGATGCCGCCGAGCAGCAACGCCGCGGCCGGCAGGATCGTCACGGCACGGCGAACGGAGGCCGGGACGCGAACCGGCGAAAACGCCGCGAAAATACAATCCCCCGCCAGGGTCGAGGTCGTCGAAGCGGCGATTCCCGAGATGAGGAGCGCTGCGCCGAACAGCATCGATGCGTCGATGCCGTCGAGCGAGCCGAGCGCGGTGAACGCGCGCTCGATCGAACCGGCGCCGCTGCGGACTCCGGCGCCGACGATGAGGATCGCGCCGTTGATCAGGCCCGCGACGCCGAGCGCCGCGAAGGTCTCGCCTGCAAAACAACGGCCGGCGGTGCGGCGACCGAGCCCCCGAACGGTCTCGCAGCGCCGACGGATCAACCAAGAGTGCAGGAAGAGATTGTGCGGCATGACGGTCGCGCCGACGATCGCGACGACGACCAGGAGGGCGTCGCCGTTCGGGATCGACGGAATGAGCGCGCCGTGCAGGATCGCGAGCGGCCGCGGGTCGGCGGCGCCGATCAGGTTTACGTAGACCAGAGCGACGCTCCCGACGGCGACCATCATCGCCGCATCGAACAGGCGTAAGCTGCGGCGGTTCATCAGGAGCAGCGTCCAGACCGTCGTCAAACCGGCGACGACGCTCTGGGCGGTCGTGAGGTGGAAGAGCAATTGCGTCCCCAGGACGATCCCGGTGAACTCGGCGAGATCGGTCGCGATCGCCGCGCCCTGAAAGACCGCCCAAAAGATCGGCGCCGCTTTCGGCCAGCGAGCGGCGATCAAGGAGGCGAAATCGTCCCCGGTTGCGACCGTGAGGCGGACGATCGCGAGTTGGAGGACGAGCGCGATGATATTCGAGACGACGACGACCCACAGCAGCGAGAAACCGTAGACGCCGGCCGCGAGGTCGGAGGCCCAATTCCCCGGGTCGATGTAACCGATGCTGACCGCGACGGCCGGTCCGACGAGTCGCAACCATACCGGCACGCCCGCGAGCTGCGGGCGTGCCGGATTGAGGGCCGCCATGCGCTACGCCGCCGGGATCTTCGCGAGCTTCTGCGCCGGTCGTTCGAGATTGAAGACCCGCGCGGCGTTCTCGCCGAGGATGTTCCTCTTGGCCTGTTTGCTGAGGAACGGCAAGTCGTAGATCGTGCTGGGGAGATCGAAATCCCAGTGAGGGTAATCGGATGAATAGAGGAGCTGCGTCTCGGCGTTGATCATCTTGAACGTCTGCTGCAATGCCGAGAGATCGTTCGGCACCTCCATCGGCTGCGACGAGTAGTACATCTCGCGCATGTACTCGCTCGGCAGCTTCTTGAGGAGCGGACACTCGTTGCTGCGCATCATGTACTCGTTGTCGAGACGTTGCATCATGAAGGGAATCCAAGCCAGCCCGGATTCCATCCAGATCACCTTCAGCTTCGGGAAACGCTCCGGCATCCCGTTGACGATCCAATTCGTCAGATGGACCATGTTGTAGAAGACGAAGCCGAGCGCGTGCGCCGCGATGAACCGGTTGTGCGTGCGGAACGCGCCGTCGGTCCAGTGGAATCCGCCGTGGAAGGCGAGCGCGAGCCCGCGCTCCTCCAGCTCGGCGTAGGTCTTCATCAGCGCATTGTCGTGCACGGGGACTTGATGCGTCGCGGTCACCATGAAGCCCGACACCCCGGGCTTGTCCGCGAAGTCGCGGACCATCTTGTAGCAAGCCTCGGGGTCGAACGCCGGGAGGTACAGGAGGGCGCGAATCCTCGGTTCCTCGGGGAGGATGCGCTCGACGACGAAGCGGTTGTACGCGCGCGCGATCCCCGACTGCATCTCGATCTGCGGATGGAAGCTGAGTTGGAGCATCGGCGTGGGGAAGAGCATCGCGATGTCGACGCCCATCGCGTCCATCCAGCGCTGCGCCAAGACGACGTCGCGCGTCCGCCCGGGCGGCGTCTTCTCCTCTTGGCGCAGACTGTAGCGGGTGACGCGGCCGAATTGGTCCTGATTCCCGATTTGGCCCGGGATCAGGCCTCCGCCGCCCGTCGTCCGCCGCCCGATCGTCGCCTTCGCGTTCTGGCGAAGTACGGGATCCTCGAAGTACTCGACGATGTCGCGCAACGACTCCGTCTCGTAATGATGTGAATCCACGTCGACGATGAAGAGCTCTTCATAGTGGCGCTCGCGGGCCTGCCGGGCGGCGTGCGCGAGGAGCGTGCGCGTGTCGAACTCCTCGACCGCCATCCCTTTGAAGTCGCTGGTCGGTAGTACCGCGGCCATGCTAGTGACTCCAGCTCTGCCACATGCCGAGTTCGAACAGCTGCACGTTCACCGCCCGTAAGAGCGCGCTCGATGCGATCATCGCGTCGGTCGCGTTGATCGTTCCGGGCGGGACCGCCGCGAAGTCCCCGCACTCCTCGACCTTCGCGGAGTAAAGCCGCACCGCCGTTGCGAGCAGCTCCGCGATCTCCGCTTGGCTCAGCTCGCGTGCCGACGTACCGGCAAGCAGCTCCTTAGACGACGACATAGACGCTGTCTCCCTTCTTGACGACCTCGAATTTTTGCAGTTTCTTGCGGCGGTCCGGCGCGCATTCGCCGGTTTTTAGATCGTATTCGTACCCGTGCCACGGGCAGACGAAGTGGATCTCGCTCTCGGAGAATCGCTGCCCGAGATAGGTGCGGTCGGGTGCGATCACGTCCTCGACCTTCGCGATGATCATCCCCTCGCAAGCCGGCCCGCCTTGATGGACGCAATGGTTGCGATACGCGTAAAACTCGCCGTCGCGAAACAGCACGCCGATCTCGAGTTCGCCGCGGCGTACGATTTTGCGATCGTTCTGATCGAAGTCGGCGATTTTGCCGACGTAGACTTCTTCCACGAGACTCCTTTCGGCTTTTTGCGCCTCCCCAACGGGAAAATTCGTAATCTGATGATTTGATTATTGACGATTTGGTGTATACTTAGCCCAAATGACGCAGCTTGTCAACGGGCGCGCGCGCCCCAAACCCCTCACCGCCGGACCGGGGTATCTGGTGCGAAACGCGCACAAGGCCCTCAGCCGCAGGCTCGCCCTCGAACTGGCGCGGCACGGGATCGCATTCAAGCACTATTACTACTTGCGAACCCTCTTCGAAGAAGACGGGATCATGCAGGCGGAGCTGAGCGAACGGACCGGGATGGAACGGGCGACCGTCACGGTCGTACTCGATACGATGGAGCGCCAGGGCCTGGTGAAGCGTATCCGCAGCCCCGAGGACCGGCGGAAGATCCACGTGTACCTCACGCCGAAGGGACGGCGGCTGCGCCAGCCGCTGCTCGACGCGGTCGCGAACGTGACGCGAGCCGCGCTCGCGGGGATCTCGCCGCTCGAGTTCGAGCGTCTCCGTAAGACGCTCGGGAAGATCGTGGCGAATCTCGAGGGCGACCTCGCCCAGCGTCCGGCGCCGGAGCGCCCGGCGAAACGGAAAGCGGGCTCGGCCGCGTAGCCGTTTAGGTCGTCACTTCGAAGCCGAGGCGTTCGAGCATCGCGAAGTCGTCCTCGGCGGGACGGCCTTTGGTGGTGAGGTAGTCGCCGACGACCAGCCCGCTCGCGCCGCTGCGCATCCCCAGATCCTGCAGCCCGCGCAACGTGATCTCGCGACCGCCGGCGAACCGCACGAGCGCGTGGGGGAGCGCCAAGCGTGCCATCGCGACGAAGCGTAACGCTTCGATCGGCTCGACGAGCGACTGCTCCGCCAACGGCGTCCCGGGCCGCGGATCGATGAAGTTGATCGGCACCTCTTGTGGTGCAAGCGCCTGCAGTTCGCACAGGAAGTCGACTCGGTCTTCGAGCGTCTCGCCCATCCCGATGATCCCGCCGCAGCAGAGCTCGAGCCCGTAGCGTTTCACGAGCCGGCAGGTGGCCAACCGCTCTTCATAACTGTGGGTCGTGCAGATCGTCGGGAAGAAGCGTCGCGAGGTCTCGAGGTTGTGGTTCACCTTGTCGACGCCGGCCTCGACGAGCCGCTCCAGGTGGCGTTCTCGGAGGATGCCGAGCGAGACCGCGACGCGCAAGGGGAGCTCGGCTTTGATCGAGCGGACCGCCTCGACGACGCGCGAGAGCAAGGCGTCGGACGGTCCGCGTACGGCGACGACGATACAGAACTCGCCGGCCCCGCGGCGGTGCGCGGCTCGAGCGGCCGCGAGGAACGACGCGACGCTCTGCAACGGCTCGGCGGGGACGCCGGTCGGATAGCGGGCGCTCTGCGAGCAAAAGCGGCAGTCCTCCGAACAACCCCCGCGTTTGGCGTTGAACAGGACCTCGACCGCGGCGGCGTTCCCGACGTAGGCGGTGCGGACCTCGTCCGCCAGGCGGAGCACGTCCTCGACCGCCTGCGCGGGGAGGGCGGCCAGCGCTTCGAGTTGGCCTCTGTCGGCCGGACGGCGCTCTTCCAGCAGGGTGCGGCGAGCCGCTAGGATCGCGTGATCGATGGTCGTTCCTCCTCGAGCAGCGGCGCGAACAGCGGCGCCGCGGTGGTGATCGTCCGATGCGGATCGGGCTCGAACGGGATGGTACCGAGGACGGCGGCGTGGCGCGTGAGCGCGCGCCTGACGTCGTCTCGGTAGGCATCCGTGACGGGTTCCCAGCGTTCGACGAGGACGAGGCCGCTCACCCGGAGGTTGCGCGCCTGCAGGTAGGAGATCGTGAGGACGGCGTGGTTGATGCAGCCCAAGCGCAAGCCGACGACGATGAGCGCCGGGAGGCCGAGCTGGACGGCTACGTCGCTCAGGCTCTCGCACTCGTTGAGCGGGACCGCGGCGCCCCCGCTCCCCTCGGCGACGAGCGGTTCGGGATACGTGCGGAGCGCGTTCGCCAGCTCCCGCGCCCGTAACGGCCGGCGCGATTCGGCGAGCGCGGCCGACCAGGGGTCGGCCGGCGCGCGGAAACGTGCCGGCTCGGCCCAGCGCGTCCCCGCCAAGCGCGCCGCCAGCTGCGCGTCGCCCTCCTTCCCCGGGGGGATCCCGGTTTGGACGAACTTCACGACGGTCGGGATCGTCGTCCCGCCGTTCCAGGCGCGCGCGATCGCCGCGACGACGCGCGTCTTCCCGACGTCGGTATCGGTCCCGGTGACGTAGATCCCTCGGAGCTTCTTCATCGCAGCCCGAGGCGTTCGCCCAGGACTCCCTGCAGCGCCTCGCCCAGCGCCTCGATCTGGGCGGCGGTGTGGTCGGCGCGGACGGTGATCCGCAGCCGGGAGCTCCCGGGAGGGACGGTCGGCGGACGGATCGCCGGGACCCGAAAGCCCCGCTCCTCGAGCGCTCGGGAGGCGGCCAGGGCTTCGTCCGCCTCGCCCAGGACGACCGGGATGACCGCGCCGGCCCCGCCGCCGCCGTAGCCGAGTTCGCCGAGGAGGCGACGGAGCCGAGCAACATGCCCCCTCACGATCCCGCGCCGCTCGTCGCCTTCGGCCGAGCCGGCGATGCGGACCGCGGCATGGGCCGCCGCCGCCAGCGCCGGCGGGAGCGAGGTATCGAAGATGAACGTCCGGGCCGTGTTCTTCAAGAGCTCGATCACCGTCCGCGGACCGGCGATGAAGCCGCCGAGCGCGCCGAGGGCCTTCGAGAGGGTCCCTAGGACGACGATGCGGGGGTCGTCGAGCTCGGCCGCGAGCCCACCGCCGCGCGGGCCCGCGACGCCCAGGGCGTGGGCTTCGTCCAGCAGGAGGACATCCTGCGGTAAGAGCGCGCCGACGAGGGCGCGGACGTCGGCTGCGTCGCCGTCCATCCCGAAGATCGTCTCGCTGACGACGAGTCCCCCTGCCGGGCGTTTCGGCGGAAGTTCGCGGTGCGGATAGATCGTCCGCGGCAGCTTCGTCGCGCGCAGGCCGTCGATAAGCGAAGCGTGGTTGAGCCTGTCGGAGTAGGCATGATCGACGCAGCGTGCGAGCGCACCGATCGCGCCGAGCGCCGCCAGATAGCCCGAGGAAAACAGGAGCGCCGCTTCACGCCGGACCAGCGCCGCCAGCGCCTCTTCGAGGGCGCTGTGCTCGGGATAGGCGCCGGCGAGGAGACGCGCCCCCGAGGAGCCGGCGCGGTCCGCGCCGCGCAGCGCAGCCAGGACGGCTTCGTGCCGCGCCAAGCCGAGATAATCGTTCGAAGAGAAGTCGACGAGGCCGCCGCGTCCTTCGCGGATCGTCCGGCGTAGGCCGCCGGCGGCGAGCTCGTCGAGCGCCCGCCGTGCGCGCTCCAGGTAACTCACTCGCCGAGCGCCGTGCCGAGCGCGTCGACGAACGACTGCAATTCGTCCCGCGTGCTCGAGAGCGGCGGGACGAGCTGGACGACGCTCCCGATCGGTCGCGTGAAGTGGCCGGCCTCGTAGAGCCGGCGGACGACGCGCCGCGCATACGTGCGGTCGTCGAGCTCGATCCCGCACATGAGCCCCACCCGCCGGACGTCGCGGACGCGCGGATGCCGCGCGATCGCGGGCAAGAGCGCCTGGAGATCGGCCGCGCGCGCGGCGACGTTCTCGAGCGTCCGTTCGCGCTCGAAGAGCTCGAGCGATGCGAGCGCCGCGGCGCAGGCGATCGGATTGGCGGCGTACGAGTGGCCGTGAAAGAGATGGCGCTCTTCGTCCGGGTCACCGAGAAACGCTTCGTAGACCTCGTCCGTCGCGAGGGTTGCCGAAAGAGCCAGAGCGCCCCCGGTGAGGCCTTTCCCGACGCAGACGAGATCGGGGCGCAGGCCGAGCTCGTGAAAGGCGAACATCGCCCCGGTGCGGCCGAAGCCGGTCGCGATCTCGTCGACGATGAGCAGCGGCGCGTAGCCGCGCCGCAGCGGCTCGTAGAGCTCGGCCGCGACGACGCGCATCCCCGCCGCCGCCTGTACGGTCGGCTCGACGATCACGGCGGCGAGATCGTCGCGCTCCAATACCTCACCCAGCCCGTCATACGGGAGGGCCTCGAAACAGATCGGTCCGAACTGCGCTTTGAACGTAGCGATCGCCGAGACGCTCATCGCACCCGTCGTATCGCCGTGATACGCGTCGGTCAGACGCGCAAAACGGATGCGCCGGGGTTGTCCGAGGTTGCTCCAATACTTGAGCGCGATCTTGAGCGCGACTTCGATCGCACTCGCCCCGTCGCTCGAGAAAAAAGCGTAGTCCAAGCCGGAGAGCGCCGCCAGCCTCGCTGCGAGCTCGTCGGCCGCCGGATGCGTGGCGCCGAGCGCCGTCGCATGGTCGAGGATCCCGGCCTGGCGGCAGATCGCCGCGCGAATAGCCGGGTGACAATGGCCGTGGATCGTCGTCCAAACCGAAGAGATCGCGTCGAACAGGCGGTGTCCTCGCGCGTCGACCAACGTCGTCCCCGAGGCTCGCACGAACGTGTACGTCGCCGGATCGAAGGATGACATCTGGGTGAAGGGGAGCCAATGGCGTGAGGTCGACATGCCGGTGGGGGAGCACTACGAAGAGTGCATGCTCTTCTCATTGTAAAGGTTCAGTGAGAGTCGCCGCCCGTGCCAGGACTCCTTGCGTTCGGCAAAAAAGCGCAGCCTACCGCGAATGTGGGCGCGCGGTTTTTTGCTTGGAGACGTCGCCCACACCCGGTAGCGAGTCCACCTCGCTACGCGACGGCAGCGAACGGCTCGCTTCACGGCGAGCCTTCCTGTTTTGCGGCTCCCCTGCGCGCAAGACATACGCTCCCGTCACGCGCCGCTCAAGCGGAAGAAGCGGTCGTTGCGCCGGGTGTCGCGAGCTGTTTCTCGACGACGGGACGAAGCAGCTCGCCCAGTTCGACGTCTTCGGCGAGGAAGGCGTCGTGGCCGTGGCGCGACGGCATGTCGAGATAGACCGTCGGGATACCGGCTTGCGCGAATCGTGCGGCGGCGGCGCGGACGTACGTCGCCGGGAAGAGCCAATCGTTTTGGATCCCGACGAACGTGAGGCGCGAGCGGACGTTCTCGAGGGGATAATCGCGTACGTCGAAGAGGTCCATGGCGCGCGTGAGCGCGAGGTAGCTGTTGGCGTCCATGCGCTTCACGAAGATATCGCCTTGATACGCGAGATAGCCCTCGACGTCGAAGCGGTCCTCTTTGTTGCGCCACGGATCGCCGCCCTTGCGATCGACGCGGTTGCCGAAGCGTTCCTGTAAGAGGACGTCGCTCTTGTACGAGAGCATCGCGATCATCCGCGCGTGCCGGACGCCGCGCGTCGGAGCAGGCCCGTCGTAGTAATCCCCGCCGTTGAAGTTCGGATCGGCATAGATCGCTTCGCGAGCGACCGCGTTGAGCGCGATCCCCATCGCCGAGATCGCATCGAAGGCGCCGATGACGATCGCGTGATCGACGCGATCGCTGTAGCGCAGTCCCCAGTCGAGCGCTTGCATCCCGCCCAGTGATCCGCCGATCACGTGTGCGATGCGGCCGATCCCGAGCTCATCGAGGGCTCGCGCCTGGGCGTCGACGATATCGGCGACGGTGATGATCGGGAAGCGCGAGCCGTAGGGTTTGCCGTCGGGCGCGAGACTGGCCGGCCCGGTCGAGCCGTAACAGCCGCCGAGCGCGTTGATCCCGATGACGCAGTAACGGGCCGGATCGAAGAGCCGCCCCTCGCCGATGAGACCGCCCCACCAGTCCATCGCCGCGCTCGACCCGGTCAGCGCATGGGCGACGAGGACGACGTTCGAGCGGTCGGCGTTTGGTTCGCCGTAGATCGTGACGCGCTGGACTACGTTATCGAGGCGCGCTCCGCTCGCGAGCTCGAGCGCGCCGATCGACACGGTCGTCGTCTTCACGCGGTACGGCTTGCGAGGCGGGTGCGTCGCGCGTGCGCCGGTTGAGAGAGCGACATGCGGAAAACACCCATCCCCCGTCGGGGTAGCAGTTAAGTCATCCCAGAATACCGAACGACGCGCTCGTGCGTCAAGAAGGGTCGACCGCATACAGGAGGGTCCTGGTCGCGGTCCTCGCGGTCGCGTTGCTGGCCTGCGCCTACGTCGCCGCCGTCCGCTACCGTTACGAACACCGAAGCAGGCAGGTCGAGATCGCCCTGGACTATCTCGATTTCAGCGCGCTCTCGCAAGCCTACGGCTATGATCCGCTGCGCTTTCTCCGCGCGCTCCGCGCCGCCGGGCTGACTTCTCTCGCAGTGCAAGAGCAGTTCGGCTCCGATATCAACAACTCCCGAGGCGCCGCTTCCTATACGGGGCAATCGCTGATCGACCAGGCGCGGCTCTCGGCGCTGCGCGATCCCTTTCTGAACGCGCTCGTCCGCAGCCGCCGGCTCCGTCCGTCGGCGATCTACCTCATCGTCTACGATCCGACGGAATTCGCCCGCTATCGCGACCAATCGATCATCCACTTCGGATCGCGGAACGTGCGGGTGCTGCGCATCGGGTCGCCTTCCGTCATCGAGATCCGAACCCAAGCGGACTTCTTCAACGGAACGGGCTTCGGGTTCCCCGAGTCGACGCTCGCGCTCGCCCGGAGCGCAGGCCTGTGGCTCGTCCCGCGGGTCCAGAACGACGAAACCTTCGGACCGGCGCAGATCCACGGGATCGTCGACGGCTTCATGCGTTACGGCCACGTCAGCACGGTGATCTTCTTCGGGACGCGTTTGCAGGTACTCGGCTACCCGAACCACATCGCCTCGACGGCGGCCGCGCTGGGGCGCGCGGGCGTCAACTACGGATCGGTCGAGTACTACACGCCGGCGCAGGACATGAAGGGGAACGAGGAGCTCGCGCGCTTGATCCCCGGCCTCACGACGCGCGTCTTGGCGATCCCGCGGCCCGAGCTCGACCAGCTCGATCCGCAGGCGATCATCGCGCGCTATCTCCTCGGCGTCCGCGAGCGCAACATCCGCGTCATCTACCTTCGTCCGATCCTGCACGTCTGGGGCGAACGCTCGCTCTTCGAGTCGAACGTCGAGCTGGTGCGCCGGCTCGCGACGGAATTGCGTGCCTCGGGCTTCACGCTCGGCCGAGCGTCGCCGATCCCCGCCTTCCGCATCCGGCCGACGATCATCGCGATCGCCTCGCTCGCCGTCCCGGCGGCCTTCCTGCTCCTGCTCGATCTCCTCGGCATCGCCTCGCCCTCATGGGCCGTCGCGCTCTTCGTCCTCGATCTCGCCCTCTTCGCCGTTGCAGCCCACTTCAAGCACGAGATGATCGCCCGCAAGCTCGTCGCGCTCGGCGGTGCCTTGTTGTTCCCGGTCATCGGGGCGGTCGCGATCGGCCCCGCCTTTGCGATGTCCCGACCGCAGCCGCTGGGTAAGACGCTGCGTTCGGGGGTCGAGCTCCTGGCGATCGCCGTGGCGATCACGCTCGGTGGAGCGCTCGTCGTCGTCGGCTTGCTGAGCACTCCGCTCACGATGGAAGAGATCGATCGCTTTACCGGGGTCAAGCTGGTCCTCGTCGTCCCGCCGCTCGTCATCCTCGGCTTCGCGCTGGCCGGCGCTCGTTTCGGTGCAACGCCCGGTGGGTGGCGCGCCGCGTTGGCCTCGCCCGTTCGCATCTATCAGCTCGGTCTAGGCGTCGTACTCCTCGTCGGTGCGTTTTTCCTGATCGTCCGCAGCGGGAACGAGAGCGACGTCGCGCCCTCGGCCTTCGAGCTTGCGCTGCGCTCGAGCCTCACGACGCTCTTGACGGTTCGGCCGCGCTTCAAAGAATTCGCCTTGGCCTGGCCGCTCCTGATGCTCCTCCCGGCCCTGTGGCCCGGCGACTTGCGCCGGTTCGGCTGGCTGATCGCGCTGTGCGTCGGGATCGGATTGGCCGACGTCGTCGATACGTTCTCGCACTTGCACACGGCGCTCGCGATCTCGATCTTGCGGTTGATCAACGGGCTCGTCCTGGGGATCATCCTGGGCGCGATCGTGGTGATCGTCTATCGCCGCTTCCGTCCCCTGGAGTAAACCCGCCTGCGCTTTCTCCTCTCGGGATATTACGGCTTTGGAAATCTCGGCGACGAGGCGCTCCTGGGGCAGATCGTCCGCGGGATCGTCCGTCACCAGCCGGGGGCTCGGATCGACGTCCTCTCCGCCGATCCGAGCCAAACGGCGCGGACGTACGGCGTCGAGGCGACCCCGCGGACGGATATGCGCGCGATTCGGAGCGCGATCAACCGGGCCGACGCCGTCCTCTCGGGCGGCGGCGGTTTGCTGCAAAACGCCACCAGCACGCGCAGCCTCTTGTACTACACGAGCATCATCCGGACCGCGATTCGGGCGGGGAAGACGACGCTGATCTTCGCGCAATCGATCGGGCCGCTCGACTTCATCGGACGCGCGATCGTCCGTGGCGCCTGTCGCGGGCTCGCCGCCGCGACCGTGCGCGATCAGCGATCGTTCTCGCTCTTGCGGCAGTTACTCCCGAACGTCGCGATCGAGCGGACCGCCGATCCCGTGTTTCTCTACGATCCGCCGGCGCCGGGCGACCTCGCCGCGCAAGGTTTGGGCGAGACCGACGAGCCGCTCGTCGTCGTCTCGGTCCGGCCGTCGGCGAATTTTGCAGCGGTGGCGCAGGCGGTCGCACGCGCGATCGATCGGCTGGCGGAGCGCTACGATGCGCGCGCGGCATTCTTGCCGCTGGGGGGAGCGAGCGACGCCGAAGCCGCGACGCACGTGATCCGGATCGCCCGCTCCTCCCCGGTGCTGTTGCCGCCGCACGACCTCGACGGCGCGGCGGCGATCATCGGGCGCGCACGCGTGCTGATCGGGATGCGCCTGCATGCGCTGATCCTCGCCGCTCGCCTGGGGATCCCGTTCCTTGCGATCCCCTACGATCCGAAAGTCGCCGCGCTGTGCGAAGATCTCGCCTATCCGCTCCCGCCGTTGATCGATCCGGCGACCCGGCGGGCCGACGGCGAGCGCCTCGACGCCGTCGTCACCCGCCTGTGGGAGGAGCGCGAGGCGCTCGTTGCGCTCCTGCAAGCCGGTTCTGCGGCGATGCGCGCCTGTGCCGAGCGCAACTTCACGCTACTCGACCGGCTGCTTTCGCCGTAACGGCCGTCCCTGCGCGTCGCGTCCCGCTCGGTGCGCAAGGTCCTCCGGATTTTCGGACAAAAGCCAGCGAGGTCTATGGGGACCGCCAACTATCGAGATACGCTCAATCTCCCGGTGACCGCCTTCCCGATGCGGGCCGACCTCCCCAAGCGGGAGCCGCCGCGCGTCGATTGGTGGGCGCAGCGCCGTGTCTACCAGCGCCGGCTGGAGAAGAACAAGCGCGCGGGCGGCGCCCCTTGGATCCTGCACGACGGTCCGCCGTATTCGAACGGCGAGCTGCATATGGGGACGTTCCTCAACCGCGTCCTCAAAGATGCGTTCGTGAAGATCAATCTGCTCGACGGCCGCTGGGCCGATTTCATCCCGGGCTGGGACATGCACGGCTTGCCGATCGAGCTCGAGACGCTCAAGCATCTCGGTCTGGATTTTCATAAGGTCGATCCGGTCGAGCTGCGCGAAAAATGTCGCGAGCGGGCTCTCTACTGGCTCGACGTGCAGCGCGCCACGATTTTGCGCATGGGTTGCTTCGGCCATTTCGATCGTCCGTATCGGACGATCGATCCCGACTATGAGGCGACGATCGTCGAAGCGCTGGCGGATCTCGCCCGGGTGGGTCAACTCTACAAGGGGCTGCGCACGACGCTGTGGTGCGTCTACGACGAGACCGCGCTGGCCGAAGCGGAGATCGAGTATCACGATCACGTCTCGCCGTCGATCTACGTCCGGTTCGCCGCCGACGACGCTCAGCGCGTCGAGCTGTTGCGGCGTTTCGGCCTCGATCCGCGGGAGCATCACCAAACGCTCTCGATCCCGATCTGGACGACGACGCCCTGGACGTTGCCCGCCAACCAGGCGATCGCGGTGAAACCCGACGCGCGCTACGGGCTCTATCGGATCGGCGACGAGCTCGCGATCTTCGCCGAGACCCTCGCGCCGAGCGTCTTCGCGCAGTACGGAACGCCGGGGACGCACCTCGCCGGCGTCATGGGGGAGCGGCTCGTCGGCGCGAAGGTGCGCCATCCGTTCATGGAGCGCGATTCGCTCGTCGTGAGCGGCGACTACGTCGAGCTCGATACCGGGACGGGCGCGGTCCACACGGCTCCCGGCCACGGCGCCGACGACTTCGAGACCGGGATGCGGTACGGTCTTGAGATTCTCAATCCCGTCGACGACGCCGGACGGTTCACTTCGGCGGCCGGGGCGTATGCCGGCCTGTTCATCTTCGATGCGAACGCGCAGATCATCGAAGACTTGCGCCGGAGCGGGGCGCTGATCTCGGCCGGCGAGTACCTGCATTCCTATCCGCATTGCTGGCGCTGCAAAAACCCCGTCATCTACCGGGCGACCTCGCAGTGGTTCTTGTCGCTCGACCGGAACGATCTGCGCGCCAGGATCCTCGAGCAGATCCCGCGGGTCCGCTTCATCCCCGGTTGGGGGCAAGGGCGGATGACGCAGATGATCGAGAACCATCCCGAATGGTGCCTCTCGCGTCAGCGCACCTGGGGGACGCCGATCCCGGCGGTCGTCTGTCTTTCCTGCAACGCTTCGATCCTCGATCCCGACGTCGCACTCTTCGTCGCGGCGCGCTTCCGGCGCGAAGGTGCGAACATCTGGTGGACGGACGACGTCACGACCTTCTTACCCCCGGGCTTCAGCTGTCCGCACTGCCGGGGGACGGCGTTCGCCAAAGAGATGAACATCGTCGACATCTGGTTCGAGTCGGGCGTGAGTAATCGCGCGGTCCTCGGGAAGAACGGGATCCCCTGGCCGGCCGACGCCTATCTGGAGGGGAGCGATCAGTACCGCGGGTGGTTCCGCAGCAACCTCGTCACCGCGGTTGCGACCAAGGGCGCTCCGCCTTATCGCAGCGTCATCTCGACGGGTTGGGTCGTCGACGAGGACGGTCGCGCGATGCACAAGTCGGCCGGGAACTACATCGGCGCCCAGGAGGCGATCGATCGTTACGGCGCCGACGTCCTGCGGCTGTGGGTCGCCTCGGTCGAGTATACGGCGGACGTGCGGCTGGGGCGCAGCTTGCTCGAGAACATCGGGAACGTCTACCGCAACTTCCGCAATCGCCTGCGCTTCATGATCTCGGTCCTGGGCGACCTTTCGAGCGACGAGATCCTGCCGCGCGAGCGCATGGCCCCCTATGATCGCCTGGCGTTGGCCGCCCTCGACGCGACGGCGCGCGAGGTCGTCGAGCACTACCGCAATTTCCGGCTGCACGACGCGTACTTGGCGCTCGTCGCGTTCGACGACGACCTCTCGCGCTTCTATCTCGACGCCCTCAAGGATCCGCTCTACTCGGGCGAACCGCGCGGACACCGCCGGCGCAGCGCGCAAAGCGCGATCCTCGAGATCCTCCGGACGTTCGCCGTGTTGCTCGCGCCGATACTCTCGTTTACCGCCGAGGAGGCGTGGCAGTTCGTCCCCGAAGGGCTGAGGGGCGAGTTCGAGAGCATCTTCGACGTTCCGTTCCCTCGGGTCGAGCGGCTCGACGAGGTCGCGCTCGAAGAGTGGAACGTCCTCAAGTCGCTGCGTGCGCAGGTTGCGGCGAACGAGTCGCCGCGGGATTTCGAAGCCGATGCGATCGTGCGCGTCGACCGCCGTCTCTACGATCGGCTCGTCGCCCTCGGCGACAACCTGCGCGAGGCGTTGATCGTCTCGCACGTCCTCGAGCTCGATCACGCGCCGGACGGGGTCGCGAGCGTCACCCTTCTGCCGGCTCAAGGATCGAAATGTGCGCGCTGCTGGAAGTTCCGAGAGCTCGGGAGCGATCCGGAGCATCCGGAGATTTGTGCCGACTGCGCACACACGGTCCGCGGTTTGGCGGCGACGCCGCGCTGAGCGCAGCATGCACTTGCGAACGAAGCAGCGCACGAAGGCGGGAAACCGGCGCCGTGGAATCCCCCGCCGATGATCCTCTATCTCAAAGAATCCGACGTCGTGCGCTTCTTGACGATGCACGACGCGATTCGGTTGGTCGAAGACGCGGCTCGGGCGCTGGGCGAAGGGCGCGCGAACAATTGCCCGCGTCAGCGGCCGCGAACCGACTCGGCGATGATGCACGTCTTGCCCGCGGCCTACGGCGGCGCGGACGCGATGGGGCTGAAGGTCTACACCGCCGGTAAGCGCGGGACGGTATTTTATTATTTGCTGTTCGACGCCGAGGGGCGGCTGCTCGCCCTCATCGAAGCGAATATGCTCGGCGCGATCCGGACGGGCGCGGCGAGCGCGGTCGCGACGCGCTACATGAGCCGCGAGGAGAGCACGACGCTCGGGATCATCGGGACCGGGCACCAGGCGCGCACGCAGCTCGAAGCCGTCTCGCACGTCCGTCACCTCACCCGTATCCGAGCCTGGAGCCGGACGCGTGAGCGTCTCGATCCGTTCGTCGCCGAGATGAGCGAGAGGTTGGGGAAGACGGTCGAACCGGCGGCGAGCGCACGCGAAGCGGTCGAGGGTGCGGATATCGTGATCACGATGACGACCTCGAGCCATCCGGTCCTCGAGGGCGCATGGCTGACGCCCGGGGCGCACTTGAACGTCGCGGGGTCCAACCACATCCATCGCCGGGAAGTCGATGCCGAAGCGGTCGCACGCAGCGGGATCGTCGCCGTCGAAGACTTGGCGCAGGCGAAGATGGAGGCCGGCGATTTGAAGCTCGCGATCGACGAGGGGAGATTCGCCTGGGAACGGTCTGTGCTGCTCGGCGATATCGTCGCCGGGAAGACGCCCGGGCGCCACGACGGCCGCGAGATCACGATGTTCAAATCGCTCGGGATCGGCTTGTGGGACGCGGTCGCGGCGCGCTTCGTCTACGACCGTGCGCGCGAGGAGCACGCCGGGGTGGAATTGCCGGTCGAGGAGCCTTTGCGGCCCCGCTCTCCCCGTTAGCTCGCCCGAACCGCGGTACTACTTCTTCCGAAGGGCCCGCAGCAGTTCGAGCCACCCCGGGACCGCGCGCCGTTCCGCGACGCGCCGTTCTTGCGCGACGGGGAGGTTCTGTTGCCGGCGCTCGCCGCGCCGTCGCTGGGGGTGCGAAGGCTCTTCCCCCTCTTGCTCGAGCGCTTCGGCCGGCTCTTCGCTGTTGCTCATAACACGACAAATACGCCCTGCACGCCTCCCCATACTGCCGCGGGCGCCGCGAATCAACGGCTCGCGAGGCGCATCAGCAAGGGGCGGCGCGGTCGAATCGTGACGAGCGGCTCGAGCGCGACCTCCGTCCGGGGCGCGAGGATGAAGCGCCAGCGGCGGGCGATCGTCGCCAGCGCGAGGACCGCTTCGACCCACGCGAACGACTCGCCGATGCAGGTCCGCGTCCCGCCGCCGAACGGGAAATAAGCGAAGCGCGGGAGATCCCCGATCGATTCCCAGCGCTCCGGCCGAAACGCCCGGGGATCGGCGAACCAACGCGGATTGCGATGCGTCACGTAGGGACTCGCAAAGACGACGCTCCCGCGGCGTATCGGATACCCGGCGATCTCCGTATCGCGAATCGCCCGCCGGCCCAGGACCCAGGCGGGTGGATAGAGGCGGAGCGTCTCTTTGATCACGGCCGTCGTGTACGAAAGCCGCGCATAGGCTTGCATCGGTTCGCAGCGCAGCTCCGAGCCGTCGCCGACGACGCGATCGACCTCGGCGTGTAAACGCCGTTCCGCCTCGGGATGCTGCGAGAGCAAATACCACGCCCACGTCAGGGTGAGCGCGGTCGTTTCGTGCCCGGCGATGAAGATCGTCATCGCCTCGTCGCGGATCTGCCGGTCGCTCATCGTCTCGCCGTCTTCGCGGGCGAGGAGCAGCATCGAGAGGAGATCGCCCCGATCGCCGGGCTGCCTCCGCCGCTGCGCGATCATGCCGTAGATGATCTCGTCGAGGACGCGCCGAGCGCGTCCGAAGCGAAAATTCGCCGGCGTCGGGAGCTTTTCGACGATCTCGCCGAACGGGCCGAGCGTCGTCGGGACGAGCGCGATCGCGGTCGAGAGCGCATGGTAGACCCGCTCCGTCTGATCGCTCACGTCGCTCCCGAAGAGGGTCTTGGCGGCGATCCGGAGCGTCAGCCCCATCATCGTCCGCATGACGTCGATCGTGCTCCCGTCGACGAACCCGTCGGCGCAGGCCGCCGCTTCGCTCACCATCGTCGCCGCGTACCCCTTGATGCGTTCGCGATGGAACGCCGGCTGGACCAGGCGGCGTTGGCGCATGTGCAGCGGTTCCTCGCTCGTGAGCAGCCCTTCACCGAGCAGCCGCTTCAGGCTCTCCGCGCCGCGGCTCTTGACGAAATCGCGGGCGTTGGCGACCAGGACGTCGCGGATCGCGTCGGGGTCGTCGAGGAGGTAGAAATGGACGTCCCACCACAGCGGACGCAGGCTGAAATGCGAGACCGGGCCGTAGTCGCGCGCAAGCCACAGCAGCGTGTCGAGGAAACCTTGAAATCCTTCGCCCGGCCGCGCCGCAACGCGCCGCCGCGAAAGGTTCCAGGGCCCTGGCGGATAGCCTCCGGCGGCGGCTACGCGCGCGCGAGGATCTCGTCCCGAAACGCCGTCCATCTGCCGTGTTCGATCGCCTCGCGTCCCTCTCGTACGATCGAGATGAGGCGGGCCAGATTGTGTTGAGAGAGCAGGCGCGGGCCGAGCATCTCCCCGGAGCGGAAGAGATGCGCGATGTAAGCGCGCGAAAACGTTCGGCATACCATGCAAGGACAGGTCGGATCGAGCGGGCCGAAATCGCGCACGAAGCGCGCGTTCATCATATTGAGTTCGCCGTCGCGGGTGATCGCGCGCCCGGTCCGCCCGCAGCGCGTCGGATAGACGCAGTCGAACATATCGATCCCCGCGTCGATAGCGAGGATCAGGTCGCAAATCGTCCCGACGCCCATCAGATAGCGGGGCTTTTGCGGGGGGAGGAGCCCCGCCGTGAAGGAGGCCAAACGGACCATCTCCTCGCGCGATTCGCCGACCGAGAGGCCGCCGATCGCATAGCCGGGGAGATCGAGTGCGACCAGCTCGCGCGCGCTCTGCGCCCGGAGCGTTTCGTCGACGCCGCCCTGGACGATGCCGAAGAGCAGCGTCGTGCCGCGGCGCCATGCGGCGACGCTGCGCCGCGCCCACAACGTCGTGCGCCGCACCGCCGTCTCGAGCTCTTTGCGTTCCGCCGGGAGCTTGACGCAGACGTCGAGCGTCATCGCGATATCGACGCCCAGGTCTTCTTGGAATGCGACGACGTTCTCCGGAGTGAAGCGGTGCTCGCTGCCGTCGAGGTGCGAGCGGAACGTTACGCCGTCGTCGTCGACGGTCCGCCGCGACTCGAGGCTGAAGACCTGAAAGCCGCCGCTGTCGGTGAGGATCGGTCGATCCCAGGCCATGAAGCGATGGAGTCCGCCGGCGGCGACGATCGTCTCGCGTCCCGGTCGCAGCCAGAGATGGTACGTGTTCGCGAGGACGATCTCGGCGTCGACGTCGCGCAGATCGGCGGGCGTCAGGCCCTTCACCGTCGCCACGGTCCCGACCGGCATGAACGCCGGGGTCTCGACCGTCCCGTTGGCGAGCCGCAGGCGGCCGCGCCGTGCCGCGCCGTCCGTCGCGAGCAGCTCGTATTCGCCGAGGGTCTTGCCGATCACGGGCGCAGCAGCTCGAGCGCTTGGAGATAGCCGGCGGGCGGAGGAGCCTCGAATTCGAGCGGCGCCATCGTGACGGGATGGCGGAACGCCAGGCGCCAGGCGTGTAAGGCTTGGCCGGGGAGCGCGACGCGCCGATCGGGATGCCCGTAGACCGGATCGTTGAGCAGCGGGTGACCGATCGCCGCCAGGTGGACGCGAATTTGGTGCGTCCGGCCGGTCTCCAGCCGGAAGTTCAGTTCGGCGGCATGGCGCAGCCGCTTGCGCACCGCGTAATGCGTAATCGCAGGCTTCCCTTCGGCACGGATCGCGAAACGCCGGCGATCGCGCGGATCGCGCCCGATCGCCCCTTCGATCGTCCCCTGCGGATCGTTCGGGATCCCGACGACGATGCCCCGGTACTCCCGGACGATGTAGCGCTTTTGCATCGCCTTCCCTAACGTCGCGAGGGCTTTCGCGGTTTTCGCGATCACGAGCAGGCCCGAGGTGTCGCGGTCGAGGCGGTGGACGAGGCCGGCGCGCAGGGCGTCGCCCGGTAACGATCCGACGTGGGCGAGGAGTGCGTTCACCAGCGTCCCCGCCGTCGCCCCGCGCGCGGGGTGCGTGACCATCCCGGCCGGTTTGTCGACGACGACGATCGCCTCGTCTTCGTAGAGGATCTCGAGCGGGAGCGCCTCCGGACGGGCTTCGATCGGCTGTTCGGGCTCGAGGCGATAGGCGACGACGTCGCCTCGGTTGACGAGCGTGCTCGGTTTCGCCGGCGCGCCGTTGACGCGGGCGTTCCCGCTCTTGATCGCCGCCGCCGCCGCGCTGCGCGAGACGCCGGCGAGCCGTGCGATCAGGACGTCGCATCGCATCCCGGCTTCCTCGGCCGAGACGGTATGCAGGGGGAGATCAGGATCGGGAGCGAGCAACGGCGCGATCGCGCGCGAGCGTCGCGATGATCAGGAGGCAGACGCCGATCGTGATGCACGAGTCTGCGACGTTGAACACCGGCCACCAGCGCAGGTCGATGAAGTCGACGACGTAGCGATGCTGCAGGCGATCGGCGATGTTCCCTGCGGCGCCGCCGATGATCCCGCCGAGTGCGACCCGGACCAAGGCCGATTGAGCCGCCAGGTCGCGGAACGAGAACCAGAAGATCGCCAGGACGGCGATCGCGAGGATCACGAGGAGCCACGTTTGGTCGCCGAAGAGCCCGAACGCGCCGTGCGTGTTCTGCACGTACGTCCAATAGACGACGTGCGGGATCAAGATCCGGCTCTCGCCCGGCAGGAACGACGCCGTCACCCAGTGCTTGGTGAGCTGATCGGCGATGAACACCGCCGACGCGACGAGGAAGACGATCATAATCCGGGAGGCTGCACGAACTGATAGAAAAACCCCGCCACCCGCGCGAACGAGTTCGTGAGGAGGACGAGACCCGTTGCGATCAGGAAGGCGCCGGCACCGGCTTCGATGCGGGGTAGCCACGGCTTCACCCGGTTGAGCGCGCCGAGCGCCGAGGTGATCGCCGCGGCGGTGATCAGGAACGGGACGGCCAACCCCAGCGAGTAGACGAGGAGCAGTCCGCTTGCCTCTTTGAGTTGCTCCTGGGAGGCCAGCAGCAAGATCGCCGAGAGGATCGGTCCGATACAGGGCGACCATCCGGCCGCGAATCCGATCCCGACCAAGAACGAGGCGAAGAACGAGCGGTTTGCGCTGTGGACGCGGATCCGCCGGTCCATCGCGAGGGCGCGAATCCGGAAGACCCCGAGCATATTGAGGCCCAGGACGATCACGATTACGCCGCCGACGCGCGCGATCAAGGCCTTGTGTTCGGCGAAGGCCGAGCCGACCGCGCTCGCCGACATCCCGATCAGCATGAAGACCACGGTGAACCCTGCTATGAACGCCGCCGCATGCAGCACGACCCGCGAGCGGCTGCGCACATCGTTCTCCATGCGCAATTCTTCGAGGGTCGATCCCGTTAAGAACGACAGATACGCCGGGATGAGCGGGAGGACGCACGGCGAGGCGAAGGAAACCAGGCCCGCCAGGAACGCCGTCGCTATATTGAGCTCGGGGTGCATCTCGGTGCTCTTTCTACGAGGTAACGACCATTCACCACTGGTTCACCTATCCAAATATCGATCCGGTCGCCTTTCATATCGGGCCCCTGGCGATACATTGGTACGGCTTGTCGTATTTGGTCGGCTTCATCTGCGTCTATCTGTGGATGAATCGGCCGGCGGGGCGGCGGCGGCTCGGGTTGAAGAGCGAGGAAATTCAGGACTTTCTCGTATATGCGCTGGTCGGCGTCTTGGTCGGCGGGCGGCTGCTGTTCGTGATCGCCGATATCATCTCGCGGAACAACGCCTCCGACTACCTCCAACATCCGGTCAACATCATCGCGATTTGGCAAGGCGGAATGGCTTTTCACGGAGGGCTGATCGGCGTGATCATCGCGATCGCGCTGTTCCTGCGCAAGCACCGCGGCCTGTCCTTCAACGTGTTGGCCGACGAGATCGTCGTCCTGCTCCCGATCGGGATCGCGCTCACGCGGGTCGTCAATTTCATCAACGATGAACTCCCGGGCCGGTTGTGCGACCCCGATGCGCCGTACTGCATCCAGTTCCCCAACTACGACGGCTATCGGTACCCCTCGCAGATCTTCGAGGCGATCCTCGACATCGCCGTCCTCCCTATCTTGCTCATCCTCTATCGTCGGCGTCCGCCTGACGGGGTGGTTGCTTGGACGTGGTTCGCCCTGTACGGCCTGACCCGCTCGATTGCGGAGATTTGGCGGCAGCCCGACATCGTTTTCCTGGGATTGACCGGCGCACAGTGGCTGGCGCTCCCGATGATCGTGATCGGGATAGCCTTCATCGTCGCCGCGATGCGCCGCGACGTGCGAACCGCCTAAGCCGAAAAAGAGGCCCCTCTCCGGGGCGTTCGGAAGTGGTCAGGCCATGAGGCTCGACCTCGGGGCCGCCGGCCGATCGGCTCCGACGACGATTCCCGAACGTTTGACGATGCTTCGCAAGGAGCTCGAGGGTGTCGCCCGCGCAGCGGGCAGAGAGCCGTCCGAGATCGCGATTCTCGGCGTCACGAAGACGCAGCCGCGCGAGGCCGTCTTGGAGGCGATCGCCGCCGGTTTGCAAGATATCGGTGAAAATTACGTGCAGGAGGCGCGCGAGAAATATCGGGATCTGCCCCCGGTCCGCAAGCACTTCATCGGCCATGTGCAGACGAACAAAGCGAAGGCGATCGTCGCAGGCTTCGACGTCGTTCAGAGCGTCGATCGGATCGAAGCGGGGCGTGCGCTTGCCAAGGCGATGCGCACCCTCGGCAAACGCCTCAAGGTTTTGGTGCAGGTCAACATCTCCCCGGCGGAGCGGTTCGGCGTCGCCCCCGAGGGCGCGGCCGCATTGGCCGCCGCCCTGCGCGACGAAGGCCTCGATGTCGACGGCGTCATGGCGATCGGCCCGATCACCGAGGATCGCGCTCAGCTGGCGGCGGCGTTCGAACGCGCCCGCGAGGCTTTCGCCGCGATCGGAGGGTCGATACTCTCGCTCGGAATGTCGGCCGATTGGCGGGAGGCCGTCGCCCATGGTTCGACGATGATTCGTATCGGGACCGCGATCTTCGGGCCGCGCCATTCTGCGGAGGGAACACACCCATGAGCATGTTCGCAAAAATCGGCTCGTTCTTTGCATTGCGCGAAGAGGAAGAGTACTACGAGGAAGAGGGGGGAAACGTCGTCCCGCTCTCCCCCGAGCGGCGTGCGACGCGCGGGACCGAAGTCGGGGTCTTCGTCCCCAGGGCCTTCGGCGACGTCACCGAGATCGCCGACGCGCTGCGCTCACGTCAGGTCGTCATCGTGAATTTGCAGGGAGCCGATCGCACGCTGCTCCAGCGCGTCGTCGATTTCACCTCGGGCGTCGCCTATACGATCGATGGGAAGATTCAAAAGCTCGCCGAGGGGATCTATCTCGTCGTCCCTGCGGGCGTCAACGTGAATTCCGCCGGGTTGCGGGAATCGATCGACGCAGACGCGATGCTCGATTTCTCGCGGGCGGCCGGCGCAAACGGTCGAGGATAGAAGATGCCGAAAATCACCGTCATCGACATTCAGCACAAGACGTTCAAAAAAGCGTTGCAAGGGTATGATCGCGCCGAGGTCGATCAGTTTCTCGACGAGCTGATCGAGACGCTCGAAGACGAGGCGCAGGTACGCGCCGCGCTCGAAGCTGAGATCGCCGACCTCAAGGAGCGCATCAGTCATTTCAAAGCGATGGAAGAATCGTTGCAAAATACGCTCTTGCTTGCTCAACGGACCGCCGACGAGGTCAAAGCGAACGCCCACAAGGAGGCCGACTTGATCAAGGCGGAGGCGAGGGTCGCCGCGGAACGCGAGATCGCCGAGCTGGGCGACAAGACGGCCGAGGCCAGGCGCGAATATCAGCGTGCGATCGAGACCGCCGAGAAGGCGCGCAGCGAGCTGCGCAGCTTGCTGCTGACGCACCTCTCGCTGCTCGATCGCGGGACGCATCAAAACGGCAGCGTACCGGCCGCGCAGCCTACGGTCCCGTGAGTAAGTCCTCGCTCCAACCGACCGTCGAGCGTCGCGTCTTCCCCGCCGGGCGCTCGTTGCATTTCTTCGGCATCACGACCGGTGAGATCGCGGGGCGAAAGTTTCAAGTCGACGGCGAACGGGCGAACGCGATCGGTTTCGGACGCCTCTCCTTGATCGTCAGGTACGTCCCGCACGACGAATGGAGCGGCGAGGCCCTGGAACGGCGGCGTGAGGACGAGCGCTGGTTTCTCGGCCAAGCCGCGCTGCACGAGCGCGTCCTCGAACGGGCGATGATGCGCGGCCCGGTGATCCCCGCCGAGATGCTCGTGATCTTCCCGCGTCTGGAGGATCTCGAAGATCACGCCCGCGCGAACTACGATCGCTGGCGCCGGCTCCTCTCGCGTTTGGCGGGGAAGGAGGAGTGGACGCTCCGCGTCTTCCATGGCCCGCACCTCCTGCGCGCCGAACGGATTCCGTACATGTTGCGGACGATCCCGACGACGAGCCGCACGGTCAGGCTGCGCGTCCCGGAGACCGGCGAAGGGATCGGCCTGCACCTCAACGAGCTGTGGAAAGCGTGTTCGTCGATCGCGGTCGCGGCACGCCAGATCGAGGCCTCGGGCGGGGCGAAGCAGGTCTTCGGCGCGACCTTCCTGATCGCGTCGAACCGGGTCGACGCGCTCAAGGAGACGTTGGCTTTCTACGACGGCGCGGCGCGTCAACTCGGGCTGACGTACTACTTGGAAGGTCCGCGGCCGCCGTATAGCTTCGTCTAGAGACGCGGGCGAACAAGGCTGTCGAACACGGGTCGCCAATTGGACGGCGTGCCTACGATAGCCGTATTGCCGGGCGACGGGATCGGCCCGGAAGTGACCGCCTGTGCGCTCAAGGTCCTCGAGCGCGTCCGTCCCGATTGCGACTACGTGACCTGCTCGGTCGGCGCCGACGCGATTCGAAAGTTCGGCGATCCGTATCCGCCGCAAACCGAAGCGGTCGTCAAGCGCAGCGTCGGGATCCTATTCGGTGCGGTCGGCGGGACGGAGTTCGACGGGAAGCCGGTCCAAGAGCGGCCCGAGTGGGCGTTGTTCCGCCTGCGCAAAGAGAACGATCTCTATGCGAACATCCGGCCGGTCCGCATCTTCGAGAGCTTGGAGAACGCCTCGAGCCTGAAACCGGAGCTGGTTCGCGGGCTCGATTTGATCGTCTTGCGCGAGCTCACCTCGGGGCTCTACTTCGGCCGCAAGGAGACGAAGATCGTCGACGGGGTCGAGACCGCGATCGACACGCTCTATTACAACGCGAAGGAGATCGAGCGGATCGCACGCTTCGGTTTCGAGCTCGCGCGCGGGCGGAACAAACGCCTCACCTCGGTCGACAAGCTGAACGTCCTCGAGACGTCGCGCTTGTGGCGCAAGATCGTGATCGAGGTCGCCAAGGACTATCCCGACGTCGCCCTCGAGCACATGCTCGTCGACAACGCGGCGATGCAGCTCGTCCGCGATCCGAAGCGCTTCGACGTGATGGTCACCGAAAATACCTTCGGCGACATCCTCTCGGACGAGGCGGCGATGCTGAGCGGCTCGATCGGGAATCTCCCGAGCGCGAGCCTGGGCGGGGATGCGTCGGCGGACGGCGGCGGACGGTTCGGGCTCTACGAGCCGATCAGCGGGACGGCTCCCGATATCGCCGGACAGGGGATCGCCAATCCGACGGCGGCGATCCTCTCGGCGGCGATGCTCGTCCGCTACAGCCTGAACGACGCCGCGAATGCGAAACGGATCGAGGAGGCGGTCGCGGCGACCTTTCGCAGCGGCGCGCGGACGCGCGATCTCGCCGGGACGAGCACGGCGCTCGGGAGTGCGGCGTTCACCGAAGTCGTTTTGAGCAACCTCTAGGAAACACGCCGGACATCGCGGCCGTCTAGGATCGGCTCCATGGACGGCATCGACTGGATGGCCGGCGCGATGCGCGCCGCGCGAATGCGACTCGACGTGGCGGCGCACAATCTCGCCAACGTCTCGACCGACGGCTTTCGAAAAGCGCAAACCGAGGCGAGCCTGACCTCGCGTGGGATCGTCATCACCGTACGGACCGCGCCGAGCCAAGGCGCGCTCAGACACACCGGTGCGCCGTTCGATCTGGCGATCGTCGGCGGGGGGACGTTCGACGTCGGCGGGCGGCAGACGCGGTTGGGTTCGTTCACGCCCGATCGCGACGGGTATCTCGCCGATGCGAAGGGGCGACGGCTCCTGGGGACGCACGGGGCGGTCCACGTCGATGGACAGACGACGATCGCCGCCGACGGCTCCGTCCGCCGTGACGGTCGGGAGGTCAATCGCCTCCCGCTCCCGAGCGGATCGAGCCTGCGCAGCGGCTTCCTCGAGGGGGCAAACACCGATGCGATCAGCGAGATGATCGAGGTCCTCGGTGCGCAGCGCGCGTTCGAGACGGCCCAAAAGACGATGCTCGCGATCGACGACGTGCGCGAACGGAGCGTCGGCGACGTGGAGCGGCTGAAATGACCGATGCGATGTTCGCCGCCGCCTCCGGGATGGCGGCGCAGCAGCTCAATCTCGACGTCATCTCCGACAATCTCGCCAATGCCGACGTCGCCGGTTTCAAGGGGAGCATCGCCTCCTTCACCGACGTACGGACGCCGGGGACGAACGGGTTGGGGACCGCGCCGCTCGGGACGCGACTCCTGTTCGCGCAAGGCAAGCTGATGAAGAGCGGCGGTCCGTTCGACGCCGCGCTCGACGGACCGGGATTCTTCGTCGTTCACAAGGGCGGCGAGGTCGCCTACACGCGTTCCGGATCGTTCGAGCGAGCCGCGGACGGGACGTTACGCAATCCCGAAGGGTGGAGGCTCGCAGGCGTCCGCCTCCCCGAGGACGCGCTGCGGATCGACGTCCGGCCCGACGGCGCGGTGAGCGTCGATACGGCGAGCCGCAAAGGGGTTCCGGCCGGGAAGATCGCGGTCGCGCTGTTCGCCGCACCGGAGCGCCTGCGAGCGCTCGGCGCGACGTTGTACGCGGCGACCCACGATGCCGGAAAGCCGATCGTCGGCAAGCCCGGCGAGAACGCCGCGACGCGAATCGCCTTCGGTTTCCTCGAGGGATCGAACGTCTCGATCATCGAGTCGATGATGGCGATCCTGCTCGCTCAGCGTGCTTATGAAGCCAATGCGAAGGGAGTGCAAGCCGCCGATGAGATGCTGCGGATCGTCAACAACCTCCATCGTACCTAATCCGACGCCGCGCGGCTTCGCCGAGGCGACGCTCTTCGCGGCGGTCCTAAAGCCGCTGGCGGCCGGGATGGGATTCTTCGGCGATGTCGTCGTCGAGACGGTCGCACGCGATCTCTTCCTTCAGTCGGGGAGGTTTCGCGATGCGCGATCGTGAGGCGCAGATCCGCTCGCTTTTCCCGATGGTGCGCACGATCGCGCGCCGGCTCGCGAGCCTCGTCCCCGGCGCCGACGCGGGGGATCTCGTCGGCGACGGGAGCGTCGGCTTGATTCGAGCGGTCGACTCGTTCGATCCGCAGCGCGGTGTCCCGCTACGGGCCTACGCGCGGCGCATCGTCCTGGGTGCGATGCTCAACGGGTTGCGCCGCATGGATCCCGTCTCCGAGCGTGTGCGGCGGACGATGCGCTACGCCGAGGCGCTGCGGATGGAGCGGGCCCAAGCGCTGGGACGTCTCCCCTCGCAGCATGAACTCGAGGAGGCGGTCCCGGGTCTTGCGCGGGCCCGGACTCACGCCTATCGCTATGCACCGCTCTCGCTCGACGGACCGTTCCCGGCCGACGAATCGTGCGAGAGCGCGCGGTCGCTCGACCCCGCCGAGGTCGCGATCGGCCGAGCCCGGCGCAGGGAGATCGCGCGGGCGCTCTCGCTCCTCCCGAAACGGGAGCGGCAACTCGTCTACCTGCATTATTGGAACGGGATCTCGCTGCGTGCCGTGAGCAAACGGATGATGGTCTCACCGCAACGCGCCTCGCAACTGCACCTCGCCGCGCTCGCGCGGATGCGGAAGGAGATGCGGCATGAGTGGTGTTCGTGATGCGGAGGCGGCGCTCGCCGGCCTGGGGCCGATCGCCGGGGCGCACTACCGGGACGATCCCGAGATCGCCGTGGTGGAGACGCTCCCGCGCGATCATCCGCAGTGGGTGCGCGACACCCTCTCGATCTCGTCGCGTGCCCGTGTGCTGCTGGAACGGCTACGCCCGGCGGCCGTCAAAGTGCTCGCCTTTTGGGACCACGCGCTGCGCAGCATCTCGGTCGGCGGGATGATCCTCAGCGTCGATCCCAGCGGTTCGTACCGGCTGGACGGAGGTTGAGCGAACGGGCGCGATCAGCGCAACATGAAGTCGCGCGCGTCGAACGCCTTGTCGATGATGTGATACTTCGCGGCGGCCTCGATCAGAGGTTGAACCAAGCGGGGGTCGAGCGTCGTCCCGGTCGTCACCCGCTGCATCTTCGCGATCGTCTCCGGCTCCATCCCAGAAAAGGACGCCAACAACCCGACGGTCTGGGGTCGGTGCGTGTTGACGTACTGCGCGGCTTCACGCAGGACCGCACGGAAGCGGTCGACGAGGCTTCGATGCTTCGCGATGTAGTCGTTGGTCGCGAACCACGCGGCGATCATGAATTCCGGCGCGATCGCATCCATCGGTTTTGCCAGGACCCGCGCCTTCCCCGAATCGAGGATCTTCTGCAGCACGGGGTAGTTCAGGGTCGTCGCGTCGACTCGGCCGTCGTCGAGGGCCGCCGGGATCGCCGAGGCCGGCATCTCGATGAAGTTGATCGATCGCCAGTCGCCGCCGTTTTGATCGACCCACGCATAGGTCGCGATTTGCATCAGCTCGCGCAGGCTCGTCGTCGGCATCGTTTTCCCGTCGAGATCCTTGGCGCTCTTGATCGGCGAGTTCTTCGGGACGACGAGGAGCGCGGAGGGCGTCTGCGTCTGGTAGAGTCCGGACGGCGCGATGAGGGTGAAGGGGACGCCGCGCGCGTGGGCTGCGATGAGCGCCATCATGCTCGACTTCCCGATATCGATCGAGCCCCCGGCGACGGCCGCCGCCGTCGCGGCGCCGCTGTTCATCCGCGTGAGCCGGATCTCCAGACCCGCCTTGCGAAACAGCCCGGCGCTTTGCGCGTACAGGACCGGGGTGACGTCGTCGTCGGCCGCCGAGGCGACGCGGACGACGGCCAGGTCGGCCGCCGCGACGCTCGGTGCGGCCGCCGCGGCCGCCAATCCGATCACGACGTCACGCCGCTTCAATGCGTCATCCCTCTCTCACGTCGAGGTACACGCCTTCGATGTCGGTCAGGTGGAATCGGCCGAGCGGACATTGCTGCAACAAACGCAGCCGAGCTTCGCCCTCGTCGCCGGCCCCGAGCTGCCACGTCCGCAGGCGCGGGTTGCTCAGCAGCTCCTCCATCTCGCGCTTGACCGCGGCGATACTCTCCACCTTGAAACCGATGTGATCGATCCCCGGCCGGATCGGGTTCTGTCCGACGTAATCGGACATCTTCCACGGCATGAGCAGCAGCGTCATGCGGCCGTCCGTTATGTAATAATTGTGGTCTCCGGGGCGGCGTTCGAGCCGCAGGTCGAACACCTCGGTGTAGAAACGCGCGCAACGCTCCGGGTCGCGGACGCGGATCGCCAGATGATCGAAGGTCCGGCGCTGCTCCCATTCGCCCTCGGCATAGCTGTCCTTCTGCACGCCGATCCCGCGCTGCGACAGATCGAAGATGTTCATCTCGGGATCGTGGGCGCTGTAGGCCGCGAACGGCCGCCGCGACGGCCGCTTGACGGTCTCGATCGTCGGATCGAAGCGGGTGATCTTCTCGAGGACGCTCTCGAGGTCGTCGACCTCGATCCCGAAGTGATCGATACCGCTGCGCGCACCCTCGTGCCGGACGTTGTTGTTGAGGCCGAGATAGCCGTCCTTGAGGACGATCGCGCGGGCCGGCCGCGGTTTGCTCGACGGACGCAAGCCGAAGAGCGCTTCGTAGAACTTTCCGTTGATCGCGTAGACGTCGCTGCTGATCGCGATGTGATTGATGCGCGCGGCCATCGGTCGGAATGTCCCTCTTTCCAGCGGCGTCCTTCGGCGTGTGGCCGAACCGCTCCTTACGGCGTCAACAGATTGACGCCCGTCATCGCGGCGGGCGTCGGAAGACCCATGAGCGGGAGGAGCGTCGGTGCGATATCGCCCAGTTTCCCGGGCTTGAGCCGCCCGAGCGGTTCGCGCGAGACGATGACGAGCGGTACCGGATTCGTCGTGTGCGCGGTCAACGGATTCCCTTGCGGATCGATCTTCTCTTCGGCGTTTCCATGATCGGCGGTGATGACCAACAGCCCGTCTGCGCCCAAGACCGCTTGTTCCAGACGGCCGAGTGCGACGTCGAGCGACTCGAGCGCCGAGATCGTCGGCTCCCACTTCCCGGTGTGTCCGACCATATCGGCGTTCGCGTAGTTCATCACGATGAAGTCGTGATGGTGATTCCCGATGTCTTCGAGCGCGGCCGTCGTGATTTCGGCGGCGCGCATCTCGGGGGCGAGGTCGTAGGTCGCGACGCTGCGATTCGAGGGGATCAGGATCCGGTCTTCACCCTCGAACACGTCCTCGCGCCCGCCGTTGAAAAAGTAGGTGACGTGCGCGTACTTCTCCGTCTCCGCGAGGCGGAGCTGCCGGAGCCCGGCGCGGGCGACGATCTCGCCGAGCGTGTCGGCTTGGGGGCGCGGGCCGAAGAGGACCGGGTTGGGAAAGTCCTCTTCATATTTCGTCATCGTCGCGAAGATGAGATTCGAGAACGTCTTGACCGGGAACGCGGTGAACCCGGGTGAGAACGCGAGCGTCATCTGCCGGGCGCGGTCGGGGCGGAAGTTGAAGAAGATGACCGCATCGCCGTCTCGTACCGGGCGGCCGGCGCCGACGAGCGTCGGCTGGACGAACTCGTCGTCTTCTCCGCGATCGTAGGCCGCCTGCAGGGCGCCGAGCGCCGTCTCGGCACGAAACGGTGCCTTCCCGAAAACGAGCGCATCGTAGGCGAGCTGCGTCCGCTCCCAGCGCTTGTCCCGATCCATCGCGTAGTAGCGACCGATGATCGAGGCGATCGCATCCGGACGTCCGACCTCCTGCAAATGTTCGAGGAGCCGCTCGAGATAGGTCCGTGCCGAGCGCGGCGGCGTATCGCGTCCGTCGAGGAAAGCGTCGACGGCGAACGGGACGTCGGCGGCCGCGGCCGCGTCGATCAGCGCGTGAAGGTGGTCTTGCGAACTGTGGACCTTCCCGTCGGAGAGGAGTCCGAAGAAGTGGAGCGTCCCACCGGTCCGCTTCACGTGCGCCAACACGTCGTTGAGGACGCGGTTTTGCTTGAAGGAGCCGTTACCGATCTCTTCGTCGATGATCACGACGCCCTGCGGGACGACGCGACCGCTCCCGATGTTGATGTGGCCGACCTCGCTGTTCCCCATCACGCCCTTGGGAAGCCCGACCGCTTCGCCGCTCGCCTCGAGCTGCGTCCAGGGATAGGTCGCGAGGATGTGCTTCCAATGCGGTAGATCGGCTGCGCTGATCGCGTTGCCGTAGGATTCGTTCCGAATCCCCCAACCGTCGAGAATTGCCAACACAACCGGTCTGCGTTTCAACTGGCCTCCACGATGGTACGCGTCTCCCTGATGAGGGCTGCAAATGATGCGGCGGCGAGGCTCGCGCCTCCCACAAGCGCCCCGTCGATGTTGGGGCGGCGGATGAAGCCGGCGATGTTCTCCGGGTTGACGCTCCCCCCGTAGAGAACCCGGACGTCGCGCAGCGCCGGCAAGGCTGCACGGATCTCGCCCATGACGAGATCGGCCTCCGGCGGATCGCACGCGAGACCGGTCCCGATCGCCCAGATCGGTTCGTAGGCGACGACGCACCGGGCGATCTCGGCCTCGGCGAGATCGGCGAAGGCGCGCCGGACTTGCGCGGTGACGACCCGGATCGCGGCGCCTGCGGCGTGCTCGCTCTCCGTCTCGCCGACCGCGACGATCGGCGTGATCCCGCACGCGAGCGCGGCCTTCACCTTGCGGTTGACCATCGCGTCGGTCTCGCCGGCATAGGCGCGGCGCTCCGAATGACCGAGGATCACGTAACGGACGCGGTGCTCGACGAGCATCGGCCCCGAGATCTCGCCGGTGAAGGCACCGCTGGGCTGATCGTGCATCGTCTGCGCGCCCAAGCCGAGCTTCCGCTGATCGCCCAGGAGCGGGGCGACGGCCGGGATCGCGGTGAACGGCGGACACACGATCGCTTCGACGCCGTCGCCGAGCTCGTCGACGGCGAGCAGCTCCTTGACCAACGCCGTCGCCTCGGCGGCGGTTTTGTGCATCTTCCAGTTGCCGGCGATCAGCGGCCGTCTCACCGCGCCGCTTCGGCTGCCTGCTCGAGTGCGGCGACGCCGGGGAGCGACTTGCCTTCCAGGAATTCGAGCGTCGCGCCGCCGCCGGTACTCACGTGCGTGACCTCTTGCTCAAAGCCGAGGATATGGGCCGCGGCGGCCGCATCGCCCCCGCCCACGACGCTCGTCGCCCCGGCCTTCGTCGCTTGGGCGATCGCGGCGAGGACGGCACGGGTCCCGCTTTGATAGGGACCCTTCTCGTAGACGCCCATCGGTCCGTTGAAGACGATCGTCTTCGCGCCGGCCAGGACGGCTGCATAGGCCTCTCCGGTCTGCGGCCCGATGTCGAGGATCATCCGGTCGCCGATCTGGTCGAGCGAGACGATCTGAGCCGTCTCATCGGCATCGAAGGCGTCGGCGACGACGACGTCGGTCGGGAGATGCAGCGGGACGCCGCGCCGTCCCGCCGCGGCGATGATATGCTTCGCGTGCGAGAGGTCGGGGTCGCGCAGCGACTTCCCGACGTCGATCCCCTTGGCGGCCAGAAACGTATTCGCCATCCCGCCGCCGATGACGAATGCGGCGACTCGTTCGAGGAGAAAGTCGAAGACGCCGACTTTGTCCTGCACTTTCGCCCCGCCGATCGCGCAGACGAAGGGCTGTACCGGATGATCGACGAGGCGGGCGAGCGCGTCGAGCTCTTTTTGCATCAAGAAGCCCGCGACCGCGGGGAGCAGATGTGCGACCCCCTCGGTCGAGGCGTGGGCGCGATGCGCGGTCCCGAACGCGTCGTTGATATAGAGGTCGCCGTTGCGTGCGAGCCGCCGCGCGAACTCCTCGTCGTTCGCTTCCTCTTCGGGGTGAAAGCGGAGGTTCTCGAGCAGGAGGACCTCGCCGTCCTTGAGCGCCCGCGTCTGGGCTTCGACTTGCGGGCCGACGCAGTCGTCGGCGAACTTGACCGCCACGCCGAGCTTCGCGCTCAGCCGATCGGCGACCGGCCGCAGCGAGAGCTTGGGATCGCGTTTCCCGTCGGGCCGGCCGAGGTGCGACATGACGACGATCCGTGCATCGTTGCTGCGCAGATGCCGCAAGGTCTCGAGCGCCGCATCGATCCGCGTCTCGTCGGCGACCTTCCCGTCCTTGAGCGGGACGTTGAAATCTTCGCGGACGAGGACGCGTTTGCCCGAGACCTCGACGTCGCGGAGGGTGAGAAAACGCACGCGGTCGCCCTACACGCGGGTCGGCAGCTTCTCGAGGACGATCTTCGCGAGATCGGCCAAGCGCGACGAATAGCCCCATTCGTTGTCGTACCAGGCACCGATCTGGACCAGGTCGCCGTTCGCGTTGGTGAGCCCGGCGTCGATGATCGAGCTGTAGGGCGAGCGCTTGAGATCGCTTGAGACGATCTCCTCTTCGGTGTACAGGACGTACTCCTTGAGCGGGCCTTCCGCGGCGCTCTTGAGGAGAGCGTTGACTTCGTCTTTGGTCGTCTCGCGCTTCACCTGAGCGACGAGATAGACCATCGAGACCGTCGGCGTCGGGACGCGCAGTGCGAAGCCGTCGAAGGTCCCTTTGACCTCGGGGATCGTGAGATAGAGCGCTTTCGCCGCGCCGGTCGAGGTCGGGATGATGTTCGTCGCGGCGTTGCGGGCCCGGCGCAGATCCTTGTGCGGTGCATCGAGGAGGCGCTGGTCGCTCGTATACGAGTGGACCGTCGTCATGAAACCCTTGACCCAGCCCAACCCGTCGACGATCGGTTTCACCGCCGTCGCGAGGCAGTTCGTGGTGCACGACGCGTTCGAGATGATGTGATGCTTCTCCGGATCGTATCGATCGTCGTTGACGCCCAGGACGAGCGTGATGTCCTCGCCGGTCGCCGGTGCCGAGATGATGACTTTCTTGGCGCCGCCCGCATCGATGTGCGCGCGGGCCTTCTCGGCGGCGGTGAACAGCCCGGTCGATTCGATGACGACCTCGGCGCCGAGCTGCTTCCACGGCAGCTTTGCGGGATCGCGCTCGGCCAGGACCTTGATCGTCCGTCCGTCGACGATGATCGCATCGGATACCGCCTTGACATCGCCCTCAAACGGCCCGTAGTTCGAGTCGTACTTGAACAGGTGCGCGAGCTCTTTCGGACTGGTGATGTCGTTGACCGCAACGACTTCGACGCTCGGATGCCGCTCGATGAGCGTCTTCAGAAAGATACGTCCGATTCGGCCGAAGCCGTTGATCCCCAATCGCATGGTCGTTCAAACTCCTGCGTGATGCGTTCCAGTACGTAGGCTTGCTCCGCGGTCTTACCCGCCCGCCGTCTGAGAGCCCTCTCGTGGGTCGCGCCCCAGCTCTTTGAGCCGGCGGGCCAGCCGCATCAAGCTCGCGATCCGTCCGTTGAACGTCGCTTTTCCGACCGGTGGGCGGCAACGCCGTCCGAGTTCCGCCAGCGTCTCCTCCGGATGGGAGAGCCGTAGCTGCGCCGCCTCGCGCAAGGCCGGGCGCAAGTTGCGCAGCCCGTAGGCATCGGCCAGATACGCGATCGCTGCGCGCTGGGTCGCGGCGGCGCTCGCCGCGCGATCGACGTTCGCCGCTTCCGTGTTGACGAGCCGGTGGATGCGGTTCTTCGTCTCCTTCATCGCGCGGACGTCTTCGAGGTGCAGGACCGCGCCGTAGGCGCCGATGAGCGTGAGGACCCCGACGATCGAGTCGACGTCCTTGAAGTAGACGAGCGGTTTGCTCTTGCGCCGCCCAAGCTTCGGCGGAAAACCCATCGCGCGCAGCAACGCGGCGATGCGTGCGCTGCGCTCCTCGTCGGCGAAGACGAACTCGAGGTGATACCCGTGCGTCGGCGCCGAGAGCGACCCGCAGCACAGAAAGGCGGCGCGGATCTCCATCCGCCGATCGCAGCGTGCGCCGGGCCGCGGCGGGGCGGCGGCGAGCTCGAGCGGGAGTTCGATCTCGAGCTGCGGGGGGCGCTTGAGACGCGTCGTTCGGCGCTTACGGATCGGCGCTGCACGATCGCCGAAGAGCGAGCGGAAGAGGCGCGCGACCGCGGGGCGGCGGGTCCTGAACGCAACGCCGTCGGGCGTCCGGACGGCGCCGTAGTACGTGAGCCCCGCCAGCAGCGCGGCGCGGCAATGCGGCGCTTGCGGGAGGTCGCGCGCGAGCGCGTCTTTGGTGTCGGCGGAGAGGGTGGCGTTCACCGGATCCAGTCGACGGGGTCGTCGCGCCGCACGCCGAGGATCTCGTACATCTGCGCCGGCTTGATCGGGGAGACGATGCGCGGCGGGACGTGCAGCACCCGGACCGTGAGGTATTTGGTGGCGTAATGGATCTCGAGGACGTCGCCTTCCTTGACGTCGTAGCCGGGTTTGAGCATCCGTCCGTCCTTGGTGATCCGGCCGGCGGCGAGGGCCTCGCGCGCCTCGCTGCGGCGCCTGGCCAGGCGCGCGACTTTCATGAACTTATCGAGTCGCGTCGTCGGCCGTCCTCATGCCGCCTCGAGCTTGGCGAGTTGCCACAGCTCCTCGAGCTCGTCGAGCGAAAGATCGCTGAGCGCGCGACCCTCCGCGATCGCGCGCCGTTCCATGTAGGTGAAGCGCCGGTAGAACTTCTCGTTCGCCTGACGCAGAGCGCTCTCCGCATCGATCCCGAGCGTCCGCGCGAAGTTGACGACCGAGAACAAGACGTCGCCGAGCTCTTCGCGCAAACGCGGATCGTCCGACGGTTTCCCGGTCGATTCGCGTTGCGCCGCGGCCAGCTCCGCGAGTTCTTCGGCGATCTTCTCGGTGACCGCACGCGCATCGGGCCAATCGAAGCCGACGCGCGAGGCTTTGTCTTGCATCTTCTGCGCGCGTTGCAGCGCGCCGAGGCCGGCGGGGATCCCGTCGAGGCGGCTCTCACGGGTTTGCGCGGCGGCCTCCTGGCTCTTGAGGGCTTCCCAGTTCTGCCAGACGTCGGCGACGCCCGCGACCGCTCGATCGCCGAAGACATGCGGATGGCGGCGGATCATCTTATTGGAAAGGCCGTCGATCACGTCGGCGATCGAGAAGCGTCCGGCCTCGGTGGCGAGCTGCGCGTGGAAGACGACTTGGAGCAACAGGTCGCCGAGCTCTTCGCAGAGCGAGGCTTCGTCGTCTTTTTCGATCGCCTCGACGAGCTCGTACGTCTCCTCGATGAGATAGGGGACGAGTGAGCGATGCGTCTGCTCCCGATCCCAGGGGCACGAGCGGCGGAGCCGCGCCATGACCTCGACGAGGTCGTCCCAGGTATGGCGAGCCGACCCCGGCGGGAGGGGGACGAGCGGCATCGCGATCGCCGCTTGCAGGGTCGCGCGGGGCATCCCGGGGACGATCTGTACCGGGATCCGGCGGGCTTCGAGGGCCCGCAACAGGATCGGGAGGCCCGCAAAGTCGGAGAGCGGGTTCCCTAGGACGCCGAGCCCCAGGTCCCGCTCGTCGAGCCGGCCGGCGAACTCGTCGACGAGCTCGCTCGAGCCCCGCAGGAAGAGCTGCGGATCGCGCACCAGGTCCCGCTCGATCCGGACGCCCTCGCGCTCGAGAAAGAGGACGAGCTCGGGCGGTGCGAGGACCGTCACCGCCCGGCCGATGGCACGTAAGGCGGCTAGGCTGCCGAGCGTGAGCAGATCGGGGTCGCCGGGCCCGAGCCCAACGATGCGGAGCATGGCGTTACGGCGCTGCGCCGGGGTTCGGCATGCTGCGGGGTATTCGCCGTGCTACGGCGGGCGCGCCCGCTAGGGCGAGCTCACTTCGCCGAGGGGGCCGGTGCCGCGGAGGGCGGTGCGGCCGACGGCGGGGGCGGGAGCGGCGAAGGGAAGACGTCGGAGAAGCGCTGGTCGTAGACGATGATGTTCGCCTTCTGGCGCAGTCCTTGGAGGAACTGCGGGATTTGCTGGGCGAGCTGCTGCTGCTTGAGCGTCTCCTTGATCTGATCTTTCACTTCGGCGAAGGTCGCCGTCGTCGCCGGCTTGCGCGCTTCGACCTGGATGATGTGGTAGCCGAACGGCGATTTCACCGGCCGGCTGATCTGACCGATCGCGAGCGAATCGGCCGCCGCCTGGAACTGCGGGACCATCGCGCCCTTCGCAAAGAAGCCGAGTTCGCCGCCTTTGTCCTTGGTCGCCGGGTCGGTCGAATATTGTTTGGCGAGGGTTGCAAAATCGGCCCCCGCCTTCAGTTTCGCCTCGATTTCGTTCGCAGTTTTCAGATCGGGGACGAGGATGTGACGCGCGCGCGTTTGCGCCGGTTTGTCGTAGGCTCCGTGATTCTTGTCGAAGTAGGCCTTCGCCTCGGCATCGGTGATCGTGATGTTCTTCCCGACCGCCTGTTCGACGATCAGCTGCTCGCGCAAAATGCGCTTGACATCGTCTTCGCTCAGCCCCTGGCTCGCCAGGATCTGTTCGAACTGCCCGGGCGCGTAGCGTGAGCGGAGTTCCTCCTCTTTCTTGGCGATATCCGCATCGCTCACCGTGATGTTGTTGGCCTTGGCGTACTGGTCGATGAGATCGGCTTGGACGATCTGCGAGAGCGCCTGTTTCCCGGCTGGGCTCGTCTCCAGCCGCCGATCGAGCTCCGCCTTAGAGACGTTGGTCCCGTTGACCGAGACGATCTGCCCGTTTCCGCCGGTACAGGCGGTCAGGGACACGCCGAGTGTCAGGGCGGCGACGGCGAGCGAAGAGCGAGACACGATGGGCATGGAATCTCCAGACGGCTTCATGACGACTCTCTGAGAACGGTTCTACCAAAAGGAACGTCGTCACAGGGGCGCGCAAACCCCGGGGGGTTCAGAGCACCGGAAAGGGAGTCCTTTCGCCGCTGATATCGTGATTCAATTCTTCCTGCGCCACCCGATTTTCGCGTCCGTGTGCTCGATCGTGATCGTTCTGGCGGGCGCGGTCGTGATCCCGACGCTCCCGGTCGCGCAGTTTCCGCAGGTCGCTCCTCCCGTCGTCACGGTCACGGCGACCTATACCGGCGCCAACGCGCAGACTGTGGAGGCCTCGGTCACCACCCCGCTCGAGGAGGCGATCAACGGGGCCGAAGGGCTGCGCTACATCTCCTCGACGAGCACGAATCAGGGCGTCAGCACGATCACCTGCACGTTCGACCTCGATCGCGACCTCGACCTGGCGGCGACCGACGTCCAGACCGCCGTGAACAACACGATGGGGCTCCTCCCGGCGGCGGTGCGGAACACCGGGGTGACGGTGAGCAAGAACTCCGGCCAGTTCCTCATCGGCCTCGCGCTCACGTCGGACAACCCGAGCTACGATGCGCTCCGGCTCGGCAACTATGCGAACCTGAACATCGTCGATCCGCTCAAGCGGATCAAAGGCGTCAACGACGCGCATCTGTTCGGGGTCAGCAAGTACGCGATGCGGTTGTGGCTCGATCCCAAGCGGCTCGCCGACAACGGCCTCTCGGCCGACGACGTCGTCGCGGCGCTGCAAGAGCAGAATGTCGACGTCGCCTCGGGTGCGATCGGCTCACCCCCGGTCTCCCCGGATCAGCCGTATCAAATCAGTACCGCGACCGTCGGGCGGCTCACGAGCCCCGAACAGTTCGGAAACCTGATCCTCAAGACGACGCCCAACGGCGGGATCGTCCGGCTGCGCGACGTCGGACGGGTCGCACTCGGCGCGCAAGACTATACGACGGACTTCCGTTTGAACGGTCGCGAGGCGGTCGGGATCGCGATCTTGATCCTCCCCGATGCGAACGCGACCGAGGTCTCGCGCAACGTCATCGCCGAGATGAACCTCTTGCAAAAGCACTTCCCTCCGGGCGTCCACTATCAGATCGGTTTCGACGGGACGACGTTCGTCACCGACTCGATCAAAGAGGTCCTCAAGACGCTCGGGATCGCGATCGCACTCGTCGTGATCGTCGTCTTCCTGTTCTTGCAAGATTGGCGTACGACGCTCGTCCCGGCCGTGACGATCCCGGTCTCGCTGGTCGGGACCTTCGCGTTGATGAAGGTCCTGGGGTTCTCGATCAACACCTTGACCCTCTTCGGCTTGACGCTCGCGACGGGGCTCGTCGTCGACGATGCGATCGTCGTCATCGAGAACATTGCGCGCTACATCCAGGAACGGAAGATGGCTCCGTTCGAGGGCGCGTCGGCTGCGATGCGGGAGATCGTCGGCGCGGTGATCGCGAGCTCGATCGTCCTGCTGGCGGTCTTCGTCCCCGTCGCGGCCTTTCCCGGGACGACGGGGCTGCTCTACAAGCAGTTCGCCTTGACGATCGGGTGCACGATCACGATCTCGCTCTTCAACGCATTGACGCTCACGCCGACGTTGTCCGCGCTCCTGTTGCGTCCGGAAGAAGCCAAGCACGGCCGCTTCTTCCGGTTCGTCAACCGCGTCATCTACGGGACGCGCGCGGCCTATCGCGATCTCATCCCGGCTCTCATCGCGCGGCGGAAGATCGTCGTCGTGATCTTCATCCTCGGCCTGGTCGCGACGGTCTATGCGTATCGCACGATCCCGACCGGCTTCCTCCCCGATGAAGATCAAGGCTATTTCTTCGTCACGGTCCAGCTCCCGGAAGGGTCGCCGCTCAACCAGACGTTACGCGTCACCAAGGAAGTCGAAGGGATCCTCGACGCTTACCCCGAGATCAGCACGCTCTACGAGGTCAACGGCTTCAGTTTTACCGGTCAGGCGACGAACCGCGCGTTGATCGTCGTCCGGCTCAAGCCGTGGGAAGAGCGGCCGCGGCGCGAGCAATCGGCGGAAGGGCTGATCGCGCGGCTCGGTCCGCGCTTCGCGCAGATCGCCGATGCGCAGGTCCTGGCCTTCGATCCGCCCGCGATCCGCGGGATCGGGAACTTCGCCGGTTTCCAATTCGAGCTGACCAATCCCGGGAATCTCCCGATGGCGCAACTCTACGATGCGGCTCGCCGGATCATCGCGCAGGGGAACAGCGGCGGCGTGTTGCGCAACGTCTCGACGACGTTCCGCGTCGATAACCCGCAGCTCGTCATCGACGTCGATCGCGCGAAGGCGAAGTCGTTGGGCGTCCCGCTCTCCGCGGTGTTCGACACGCTCAACGTCATGGTCGGCTCGCAGTACGTCAACGATTTCGACTACCTCAATCGCTCGTACCGCGTCTACGTCCAAGCCGATACCCCGTATCGCGACCGGCTCTCCGCCTTCCAGACGATCTACGTCCGAAGCAACGCCGGCGGCCTCATCCCGCTCTCGTCGCTGATCAAGACCCACTTGGTCCGCGTCCCGCCGCAGATCACGCACTACAATCTGTACCGCTCGATCGAGATCAACGGGATCCCCGCGCCGGGCTACGGCTCGGGTCAAGCGATCGGCGAGATGCAGCATATCGCGGCGCGCGTCCTCCCCGCCGGGCTCGCGTACGAGTGGTCGGGGATCTCGCTCGAGCAGATCCAGTTCGGCGGGCAGGCGATCTTCATTTTCGGTCTGGGCGTCGTCTTCGTCTTCCTGACGCTGGCCGCGAAGTACGAGAGCTGGACCGATCCGTTCATCATCCTGTTGTCCGTCCCGCTCGCGATCCTCGGCGCGGTCTTGGCGCTCGATGCGCGCGGCTTGCAGAGCGATCTCTACGCTCAAGTCGGTTTCTTGATGCTGATCGCGCTCGCGAGTAAGAACGCGATCCTCATCGTCGAGTTCGCGAACCAGCGCCGTGCCGCCGGGATCGAGACGGCGGCGGCCGTACGAGAAGCGGCGGCGACGCGGTTCCGCCCGATCATCATGACGTCGCTCGCGTTCATCTTCGCCGTCGTCCCGCTGGTCTTCGCAACCGGAGCAGGCGCGGCCAGCCGGCATTCGCTGGGGACCGCGGTCTTCGGGGGGATGATCCTCTCGACGATCCTCAATCTCTTCTTGATCCCGGCTTTCTACGTCGTCGTCGTCAACACGCGCGAACGCTTCAGCCCGCGGCGGCGCACGATCGCGACCGACGGGGCCGCGAGCCTGGTCATGCGGGGGCCGGCGAGCGGCATCGCGGAAGACGCTGCCGATGCGAAAAGATACGATCCTCGCCCATAGCGGGCGCGCGAAGGAACGTCCCGGCCCGATCAACGTCCCCGTCTACCGCGCCTCGACGGTCGCTTTCGAATCGGTCGAGGCGACCGAACGCGCGACGCGGTCGCGCTTCGACGGGCTCTACTACGGCCGCTTCGGGACGCCGACGACGTTTGCGCTCGAGGAGACCGTCGCTCGGCTCGAGGGAGGCTATCGGGCGATCGCCGTTTCGTCGGGCTTGGCGGCGATCACCGCGACGATGACGGCCTTTGCCAAGAGCGGCGACCACATCCTCGTCCCCGACTCAGTCTACGGCCCGGTCCGGCACCTGTGCGATACGGTCCTCGACGGGTTGGGGATCACGACGACCTATTACGACCCGCTCATCGGGGCGCGGATCGAGGAGCTCTTCCGCCCGAACACGCGGCTCTTGTACATGGAGTCGCCGGGCTCGCTGACCTTCGAAGTCCAGGACGTCCCGGCGCTCCTGGCGGTCGCGCGTGAGCACGGGATTGCGACGGCGATCGACAACACCTGGGCGACGCCCTATTATTTCGCCGCCGTCGCCGCCGGGGTCGACGTCTCCGTCCATTCGGGGACCAAGTATATCGGCGGCCATTCGGATTTGCTCCTGGGGATGATCGTGACCAATGAGGCAGTCTACGAGAAGGTCCGCTCGACGGTCGTCGCGCTCGGCTTTTCGATCGCGGCCGACGACGCATATCTCGCGCTGCGCGGCTTACGGACCCTCGCGGTCCGCCTCGAACGCCACAACGCGAGCGGTCTGGCGGTCGCGCGCTGGCTGGCGGGGCGCCCCGAAGTCGCGCGCGTCCTGCACCCGGCGCTCCCCTCGAATCCCGGCCACGAGTTTTGGAAGCGCGACTTCAGCGGGGCGAGCGGCTTGTTCTCGTTCGTCTTGAAGCCGGATTTCACCGACGAATCGGTACGCGCGTTCATCGACGGGCTCGAGCTGTTCTCGATCGGTTACAGTTGGGGCGGCTACGAGAGCCTTGCGCTCTTGGCGCACGTCGAGCGCCTCCGCACCGCAACGAAGTGGAGCGAACCCGGGGCGGTGATTCGGCTCCACATCGGTTTGGAAGATCCGCAGGATCTCATCGCCGATTTGGAGGCCGGATTCGGTCGATTGCGCCCGCGCGCGTAGTCTCTCGCCGCGCATCAGCGGCTGCGCGCGGGGCCGCGCGGCTACATCGCTTCGAGGAGGGCGCGCAAGAGCGGGATCCAGGTCGGGTTGGCGCGAGTACTCCCCCGGGTGATGTGGGGCGGGATGTCGACCGTGATCTTCCCGTCGCCGAAGCGGAACCGGTTCTTCGTGAGCGACTGAAATTTCGGAATCGCGTCGGGCGAGAGGGCAAAGGCGCTCCCGACGCCGAGCGTGAGGCGCGTATCTTCGACGACGACGCGGGTGACGTTCTTGGCGAGCGCGATCGTCCGCAGTTTGGTGATCGCGACGAGGTTCTCGAGCGGGGGCGGGAGCGGGCCGAAACGGTCGCGCACGCCCGCGACGATCTCGTCGACTTCCTGTTCCGAGCGGGCGCCCGCGAGTTGCTGATAGACGGCGATCTTCTGTGAGACCTGCGGGATGTAGTCGTTGGGGATGAACGCGTCGATCTTGACGTCGATGACCGCTTCGCGGGTCGCTTCGGCCGCGCGCTCCTTCCCGCGACGCTCGGCGATCGCGTCGGCGAGCAACTGCGCATAGGTATCGAAACCGACCGCACCGATGAAGCCCGACTGGGCCGCGCCCAAGAGGTTCCCCGCGCCGCGAATCTCGAGGTCGCGCATCGCGACCTGCAGGCCGCTCCCCAGATGGGTGAACTCGCGGATCGCTTCGAGCCGCGCCTTCGCGTCTTCGGTCAGCGCCTTGTGGGCTTGATAGAGCAGGTACGCATAGGCCTGATGGTTCGAGCGGCCCACCCGGCCGCGCAGCTGATAGAGCTGCGCCAGCCCGAAGCGATCGGCGTCGCTGACGATGATCGTGTTGACGTTGGGGATGTCGATCCCGTTCTCGATGATCGTCGTCGAGACGAAGACGTCGATCTCGCCCTCGATGAACTTCTCCATCACCGGCTCGAGCTCGGCCTCGCTCATCTTCCCGTGCCCGACCGCGACGCGGGCTTTGGGGACGAGCTTCTCGAGCGCGCGTGCGACCGCATAGATCGTCTCGATCCGGTTGTGGACGTAGTAGACTTGCCCGCCGCGATCGAGCTCGGCGAGGATCGCTTTTTGGACGATCGCGTCGCTCGCCGGGACGACGACCGTCTTGATCGACATGCGGTTCTTCGGCGCCGTCTGGATGAGCGAGAGGTCGCGGACGCCCATCAGCGACATCTGCAGCGTCCGCGGGATCGGCGTCGCGGAGAGCGTCAGCACGTCGACCGAGGTCCGCAGTTGCTTGAGGCGCTCCTTGTGCATCACGCCGAAGCGCTGCTCTTCATCGACGACGATCAGGCCGAGATCGCGGAAGACGACGTCCTTTTGCAAGAGCCGATGCGTCCCGATGACGATATCGATCTTCCCGTCGGCGAGATCGCGCAGGATCGCTTGCTGCTCTTTCTTGGTCTTGAAGCGCGAGAGCTCTTCGACCCGCAGCGGGAAGCTGGCGAAACGCGCGCTGAACGTGCGGAAGTGCTGCGCGGCGAGCAGCGTCGTGGGGACGAGGACGGCGACTTGTTTCTTGTCCTGGACGGCTTTGAACGCCGCGCGGATCGCGACTTCGGTCTTCCCGTAGCCGACATCGCCGCAGATGAGCCGATCCATCGGGCGCGGCTTTTCCATATCGGCCTTCGTTTCGAGGATCGCCTTGTACTGATCGGGTGTCGGCTCGTAGGGGAACGACTCTTCGAGCTCGGCTTGCCAAGGCGTATCGGGACTGAAGGCGTGCCCCTGCGCGAGCTCGCGCTGCGCGTACAGCTCGACGAGCCCCTCGGCGACCTTCGCCAGCGCCTCGCTGACCCGGCTCTTCGTCCGCGCCCAGTCGGCACCGCCCATCTTGGAGAGGCGCGGCATGACGCCTTCGCTCGCCGTGTAGCGGGTGACCTGATGCATCTGGTGGACCGGGACGAGGAGCCGATCCGTCCCGGCGAACTTGAGGTCGAGGTAGTCGCTGGTCGCGCCGAGGATCGTCTCGGTCCGTAAGCCCAGATACTGCCCGATCCCGTGGACGGCGTGGACGACGTAATCGCCGACCTTGAGATCGGCCAGGGTGACCGGGACGCCTTCCTTGACCGCACGCAGCTTGACGCGCCGCGGCGGTTGCCCGAAGATCTCGCGATCGCCCAGGACGCGTAAGCGGATGCTCGGGATCGAGAAGCCGCTCTCGATGCTCCCGTGGTCGACGTAGACGAGGCCGCGGCCCAAGAGCTCCTGCGGGACTCCGCGCTCGACCGGGAGACCGGCACCGCCGAGCATCTCGTAGAGCCGCGAGGCGCCGGAGGTGACGAGCCAGACCGTCTCGCCGGCCGCGACCCATCCCTTCACGCTCGAGAGAAAGAGCTCGATGCGGCGATTGAAGTGCTCGCTCGGACGCGTCTCGAGGACGAAATCGTCGAGCGCGCGCGGGAGCCAATCGCTCGCTTCGGCTTCGATCCCGCCCGTGATCGTCAGGCAGAGGCGGGAGGCGAGGACGTCGCGGAAATCGCGCAAGCGGGGATACGGCGCGCTCACCTCGGCCAGGAGCGCTTCGTTCACCTCGCTCTCGTCGGCGCCGAGCTCGCCCGAAGCGACGGCGGCGAGCAGGACGTGCTCTTCCCGCGAGCGCTCCTCGTCGAGTGAGCGGTCGATGGTCGCGAGCATCCCCGGCTCCTCGAGGACGACGAGTGCGTCCCGGTCGAGATAGTCGAACAGCGTCGCCGGCCGGTCGTAGGCGAGTGAAAGCCAGGGTTCGGGGATCTCGGCCCCGCTTTCAAGGTACTCGCGCATCGCCTGCAAGACGCGCGGCTCGCCGTGCGCCCGTTCGATGATCCGGGTGCGCAGCCCATCGTCCCGCGTGATCTCACTCCACGGCGTGATCGTGACGCTCGTCAGCTCTTCGACGCTGCGCTGCGATTGCAGATCGAAGGCGCGGATGCTCTCGAGGACGTCGCCGAAGAATTCCAGCCGGACCGGCGCGGGTGCCGTCGCCGGGAAGACGTCGAGGATCCCGCCGCGGACCGCGTACTCGCCGGCCGCCGCGACGACGTCGGTGCGGTGATAGCCGGCACGGAACAAGCGCGCTTGTAACGCGTCGAAGCCCGGTTCCTCGCCGCGCTTCAGCGTGAAGGTCGTCTGCTCGAATAGGGCGCGCGGGATCAGGTACTGCCGTAGCGCCGCGACCGGGGCGACGACGATCAGCGGGCGGCGCGCGCAAAGGTCGGCGAGGAGCGTCATGCGGGCGCTCCGTTCCGAGGGGCTCTCGAGTGCTCCGATCGTCTCTTCGCGGGAGCGCAGGAGGGCGACGCTGCGGGCTTCGTCCTCGCCAAGGAAGTAGAGCAGATCGGCGAAGGTCTGCTCGGCGACGTCGGCGGTCGGGACGGTGACCAGCATCTGCCGGCCCAGTGAGCGGTACAAGCCGGCGAGCAGATAGGGCCTGGCCCCCGAGGTCGTCTCGTGGAGGGCGAAGGCGGCGCCGACCCCGGCCGGGATCGAGCGAAGCCGGTCGATCAGGGCGGCAAGGGAGCGGCTGGAGCCCGGCAGGAGGGAGGGGGCGACGGCGAGGGTGGTCATGGTCCTGGAAACTGCACGCGAGACCGTAGGATACCACAGGAGCACAG
>Ga0209061_1001085_pt1 | contig 50463 bp, 45 predicted proteins | sample Coa_R1_10_FD_187157 | JGI IMG/M metagenome (GOLD analysis project Ga0209061, IMG submission 187157) | Surface soil microbial communities from Centralia Pennsylvania, which are recovering from an underground coalmine fire - Coalmine... | ecosystem: Environmental > Terrestrial > Soil >...
GTGGCGACTGCTCGGGCGACTGCTCGGGCGGCTGGGCTGGAGCGTGCAACGGCCCACCGGCCAGGCCCGCGAGCGCAACGAGCGCGCGATCCGCACCTGGCAGCGCAAGTGGAGTTCCTCAAGGCACTGTCGGCAACGATCGGCGAGAAGCTGCTGATCATCTGCGACCGCCTGCAAGCGCATCGCTCCCGGCTGGTACGCGAGCATGTGGATGCCCAGCGCGGGCAGATCGTCCTTGAGTATCTGCCGCCGTACGCCCCGGAACTCAATCCCGTGGAGCGCATCTGGGGATACCTCAAGCCTCACGCCATGCCGAACCACGGCGGCCAGAATCTCAAAGATGTGGCGCACCGCGCAAGCTCGAACCTGCGCTCCATGCAACGTCGGCCGAGACTGATCGCGGCCTTCTGGAAGCAAGCGGAGCTGCTTTAGTGCCGTCACGTACTTACGCAATTGTCAATAGGAGATGGAATGCATCCTTCGGTTTGAACGTTTGGCGGCGTTCAGATCGATCAACCAAAGGGGAGGATCCCGTGAAGCGGAGAGTACGCGCCTCGGAGAAGCGCAAGGCGCTCGAGGATTTATTTTGCGGTCGGGCGGGCGAGGGATGTACGCGCGAGGGCTCTCGGTGCGCGACATCGAGCGCACCTTCACCGACCGCTCCGCGCGGTGTGTGCTCACGAAGTCGGCGGCGAAGGGATCGGCGTCAATTTCGTCCATGCCCGGCATCTTCGGGCCGGTGTGGCACTCGGCTATGACGTGGGCCGGAGAACGTCGAGTGACTATCTCCTTCGCGGGCTCGGCGACGTCGAACCGGCCGCAGTGCCCAAGGTCTTCGCAGAACGGGCGCTCTCCCGCTACTTTCCCCTCGTTCTGCGCGCCGACGTCCGCCGCATCATTCGGGGTGGCGATGGGTACGTGGGCGACGTCGAAGCCTACATGCCACTGCCAGGCAGCGCATGCGAAGGGATCCCCGCGCCGGTATCGATCACCTCGAGCACGGCCGCGCCGCCCTCCTCGCGCAGCCGCACCGTGATCGTGCCCTCGAGCGTGAATTTGAAAGCATTCGAGACGAGATTGAGGACGATCTTCTCCCACATCTCGCGGTCGACGTATACGGGGGTATTGAGCGGCGGGCAATCCACCTCGAATCGTAGGCGTGCTCGCTCGATGGCCGAATGGAAATTGCTCGCCAAGTCGCGCGTGAGCGTCGCAAGGTCGGTCGGCTCGTAGAAGGCCTGCACGCGCCCGGCTTCGATCCGCGAGAACTCGAGCAGGCTGTTGACGAGCTTCAGCAGGCGCATGCTGTTGCGCCGCGCGAGCTCGAGCTGCGTTCGTATCGGCGCGGGCGTGAGGGGGCTCGCAGCGGCCTCCTCCATGGGCCCCAGCATGAGAGTCAGTGGGGTGCGGAACTCGTGGCTGACGTTCGAGAAGAACACGGTCTTCGCGCGGTCGATCTCCGCGAGGGCCTCGACCCGGCGCCGCCCGGCCTCGAGAGCCTGCGCATCCGCGATCGCGGCTGCGATCTGTCCGGCGACGAGATTGAAGTAAGGTGCGGTAGGCCTCGTCGAGCACGCGCCGCGGGCTTGCACCGGCGATGACGAAGCCGGCCAGCGGCTCGCCGCCCGAGCCTTTCAGGGGCAGCAAGTAAGCATCACGGACCAGATCCGGCCATGGACCGGCGGTCGCTTCGATCCCGGCGCCGGGAAGGTCCGGGACGTGATGGATCGCCTCGGTGGCGAGGAACTGCGCGAGCGGCCAGCGCGATGAGGATTCTGCCAGACTCGCAGGGGCGATTTGCTCCGGCAGGCCGCGGGTGTGCGCCATGCGGCGGCCCGTATGGGACTCGTAGTCGAGGAGGTAGATGGCCGCAAAGGGCATGCAGAAGGGATACTTCTCGAGCACCTCGCAAGCGCCGCGGCAGACTTCCGCCACGCTCGTCGCGCCGCCAGACCGGGCGGCAAGGTCCTTGAGGATTCGCAGCCGCCGCTCGCCCACCACGCGCTCGGTGATTTCGGTGACGACGCAGAGCATGCCAGCGATGCGGCTCTCGTCGTCGTAGACTGGGCGGTAGGAGAAGGTGTGATACGTCTCCTCGGGGAAGCCGCTGCGCTCGAGTCATAGAGGTAGCCCCGCAAATGTGGACAGTCTTTCGCGGCCGGATGAGTGGAGCTCTGCGGGTTAGGCAGACGCCGCCGGGCTGCGCGTTGAGCTGTGGGTGAGGAAGGCGGCACAAGGGACGGCCGTTCCGACAGCGGAGCGCGTCAGAGCTCGAGCAGCCGCGGTGCCTCGAGCACGGCCAACTCTGCGTCGAGCCGCGCGCTCACGGCAACGACTCCGCGGCTTCGCACGAAAGGGGGAGTCGGGTTCGCTCCGGAGCTGAAATCGCTCCCGATGGACTTTGGTAGAGAACCCGAGCTCGGTCGAGACGGGTCTCATCCTGACTAAATCGCTGAAATTTGTGGTGGAAAGGGAGGGACTCGAACCCTCGACCCCGGCATTATGAGTGCCGTGCTCTAACCGGCTGAGCTACCTTTCCACGGTCCGGCATTCTCAAGGAGGGCCGGCATTGTCCGCGCGCGTCAAACGGCCTGTCAACGCCTCGAGCCGCTGCCCGCAAGCCTGCGCGCTCCCGACGAGCCTGCGCCGGCGCGAGCGCACCTACGCCGGGGGCACCGCGCGACTTCGACGATCCGTCCAGCGCCCTCACACGTTGAACCTGAAATGCATGACATCCCCCTCCCTCACCAGGTATTCCTTCCCCTCGAGCCGCAGCTTCCCCGCTTCCCTCGCTCCCGCCTCGCCCCGGCAGGCGATGTAGTCCTCGAACGCGATCACCTCCGCGCGGATGAATCCCCGCTCGAAATCCGTGTGAATCACGCCCGCGGCTTGAGGCGCCGTCGCGCCGGCACGCACGGTCCATGCGCGCACCTCCTTCGGCCCCGCGGTGAAGAACGTCTGCAAGCCGAGCAGCCGGTACGCCGCCCGGATGACCCGATTCAGCCCCGGCTCCTCGAGTCCCAGCTCCTTGAGGAACGGCCTGCGGTCGGCTTCGTCGAGCTGCGCGATCTCCGCCTCGATGGCCGCGCAGACGGCGACGACCGGCGAGCCTTCGCGCGCGGCAAGCGCCTCCACCGCCGCGAGTTGCGGATTGCCGGTGAATCCGTGCTCGTCCACGTTCGCCACGTACATCACCGGTTTCGCGGTGAGCAGGTGCAGCTCGCTGAGATCGCGCCGCTCCTCCTCCGAGAGCGCGATCGCGCGCGCCGGCTGCGCCTGATCGAGGCGGGCCTTCACCCGCTCGAGTAGATCCCGGCGGCGCGCCGCGTCCTTGTCGCCGCTCTTCGATGCACGCTGCGCGCGGTCCAGCGCCTTCTCCACCGTCGCGAGGTCCGCGAGCGCGAGCTCCGTGTTGATCGTCTCGATGTCCGCGAGCGGATCGACCCGGCCCGCGACGTGAACGACGTCCGTGCTCTCGAAGCAGCGCACGACGTGCGCGATCGCATCAACCTCCCGGATGTGTGCGAGGAATTGATTGCCGAGGCCCTCCCCCTGCGAGGCGCCGGCGACGAGACCCGCGATATCTACGAGCTCGACTGTCGTTGGGACGATCTTCTCGGGCCGAGCGATCGCGGCGAGCTGCTCCAGCCGGGGATCCGGCACCGGGACCACGCCCACGTTCGGATCGATCGTGCAGAACGGATAGTTCTCAGCCGCGATCTGCGCGCGCGTGAGCGCATTGAACAGCGTCGACTTGCCGACGTTGGGCAGCCCGACGATTCCGCATTGAATGGCCATGGATCTCAGCTTGGAGAGGATTCCGGCTTCCCGTCCGGTGCCCGCTTCTCATCTGAGGCCGGCTTCCCGTCTGAGGCCGGCTTCCCGCCCGGACCCGTCTTACCGTTCTCATCCCGCGAATGCAGCCGGTTCATCGCAACTTGCGCGCCCTGTTCCAGCATCACGGGAAGCACGTCCGCCGCCGCCTCGATCGCCTGGCGCATCAACTGCTCCTCCTCCGCGGAGGGCCGCGACAGCACGTGATCCATGCCGGCGACTTTCGCCTGGGACTTGCCGATGCCGATGCGCAATCGCCAAAACGACTCGCCGAGATGCGCCACCACATCGCGCACGCCGTTGTGGCCGGCCGTGCCGCCGCCCTGCCGCAGGCGCACCTTGCCCGGCGGGAAGTCGAGCTCGTCGTACGCGACTAGCACTTCCTCCGGGGGCGCCTTGTAGAAATGCGCCACGCTCCCGACCGCCGTGCCGCTCGCGTTCATGTAGGTCATCGGCTTCACGAGCCATAGATCGGCGGAGCCGACACGGACGCGCGCCAGCTCCGCTTGGTGCCGCGGCTCGAAGCGGAACACGCCGCCATGCCGCCGTGCGAGCTCGTCCGCCAGCCAGAAGCCGGCGTTGTGGCGCGTGCGCGCGTACTCCGCGCCCGGATTGCCGAGACCGGCAATGAGCTTGAGCAACGTGCCCGGCATAATGGCTCCGCGGCGGCAGTCACCCGGGACCCCGCGGCAGGCCCCGGGACCGACCTGCCTCCCGGCTACTTCTTGCCTTCCTTCTTGCCGGGCGCGCCTTCCTTCTTCGCCTCGGCCGCCGCAGGCGCCGCAGCGCCGGTCCCGGGGGCAGCGCTGCCCGCCGCACCGGCAGCAGCCGCGCCCTCCGCAGGCTGAGCCGCAGCCGCTTCGGCAGGCGCGGCTTCGGGCTCCTCGGCGCGCGGGCTGTGGATGGAGACGACCGGCCGGTTCTTCGCGCGCGCGAGATCGGTGATCGCCACGCCGGGCGGCAAGGGGATGTCCGCGAGGAACTTCGTCTCGTTGAGATTCATGTCGGCGAGATCGACCTCGAGGTATTCCGGCAGGTCCTGCGGCAGACAGGACACTTCAACGTCCGTCAGCATGTGCGAGACGATGCCGCCCTGCGTCTTCACGCCCGGCGCGGCGGCTTCGTTGCGGAAATGGATCGGCAGCCGGATGCGGATGCGCTCGTTCTCGCGCACGCGCTGCAAGTCGACGTGCACCACGACGTTGCGCGCCGGGTGCATCTGCACGTCCTTGACGATGGCCTCCTGCACCGTGCCGTCGATCTTCAGGCGTACGATGGAGGAGTAGAACCGCTCGTTGTCGATCATCGTGAGCAGATTCTGCTGATCGAGCACCAAGGCCTGCGGCGGCTCGCCGCCGCCATAGAGGATGGCGGGAACCTTCCCGCGATGGCGCAGGCGGCGGCTCGCACCTTTGCCCGGCTTCTCGCGGAAGTCCGCGCCGAATTCAAACGAAACGCGCATACGAGCTCCAATCTTTCATCACCAAACGAGGCGCCGCCCCGCGACCAGGGAGGCGCCCGCCCACGGGCGCAAAAAGCCCGGTCAAAAGCCCAACCAATCTCGCCCAATCAATCTACGTACAGCGAGATCAATCCACGTACAGCGAGCTCACCGACTCCTCGTCGCGGATCCGCCGGATCGTCTCCGCGAGGAGCGCCGCGACCGAGAGCCGCCGGATGCGCGGGCAGGCGCTCGCCGCGTCCGTCAGCGGGATCGTGTCGGTGACGACGAGCTCATCGAGCGCGGAGTCCGCGATGCGGCTCACCGAGCTGCCCGAGAGCAGCGCGTGCGTGATGTACGCCACGACCTTCACCGCTCCGTGGTCCTTCAACGCCTGCGCGGCCTGGCACAGCGTGCCGGCCGTATCGACCATGTCGTCCACCAGCACACAGGTCTTGCCCGCGACCTCGCCGATGATGTTCATCACTTTCGACTCGTTCGGGCGCGGCCGGCGCTTGTCGATGATGGCCAAGTCCGCATCGTCGAGACTCTTCGCGAACGCGCGCGCACGGGCGACACCGCCGTGGTCGGGCGATACCACGATCATGTCGCGGTAGCCCTGCTTCCACACCTCCCCGAGCAGCACCGGCGAGGCGTACACGTTGTCCACCGGAATGTCGAAAAACCCCTGGATCTGATCCGAGTGCAGATCTATGGTGAGCAGTCGGTCGACGCCCGCGCCGGCGATCATGTTCGCGACGAGCTTCGCAGTGATCGCCGAGCGCGCGCCGCGCGTCCGCCGGTCCTGCCGCGCATAGCCGAAATACGGCACCACCGCCGTGATCCGCTCGGCCGAGGCGCGCCGGCACGCATCCACCATCACGAGCAGCTCCATCAAGTGGTCGTTCACCGGAGGACACGTCGGCTGAACGATGAACACGTCCCGTCCTCGGACGTTCTCCATCAACTCGATCTTCACTTCGCCATCGCTGAAGCGCCCGACCTCCGAGCGCCCGACCGGCATCGTCAGGTGCCGCGCAATCTCCTGGGCGAGATGCGGATTCGCGTTCCCGGTGAAGAGCGCGAACGCGTCGTCGCTCATGGCCACGTCCCGCGGCGTTCACGACCCCGCCCCGTGGGGCTCGTGGCCCGCTCTCCGGCACTCATGACCCACTCCGTGGTGATCATGGCTCGCTCCGTGACGGCCATAGCTCGCCCCATGGCTGGGGTGGAAGGATTCGAACCTTCGTATGGCGGGATCAAAACCCGCTGCCTTACCACTTGGCTACACCCCAATAGCATTGCGATAGTCTCAATCAATCGCCCCAGGTGCGTCATTCCAGCCTGCCCATCGGTGGGCGGTCGCTCGCGCGGATATGCAGTCACGCAGTCAATCTCTCTCGCACGGGCGAGACATTCAAGCCGCGGGCGACGAAGCTCCGCCAGGAATCCGGCACGCGGGCGGCGATCCGCTCGGCGTCGGCGGCGCTCGTGCAGCGGGCGAAGATGCAGGACCCGGTTCCGGTCAGTCGCGCCGGCGCGCGCCGCGCCAGCCAGTCGAGCGCGTCCGCGACCTCCGGGTACATCGCGCGCACGACCGGCTCGCAGTCGTTGCGTCCGCCCGACTCGAAAAAGGCGCGTATTGTGATGAGGGGGGTATTGCGTGTCAATTCAGGCGCCTGGAACACGCGCGCCGTCGGCACCGACACTCCGGGATGCACGATCACATAATGCGACTCCGGCAGCTCGACCGGTGTCAGCTCCTCGCCCCGGCCGCCCCCCCACGCAGAGGCGCCGTGGACGAACACCGGCACGTCCGATCCCAGCGCGAGCCCGAGCTCGGCGAGGCGCGCCACACTGAGCCCGCACCCCCACAGCCGATTGAGCGCAAGAAGCGCCGTCGCCGCATCCGAGCTGCCCCCGCCTAGGCCGCCGCCCATTGGGATGCGTTTGATGACTCGCAGCGTCGCCCCGAGCCGCGTACCCGCCGCCGCCTGCAAGGCGCGGGCTGCGCGCACTGTGAGATCGTCGTCCGGCGCGACCCCAGCCGGGCCGCCGACCCGCTCGATCACGCCATCCTGCCTCACGGTGATGCCGATCGTGTCCGCCAAGTCGATCAACTGGAAGAGTGTTTGCAGGTCGTGGTAGCCGTCCGGACGCCGGCCGGTCACGTGGAGGAAGAGATTGAGCTTAGCGGGGGCCGGCCACAGCGTCTCGCCGGCCCCGCTCAGCCGGCGCGCAGCCGCCATCGATCGACGACCAGCCGCACCCGCACATCCCCGCGTCGCATCGACATCCGCCGAGGCAGCGCGTAGCCGCCGGCGTCGAGATAGGACGTGTAGGCGATCTGCCAGCCATCCTGAACGAGCCCGGCAAGCCGCTGGTCGGCCCCCAGCGTCTCGATTGCCGGCCGGGCGGGATCAGGAGCACCGACCAGCCAGTACCGCAGGCTCGCGAGCGGCGGATCGAACCCCAGCTTCTCCTCGAGCTCCGCTCGGGCCTCATCGCTCGCGAGCCGCTGCCCCTTCGAGGTCTCCACGTCGAGCGCGGAACCGTCGGAGATCACGTGCAGCCCCCCGATACCGAGCGGACCATTGAGCTGCAAGGTGCTGCGATCGCCCTGCTGCGTCCATTCCAGATGCGCGCTGAATCCCTCGCTGCCCGCCGCGACTGCCACCCGGCCCGTGAGCTGATACGGGTCGAGCGCCTGCAGCCGTGCCCGACGCTCCGCCCACGGCATCGGCGCCACAGCGCGCCTCGGCGCCGAGACGCAGCCGGCGAGCACCACGGCAAGTGCAAATGCGAACGCCGCGGCCGGCCGGCTGCGCCGCGGGCATCGCCACGGCCGGCCCGTGGATCCGCCTTGCTCGACCATTCGTTGCGCGCCCAGCGCTTGCGCGGCCGCCTCGTGCATAGCCGTCGACGTCGCCGTCACCCCCGCCCTCATCCCGGCCCGGCCGGAACGAGCCGCCGCACCGTCGCCTTGAGCGCCTTCGACTCCGGGTGCCGTGCGAGCGCATCGGCGAGGACCTTGCGGGCTTCGCTCTTGCGCCCGCTCTCCCAGAGCGCCTCACCCCAGTGGGCGGCGATCTCGGGATCGCGGCTGATGACGTACGCACGCTCGAGCGTCGGCAGCGCAGCGTTCGTGTCCCCCCGCTGCAGCCGGACCCAGCCGAGGCTGTCGAGAACCGCGGGGTTGTCCGGCGTCGCGGCGAGCGCCCGACGGATCAGTGCCTCCGCGCGCTTGATCTCCATCCGATGGTCGGCAAGCGTGTAGCCGAGCGCGTTCAAGAGGTTCGGATCGTCGGGCCGCTGCCGCAGCAGCTGCTCGAAAGCCTGCACCGCGTCGCGCGTTCGCCCGGCGCGCTCGAGCAGCGTTGCGCGTTCGTAGGCGAGCCGCGGCTCATCCGGATACCGTTGCAGCGCGCCATTGAGGACAACGAGCCCGCCTGCGGCATCCCCGTGGTCCGCCATCAGATCGGCCTTCGCGAGCGCGATGTCAATGGCGCTCTCCGGGTGCGCGCTCTCGTAGCTGTCCAGCATCTCGAGCGCCTGTCCGCGCTGGCCCCGGTCGAGCAGAATCCCCGCGGCCCGATTGAGCGCGGTGAGCGCGACCGGCGTGTCGGTGAGCTGGCGGTAATCGGTCAGCGCGCCGTCCAGGTCGCCGGTGCGCGCCGCGATATCCCCGAGATAGAGGAGCGCGGACTCGCTCGCCTCGCCGCGATCGATGAGACTGCGGAAGCGCCGCCGCGCATCGGCCATGTCGCCGCTCTCGAAGGCGATGAGCGCAAGCCGCCGGTCGATCTCTCCCGGCGATGCGTCCGTCGCTCGCAGCCGATCGAGCTCCTGCCGCGCTTCCTCCAGGCGGTCGAGACCCGTGAGCACGTCCGCCAGCTCGAACGTGCTCCCGGCAGGATCGACGCGCATCGCATCCCGCGCGGCGGCGATGGCTCCCGGCGCATCTCCCTCCAACACCCGCACACGGGCGAGCAGTCGCCGCGCACCGCCCGAGTCGGCGTCACGCTGAAGAAGCTCCTGAGCCCGCAGCTCCGCGACGTGAAAGTCGTACGCTTCGAGCGCAAGCGCGCCGAAAGCGCCGATGACCAGTGGCGGCGTCGAACGCGCATCGACACTCTGGCCGAGCGCCGCGAGCGTCGGGCTTGCGCCGACTTCCGGATCATCGGAGAGCAGCTGGATGAGCGAGAGCGCTTCCCGTTCTCCCTGCCGGCCCGTACCGGAGACTAACGGCGCGAGCGCTTCGTGCGCCTGGGGAATCCGGTAGAGCATGAGCGCGACCGTGCCATAGACGAGCTGCGCGCTGCGATCGTTCGGCGCGAGGGCGCGCCAGCGCTGCGCCGCCTGCCAGGCGGCCGGCAGATCGTGGCAGGCGAGAGAGACTTGGCTCGCGCGCCGCGCGAGCTCGGCCGTGCCGTGGTTCGCCGCCAGCGCGTAATCGTCCGAGGCGGCGCGGCAGTCACCCTTCTGCAGCGCGACTTCCGCCATGACGGTGAGCGCGCTCGGATCCTGCTGAGGCTCGGGCGTGGCGCGGGCCTGCGGCGCCGTGTGGCAGCCGGCGAGCCCGACCGCTGCAAGCGCGGCACAGGTTGCGGCGAGTCCTTCGACGAGTCCTTTGAATCGGGCCATGCGAGCCACTATAGAGCCTCTTTCGCCGGGATGCATGATCCCGGAGAATCCCGCGCCCGTTCTTCAACGGCATGAGCATGAAGGACTCCATCCGCCAGCGCCTGGACAAGATGGTCGACCGCTTCGAGGAAGTGGGACGGCTCCTCGCCGATCCCGAGACGGCCGGCCGCTCGGTGCAGTTCCGCGAGCTGTCGAAGGAGTACGCGCGGCTGCAGCCGATCGCAGAGCGTTATCGCGATTATCGCCGGCTCGAGCAGGACCTCGCGGCTGCGGAGGATCTGCGCGCGGACGTCGATCCTTCGATGCGCGCGCTAGGCGAGGAGGAGGCCGCGCGGCTCACCCGGGCGCTCGAAGCCGCGAGCGACGAGCTGAAACGCCTCCTCGTGCCCCGCGACCCCCGCGACGACCGGAGCGTCTTCCTCGAAGTGCGCGCGGGCACGGGCGGCGATGAGGCCGCCATCTTCGCGGGCGATCTGCTGCGCATGTATTCGCGCTATGCGGAATCCCAGAGCTTCACCGTCGAGATCCTGAGCGAGAGCCCCGGCGAGCACGGCGGCTACAAGGAGATCGTCACGCGCATCGTCGGCCCCGGCGCGTTCTCGCGCTTCAAATTCGAGTCAGGCACCCATCGCGTGCAGCGCGTGCCCGCGACGGAGGCCCAGGGCCGCATCCACACGTCCGCGTGCACCGTCGCCATCCTGCCGGAGCTCGATGAAGTCGATGAGGTCGAGATCAATCCCGCCGACCTGCGGATCGACACCTTCCGCTCCTCGGGTGCCGGCGGCCAGCACGTCAACAAGACCGAGTCCGCCGTGCGCATCACGCACCTGCCGACCGGCATCGTGGTCGAATGCCAGGACGAACGCTCGCAGCACAAGAACCGCTCGCGCGCCCTGGCGCTCCTCAAGGCGCGCTTGAAGGCCGCCGAGGAGGAGCGGATCGAGGCCGCTCAGGCGGCCTCGCGGCGGCTCCAGGTCGGCACCGGCGACCGCTCGGAGCGCATCCGCACGTACAACTTCCCGCAAGGCCGCGTGACCGACCACCGCATCAATCTCACCCTGTACAAGCTCGCCGACATCATGGACGGCAAGCTCGATGAGCTCCTGGCAGCCCTGCAGCAGGAGTATCAGGCCGAGCAGCTGGCCGCCGAGGGATTGGCCCCGTAAGGGGACCGCGACCCGCCGTCCGCGCAGCTTGCCGCCCCCGTCGCAACCGTCCCCTCCGCAATCGCCCCACCTGCCACATTATGTCGCATTCCGCCGACAACCTCCCACTGCGCCATGCCCAACCGTTCGAGGCCCCGCTCGCCCGCAACGCCCGGCATATTGCGGCACGGGATGCTTCTGATATGGTGCGCGTCGAGAGCGGAATGCCGCTCCGTACACAGGATGATTCGGGGGAATTCGGGTCGCACGCGCACGCGCCGCTCGAGGCCGTGCCGAGGGGGTGTTGCTTGCCCGTGAGTTGCGGGGCACCGCCGGACTCTGGACGGGCTCTGCCTGGTCATCGAGCCCTTCGACCCGCCGTTCGCGCGCGCCGCGCGTTGCGGGCCATTCCTTCATTCCGCACGGATTGTTGATTCGGAGCATCACATGGCTACTCAGACCGCCACGCGCGCGACCCAGCGCCGCCGTTCCACCTCATCGGTCGGAAACGGAGACGCCACCGAGGCGAGCACGCTCGACCTGCGCGAGCTGCTGCGCGCGCTGCAGGCCGTCCGCGACGGCGACTTCTCCGTGCGCCTGCCGAGCGACGAAGTGGGCCTCGCCGGCAAGATCGCGGATACGTTCAATCAGATCGTCTCCTCCAACCAATACCTCGCCGACGAGCTGAAGCGCGTCGGCCAGGTCGTCGGCAAGGAGGGCAAGACCCAGCATCGCGTTTCGAGCGCCCGCCACGGCGGCGCCTGGCGCGCAATGGAAGACTCCGTCAACACGCTCATCCAGGACCTGCTCTGGCCGACGACACAGGTGACGCGCTCGATCACCGCCTTCTCGAAGGGCGATCTCTCGCAGACGATGCCGCTCGATGTGGACGGCCGCCCGCTCGAAGGCGAATTCCTGCGCACCGCCACGGTCGTGAACGCCATGATCGCGCAGATGAGCGCGTTCACGTCCGAGGTGACGCGCGTCGCGCGCGAAGTCGGCACCGAGGGCAAGCTCGGCGGCCAGGCGGTCGTGCCCGGCCTCACCGGCACTTGGAAGGACCTGACCGACAACGTCAACTACATGGCGGGCAACCTCACGGCACAGGTCCGCAATATCTCGGAAGTGACCATCGCCGTCGCGAGCGGCGACCTCTCGCGCAAGATCACCGTGGACGTGCGCGGGGAGATCCTGCAACTCAAAGAGGCCATCAACACGATGGTCGATCAGCTGCGCGCGTTCGCCTCGGAAGTGACGCGCGTCGCCCGTGAAGTCGGCACCGAGGGCAAGCTCGGCGGCCAGGCCATCGTGCCGGGCGTCGCGGGCACTTGGAAGGACCTCACCGACTCGGTCAACGCGATGGCGACGAATCTCACCGGCCAGGTGCGCAACATCGCAGAAGTGACGACGGCCGTGGCGCGCGGCGACCTCTCGCGCAAGATCACCGTGGACGTGAAGGGCGAGATCTTGGAGCTCAAGAACACCATCAACACGATGGTGGACCAGTTGAACAGCTTCGCCGCCGAAGTGACGCGCGTCGCCCGTGAAGTCGGCACCGAGGGCAAGCTCGGCGGCCAGGCCATCGTGCCGGGCGTCGCGGGCACCTGGAAGGACCTCACGGACAACGTGAACTCGATGGCGAGCAACCTCACCGGTCAGGTCCGCAACATCGCCGAAGTCGCGACCGCCATCGCAAACGGCGACCTTTCGCGCAAGATCACCGTGGACGTGCGCGGCGAAATCCTGCAGCTGAAAGAGACCATCAACACGATGGTCGATCAGTTGCGTTCGTTCGCTTCGGAAGTGACGCGCGTGGCGCGCGAAGTCGGTACGGATGGCAAGCTCGGCGGCCAAGCCTACGTGCCGGGCGTCGGCGGCACATGGAAGGATCTCACCGACAACGTCAACTCGATGGCCGGCAACCTGACCGGTCAGGTGCGCAACATTGCCGAGGTCGCAACCGCCATCGCGCGCGGCGATCTCTCGCGCAAGATCACCGTGGACGTGAAGGGCGAGATCCTGCAGCTGAAAGAGGCCATCAACACGATGGTCGATCAGCTGAACGCCTTCGCCGCCGAAGTGACGCGCGTCGCCCGTGAAGTCGGCACCGAGGGCAAGCTCGGCGGCCAGGCCGAGGTAAAGGGCGTGAGCGGCGTCTGGAAGGACCTCACCGACAACGTCAACTCGATGGCCTCGAACCTCACGGACCAGGTGCGCAACATCGCCGAGGTCGCGACCGCCATCGCCCGCGGGGACCTCTCGCGCAAGATCACCGTGGACGTGAAGGGCGAGATCCTGCAGCTGAAAGAGACCATCAACACGATGGTCGATCAGCTGAACGCCTTCGCCGCCGAAGTGACGCGCGTCGCCCGTGAAGTCGGCACCGAGGGCAAGCTCGGCGGCCAGGCCGAGGTAAAGGATGTCAGCGGCGTCTGGAAGGACCTCACCGACAACGTCAACTCGATGGCCTCGAACCTCACCGGCCAAGTGCGCAACATCGCGGAAGTATCAACCGCCATCGCGCGCGGCGATCTCTCGCGCAAGATCACCGTGGACGTGCGCGGGGAAATCCTACAGCTGAAAGAGACCATCAACACGATGGTCGATCAGCTGAACGCCTTCGCCGCCGAAGTGACGCGCGTCGCTCGTGAAGTCGGCACCGAGGGCAAGCTCGGCGGCCAGGCCATCGTGCCGGGCGCCGCGGGCACCTGGAAAGACCTCACGGACAACGTGAACTCGATGGCGAGCAACCTCACGGGTCAGGTGCGCAACATTGCCGAGGTCGCAACCGCCATCGCCCGCGGGGACCTCTCGCGCAAGATCACCGTGGACGTGAAGGGCGAGATCCTACAGCTGAAAGAGACCATCAACACGATGGTCGATCAGTTGCGTTCGTTCGCTTCAGAAGTGACGCGCGTCGCGCGCGAGGTCGGCACGGAGGGCAAGCTCGGCGGCCAGGCGGTCGTGCCAGGCGTCGCGGGCACGTGGAAAGACTTGACCGACAACGTCAACGTCATGGCCGCGAACCTCACCAACCAGGTGCGCGGCATCGTGAAGGTCGTGACGGCCGTCGCGAACGGCGACCTGCGCCAGCGCCTGACCGTCGAATCGAAGGGCGAAGTCGCGGCGCTCGCCGACACGATCAACAGCATGACCGACACGCTCGCGATCTTCGCGGATCAGGTGACGACCGTCGCGCGCGAGGTCGGCGTCGAAGGCCGTCTCGGGGGCCAGGCGCACGTGCCCGGAGCGGCCGGCACCTGGAAGGACCTCACGGCGAACGTGAACCTCCTCGCGGCGAACCTCACCACGCAGGTGCGCGCCATCGCCGAAGTGGCTACCGCCGTGACGAAGGGCGACCTCACGCGCTCGATCCAGGTAGACGCGCGCGGCGAGGTGGCGGACCTGAAGGACAACATCAACGCGATGATCGGGAACCTGCGCGCGACGACCGAGCGCAACACCGAGCAGGACTGGCTGAAGACGAACCTCGCTAAGTTCAGCCGCATGATGCAGGGCCAGCGCGACCTCGTCACTGTCGGGCAGGTGCTGCTGTCGGAGCTCGCGCCGCTCGTCAACGCGCAGCAGGGCGTTGCCTACGTGATCGACTCGCAGGGCGGCGAGCCGTGCCTGAAGCAGCTCGCCTCCTATGCCGACCCGAACGAGGGCCAGGAGCCGCGCCGCTACCGGCTCGGCGAAGGCCTGGTCGGCCAGTGCGCGGTGGAGAAGCAGCGCATGCTGCTCGCCGACATTCCGCCGGAGTCGATCCGCGTGCGCTCCGGGCTCTTACAGGCGGCTCCGCGCAACATCATCGTCCTGCCCGTGCTCTATGAGGGCCAGGTGAAGGCTGTCATCGAGCTCGCCTCCATCCATGAGTTCACCGCCTCCCACCTCGCCTTTCTCGAGCAGTTGACGGGCAGCATCGGCGTCGTGCTGAACACGATCGAAGCGACGATGCGCACCGAGGGTCTGCTCCAGCAATCGCAGCAGCTCGCCGCGGAGCTGCAAGCGCAGCAGAAGGAGCTGCAGCAGACGAACGAGGAGCTTGCGACGAAGGCCCGGCTCCTCGCCGAGCAGAACGCGGAAGTGGAGCGCAAGAACCAGGAGATCGAGCTCGCCCGCCGGGCGCTCGAGGACAAGGCCGCGGAACTTGCGCTCACCTCGCGCTACAAGTCCGAGTTCCTGGCGAACATGTCGCACGAGCTGCGCACGCCCTTGAACAGCATCCTCATCCTCGGCCAGCAGCTCGCCGAGAACGCGGACGGGAACCTGACTCCCCGCCAGGTGGAGTTCGCGAAAACGATCCACGGCGCGGGCACCGACCTGCTCAACCTCATCAGCGACATCCTCGACCTCTCGAAGATCGAGTCGGGCACCGTCACGGTCGAATGCGAGGATCTCGCGTTCACCCACCTGCGCGAGACGATCGAGCGCAATTTCCGCCACGAGGCGGAGGCGAAGAAGCTCACGTTCTCCACGAACTTCGACCCGCACCTCGGGCGCGCGATCACCACCGACTCGAAGCGCCTGATGCAGGTGTTGAAGAACCTGCTGTCGAATGCCTTCAAGTTCACCGAGCACGGCGGCGTGCGCCTGCACGTCGGAACCGCGACCGGCGGCTGGACGCCCGACCACCCGATCCTCTCGAAGGCGCAGACCGTCGTCGAGTTCTCCGTGAGCGACACGGGCATCGGCATTCCGCCCGAGAAGCAGAAGATCATTTTCGAGGCGTTCCAGCAGGCCGACGCGGGCACCGCGCGCAAGTACGGCGGCACCGGCCTGGGCCTTGCCATCAGCCGCGAGCTCGCCCACCTCCTGGGCGGCGAGATCCGCCTCTCGAGCATTCCGGGCAGCGGCAGCACGTTCACGCTGTACCTGCCGCTCGTCTACATGGGCGCGGCCTACTCGCGCAACGGCCCGCAGCAGCCGCAGGAAGCCCGGACGGGGGGCGAAGCGCCGGCGCCGCAGCCCTTCCAGCCCATCGTGCTCGCCGCGCCGCGCCCGGAGGAAGTGCCCGACGACCGCGAAAGCCTCGAGCCCGGCGACACCGTCCTGCTCATCGTCGAGGACGACCCGCACTACGCGAAGGTGCTCGTCGACCTTGCGCGCCGGCGCGGCTTCAAAGCGCTCGTCGCGAGGACCGGAGCCGACGCGCTCTCGCTCGCGCGCAAGCATGAACCGACGGCCATCTCGCTCGATGTGTTCCTCCCCGACATGCTCGGCTGGACGGTGCTCAATCAGCTGAAGCGGGACCCCGCGACCCGCCACATCCCCGTTCAGATCCTGACCATCGAGGAGGAGCGTCAGTACGGCCTCGAGCGCGGCGCGTTCGCGTACATGGCGAAGCCGCTCACGACCGACGGCCTCGAGGAGGCCCTCGAGCGCATCAAGGCGTTCACGCAATCCCGCGTCCGCCAGCTCCTCGTCGTCGAGGACGACCCCGCGGAGCGGCTGTCGATCGCCGAGCTGATCCGCCACGACGACGTGGAGATCACGACCGCCGGAACCGGCGGTGAAGCGCTCGCTGCGCTCCGCGAGCGGGATTTCGACTGCATGGTGCTCGACTTGAAGCTCCCCGACATGTCCGGATTCGATCTGCTCACGCAGATGCAGGAGGACGAGAAGCTGCGCGACACGCCGGTCGTCGTCTTCACCGGCAGGGAGCTCACGGAGCAGGAGGAGTCGGAGCTGCGCAAGAAGGCGAAGAGCATCGTTTTGAAGGGCGTGCGCTCGCCGGAGCGGCTGCTCGATGAGACCGCGCTGTTCCTGCACCGGGTGATCGCGGACCTGCCCGAGAGCAAGCGGCGCATGATCGAGACGTTGCACGAGAGCGATGAAGCGCTGCGCGGGCGGAAGGTGCTCGTCGTCGACGACGACATCCGCAACATCTTCGCCCTCAACAGCCTGCTCGAGCGCCACGCGATGGAGGTCATGAGCGCGACGAACGGCCAGGACGCGATCAAGCTGATCGAGGGCACCGAAGACCTCTCGCTCGTGCTCATGGACATCATGATGCCCGAGATGGACGGCTATGAGACGATCCGCCGCATCCGCGCGAATCCCCGCTTCCGCCTGCTGCCGATCATCGCGCTCACTGCGAAGGCGATGAAGGGCGATCGCGAGAAGTGCCTCGAAGCAGGCGCGTCCGACTACGTCGCGAAGCCGGTGAACACCGAGCAGTTGCTGTCGCTGGTGCGCATGTGGCTGTACCGCTGAGCGCCCTCCGCCCGATGCCGCCCGACACCTCGACGCAGCGCGCCGGATCCGACCGACCGGCAGCGGCCGGCGAGATCAGTATTCTGCTGGTCGACGACCAGCCGGCGCGTCTCATGTCATACGAGTCGATCCTCGACGGACTCGGCTACCGGCTGGTGCGCGCGAGCTCGGGGCTGGCCGCGCTCGAGCAGCTGATGAAGGACGAGTTCGCGGTGATCCTGCTCGATGTGAGCATGCCGGGCATGGATGGCTTCGAGACCGCGAGCCTGATCCACGAGCACCCGCGGTTCGAGCGCACACCGATCATCTTCGTGACCGGCGTCAACTTGAGCGAGCTCGATCAGCTGAAGGGCTACAGGCTCGGCGCGGTCGATTACGTCCACGTCCCGGTCGTGCCGGAGATCCTGCGCAGCAAGGTCTCCGTGCTCGTCGAGCTGTACTGCAAGCGCCGCGAGCTCGAAGCGCTCAATAATGCGCTCGCGAAGACGAACACGGAGCTCGCGGCGAAAAACGAAGCGCTCGCGACGGCGAACCGAGCCTTGGAGCTCAACAGAGCGCGCGAGCTCGAAGCGCTCAACCGCGAATTGAAACGCGCGAACGTCGAGCTCGAGACCGCGAACCGCGCCCTGCACGCCGAGGTGGCGATGCGCGCCCGGATCGAGGAGCAGCTGAAGGCGGCCGACCGCCACAAAGATGAATTCCTCGCGATGCTCGCGCATGAGCTGCGCAATCCCCTCGCGCCCATCCGCAACGCGCTGCACATCATGCGCGCGAAGCCCACGACCGACCCCCAGCTCGGATGGGCGCAGGGCGTGATCGACCGGCAGCTCACCTCGCTCACCCGCTTGGTCGATGACCTGCTCGATGTCTCGCGCATCACCCGCGGGAAGATCAACCTCTCCCGCGAGCCGGTTGCACTCGGTGCGCTCATCCGGAGCGCCGTGGAAACCGTCGAGCCGCTGCTCGCCGAGAAGCAGCACGACCTCACGGTCGACGTGCCAGACCCCGCACTGATGCTCGACGGAGACTTCACGCGGCTCACGCAGGTCATCGCGAACGTGCTGTCGAACGCGGCCAAGTACACCGACCGAGGCGGGCGGATTGCGCTCACCGCCCGAGAGATGGGCGACGAGGTGGAGATCCGGGTGCGCGACAACGGCATCGGCATCGCCGCCGCCGATCTCGCGCGCATCTTCGATCTGTTCACGCAGGCCTCGGAGAGCCATGAGCGCGGGCTCGGGGGCCTCGGCATTGGACTTGCGCTCGTGCGCCGGCTCGTCGAGCTGCACGGCGGCACGGTGAGCGCGCTGAGCGAAGGCCCCGGCCGCGGCGCCGAGATCATCGTCCGCCTGCCGCGGAGCACCGCCGCCATCCCCACCGCCGCGCCGGCCGCATCCGCCGCACCCGCTGCCGCCACGGGGAGGTCAACGCGCAGCGATGACGAGCGCCGCCCCGGCCTCGGGCCCCACGATCGCCGCAAGCCGGACGATGGCGCCGGACCGCGAGATGACCGCGAGCTGCATGATGGGCGCGAGCTGCACGATGCCCCCGCGCCGCCCGACGGCCGCGAGCCGTCCACCAACAAGCGCGAGCAGCCCATCAAAGAAGCGGCGTCCGACCGCTCCGCGGCGGAGGGCACCGATGGAGGCGCCCCCCGTCCCGGCCGGCGGATCCTCATTGTCGACGACAACCGCGACGCGCTCGACAGCCTGGCCGCGCTCATGGAGATGAGCGGCCATGAAGTCCATGCGGCGACCGACGGGGAGCTCGCGCTCGAAGTCGCCGAGCGCTGCCGGCCTCACGTCGTGCTGCTCGATCTCGGCCTGCCGAAGCTCGACGGGTACGAGGTGGCGCGCCGCCTCCGCGAGAAGCCCTGGGGCAAGGAAGCGGTGATCATCGCCCTCACCGGCTGGGGTCAGGACGAGGACCGCCGCCGTACGCGCGAAAGCGGCTTCGACGCGCACATGGTCAAGCCGCTCGATCTCGACGCACTGATGAGCCTGCTCGATTCGGCCCCAGCCGACGTTACGCATTCTTAATCACCTCGTAAGCCCCTCGAAAGCGCTGGGCGACTAGGGTGGAGGACGCTGCATGACCCGGCTCCGCATGCCGCGCGAGGCAGCGCCCATCAACCGAATGGATTGGAGGTGGTCGCCATGTTGAGAGCAGCTTCAGTACTTGCCGCCGCCACGCTCATCGGGAAGCGGTCGCAGGACAAGAACCTGAAGGGCGCGGACCGCAAGACGTACATCAAAGACTGCGAAGCCGGCAGGAGCTCCGGCTGAGCGTTCGAGCATGGGCCTGCGGAGGACTCTGATCGCTGCGCGCGCGGTGATCGCGGCGTGCGCAGTGTTCGCGACGTGCACGGCGCTCGCCGGCATCGCGGATGCGCCGCTCGGGGCCGGCACCACCTCACCCGCGACGGTCACGGCGCGTCCGCCGCTCGAGGCCGTGCCCGCGACGCCCGACGCGCGCGCGCAGCAATTGCGCCTGCGCAGCTGCACGACGGCCGCGCGGGCGAAGCATCTGCACGGCAAGGCGCGAGTCGCCTTCGTAAAGGCCTGCATGACGCCGCGCCAGGCAGCCCCGGCGCTTCCGTCGAACCCCCCGGCCACCGCGCCGAGCCCGCCGCCGAAGCCTCCCCGCCCGCCGCCTGCGCAAGCCTCACGCTGATTTGAAATCGAGCATCACCTTGAGCCCCGGCTGATTGTCCGCGAGCTTCAGCTCCGCGTGGTGCAGCCGCGCGATGGCGGCGACGAGGGAAAGTCCGAGCCCCGTGCCCGCAGTCGTCTCGGCTCCGGGCAGCCGCACGAAAGGCTCGAGCACGTGCTGGCGCTCACCCTCCGGAATCCCCGGCCCGTCGTCCGCGACCGTGAGGCGGGAGCGCGGACCGACCCGCTCCGTCCTCACATGGATGCGCCCGCCGGCGGGGACATATTTGAGCGCGTTCTCGATCAGATTGGCGAGCACCTGCGCGAGCAGCTGCCGGTTGCCGCGGACATCGCAGCCCGGCTCCGCCTCGACGGTGAGCGCGAGTTGCTTGTCGCGCGCCGCGGGCTCGTAGAGCTCCGCCATGTCGGAAGCAAGCTCACCGAGATCGACCGGCGCGCTGTTCGCGACCGAGATCGCCGACTCCGCCTGTGCGATCTGCAGTAGCGTCGACAGCGTGCGCTGAACGTGGTCGAGCTCCTGAAGCGAGGCGTCGATGCCGTCGCGCAGCACCTCGTCGGCCGCGGGGCTGCGCGCCGCATCCTCGAGCCGCCCGCGCAGCCTGTAGAGCGGCGCGCGCAGATCATGGGCGGCGCTGTCGAACGAAGCGCGCAACACCTGCGTCTTCTCCGCGATCCGGTCCACCATCGAGTTCACCGCCTGCGCGAGCGCGTCGAACTCGTCCCGCGAGCCCTTCACGGGCAGCCGCCGCGAGAGGTCGCCCCCGACGATGGCGTCGCAGGTCTCCGCGGCCTGCTGCACGCGCCGCGTGAGGCGCCGGCTCAACCAGCTCCCGGCGAGCACCCCGACGAGCGCCGTGGCGACGATGCCCCAGAGGGTCGCCGTCCGGAACGTCGCGATGAAGCGCCGCTGCTGCGTCACGTCAATGCCCACGAGCAGCAGGTAGCCGTCGGGGAGCGGATAGATGCTCGCCCGCACTGGATCGAGCACGGGACGGTCGTTCGTTCCGCGCGCCTCGAGGCTGAACTCCGTCCAGCGGTCGCGCGGGTTGACGGTCGGGGGCCAAGTAGTGAGATTGCCACCCTCCTTCGTGAGATTGCGGTCGACGAGCAGATAGACCGCGCCCGTGCGGTTCCAGCTGCCGATGCGCCACGCGAGCTCATCCCCGAGCGCGGAGAGCCCGCCGTGGTGGTATTCGTCGACGAGCCCTTCGAGCTCCGCTGAGATGACCGCGTCGATCTCGTCGCTCAGGATCGTCTTGGTGAGCAGATAGATCGAGCCGAGCAGCGCGCTCACCCCGAGCGTGAAGATGAGGCCGTACCCCAGCGCGAAGCGAAACGCGGAGGTTCTAAGCGGATTGATCTTCATCGCGGATCACATAGCCTGCGCCGCGGATGGTGTGGATGAGCGGCTTGCCGAAGCCCTTGTCCACGGCCTGACGCAGCCGGCTCATGTGCACGTCGATCAGATTCGTCTGCGGGTCGAAGTGCAGGTCCCACACGCCCTCGAGCAACATCGTGCGCGTGACGACCTGCCCGGCATGGCGCATCAGGAACTCGAGCAGCTTGAACTCGCGCGCGGTGAGGTCGAGCTTGCGGCCGGCGCGCGTGACCTCGCGCGCGAGGAGGTCCATTTCGAGATCCGCCACCTTGAGCCGCGTAGGTGCCGCATCCGGCGCGGCGCTCCTGCGCAGCAGCGCTTCCACCCGCGCCAGGAGCTCGGAGAAGGCGAAGGGCTTGGTGAGATAGTCGTCGCCGCCCGCCTTGAGCCCCTGCACGCGGTCATCAACCGTGCCGAGCGCGGAGAGCACCAGCACCGGAGTCCGCACGCCCTGCTCGCGTAGGAATTTCACGAGCGCAAGCCCGTCCATGTGCGGCAGCATGCGATCGGTGATGATCAGATCGTAGCGGCCCTGGGTTGCCTGCGAGAGGCCGTCGCGCCCGTCCGCCGAGTGATCGACCGTGTAGCCGCTCTCGCGCAGCCCTTTGAGCACGAACTGCGCGGCTTCCTGGTCGTCCTCGATGAGCAGCAGATGCATCAACGATTCTCGGGACGCGCGCCGGAGCTCACCGATGCGCCGGCCCCCGCCTCGACGGCTTCCCGGCGCAGCTCGTCGCGGCGCCACAGATCGCCGAGGATCGCGAGGATCATCGCCGAGCCGAATGGCGCGGTGATCGATCCGGCGATGACACCGACGATCACCGAGAAGGAGGCGATCAGCTCGCGATCCGCCACGTCGGCGATCGCGATCGAAGCCGCCGTGAGAATGGTCACGAGCACCCCGTACGCGGCGAGCATCATCAGGATGACCAACAGGAGCAGGAGCGCCGTGCGCCCCCAGTGGCCGCGGACGATCCGCTCCGACTCCGTGAGCGCGCCCACTACACCGCTGTCCCGCCGCAGGAGCAGGATCGGAGTGCCGAAGGCGAGCGCCACGGCGAGATAGAGCCCCGGCGCGACGAGCAGCAGGAGGCCGGCCGCCACGCCTGCCGAGGCGAGCAGGGTGAGCGCGACTAGCTGCGGCAGCCGTTGGAGCGCGGCCAGCAGCTCGGCTCTCATCGAGCAGCGAGTCCGGGACGCCGGGAAGCGGGTTGCCGGCGCGGCGGCTGCCGAGTGCGTTGCGATCGCGTGCTGCCGCAGGATGAGCGCGCCCCACAGGAGCAGCGTGAGCACCAATCCCACGCCGTACCACGTCCACCACGTAGGGTCCCGCCCGCCGGTAGTGCGGGGTAGGCGGCCGGAAGCGAGATCATAGAAATTGCCCAGCTGCCCGGCGATGACGAGCAGCGCCCCGTAAGGCAGGCAAAGTCCGAGCGTGGCCCGGAACAATCGGAAGCCCGCGTCGAGCACTTCACCGATCGACTGCGGGCGGGACGGAGGATATAACGGGAGCCGGATCATCGCGTCGTCCATTCTAAGGTCAATCCTCGAGCATGGCATCGAGCCGCACGCCGGCGCCCGCAAACCCTGCAATCCGGCCAGAGACTCGCGATCGGCCCACGACCGCCGCGCTGCTCGAGGAGGGCGTCGCCCGCCTTGCGGCACCGTGCGCGGCGCTCGATCATCCGCGCCTCGACGCCGAGCTGCTGCTCGCGCACGTCCTCGGCACGAGCCGCGCGCGGCTGAAGTCGCATCCGGAGGAGGCGTGCGAGCCTCACGAGCGCGAAGCCTATCTCGCGCTCATCGCGCGCCGCGCCGCAGGCGAGCCGCTCGCCTATCTCGTGGGCGCGAAGGATTTCTGGTCGATGCGGCTCGCCGTCAGCCCGGCCGTGCTCGTGCCGCGCCCCGAGACAGAGCTGCTGGTCGAGCGGGCGCTCGCGCTGCGGCCGGAGCCGACGGGCGAGGTTGCCGACCTCGGAACCGGCTCGGGCGCGATTGCCATTGCGCTCGCCCGCGAGCGGCCGGGCTGGCATGTCACCGCCACCGACATTTCCACCGATGCCCTCGCGGTCGCGCAGCGCAACGCGGCTCACCTCGGCGTGCGGAACGTGGAATTCCTCGCGGGCAGCTGGTTCGCGCCGCTCGAGGAGCGCCGGTTCCAACTCATCCTCAGCAATCCGCCATATGTCGCCGAGGACGATCCGGCGCTCGCGGCGCCGCCGCTTGCGTTCGAGCCGCGAGTTGCGCTCACCTGCGGGCCCGATGCAATGGCTTGTCTCAAACAGATCATCGGCGCCGCGCCATCTCACCTCGAGCGCGGCGGCTGGCTACTGCTCGAGCACGGCGCGACCCAGGCCGCGGAAGTCGCCCGAGAGCTTGTCGTGCACGGATTCACTCACGTACGCTCGCACCGCGATCTCGCCGGACATGAGCGCATGACAGAGGCGCGGCGGGCATGAGCGCGGCGCGGGGCGCTTGCAACGCGGTGCGCGGCCGCTGACGACGCGGTGCCTCTGATGAGGCAGCGCGGGGCGCTGACGACGCGGCGCAAAGCCGCTTGGGAAGAGTGGATATGAAAGTACGATTCGAGACATCGCGGGGCGACTTCACGGTGGAGCTGGACGAGGCCGCCGCCCCGATCACCGTGCAGAACTTCCTGCGCTACGTCGACGAGGGGTTCTTCGCGGGGACGGTGTTCCATCGCGTGATCCCGGGCTTCGTCATCCAGGGCGGCGGATTGACCGCGGATCTCGCGCAGAAGCGCACGCACGCTCCCATCCAGAACGAAGCGGCGAATGGACTCAAGAACAAGCGCGGCACGCTCTCGATGGCGCGGACCAACGACATTCACAGCGCCACGTCGCAGTTCTTCGTGAACCTCGCGGACAATGACTTTCTGGATCACAAGCCGGGCAGCTACGGCTACGCCGTGTTCGGGCGGGTGGTCGAGGGCATGGACGTGATCGACCGCATCGCGCAAGTGCGCACCGGTCGGCGCAAGGGCCACGACGACGTGCCCATCGAGGAGATCTCGGTCACCGCGGCGCGGCGAATCGAGGCCGGCTGAGCGGCCGCTGACGAGCTGACCGGCCGCTCAATGCATCGAGCGCGGGGCGTCCGCCCTTCCGCCGTCGGCGAACAGCTCCGCGATGTCGGCCGCACCGAACCGGTACGGCCGATTGCAGAAGTCGCACGTCACCGTCACAGCCCCCTGCTCCGCGAGCACATCGCGCACTTCGTCGGCCCCGAGCGCTCGCAGCAGGCCGGCGACCCGCTCGCGGCCACAGCGGCACTCGAACCGCACCGGCGCGCCCGAAAACAGACGCAAGTCCTGCCGGCCGAAATTGCGCGCGAGCACGCGCTCGACGGGCGCCCCGAGCAGATCGCCGCGCATCACCGCTCCGATGCCCTGCTCGGCATCCTTCCACGCGACGCGCGCCTCTGTGTCCTCCGCACCGCCGCGCCGGCCCGGCAACCGCTGGATGAGGAGTCCCGCCGCATGCGCATCATCGGCCGCGAGCCGCACGCGCGTCGGCAGCTGCTCGGAGGAGGCGAAGTAGTCTTCGAGGCACGCGGCAAGGCAGTCGCCCTCGAGCGGCACGATGCCCTGGTAGCGTGCCTCGCGCTCGTCGGCCTCGACGGTCACGACGAGCCGCCCGCCCGCGCCGACGAGCCGATGGAATACATCGGCCGTGAGCGCGGCACACGGTGCTCCCAGCCTTTCCTCGTCGGCGCGCACCACGGCGCGGACGCGGAAGTCGTGCGTGCACTGTGCAACGAGCAAACGCACGGCGCCGCTCCCGCCTTGCAGCTGCAAGGTGAGCGTGCCGTGGAATTTCAGCGTGGCCGCGAGCAGCACCGACGCGCTGACGGCCTCGCCCAGCAGCTCCCGGACGGCCGCCGGGTAGTCCCGACGCTCGCGCAGCACGCGCCAGGCCTCCTCCATGCGTACGAAGTGCCCGCGAACGGGCTGGTTCTCGACGATGAAGCGACGGACGGCGTCGCCGGACGACGAGGAAGCGTTCATCTCCCCACCATGAGGGAGACGGCGCGAGAACTCAACCCGGCCGCCGGCGCCTCGCTCACGGGGCGGCGAGCTTCTTCTTCAGCAGCTCGTTGACCTGCGCCGGGTTCGCCTTCCCCTGCGTCGCCTTCATCACCTGGCCGACGAAGAAGCCGAACAGCTTCTCCTTCCCCGAGCGGTAATCGGCGAGCTGCGCTGGGTTCTTCGCCATCACCTCATCGATCACCCGCTCGATCGCGGCGGAGTCGGTGATCTGTTTGAGACCCTTCTCCTCGATGACCGCATCCGCGTCGCGGCCGCTCGACCACATCGCCTCGAATACATCCTTCGCGAGCTTGCCCGAGATCGTCGCATCGCGGATGCGCGCGAGGAGCCCCGCGAGCTGCGCGGCCGTGAGCCGGCTCGCCGTGATGTCGAGCCCGTCGCGGTTGAGCGCCGCGGCGAGCTCACCCATCACCCAGTTCGCGGCGAGCTTCGCATCGCCCGGCACGAGGCCCGCGACCTCCTCGTAGTACGCGGCAAGCTCGCGGCTCGCCGTCAGCACTCCGGCGTCGTACGCAGACAGGCCGTACTGCGAGACGAAGCGGGCGGCCTTCTGATCCGGCAGCTCCGGCAGGCTCCTTCGGACCTCCTCGATGAATTCCTGCGAAAGCACGAGCGGCAGGAGGTCGGGGTCCGGGAAGTAGCGGTAGTCGTTTGCCTCTTCCTTGGTCCGCATCGAGCGCGTCTCGCCGCGGTCCGGATCATAGAGACGCGTCTCCTGCACGACCCGGCCGCCCGATTCGAGCACGTCGATCTGGCGCGCCGCCTCGTACTGGATCGCCTTCTCGAGAAAGCGGAAGGAATTGAGGTTCTTGATCTCGGCACGCGTGCCGAAGCGGTGCTCGCCCCGGCGCCGCACCGACACGTTCGCGTCGCAGCGGAACGAGCCTTCCTGCATGTTCCCGTCGCAGATGTCGAGGTAGCGCACGAGCGTGTGCACCTTCTTCATGTACGCTACGGCCTCCTTCGCCGAGCGCATGTCGGGCTCGGAGACGATCTCGATGAGCGGCGTGCCCGCGCGATTGAGATCGATGCCCGTGAAGCCGGCGAGCCCCTCGTGCAGCGACTTGCCCGCGTCCTCCTCGAGGTGCGCCCGCGTGATGCCGATGCGCTTCACCGTCCCGTCGTCGAGCAAGATGTCGAGCGCGCCGCGCGCGACGATCGGCAGCTCGTACTGGCTGATCTGATAGCCCTTCGGCAGGTCGGGATAGAAGTAGTTCTTGCGCGCGAAGATCGACCGTTCGGCGATCTCGGCGCCGATCGCGAGCCCGAACTTCACCGCCATGCGCACCGCCGCGCCGTTCAGCACCGGCAGCACGCCGGGATAGCCAAGATCGACGAGGTTCGCCTGCGTGTTCGGCGGCGCCCCGTATGCGGTCGCCGAGCCGGAGAAAATCTTCGAGCGCGTCGCGAGCTGCGCGTGAATCTCGAGCCCGATGACGGTTTCCCAATCCCCGAGCGCATCCTCCTGTGGCTCGGCGCGCGAGCTGCCCACTTTACTCATAGCCTTGCGGTATCCGCCGGTGCCAATCCGTCTCGCGCTGGTACGCATGCGCGGCCGCGAGGAGCCGTTCCTCCGCGAAATGCGGGCCGATGATCTGCAGGCCGACCGGCAGCCCGCCGGCGAAGCCGCAGGGAATCGACAGCGCCGGGAGGCCGGCAAGATTCGCGCCGATCGTGTAGATATCGTTGAGGTACATGGTCACGGGATCCGCAGTCTTGGCGCCGAGCTCGAAGGCGGGCGTCGGCGTCGTCGGCCCCATGATCACATCGACCTCCTTGAATGCCCGCTCGAAGTCGCCCGCGATGAGCTGGCGGACCTTCTGCGCCTTCAAATAGTACGCATCGTAGTAGCCCGCCGACAGGACGTAGGTGCCGGTCATGATGCGGCGCTTGACCTCCGCCCCAAACCCCTCCCCGCGCGAGCGGCAGTAGAGGTCGGAGAGATCGCGCGGCTTCTCGCACCGGTAGCCGAAGCGCACGCCGTCGTACCGGGCGAGGTTCGACGAGCACTCCGCCGGCGCGACGACGTAGTAGGCCGGCACGGACAGGCGGATGTTCGGCAGGCTCACCTTGCGGATCTTCGCCCCCAGACGCTCATATATGGCGAGGGCTTCCTGGACGCGCTGTGCGTTCTCAGGGTCGAGACCCTTGTCGAAGAACTCCTCGAGCAGGCCGATCGTGAGGCCCGCGACCTGCGGATGCTCGAGGGCGGCCACGTAGTCGGGCACCGGCCGATCGACGCTCGTCGAATCGCGGGGATCGAAGCCGGCCATGGCGCGCAGCACGAGCGCGGCGTCCGCGGCGCTCACGGCGATCACTCCGCCCTGATCGAGGCTCGACGCAAATGCAATCATGCCGTAGCGGGACACCCGTCCGTAGGTCGGCTTGATGCCGGTCACGCCGCAGAGCGCCGCCGGCTGGCGGATGGAGCCGCCGGTATCCGTCGCCGTGGCAACCGGGCCGAGCCGCGCTGCGACAGCCGCCGCCGAGCCGCCGGATGAGCCGCCCGGCACGAGGCGGGTATCCCAGGGGTTGCGCACCGGGCCGTACCAGCTCGTCTCGTTCGACGACCCCATCGCGAATTCGTCCATGTTCGCTTTGCCGAGCATCACCATCCCGGCCGCCTCGAGCTTCGCCACGACCGTCGCGCTGTAAGGCGCCACGAAGTTATCGAGCATGCGCGACCCACAGGAGGTGCGGACGCCGTCGGTGCAGAAGATATCCTTGTGGATGATGGGCAGCCCGGTGAGGGGCCCCGCCCTTCCTGAGCCGAGCGCGCGGTCGGCCTCCGCCGCCTGGGCGAGCGCCCTCTCCGCCGTCACCGAGATGAAGGCGTTGAGCGTGGGCTGCGCCGCCTCGATGCGCGCGAGCAGCAGCCGGGTGAGCTCGACGCTCGACAGCTCCTTCGCCCGCAGGCTTGCAGCGAGCTCCACCAGGGTTCTGGCGTGGACCGCCGTCACTCGATCACCTTCGGCACGAGGTACAGGCCCGCCTCCACGCACGGCGCGTTCGCCTGGTACCGATCGCGCTCGTCGCGCTCGGTCACCTCGTCGGCGCGCAGCGGCTGCGACAGCCCAGCAAGCGGATGCGCCATCGGCGTCACGCCCGTCGTGTCCGCCCGATCGAGCTCACCGACGAACGCCAGGATGCGCGTCAGGCTCTCCTGATAGGCGGAAAGCTCGGATTCGCCGAGCCCCAGGCGCGCGAGATGAGCGATGGCGGCGATCTGTTCACGTTCCATAAGTCTGATCGAGTTCGCAAAGTGCGGAAAAAAACGGCGCGGAATCATACACCTCGCCTTGCTGTATGTCGTGTCCGTTGATATGTTACGCGCCACTTCGCAGGGGTCCCTGCCCGGTCGCACGTCAATCCCTTCATGCTCAAACGCTTGCGCGGATATTTCTCCAGCGATCTGTCGATCGACCTGGGCACGGCGAATACGCTCATCTACGTGCGCGACAAGGGCATCGTGCTCAACGAGCCCTCGGTCGTCGCGGTCCAGGACGAGCCCACGCGCGGCGGGAAGGTGATCGTGGCGGTCGGCTCCGAGGCAAAGAATATGCTCGGCCGCACGCCCGGTCACATCACCGCCGTCCGGCCGATGAAGGACGGCGTCATCGCCGACTTCACATACACGGAGAAGATGCTGCAGTACTTCATCAACAAGGTGCACGGCAACCGGATGCTGAAGCCCTCGCCGCGCGTGCTGGTTTGTGTGCCCTTCGGCTCGACGCAGGTGGAGCGCCGCGCGATCCGCGAGTCGGCCGAGGGCGCCGGCGCGCGCAATGTCGCGATCGTGAGCGAGCCGATGGCCGCGGCAGTCGGCGCGGGCCTGCCCGTGCACGAGGCGCGCGGCTCGATGGTGCTCGACATCGGCGGCGGCACCTCCGAGGTCGCCGTGCTTTCGTTGAACGGCATCGTCTACGCGAACTCCGCGCGCATCGGCGGCGACCGGTTTGATGACGCCATCATGAACTACGTCCGCAGGAACTACGGCATCCTGATCGGCGAGGCGACCGCCGAGCGCATCAAGATCGAGATCGGCTCCGCCTACCCGGGCCAGCAGGTGCGCGAGCTCTCCGTCAAGGGCCGGAATCTCTCGGAGGGCGTGCCGCGTAGCTTCACGCTGAACAGCAACGAAATCCTCGAAGCGCTGCAGGAGCCCTTGCAGAGCATCGTGAGCGCCGTCAAGCAGGCGCTCGAGCAGACCCCGCCCGAGCTCGGGGCGGACGTGGCCGAGCGCGGCATCGTGCTCACGGGCGGCGGCGCGCTGCTGCGCGACATCGACAAGCTGCTCACGGAGGAGACGGGGCTGCCCGTCGTCGTCGCCGACGATCCGCTCACGTGCGTCGCGCGCGGCGGCGGCCGCATCCTCGAGCTGATGGACGAGCTGGGGCCGGGACACTTCGGCCTCGAGTGACGGCCCTGTAGCACGGTGGCCGGATTCGCCGCAGGCGCCTACCGCACGACGCCGGGACGAGGGACTTCCCCCGGCTTCCGCTTCACGCTGTACGCGATCCTTGCGGTCGCCCTCATGTTCATGGATCAGCGCCGCGGGTGGCTCGCCGAAGCGCGCTACTTCCTGAGCGGCGCGGCCTACCCGCTGCAGCTCGCCGTGAGCTCGCCCACCGCCGCCTGGCGCTGGCTGCAATCGACCTTCGCAACGCGCGCGGCGCTCGAGGCTGAGAACGCGCAACTGAAGCGCGAGGCGCGCGATCTCGAAATGAGGTCGCAGCGCTACGAAGCGCTCTCGCGCGAGAACGGCGAGCTGCGCGGGCTGCGCGACGCGCTGCCTCCCGTCGCCGATCACTGGATGGTCGCGGAGGTTGTCAATGTCGAGCTGAACGATCTGCGCCAGCGCGTGCTGATCGACCGCGGTGCGCACAACGGCGTCTTCAAGCATCAGGCGGTGATGGATAGCCACGGCCTCGTCGGCCAGACGATGCACGTGGGGCCGTGGAGCGCTGAGGTCATCCTGATCACCGATCCCGAGCATGCGGTGCCGGTCGAAATCGAGCGCACCAGCGTGCGGACGATCGCGGTGGGTGCCGGTCCGCAGACACTTGCCCTGCCCTTCCTGCCGGCCAACGCCGACGTGAAGCCCGGAGATCTGCTGCTCACCTCGGGGCTCGGCGGCGTGTTCCCCCAGGGCTACCCGGTCGCACGTGTCACCGAGGTGCGGCACGACACGGTGCAGCCCTCCGCGCAGATCCGCGCCCGGCCCCTGGCGCAGCTCGACCAGCTGCACGAGGTCATGCTCGTGTGGTTCAAGGCCGATCACCCGGCGGCGCCGACCCCCGCCTCCTCGACCTCGGTGGAGAGCGATCTGCCGGGCGGGAATCCCGCTTTCCAACCGCAGCCGGCGCCCCCGCGGCCGCAGCCGGCGCCGGTGCCGGCTCCCGGAGCCGACATTCAGGCAACCGCTGCGCGGGCCTCGGCCGAGCACGCGTCCGTGAAGCAGCCGGCGCCGGGCTCCCCCGCGAGCCTCGCGCGCAGCCGGCAGCGCAGCCCGGGCAGCTCTGAGGCCGCCGTCGGCTCGGTTGGCGGCCCGGGATCCGGCTCGGCCACCGGCCCGGCCCCCGCTCCGGCACCGGCAACGAGCGCCGCGCGGGAGGCCGACGGGAGCTCCGAGCCGCATGCGTCCCGAAGCACCGCCCACACCCCGGAGACCGACCCATGAACGCCCGCCAGGCCGAGCCGCGCGGGCGGATGATCGTCACCGCGTTCATCGCGCTGATCCTGTCGATTCTGCCGCTGCCGGAATGGCTCGCGGTCGCGCGCCCGGCATTCCTGGTGCTGACCGTGCTCTACTGGTCGATCGCAGCCCCGCGCGCGGGCGGGCTCGCGCTCGGGTTCGCCTCCGGCCTCACGCTCGATGTGTTTCGTGGCGCGGTTCTCGGACAGCATGCCCTCGCGCTCACCACCATTACTTACGTGGCCGTGCGCGAGCATCAGAAGATCCGCTCGAAGCCTGCGTTCCAGCAGGCGCTCATCGTGCTCGGCGCGCTCGTCGTCTACGAGTTCATCCTGTTCGCCATCGACGGCTGGAGCGGCCATCCGCTGACAACCCCGCTGCGCTGGGTCCATGCGGCGACCGGCGCGCTCGTCTGGCCGCTCGCGACCGCGCTGCTCGAGCGCTCGTACTCGGCGCGCTGACGCGGCGCGCTCGCGGGCTCACGCATGGTTCGGGTCGTTCGCATCAAAGATCACGGAGCCGAGCAGCGGCTCTTCTTCGCCCGCTCGCTGGTCGCGGGCTTGCTGATCGGGCTCGCGACGCTCGCCCTGTTCAGCCGGCTCTATCTGCTGCAGGTCGTGCGGCACGACTACTACGTGCAGCTGTCGCAGGCGAATCGCATCCGCGTCGAGCCGATCCCCGCGGCGCGCGGCCTGATGCTCGATCGGAACGGCTCGGTGCTCGCGGCAGGGCAGCCAGCCTACCAGCTCGAGCTGGTGCGCGATGACGTGCCCGACCTCGACGGGACGTTGAGACGCCTCGCCTCGATCGGCGTCGTCTCTGCAGATGAGCTGCCCGACATCCGCCGGACGATCCTCTCGCGGCGCAGCTTCGACAGCGTCCCGATCCGCCTGCACATGTCCGACGAGGACGCGGCGCGCTTCGCGGTGCAGCGGTTCGAGTTCCCCGGCGTGGACATCAAAACGCGCGAGACGCGCTTCTATCCCTACGGACCCCTCGGGGTGCACGCGATCGGCTACGTGGGCGCGATCAGCGAGCAGGATCTCGCGCGCGTCGAGAGCGCCGCGTATGCCGGCACGACGCTCATCGGCAAGACCGGCGTGGAGAGCGCATACGAGAAGGCGCTGCACGGCACCAACGGGTTCCGCGAGGTTCTGGTGGACGCGCAGGGCCGCGCGGTGGACAAGCAGGGAGGGCTCGCGCTCGGGCTGCGCACGCAGGCGCCCGTGGCCGGAGAGGACCTGTATCTCACCCTCGACCTCAAGACTCAGCAGGTCGCGGAACAGGCGCTCGGAGCGCGCCGCGGCGCCGTCGTCGCACTCGATCCTCGCACCGGCGACGTGCTCGCGCTCGTGAGCCATCCGGGCTTCGATCCCAATCTCTTCGCCCGCGGCATCACGCGCGCGCAGTACGCCGCCCTCGCGAACGACATCGACCGGCCGCTCCTCGACCGCGCGCTGCGCGGAACCTATCCCTCCGGCTCGACGATCAAGCCGGCTCTCGCGCTCGCCGCGCTGACCGATCACGCCGTCGATCCGAACCGCAAGGTCTTCTGCAACGGCACCTTCCGCCTGCCCGGAAGCCGCCACGTGTGGCGCGCGGACAAGGACGACCCGCGCGGCTGGGTCGATCTCTCGGAGGCGATCTCCCGCTCCTCGGACATCTATTTCTACGGCCTCGCGGCGACCCTCGGCATCGATCGGATCGCCGCCTTCCTCGGCCCGCTCGGTTACGGCAGGCCGACGGGGATCGATATCGGCGGAGAGAAGGCTGGATTGCTGCCGACGCCCGCCTGGAAGCGGAAAGCATTCAAACGCCCCGAGGACCAGGTCTGGTTCCCCGGAGAGACGGTCAACATGGGCCTCGGCCAGGGCTATCTGCTCGTGACGCCGCTGCAGCTCGCGCACATCACCGGCGTCATCGCAGAGCGCGGCAGGAGCTTTCGGCCGCGGCTCGTGAAGGGCATGCGAGATGTCGACGGTCGCGTGCGATGGCTCGCCCCCATCGAGGACAAGCCGATTCTGGGCGTCGCGGACGCCGACTGGACGCTCGTGATCAACGCCATGATCGGCACGACGAAATGCGCCCGGTACTGCGGCACGGCCGCGCGCGCCTTCGAGAAGGTCGCGTACACGACCGCCGGCAAGACCGGAACGGCCCAGGTGTTCACCGTCGCCCAAAACGCGAAGTACAACGCGAAGATGGTGCCGGAGCGCCTGCGCGACCATGCGTGGTTCGTCGCCTTCGCGCCCGCCGAGGCGCCGCGCATCGCCATCGCCGTGCTCGTGGAGAACGCGGGGTTCGGCGCGATGGCCGCGGCGCCCGTTGCGCGCCAGGTGATGGACGCGTATCTGGTGGGCTCCGACGGCAAGCTGAAGCCCCAATTCATGCCGCCGGCGGAGGGCGCGCGGGATACCCCCGCGGTCGGCGGCCCCTCCACCTCCGCGCCCCCGCCGGTACGGGACGCCCGCGCGGGCGCCGAGCTTGCCGACACGCATACGGCCGATGCGGGGGCAGCGAAGGCGATGGATTCCTTCCGATGATCTACGAGGAGCTGACCGACGCCTCGCGCGCGCGCCGCACGCTCACCGGCACGGCGCGGATGCTGCTCGCCTTGAAGCTCGACGGCCCGCTCCTCATCGGCTTGGCATTGATTGCAGCATACGGCCTCGTCGTGCTCTACAGCGCCTCGGGCCGAAGCCTCGGGACGGTGCTGCGCCAAGTGGGTCATCTCGCGATGGGCACGGCCGCGATGCTCGCGCTCGCCCAGGTCAGTCCGAACGTCCTGCGCCGCATCTCCCCGTGGCTGTATGCTCTCGGCATCGCGCTCCTCTTCGTCGTCGGCGCCATCGGCTACATCGGCAAGGGCGCGCAGCGCTGGCTCGATTTAGGTCTCTTCCGCTTCCAGCCGTCGGAGCTCATGAAGCTCGGCGTGCCGATGATGTGCGCGTGGTATTTGCGCGAGCGGCCGCTGCCACCGAGCCTGCCTGCGCTCGTCCTGCTCGCCATCCTGATCCTGCTGCCATCCGGCCTCGTCGTACTGCAGCCCGATCTCGGCACGGGCGCCCTCATCATGATGGCGGGAGTGCTGGTGGTCATCATGGCGGGCCTGCAGGTGCGCATCATGGCCGCGCTCGGCCTCGCCGGCGCGCTCGGCGCCTGGATCGGCTGGCATTTCCTGCGCGGCTATCAGAAGGAGCGCGTCCTCACGTTCATCAACCCCGAGTCCGACCCGCTCGGGGCCGGTTACCACATTATTCAATCGACCATCGCCATCGGATCAGGGGGGCTCTTCGGCAAGGGTTGGATGAACGGCAGCCAGGCGCAGCTCGACTTCCTGCCCGAGCGCTCGACGGATTTCATCTTCGCGGTGATCGGCGAGGAGTTCGGGATGCTGGGGCAGTGCCTCCTGCTGCTGCTCTACGTGTTCGTCGTCGGCCGCGCGTTGTATCTTGCGACCCAGACGCAGGACACGTTCTCGCGCCTACTTGCGGGGAGCCTTGCGCTCACCTTCTTCGTGTATGTGTTCATCAATACCGGCATGGTGAGCGGCCTTCTGCCCGTCGTCGGCGTGCCGCTGCCCCTCGTGAGCTATGGCGGAACCTCGATGGTGACCCTGCTCGCCGGCTTCGGTATCCTCATGTCGCTCTACTCCCACCGCAGGCTCATCGGCTCGTAGTGGACATGCGACCCTCTCGGGCGGCGCTCGTCGCCTGCATCTCAATGATCGTCATCGGGATGGCCGCGATTCCGCGGCCGGCGGAAGCCGAGGCGCCCGCGCATTCTTCCGGAGCCCCGCTGTCGGTGGCGCCGCAGTCTCAGAGCACGGCCGCTGGGCAGCCGTCGGCCGGGTACCCCTTGGCCGCGCAGTCGTCGGGCGCGCAATCATCAGCCGCGCAGCCATCAGCGGCGCAGCCATCGACCGCACCGCCTTTCGCCCCCGCCCCATTCGATCCAAAGCGTCCTGAGATCCGCCGGTTCGCGCGCGAAGTCGCGAGGCGCGATGGCTTCTCCCGCCGCCGCGTGCTGCGGCTCCTCTCGCAGGCGCGCCCGCAGCCGCAGATCCTGGACGCGATGACCCGCCCGCCCGAACGCGTCCTCGAATGGTGGGAATACCGTCAGCGCTTCGTAACCGAGCGGCGGATCGAGGAGGGCGCGCGGTTCTGGCTCGATCACCGCAGCGTGCTCGAGCGCGTCGCTGCCGAGCAGGGCGTCCCGCCCGAGTACATCGTCGCCATCCTCGGCTGCGAGACCTTCTACGGCCGCAACACGGGCCGCGACCGGGTGCTCGACTCGCTCGCGACGCTTGCGTTCGACTATCCGCCGCGCGCGGCGTACTTCCGCGGCGAGCTCGAGCAGTTCCTGCTGCTCACGCGCGAGGCGCATCTCGATCCACTCGCGGTCAAGGGCTCGTACTCGGGCGCGATGGGCGCGCCGCAGTTCATGCCGTCCGCCTATCGCCGCTACGCCGTGGACGAGAGCCGCGATCACCGCCGCGATCTTTGGAACGACTGGGCCGACGTGTTCGCGAGCGTAGCAAACTTCCTGCGGATCAACGGCTGGCAGCCGGGGGAGCCGGTGCTCACCGATGCGCGGCTCGATCCGGATCCGGTGTTCCAGCTCGACTCGCGCGGGGTGCTCTCCGCGACCGTGGCGGAGCTCAACGCGCAGGGCGTGCGCATCGATCTACCCCTGCCCGGTGCGACGCCCGCGCTGCTCGTACCGGCCGAGCAGGCGGAGGGACCCGCGTACCGCGTCGGCTTCAACAACTTCCGGGTCATCATGCGTTACAACCGCAGCGCGCGCTACGCGATGGCGGTGAACGACCTCGCGGAGGCGATCGCCGCGCGCGTGCGCGACATGCATGAGCCCGGCAACGCGCGCGCTGAGCGCGCCGCGAGCGGGCCGCCGAGCTGATGCGCCCCGCCGCGCTGAGGCGCCCCGCCGCGCTGATGCGCCCCGCCGCGCTGAGGCGCCCCGCCGCGTTGATGCGCCCCGCCGAGCTGATGCGCTGCGCTGCGGCGGCGCGCCCAATCGCTCTGAAGCGCTCTGGCACACCGACACACTCTGGCACGCTGATGCGCTCCGGCGCGCGCCACCTCTCGCGGAGCTGGCTCCTCGCAGCGTTCGCCTGCGCCATGCTGCTCGACGGCTGCTCCCTCGTGAGCCGCCGCGCCGCTTCGCCGCCCGGACCCACGCCGATCCCTGCGCCTCCCCCCGGCGCGCCGCCCGCCGACCTGCTCGCCGTTCCCGACGCCGTCCCGCGAGTCGAGCCGCGCAGCAGGCTCGGCAATCCCCCGTTCTATGACGTGCTCGGCCACCGCTACTACGTCCTCCCGACCGCCGAAGGCTACGTGGCGCGCGGCGTCGCCTCCTGGTACGGCCCGACGTTCCACGGCATCCGCACGGCGATGGGCGAGGCCTACGACATGTACGCCATGACGGCCGCGCACAAGACGCTGCCGCTGCCCTGCTACGTCCGCGTCACGAATCTGCGCAACGGCAAGAGCGTCGTCGTCCGCGTCAACGACCGCGGACCCTTCGTGGCGAATCGTCTGATCGACCTGTCCTACACGGCCGCGCTGAAGCTCGACATGGTGCGCGAGGGCACGACGCTCGTCGAAGTGCGGGCCATCACGCCGGGGGAGCCATCGAGCTCCGCGCTGACGCGCGCCTCCGAGTCGCCTCCGCCCGAGCTCTATGTCCAGGCCGGCGCTTTCGCGAACGAGGACAACGCGCGCCGCCTGCTTGCGCGGCTGCGAGCCGGGGGACTCGCGAATGCTTTCTTGCTTGCGCGCCCTGAAACGAGCCGCCTCTATCGGGTGCGCGTGGGTCCCGTCGCAAGCGTCGCGGAGTACGATGCGCTCATCGCGCGTCTCGAGAAGCTCGGGGTTCAAGACGCGCGCCTGGCGATCGATTGACCGCTCGCACGAACGCGCGACCGTTCGCCTTCTTCTTCAGGAGAGCTCAAGTGCCCGGCCCGCTGCCGATCTGCTATTTGAATGGCGAGTACCTCCCGCTCGCGGAGGCGCGCATCACGCCGCTCGATCGCGGCTTTCTCTACGGCGACGGCGCCTATGAAGTGATGCCCGTGTACGGCGGCCGGCCGTTCCGGTTCGCCGATCACTGCGCCCGGCTCGCGCGCAGCCTCGCAGAGCTGAGGATGGAGGATCCGCTGCCCGGGGATGAGTGGCGCAGGGTCTTTGCAACGCTCATCGATCGCAACGGCGGCGGTGACATGTATCTCTACTGGCAGGTGACCCGCGGTGCCGAGTGGGGACGCAACCACGCGCCGCTTCCGGTTGTGCCGCGCACGATATTCGCGTTCTGCGCGCCGCTTCCGGCCGTGCCTCCCGAAGCGCTCGAACACGGGCTCGCGTGCGTGACGGCGGCCGACACGCGCTGGGCGCGCCGCGACATCAAATCGACCGCGCTGCTCGCGAACGTCCTGTTGCGCCAGCTTGCGGTGGATGCTGGCGCCGCCGAGACCATCCTGCTCGAGGATGGCGAGCTCACCGAGGCCTCCGCTTCGGCCGTGCACGTCGTCATCGATGGAGAGGTGCGCACTCCGCCGCGTGCGCACCGGATCCTGCCGGGCACGACCCGCAGCGTCCTCGAGCTGCTCGCCGATCGAGTCGGATTGCGCCATCGCTCCGTCCGCATCACCGAAGCGGAATTGCGGGGCGCCGACGAAGTGCTGCTGTCCGCCGCGACGCGCGAGATCGTGCCGGTGACGCGGCTCGACGGCCGGGCGGTCGGCTCCGGCATTCCTGGCCCGGTGTGGCGCAGGCTCTACAATGCGCTCCAGGCCTACAAGGACGAGCTCAAGAAGGAACCGTGGTGACCCGCACTCCCCTGCTGACGTTCCCCACGGACTATCCGATCAAGGTGGTCGGGCGCGCCTCGGACACGCTGCGCGCGGAAGCGGATGCGATCGTGGCGAAGCACGCGCCGGACTTCGATGCGAGCCGCACCCGCGAGCGGCGGAGCCAGAACGGCAACTTCCTCTCCCTCTCCTACACGATCCACGCCGTGAGCGCCGAGCAGGTCTCCGCCCTCGCCGCGGAGCTCACCGCCTGCGAGGCGGTATTGCTCGTGTTCTGAGTCAGCACCGGCGGGCATGAGGATATGCCCCGAATGCTGCGCTTGTAACCCCTTTGTAACCGCCGAACGCTTAACTCGCCGCGCGGCGCCCGTTAGGATGGCGCGCGATGTCCATCACGCTCGATCAGGTCACCAAGCGTTATCAGGGATCGACCGTCGTCAACGACGTGTCCCTCGACATCGGCGACGGCGAGTTCTTCGTGCTGCTCGGTCCGAGCGGGAGCGGCAAGAGCACGCTTCTGCGCGCGGTCGCAGGACTCACGGGCGTGGATCATGGGCGCATCTCGCTGCACGGCCGCGACGTGACGCATCTTGCCGCGCGACATCGCGGCGTCGGGCTCGTCTTCCAGAACTATGCGCTGTTCCGCCACATGTCAGTGGCGGACAACATCGAGTTTGCTCTGCGTGTCCGCCGCATGCGCGCCGCCGAGCGCCGCGCGCGGCGCAAAGAGCTGCTGCGCCTCGTCGCGCTCGAAGGGCTCGACGATCGTCTGCCCGCACAGCTCTCAGGCGGGCAGCAGCAGCGCGTCGCCGTCGCGCGGGCGCTCGCGCACAAGCCGGAAGTGCTGCTGCTCGATGAGCCCTTCGGCGCGCTCGATGCGAAGATCCGCGAGGAGCTGCGCCGCACGATCCGCAAAGTGCAGCGCGAGCTCGGCATCACGACGGTGCTCGTGACGCACGATCAGGAGGAAGCATTCGCGCTGGCGGACCGCATCGGCATCATGAACCTCGGCCGCCTGCTCGAAGTCGGGCGGCCCGACGATCTTTACGCGCGGCCCGCCACGCGCTTCGTCGCGACGTTCCTCGGCGCTGCGAACCTGCTGCTCGCGCGCCAGAGCTCGCGCGGCCTCTCCTTTGGCAGCGAGCCGGTGATCATCCCGCACCACGAAGGCGCTCCCCATGCGCGTGAGCACGAGGTCGTCGCCGTGCTGCGGCCCGAGGAGATCGAGCTCGCCCCTGCGCGCGATGCGCTCGCGAGCCCCTACATGGCCGACGGCGCCGTTGAGGAAATCCTTTTCAGCGGCGCGCTCGAGCGGTTGCGCGTGCGCCTCGGGAACGGCACAGCGGGCGCCCACGTCGTGCGCTCGGACGATGGCGCCGGCGAGCCCTATCTGGAAGTGACTCGCACGCAGCACGAACAGCGCCTCTTCCCGGTCACGGTGGGCCAGCCAGTCGCGCTCGGCGTGCGCCGCCTGCACGTGCTGCCGACGCCCCTCTCGAGCTTCGTGGCCTGCGCGCCGACCGAAGCGCTCGCCGACGCCTTGAGCCGCGAGCCGTGGCTCACACAGCTGGCCGCGCGCATGAAGACGCGGATCGCCGTGCGAGTCGAGCCGGCGCTCGGCACGGCTGCGAGCCCGCAAACGGAAGGGGAAACCGCTGCAAGCGCCGCCGGTGCGCGCTTCATAGGGATTGCAACCGGCGTGGAGCCCGCTGCGGCCTCTGCCGGCGCAGATTGCGTGGAACCGGCAGCGCGCGCCGCTGTCGCAGAGCTTTCGCCCCACGCGGCCTTCGCGGGCGCTGCGGTCATCGCCGCCCGCCAGGAGACGGGCGTCGTCCGCTCGGTCGAGTGGCTGCTCGCACGCGGCGTCGAGGAAGTGTTGATCCTGCCGGAACGGACGGCTGCGCCGCGCCGCGTGCTCATACACTGGATGGACGAGTGCGCGCGCCGCGCGACGCTCGCCGTCTCCGCGAGCCTGCTGCGTCACGTCCCCGCGGAGGCCGTCTATGTCGACATCCTGCCGGAGCACGGCTCGCCCGAGGCGGCGCGTCCGCTCGGCATGCGCGCACTGCTCGACGCGCGCTCCGAAGCGCAGACCGTCCACGGCCTCGACATGCGCACCGAGCTGCGCTACGGCGATGTGGCGCAGGAGCTCGCGCACCGCCTCGCAGAGCGCACCGACCAACTGCTGATCCTCGGTCTCTGCGATGTCGCCGATCTCGGCGGACGATTCGCGGCGCTGCTCGCCCGTCCCGCCTCGCCGCTTCTGATCGTGTACCGGCGCGCGGAGACCGCGGATCGAGCCGCGACCCTCGGCCGCGAGAGACCGCACCGCGCGGCGGATGCTCGACTCGGATCGCAGGCTGCCCCGGCGCTGGGTGGCGCCGAGCCCGCGAGGGTGCGCACGGCCGGACGCGAGCGGTACGCGTAAGTGGCGGGCAGCCGCTTTCATCAACCGAGCGTTCTGCCGGGGTTCGGCCTCACGTTCGGATTCACGACGTTCTTCCTGAGCGCGCTCGTGCTGCTGCCGCTCGCGGCGCTCGTCTTCATGGCGGCATCCATGTCATGGGGCGAGCTGCTGCGCGTCGTCACGAGCGCCCGCGCGGTCGGCTCGTACCGGCTGTCCTTCGGCGCCTCATTGCTTGCCGCGAGCATCAATCTCGTCTTCGGCTTCGTGATCGCCTGGACGCTGGTGCGCTACCGCTTTCCCGGCAGGAAGCTCGTCGATGCCCTCATCGACATGCCGTTCGCGCTTCCGACGGCAGTGTCGGGCATAGCGCTCACCAGCGTGTTCGCCCAGAATGGCTGGATCGGCCGGTATCTCTCGCTCCTCGGCATCCAGGTCGCCTACACCTGGATCGGCGTGACGGTTGCGCTGACCCTCATCGGCATGCCCTTCATGGTGCGGACACTGCAGCCGGCGATCACCGAGGTGCAGCGCGATCTGGAGGATGCCGCCGAGACGCTGGGCGCCGGCCGCTTCTACGTGTTCCGGCGCATCATCCTGCCGACCGTGCTGCCTGCCATGCTGACCGGGTTTGCACTCGCGTTCGCGCGCGCGGTGGGCGAGTACGGCTCGGTCATCTTCATCGCGGGCAACATTCCGAGGAAGACCGAGATCACGCCGCTTCTCATCGTCATCCACTTGCAGGAGTTCGACTACCGGGGCGCCGCGGCGCTCGGGTCCGTGATGCTCGTCATGTCGTTCGTGGTGCTGCTCACGATCAATCTCATCCACACCTGGGGACGGCGGCGGCTCGTCGCCGCGGCGTGCTGATGGCGGGCGGCGGACCGATGCTAGGCGGCATACCGATGGCGGGAGCACGCTGATGGCGGGCGACATTCCACTTGCGTTGCGCGATGAGTTTGCGACGCGGCCCGGCCGCGACACGATCGTCACCGCGCTCGTGCGCTGGGGACTCATCGCGGCCTGCCTCGCCTTCCTCGCGGCGCTGCTGCTCGCGCCGCTGGCGATGGTGTTCGCGGCAGCCTTCGAGCACGGGCTCGCCGCGTATTGGCGCTCGTTCTCGGACCCCGATACGCGCGCGTCGATCCGGCTCACGTTGATCACCGCCGCGGTCGTCGTGCCGCTCAACACGATGTTCGGGCTTGCCGCCGCCTGGTGTATCGCGAAGTTCGAGTTTCCCGGCAAGAGCTTCCTGGTCACGCTCATCGACCTGCCGCTCGCGATCTCGCCGGTCATCTCCGGCATGATGTTCGTGCTGCTCTTCGGGCTGCAGGGCTGGTTCGGCGCGTGGCTGCAGGATCACGACATCAGCATCATCTTCGCCCTGCCCGGCATCATCCTCGCGACAATGCTCGTTACCTTCCCTTACGTCGCGCGTGAGCTGATCCCGCTCATGCAGCAGCTTGGGAATGACGAGGAGGAGGCCGCGATCACGATGGGCGCGGGCGCCTGGATGACGTTCTTCCGCGTGACGCTGCCGAAGGTCCGCTGGGGCCTCATCTACGGCGTCATTCTCTGCAACGCGCGCGCGATGGGCGAGTTCGGCGCGGTCTCGGTGGTGTCGGGCCACATCCGCGGCCTCACGAACACGATGCCCCTCACCATTGAAATCCTCTACAACGAATACAACTTCGTCGGCGCGTTCGCGGTCGCCTCACTCCTCACCCTCCTCGCCGTCGTGACGCTCGTCATCAAGTCGCTGATCGAGCGCGCGGGGTACGAGCGTCGCTGAGCGTCATGGCCGCACTACCCGCCCGGCTCACGGCGCCTCGAGACCGGCTCGCGACCGCATCGGAACGCCTTGCTGCGTGGCTCCGGACGCTCGCCGGCCGCCGGCGCTGGGAGCCTTCGAAGATCTCGCTCTCCTGGTGGCTCGCCGTGAGCCAAGTGATCGTCGTCCTCTCCGTGTCGGGCGGCCTCTCTGCGTACGCGATCGGCCGGCTGCACGACCTCGCGGATGAGCAGGGCAAGTCGCGCGTCGAGCTTGCAGGCGCGATGGCGCGCGAGGACGTGCGGCGCATGGGCGAGGATGCGCTCACGCAGGCCCGCGTGCTCGCCGACCGGCCGACGCTCGCGCGGCTGCTCGCCGAGGAACACACCGAGCAGATCGCCTTGTTCCTGCGGCGCTTCTGCGACGCGGACACCATCGACGGCTGCGCGGTTTTCGACGGCGGCAGGCTCATCGCACAGTCGGGCGTTCCCCTCCCGTGGAGCGAGGTGGCCGATGCCAGCCTGGAGCAAGGTCCGAGCTTCCTCGCCGCGCCCCCGGGGGCGCCCGCGCCGCTCATCGGCGCTGCGGCGTTGGTGCGTGAAGGCCCTGGAAGGGCGAGCCGCGCCGTAGCGCCCGCGGCACAGGAGGCTCCGCGTGGGGGCGCCGCGGCCAAGGGCGCCCCAATACCGAGCGCTGCCGGAGCCGTGCCGCCGAGCGCCGGGGCCCCAGCTGCCGGCGAGGGCGCAATTGCGGCCAACGGCGCCGCCGCATCCCCGAACAACGCAGCCGCGTCCCCAAGCAACGGCGCCGCCGCATCCCCGAGCAACGGAGCAGCCGCCATCCCGAGCAACAGCGCTGCCCCAATCCCAAACAACGGCGCTACCTTACCCCCTCCGGGCGGACGCCCAGGGGCAAGGGTCTACGTCGTTCGCCTGCTCGGCGACAAGCTCGCTGCGACGCTTTCGCGGCAGGTCGGCCTGCCCGTGCGGCTCGTCGATTATCGGTCTTTCGCCAAGGCGCCCGTCGATGCCCTGACGGCGCTGCACACCGCCGCGCTCGCGGACGGCAACTCCGCGGTGCAGCGGATCAACGCGCTCGATCTGTACGCCGCGAGCCTGCCGCTCTTTGCGCCGACGGGCGAAGCAGCCGCTCTCATCGAGGTGCGCCTGCCTGCAGCCGAGATCGACAGTTCCGCCGGCCGTTTGATTCGCCATCTGCTCGTCACCGCGCTGATTCTGGCCGTGCTCGCCGTGCTCGCCGGCATTCTGCTCGGTCAATACGTGACGGGCCCCGTCCAGGCGCTCACCGACGCCGCCGTGCGCCTCGGGCAGGGGGACTTCTCGACCTCGATCCCGAGCGGCGGAGCCGCCGAGGTCGGAGCGCTCGCACGCACGATGGAGGACATGCGGCGCAACCTCGTGGAGCTCACCGGCACGCTGCGCCACCGCGAGGCCGAGGCGCAGGCCGTCCTCGCGGGCATCGTCGAGGGCGTCTACGCTGTGGACCGTAACCGCACGATCCGCTACTTGAATCCCCAGGCGGCACGCCTCCTCGGGATCGACACGGCGCAGGCTGTCGGACGATTCTGCGGCGATGTGCTGCGGCCGTGCGTGAGCGATGGGAACGGCGCACGTCCCTGCGAGACCTCGTGTCCCATTCTCGCGGCGCGCACGGAGGGCACGGCGCGCGCCGTCGAGCACCTGGAAACGGCTCGGCGCGGCATCCGTACGACGCTCATCACGAGCTCCGGCCCCGTCGAGGGGTTGCAGGTGCAAGTGATCCGCGATGAGACCGAGCTCGAAGCCGTGCGCCGCGCGCGCGACTCGGTGCTCGCGAACATCTCGCACGAGTTCCGCACGCCGCTTGCCGCTCAGCTCGCCTCGATCGAGCTGCTGCGCGAGCGCTTGACGGAGAGCAACGCCGAACATGCGCCGCTCGTCCGCTCGCTCGAGCGCGGGACGCTGCGCCTGACGCGCCTCATCGACAATCTGCTCGAAAGCGTCCGCATCGAGTCAGGGCAGCTCGCCATCCGTCGGCAGAGCGTCGATATCGCCGAGGTCATCGAGGAGGCTCAGGCGCTCGTGGGCTCACTCATCGGCCTGCGCGGCCAGACGCTCGAAGTCGCCCTCCCCGAAGGGCTCGGCCATGTGAGCGGCGACAAATCGCGGCTGATCCAGGTGTTCGTCAATCTGCTCGCGAACGCCAACAAGTTCTCACCGGAGGGCAGCGTGCTCAGGGTCGGCGCCGCGCAGCACACGGACAACCTCTCCGTGTGGGTGGAGGACGAAGGCCCCGGCGTGCTGCCGAGCGATGACAGCGTCATTTTCGAGCCGTTCCGCCGCGGCGCCGGCGAGGAGCCCGAGCCGGGTGGCCTCGGCCTCGGATTGTGGATCGTGAAGTCGATCGTCGACCGGCACGGCGGCACGATCGCCGTGACGCGCACCGCCGAGGCGCGCACGCGCTTCACGATCACGCTACCGCTCGAGATGCCGGCATGAGACTCGCGACTGTAAGTCATCCGCCGAGCTCCCGGCACGAGCGCCGCGTCTGCGGCGCGGAAGGGCCGGCATGAAGGTCCTCGCCGTGGATGACGACCGCGACCTGCTCGAGCTGATCGGGTTCGCGCTGACTCAGGCCGGCTTCCTCGTCGTCAAGGCCGCAGACGGCCCGAGCGCCGTGCGCGTGTTCGACGCCGAGGGTCCGGACCTCGTCGTGCTCGACATCAACATGCCGGGCGCGAGCGGCTTCCAGGTCTGCGAGGCAATCCGCGCCCGCTCGAACGTGCCGGTCATGATGCTGACGGTGCGCAGCGAGGAGGAGGACCTGGTGAAGGCGCTCGAGCTCGGCGCGGACGACTATCTGACGAAGCCCTTCAGCCCGAAGACGCTGCTCGCACGCATCAAGGCGCTGCTGCGCCGTGCAGGCATGGAAAACGCCGCCCCTGCGCTCGCGGCCGGGCGTATCGCGCTCGACGTCGAGGAGCATACCGTGCGAATCGGCGGCGGAGAGCCGGTGCGGCTGACGAAGCTCGAGCTGCGTTTGCTTCAGATGCTGCTCGCCAACGCCGGCCGCACCGTGAGCTCCGATCGCCTGCTCCTGCACATCTGGGGTCATCGCAACTCCGGCGATCGGCAGCTTCTCAAACAGCTGGTGCACCGGCTGCGGCAGAAGATCGAGGCCGACCCCGCGCTGCCGCGGCACTTGCAGACAGCGGCGGGAGCGGGATACAAGCTGGTGGTGGAATAGATCGAGGCGCCAGGGACTGCCTCGAGCGGACTACCGCCCCCGCTCGAGCGCGTCCGCCGCTTCCTGCAGCCGCCGTAACCGCCGCTTCGACCGCTCGGTCTTCCCCTCGTCCATCCCCGCGAGCAGCTGCCGTTCATATTCGGGTGCAAGCGGCGCAATCTCGGCATGAAGGCGCTCTCCGGCCTCCGTGAGCCGCAGAAGACGTGAGCGCCCGTCGGTCGCATGCGGCTCGCGCTTCACGAGGCGCCGCTCGACGAGCGCCTGCGCCGCGCGGGTCACGGTGACCTTGTCCATCACCGTGCGCTCACACAGCGCGAGCGGCGTGAGCGGCCCCTCGTCGGCCAGCACTGCGATGACCCGCCATTGCGGAACCTTGCGGCCGAAGCGGTCCTCGTAGGCGCGCGCGATGAGCTGCGAGACGGCATTCGCCGCAACCGAGAGCCGGCAAGGCAGGTACTCCTCGAGCCGGAACTGCTTCGATTCGAGCCGGAGCTGCTTCGAGCCATCGGGCGGCGGGCTGGGTGCCCCTTCGAGCCGCCGCGTGGACGCGTGGAGGAGTTGCGCCCGTGGTAGGCGACTGGCATCTTCTCGCCTACGCCCGCGCGATCTCTGGCTGACTCGCGGGTCCCCTGGACCCGCCACGATACGCGACATCTGCGCACCGCCGCCTGCTGCTGCGGCCTGTCCGCCCCCCCGTGATGTCGTTGAACCCGGCATTGTCGAAGAACCCGGCATCCTCGAATCTGCACCGGTTACGCCGGTAGACTGCCGGCGGGCAGGTCGCGCTCTGCCGCGCGGGCACCTTGAGCACGGGCGGCGGCGCCCAACTGATCTCAATGACTCGCGCGGGCAATGGACTTCGACTACGGCGTCATCGGCTGCGGCATCGTCGGACTCGCGACGGCTCGCGCGCTGCTCGAGCGCCGGCCCGGCGCCTCGGTCATTCTCGTGGAAAAGGAGCCCGAGCCCGCCCGCCATCAGACTGGCCACAACAGCGGCGTCATCCACGCCGGCGTCTACTACGCGCCGGGATCGCTCAAGGTGCGCCTGTGCCGGGAGGGCAACGAAGCCACGAAGCGGTTCTGCGAGCAACATGCCATACCCTTCGAGGTCTGCGGCAAGCTGGTGGTCGCCACCTCGCCGCTCGAGACCGAGCGATTGGCGGCGCTCCACGAGCGCTGCCGCGCGAATCGGATCCTCGTAGAGGCATTGACGGGCGATGAGCTGCGTGAGATCGAGCCGCACATCCGCGGCGTTGCCGCCCTGCGCGTGCCCGGCACGGGCATCGTCGACTACCGGCAAGTCTGCGCGGCTCTCGTGCGGGAATTGAGGCAGCGTGGGGCGACGCTGCGTTTCGGCTTCGAGGTGCACGCGATCCGCGAGGAGAGCGTCGCCGTCGCGATCGGCTCCGCCTCCGGCGACACGATGCGCGTGCGACGGCTCATCGCCTGCGCGGGCCTCCAATCGGACCGCCTCGCGCGACTCGCCGGCCTCGATCCGGGCGTCCGCATCATCCCGTTCCGGGGCGAGTACTTCCGGCTATCCGCCGCCAAGTCGCGCCTCATTCGGCACCTGATCTATCCGGTCCCCGATCCGCAACTGCCGTTTCTCGGAATTCACCTCACGCGCATGATCGACGGCAGCATCACCGTCGGACCGAATGCGGTGCTCGCGCTCGCGCGCGAGCGCTATGCACGCCGCGGATTCAGCCTTCGAGATGCGGTCGAGACGCTCACGTATCCCGGCTTCCGGCGTCTGCTGGCGGCGCATTGGCGCTCGGCCGTCGCGGAACTCGCGGGCTCGCTCATCAAATCCCGCTTTCTCGAGCAGTGCCGCAAGTACTGCCCCGAGCTCACGCTCGATGATCTCGAGCCCCACCCGCCCGGCATCCGCGCGCAGGCGGTGCTGCCCGACGGCACGCCGGCGCACGACTTCCTCTTCGCCGAGAGCGCGCGCATGGTGCACGTGCTCAATGCGCCCTCGCCAGCCGCGACGGCGGCGCTGCCGATCGGCCGGATGGTGGCGGAGCGGGTCATTCAAACGATGGGATGATCGGCGCTCCACGAACAATGCGCTGCCCCGTGCCCGCGAGGAGCGCGCGACGCGCGGGCATGTCGCTTGCTAGCGTCAGGCCAACCCTTTCGGGGAGGCGGACATGTCCATTCTCGCCTGGATCGTGTTGGGTCTCATTGCCGGATTCATCGCGAGCCACGTCGTCAACAAGCGCGGCGAGGGCGTGCTGCGCGACATTTTGCTCGGCATCGTCGGCGCCTTGGTCGGCGGCTGGCTGTTCCATGCATTCGGAATGGCCGGGGTGACGGGCTTCGACGCCTACAGCCTGATTGTCGCCGTCGTCGGCGCGGTCGTGGTCCTCGTGCTCTATCACGCGATCGTAGGCCGCCGCTCGCGCATTTGAATTGGGCTTTCCGCTGTTCGCTCACGCGCCAGCCCCGCGCCTCGAGTTCCCCTGCCCCGGCCGGATTCTGGGCGCGCGTCATGTGGGCTGGGGCCGATGACCGTCTGAGCTGGCCCCGGTGACCGGTCGCTTGGGCATCAGCTGCTCCCAGGGGCCGCGATCGTCCGCATCTCGGCGGCGCCGGTCCTGAGTTTCATGCGGCAATACATTTTGCGGCGCGGTACCAATGTGTCCGAATCCCCACGGATCATTTGTCAGTCATGGATTCTGCTGACGTCCCTGGGAGTGGTGTACGAGGCATAGGGTGGCACGGTCATCCCCGTCGCCCACAGCCCGCAAGCCGCGCCCAGGCGGGCCCGCCGGTGCAGCGAGATCGGCGAACGGGTGCATGCTTTCCTCGAGCGCCCGATCGAGGGGGACTGGCCGTACCCATGGATCGACGCGACCTACGTGAAGGTGCGGGAGGCCGGGCGCATCGTCTCGGTGGCCGCAATCATCGCCGTCGGCGTGAACAGGGACGGGATGCGCGAAGTGCTCGGCATGGCGATCGGACCGTCGGAGGCGGAGCCGTTCTGGACAGGCTTTCTGCGCTCGCTCATGCGGCGTGGATTGCGCGGTGTGAAGCTGGTGATCTCCGATTCGCATGAGGGAATCAAGGCGGCGGTGGCGAAGGTGCTGAAGTCCACGTGGCAGCGTTGCCGAGTTCATTTCCTACGAAACTGTCTTGCTCACGCCGGCAAAGGACAGCGTCAGATGGTCATGGCGCTGATCAACACGGTCTTCGCCCAGGACTCGCACGAAGCGGCCATCGCGCAGTGGCGCGTTGTCGCCGATCAGCTGGGCAGCAAGTTCCCCAAGCTCGCTACCGTGATGGACGAGGATGGACGAGAAGGCGATGGCGAAGGTCTTGGTCCAGGCGAGCGGCTTGAATATCCGTCCCTCCTGCGCCTCGAGCAGGAAGACGGGCAGGAACGAGACGACGATGATGACGAGCGAGAAGAAGAGCGCGGGCCCCACTTGCTGAGCCGCGGCCAGCAGGATCTGCTGCCGCTCGCGCTGAGGGACGCGCGCCGCCGCAGCGGTCTCGGTCACAGGCGGCTCACCGTTGCGCCCCGGTCCGCCCGTCGCTCCCCCTCCCGGCTCGACAGCCTGCGCTTGCCGCTCGGCCAGTCGCCGATAGCCGTTCTCGACCATGACGATGGCGGCATCCACGAGCACGCCGATCGCAAGCGCGAGGCCCCCCAGCGACATGATGTTGCTCGACACGTGCAAGTAGGCCATCGGAATGAATGAGGCGACGACCGCGATGGGGATGGTCAGCATCGGGATCAGCGCCGAGCGGAAATGCCAGAGGAACACGATGATGACGAGGCTGACGACGATCGCCTCCTCGATCAGATCGCGCTCGAGCGTGTGAATGGAGGCATGGATGAGCTCGGAGCGGTCGTAGCCGGCGCGAATCTCGATGCCGGGCGGCAACGAGCGCGAGATGTCGGCGATCTTCGCCTTGAGGCCATTGATGACGTTCAGCGCATTCATCCCGTAGCGCATGACGACGATGCCACCGACGGTCTCACCCTGACCGTCCCATTCCGCGACACCGCGGCGAATATCCGGCCCAAAGCTGACCGCTCCAAGCTCCCGAATGAGAACCGGCGTGCCATTCTGGGTTGCGACCGGCACCTCGGCGAGGTCCTTCAGCGAGCGCAGGTATCCCAGGCCGCGAATCATGTACTCGGCGCCGCCCATCTCGAGGAGGCTGCCGCCGACCTCGTTGGTGCTCGCCCGGACGCGATCGATCACGGGCGAGAGGGGAATGCCATAGGCCCGGAGCTTGTTCGGATCGAGCTTCACCTGGTATTCGCGGACGAAGCCGCCGATGGTGGCGACTTCCGCGACGCCCGGGACGGTCTCGAGCTGGTAGCGCAGGTACCAGTCCTGCAGACTCCGTAAGTCCGCGAGGCTGTAGCGGTGGGTGTGATCCACCAGGGCATACTCGTACACCCATCCCGCTCCGGTCGCATCGGGCCCGAGCACCGGATGAACGCCGGCCGGCAGGCGGCCCTCGATCTGCTGCAGGTATTCGAGCACGCGCGAGCGCGCCCCGTAGAGGTCCGTGCCGTCCTGGAACACGACGAAGACGTACGAGTCGCCGAAATGCGTAATTCACGCAAGCCGGGCCGGGATTTCACGTGATGGCGGGCCAGCGTTTCACGGCATGCCGGGCCATGCCGAAGCGGGACGCGGTGACTTTCTCTGATGTGGCCTGGTCAGGTCAACCCTTCATCGGTTCGACCGTCACGCCGCCTTGGCACAGGGAGGTGCCAAGGAGCGCGGCCCGGACGGGACGCGCACGAGGGAGTGCGCGCTTCATCGCGACTCCGTCGGGACGGCTGCGCTGAGCCCCTTGTTCTTGCGCCGTGACTCGCCCTTGAGCACGAGCCGGTAGGCGTTGTGGACGAGGCGGTCGAGGATGGCGTCAGCGACAGTGGGATCGCCGAGATAGCCGTGCCAGTGCTCGATCTCGAGCTGACTGGTGATGATGGTGGAGGATTTCTCGTAGCGATCGTCAAGGATTTCCAGCAGATCGCCGGTGCGTGTCAAGGTAGTTGTCGCCTGTCTCATGCAGCGGACCGAGTTTTATGAAGGCTCTCGGTCGCCGCCCTGATCACTGTGTCGCGCTCCGGATTGAGGGTGACGACGGTG
>Ga0209061_1001086_pt1 | contig 50459 bp, 39 predicted proteins | sample Coa_R1_10_FD_187157 | JGI IMG/M metagenome (GOLD analysis project Ga0209061, IMG submission 187157) | Surface soil microbial communities from Centralia Pennsylvania, which are recovering from an underground coalmine fire - Coalmine... | ecosystem: Environmental > Terrestrial > Soil >...
CATCTTGCACCACTGCCTCGAGCACGGTGAGCTCTACGACGAGAGCCGTGCGTGGCCACCCTCCATCGCGGCGGCCGCTTGACGGCTTCGGGCCGTGGGGTGTCTAGCGGCTCGAGATCGCACCGACCGGGGCGCGCCGCGCCGACGAGCGTCGCCGGCGACGAGGCACGAGCCGGCGCAGGCCGAACGCCGTCACGAGCGCGAGCGCCTCGACCACGGTGTGCAGCGACATCTTCGACGTGCCCTCGACCCGGTCGACGAAGCGGATCGGCACCTCCACGACGCGCGCGCCCGCGCGCAGCGCCCGGTAGGTCATCTCGATCTGGAAGCCGTACCCGTCGGCGCGCACCGAGGCGAGGTCGATCGCACGCAGCACGTCGGCCGCGTAGACGCGAAACCCGGAGGTCGAGTCCTCCACGCCGAGGGCGAGCACGGCCTTCGCGTAGTAGTTCCCGAGCCGGCTGAGCAGACGGCGTGACCACGACCAGTTCGGGATCTCCCCGCCCGCGACGTAGCGGGACCCGACGACCAGCCCCGCGCCGCGCTCGATCGGCGCGACGAGCGCCGGCAGCGCCGCCGGGTCGTGCGAGAAGTCGCTGTCCATCTCCACGAAGGCGTCGTAGCCGCGCGCCAGCCCGAGGGCGAAGCCCGCCCGGTAGGCGGGACCCAGCCCCTCCTTGGCCGGGCGCGACAGCACCTCGATCCCGCCGAGCTCCGCTGCGGCCTTCTCGGCGAGCTCGGCCGTCCCGTCAGGGCTCGAGTCGTCGACGACGAGGACGTCGGCCTCGGGCAGCGCAGCCCGGACCGCCTGGAGGACCTCCGTGATGTTCTCGCGCTCGTTGTAGGTCGGTAGGACGACGAGGACGCGCACCGGGACAACTTAGCTGTCGGGGACGCGAGCGGCTGCGCCGCGCCCGCGAGGGCCCCGGCCGTAGCCGCCTGGACGGGGCCCCCCGTGTCCCGGCGGCAGCGGCTTCCCGCGGCGTTCGAGGCCGGGCGGGAGGGCTGGCGCGCCCGGGCCCGTGCCCGCGAGGGGCGCGGCGGCGCCCGGCGTCCGAGCGCCGCCTCGCGGCGAGACGGTCGCCGCTCCCACGGTCCTCCCCGCCGAGGCCGGTGCGCCCCGCGGTGCACCGCCGCGCCGCACGCTCGTGCCCCCGACGGCGCTCGACGCGCCCAGGGCCGCCACGAGGGCAGCCGCGGCACCCCCGAGCAGCAGGGCCCGCCGTCGCCCCCGAAGCGTGCGCCGAGCGCGCGGCCTCGCGATCACGACGCGCCTCGGCGCCGACGCCGTCGCAACGGAGGTCGCGAGGGAGGAGAGCTGGCGGCGCAGCGCCTCGGCCTCGGGTCGCGAGGCGGGGTCCCGGGCGGTCGCCGCGACGAGCAGCGCCCGCCAGGCCGGCGCGAGGCCGGCGGGCACCTCGGGGTCTCGGACGAGGCGCGCCAGGGCGGCCTCCTGCGCCGCGCCCGGGAAGGCCCGAACGCCCGTCAGCGCCTCGAGGAGGACGAGACCGAGCGCGTAGACGTCGGCTGGCGGGCCGACGGGACCACCCGAGACCTGCTCGGGCGCAAGGTAGGCCGGGGTGCCGAGCGCCACGCCCGTCGTGCCCGTTCGCGGCCGGTCCGCCAGCCACGCGACCCCGAAGTCGGCCAGGCGGGCCCGGCCGGACGCCTCGAGGAGCACGTTGGCTGGCTTGACGTCGCGCTGCACGACCCCTCTGCGGTGGACGTAGCCGAGCGCCGCTGCGACGTCGCAACCGACGGCGGCCGCCTCGCCGGGGGAGAGCGGGCCGTGCCGGAGGCGGGCCGCGAGGGTCGGGCCGTCGACCAGCTCCATGACGAGGAAGACACAGTCGTCGTGGACGCCCGCGTCGAGGGCGGCGACGAGATTCGGGTGCGAGAGGGCGGCGAGCGTCCTCGCCTCGGCGAAGAAGCGAGCCTCGTCCTCCTCCGGCCCCTTCGCGCGCACCTTCACCGCAACCGGACGCTCGAGGCGCAGGTCGAAGGCCCGGTACACGTCGCCCATGCCGCCTCGACCGGCGAGCGCGTCGATCCGGTAGCGCCCGCCGAGCACCCTCGGCGGGTCGGTGCCGCCGTCGAGCACCGCTGCCACCGACCCACTGTGCCCTCGCCGGTTGCGCCCGGGGGTGCCACGGCGGGCGCGTGCCGTCTGCCAAGCTTGGGAAGAGCGACGCGAGACCGGCCGTTAGAACGAGCGAGAGGAGGAACAGGCCATGCAGGACAACGGCAGAAGCGGCATCGACATCCTGGACGAGGCGATCGACGAGCTCCTCGGTCGCTTCGCCGACCAGGCGGTGTCGGTGAGCCGGGTCATCAACCCCCTCCTCGACATCTGGTCCCTCGCCCGCGACGTGCACCCGGAGGTCGCGGCCCCGGTCGAGCGCCTCCTCGTCGCGCTGAACCGGCGCACGCTCACGAGCGCGAAGGAGCTGGCCGCCACCTTGGAGGAGGTGCGCGCCGCGGCGAGGCGGCAGAACCTCGCTGCCGTCTGACGCGGCTCGGCACCCCGGCCGCTCGCGCGAGCGCCGCGGTCGGCGACGGGGACGCCGCGTCTCCCGGCGACGTCGTGCGGACGTGCCAGCATGGTCGGGTGCGCCCCGGCGAGCCGACCTCGAAGCGGCGCGGCTGGCGCTCGCACGTCCCGGCCCCGCTGCGCCACGGCGTCACGGTCTTCCTCGTCCTCCTCGTCGTCGAGTACCTCGTCATCCCCCGCTTCGTCGCGGCCGGCCACGACCTCAACCAGCTCGGGCACCTCAACGTCGCCTGGCTCGTCGCCGGCATCGTCCTCGAGGCCGCCGCGCTCTTCGCCTACGCCCTCCTCACGAAGGTCCTCCTCCCCCCCGGCCCGTCCGTCGCCACGCTCTTCCGGATCGACCTCGCCGGCACGGCGATCGCGCACGTGCTGCCGGGCGGGAGCGCCGGCAGCGCCACCCTCGGCTACCGCCTCCTCACGGCCCAGGGCGTGCGCGGTCAGGACGCGGCGATGGCGATGGCGACCCAGGGCATGGGCTCGGCCGTGGTGCTGAACGTCCTGCTGTGGCTCGCCCTCGTCGTCTCGATCCCCCTCGCGGGGATCCACACGGCCTACGTGGTCGCTGCGCTCCTCGGGATGCTCCTCATCTTGTTCATCGGCGGCCTCGTCTACCTCTTCACGCGCGGGGAGGAGTCGGCGGTGCGCTTCGTGCGCGCGGTGGGCCGCCGCCTGCCGCGCGTCAGCGAGGACCGCCTCGAGGAGCTGGTCCGCCACGTCGGCCAGTCGCTGCGCAACCTCAGCCGCGATCGCGAGACGCTGCGGCGTGCGCTCCTGTTCGCGGCGCTGAACTGGCTGCTCGACGCCGCGTCGCTGTGGACCTTCCTCGCCGCCCTCGACCGCTACGTCAACCCCGTGCTCCTCTTCGTCGCCTACGGCGTCGGCAACGTCCTCGCTGCCATCCCGATCACACCGGGAGGCCTCGGCCTCGTCGAGGCCTCCACGACGGGCCTGCTCATCAGCTTCGGCATCCCGGGCTGGGTCGCGACGCTCGGCGTGATCGGCTGGCGCTTCGTCAACTTCTGGCTGCCGATCCCCGTCGGTGCCGGGGCCTACGTGTCGCTGCGAGTCCAACGGGGACAGCGCCTGCGCCACCCGCACGACGCGATCGCGGCGATGGCGCACGACGCGAAGTCCCCCGCGACCGAGGCGTCGAGCCCCTAGGCCTAGGCGGGCCGGGTGGCGGGCCTGGCGCGACCGGCGCGACCCGCGCCTCGGCCTAGCCGGCTCCGCTCGAGCCCTCGGGCGACGTCGCCACCCCGCCGGCGCGCCGGACGTCCTCGAGCCGGCAGGTCACCCCGAAGGCCCGCTCGAGGAGGTCCTTCTTGCGCTGCGCCATCCATCGCTCGACCTGCGCGTCGCCGGCTCCCCCTGCCCGCACGAGCAGCTCGCCGCGCTCGACGTCGAGCTCGGCGTCGACGGCCTCGACGCGCCCGTCGTGGCTGGCGTCGAGGGCGTCCGCGAGGCGCAGGATCGCCGCAAGCTTGGTCGCCCGGTCCCGGTCCGACGGCCCGAGCGCCGCGAAGGGCTCGAAGCTGGGCCGCGGCGTCCCCCGCACGTGGTAGCGCCCGATGGTCGCGAGGATGCCCACCTCGGCCGGCGAGAGCCCCCGCAGACCACCGTGCTCGACGAGGTAGGCGGTGTGACGGTCGTGGCCGGCACGGCTCACGTGCTCACCGACGTCGTGCACGAGCGCGCCGAGCTCGAGCAGCTCGCGCTCGGCTGCCTGCAGGCCGTACGCCGGAGCCAGCACGTCGAACAGCTGGAGCGCCAGGGTGGCGACCTGGCGCGCGTGCCGCTCGCACCACCCCGAGCGCCGGCAGAGCGCGAGCGCCGAGGACCAGCGGATGTCCTGCGGGTCCGACCCGGTCGGCTCCAGGCCGTGGCGACGCATCGTCTCGAGGACGATCCCCTCGCGAAGGGCCCAGTCGCTCACCGTGAGCGACTCGAGGCCCGTGCGCTCGAGCACCTCCTCGAGCACGACCACGCCGGCGGGCAGGAGCTCCGCACGCCGCGCGTCGCAGCCAGGAAGGCGGCTTCGAGCCGCGCACGTGCGCGACAGCACCTCGCCGGCCAGGCGCTCGAGGGCGGGGCGCGCCACGCTGAGCTGGTTCACCGTCCGGGGCAGCACCCCGTCGCGCAGCGCCGCGGCCATCCGGGCGATGGCGACGAGCGTGCCCGAGGAGCCGATGCACTGGCGCGGCTCGTGGCCGGCCACCGCCGGGATCACCGCCGAGAGCTCGTCCGCGACGTGGCGGCGCAGGCGGGCCAGCTCCTCCTGCGACGGCGGATCGCTCGCGAGGAACCTCGCCGTGAGCCGCCCCACGCCGAGCGGCAGGCTCGCGGCGTACGAGAGCTCGGACTGGTCGCCGACCATGAGCTCCAAGCTGCCGCCCCCGAGGTCGATCGCCACCGCGGGGCTCGGGTCGACGACGACGCTGGCGCGGATCGCGCCGAAGATGAGCTCCGCCTCGCGCACGCCGTCGATGACCTCGACGGCCAGTCCGAGGTCGCGCGCCCGCTCGACCAGCTCGGCCCCGTCGGCTGCGTCGCGAACGGCCGACGTGGCGAGGGCCACGACCTCGTCGGCGCGCTGCGCCTCCGCCAGCGCCTTGAAGCGCGCCAGCGTCTCGAGGGCGCGCTCGATCGCGCGCGCCCCGATCGCCCCGCGGCGCGCGACGGCGTCGCCGAGGCGCAGCACCTCCTTCTCGCGTACGAGCGGCGAGAAGGTCCCGTCCCGCTGGACCTCGACGACGAGGAGGTGGAACGAGTTCGAGCCGAGGTCGAGCGCGGCGATGCGCACCGGCGCTAGGCGGTGGTCTCCGGCGAACGCCGCCGGCGCGCCCGCTCGAGGGCGAGCTCCTGCAGGCCGCGCTGGGCGGAGATCCCGGCCCGAGTCGGGACGCGCGACCACCCGCCGGTCGCCGAGAGCTCCCACGAGGAGGTGTCGTCGGCGAGGTCGAGCCGCAGGATGTCCTCGAGGCGCGCGCACAGGTCGGGGTCGCGTACCGGGACGACCGCCTCGATGCGCCGATCCAGGTTGCGCTCCATGAGGTCAGCCGAGCCGATGAAGTAGCGCGCACCCGGCCCCGGAGCGACGGGGGCGTCGCTCGCCTGCACGGCGCAGGCGGCAACCTGGGCCGGCGAGGGCACGCCGAAGCGGAAGATGCGCGAGTGCTCGAGGAAGCGGCCCACGATCGACCGGACGCTCACGTGCTCGGAGAGGCCGGGAACGCCGGGCCGCAGCGAGCACACGCCGCGCACGACGAGCTCGACCCGCACCTTGGCCTGCGAGGCCCGGTAGAGGGCGTCGATGACCTCCGGATCGCTCAGCCCGTTCGCCTTGATGGCGATGCGCCCGGACTCCCCGCGCTCGGTCTCGGCCGCGATCTGCTCGAGGAGGAACGGGCGCAGCGCGCGCGGCGCGAGGACGAGGGCGCGCGTCTCGATCGGGCGAGAGAAGCCGGTGAGGTGGTTGAACAGGTCGCTCAGGTCGGCGCCGACGTCGGGGGCCGCCGTGAGCAGCCCGAGGTCCTCGTAGACGCGCGCGGTGTCGGAGTTGTAGTTGCCCGTGCCGATGTGGCAGTAGCGGCGGATGCCGTCCTCCTCGCGGCGCACCACGAGCGCCGTCTTCGAGTGCGTCTTGAGGCCGACGAGCCCGTAGACGACGTGCACGCCGGCCTGCTCGAGCTGGCGCGCCCAGGCGATGTTGCGCTTCTCGTCGAAGCGCGCCTTCACCTCGACGAGCGCCGCGACCTGCTTGCCGGACTCGGCGGCGGCGGCGAGGGCGGAGACGAAGGGTGCGTCCCCCGAGGTCCGGTACAGCGTCTGCTTGATCGCGAGCACGTCGGGGTCGGAGGCCGCCTGCGAGATGAACGCCTCGACCGACGAGGCGAACGAGTCGTAGGGGTGGTGGACGAGGACGTCGCGCTCGCGGATCGCTGCGAACAGGTCGGCGCGCTCGTCGCCGGCGGTGGCGAGGCGCGGCGGCGTCGTCGGGGTCCACGCGGGCTCCTGGAGGTCGGGGCGGTCCAGGCCGGTGAGGCACCACAGCTGGCCGAGGTCGAGGGGTGCGTCGCTCGCGTAGACGTCCTCGGAGCCGAGCTCGAGCTCGCGCACCAGGAGCTCGAGGATCTCCGGGGGCGTGGCCGGGTCGATCTCGAGGCGCACGGCACGGCCGAAGCGGCGCCGCCGCAGCTCGAGCTCCACCGCTTCGAGCAGGTCGTCGGCCTCGTCCTCGTCGAGCTCGAAGTCGGCGTTGCGCGTGACGCGGAAGGGGACGTGCGCGCCGATCCTCATCTCGGGGAAGAGCCGGTCGAGGTGCGCGGCGATGACCTGCTCGAGCGGCACGAACTGCGCCTGCCCGCGCAGCGGCACGAAGCGCGGCAGCAGCGGCGGCACCTTCACGCGCGCGAAGCGGCGCTCGCGCGTCGCCGGATCCTCGACGAGGACCGCGAGGTTGAGCGACAGGTTCGAGATGTAGGGGAACGGGTGGCCCGGGTCCACCGCGAGCGGCGTGAGCACCGGGAAGATGTCGCGGTCGAAGATCGCGGCCAGCTCGCGCTTCGCGTGCTCGTCGAGGGTCTCGAAGTCGGCGACCTCGATCCCGGCCCGCTCGAGCGCGGGCCGCAGGCGGTCGGTGAAGATCGCTGCCTGGCGCTCGACGAGCGCGAGCACGTAGTCGCGCACCCCGCGCAGCTGCTCGAGGGGGGTGCGGCCGTCGGGCGACGCCCGCCGCAGCCCGGCCGCTGCCTGGCCCTTCAGGCCGGCGACGCGCACCTGGAAGAACTCGTCGAGGCCGTTCGAGAAGATGGCGAGGAACTTCACCCGCTCGAGCAGCGGCGTGGCCTCGTCCTCGGCGAGCTCGAGGAGGCGGGCCGCGAAGTCGAGCCACGAGAGCTCACGGTTCAGGAAGCGGGCAGGCCCGAAGTCCTCCACCTTGGCCTGCTCGGGCTGGCCCTCGACGGTCGGCGCGACCTCGCCGAGCAGCTCGCGCGCCCGTCGCGCACGCAGGTCCTCCACGCCCGCAACGCTACTGCCAGGGCCTGCGGCCCGCGCTCAGCTAGCGTCGACGCGTGGCCGCCGGGACACGAGGGATGCCGAGGGCACGACGACGCAGCGAGCTGGGCCTCCTGCTCGTCGGGGCGATCACCGTCGTCTCGGCGCTCCTCCTGCTCTCCCTGTCGCGCACGAGCCGCCTGCCCGCCGACCTCGCGCCCTTCGCCGGCACGGCGCTCGCGATCATCGTCGTGCTGCAGCTCGTCCACCGCCGGATCGCACCGCACGCGGACCCGGTGCTCGTCCCGGTCGCTCTCGTCCTCAACGGCATCGGCTACGTCATGATCGACCGGGTCGACCCCGCGGCCGCCGGGCAGCAGCTCGCCTGGACGCTCGTCGGCCTCGGCGTGTACGTCGCGGTCCTCGCCGCCCTGCGTCGCTCGCGCGACCTCGAGCGCTACCGCTACCTCCTCGCCGTCCTCGCCCTCGTCCTCCTCGTCTCGCCGCTCGCCCCGCTCGTCGGCGAGAACATCAACGGCGCGCGGCTGTGGGTGCACCTCGGCTCGATGGAGTTCCAGCCCGTCGAGGTGGCCAAGCTCCTCCTCGTCGTCTTCTTCGCCTCCTACTTCGTCGAGAAGCGCGAGCTCCTCACGATCCCGACGCGCCGGATCGGCGACCGCCTCGCCCCGGATCTGCGCGCCTTCGGCCCGGTCGCCGTCGCAGGGGTCGTGTCCCTCCTCGTCATCCTCGCCGAGCACGACATCGGCTTCTCCCTCATCCTCTTCGTCGTCTTCCTCGCCATGATCTGGGTCGCGACCGGCCGCTGGACGTACCTCGCGATCGGGCTCGCCGCCTTCGCGGTCGGGACCTTCCTCGCCAGCCACCTCCTCGGCCAGGTGAACGAGCGGATCGAGCTCTGGCTCGACCCCTGGCGCTACATGACCGGGCCCCAGCTCGGCTACCAGCCGGTGCAGGGCGAGATCGCCTTCGGCCGCGGCGGGCTCTTCGGGACGGGGCTCGGCCTCGGCCTCGGCGCCGGCGTCATCCCCTACGCGACGAGCGACTTCGTCTTCGCCGTGATCGGCGAGGAGCTCGGCCTCGTGGGCACGGCGGCCGTCCTCGTCGCCTACCTCCTCCTCGTCGGCAGCGGACTACGCGCCGCGCTGCGCGCCCGGTCCGAGTTCGCCCGGCTCGTGGCGGTCGGCCTCACGGCCACTCTCGGCTTCCAGTCCTTCTTCATCATGGCCGGCGTCGTCCGCCTGCTCCCGCTCACCGGGGTGACCCTGCCGTTCGTCTCCTACGGCGGGTCGTCCCTCGTGGCGAACTACGCCCTCCTCGCCCTCGTGATGCGGATCTCCGACGAGGGCAATCAGCCCGCCGTTCCGCCGAGGCCAGCGGCCTCGAGCACCGAGGGCGCGGCGGTCATGGGCGCCGGCACGCGCTGACGCAGCGCCAGCGCCACGCCGTCGGAGAGCCGGCACGCGACGGTGTGGGCACCGGTCGGCCCGGAGACGACGAGCTCGGCGCTGTAGGAGCGGCCCCGCACCGCCACGACGCGCACGGTCTCGACGGTCATCCCGGCGAGCTCGAGCAGCTGGACGAACAGCTCGTGGGTGAGCGGGCGTGGCGTCGGCAGGCCGCGCGCCGCGTAGGCGATCGCCACGCCCTCGGCCATCCCGATCGGGACCTCGAGGCGCCGCCAGGGGGCGTCGGCCTCCTCGAGCACGAGGAGCGGGTGCGGGCTCGGCAGGTCGAGCCGCACCTCGAGGAAGCGCAGCGGCACGTACGGCGCCGGCGTGCCGGCGCCGTCGTGCGTCGGCGCACCGACTCCGAGCGCGCCCCCCTCGCCGGGCGCGCCGTCCGGATCCGTGCTCATCGCCTGCTCACCGCATCAGGTGGCGGCGGATCTCGACGTTCGCCACGAGGCCGACGGCGGCGAAGAACGCGAGGAGGGCCGAGCCGCCGTAGGAGATGAAGGGGAGCGGGATGCCCGTGATCGGCATGATGCCGACGTTCATGCCGACGTTCTGGAACACGGAGAAGACGACGAAGGCGAGGCAGCCGGCGCACAGGAGGCGGCCGACCGTGTCGCGTGCCTTCTGGGTGGCCCGGAAGATCCGCAGCACCATCACGGCGAACAGGCCGAGGACCGCCGCAGACCCGACGAAGCCGAGCTGCTCGCCGATCGCGGAGAAGATGAAGTCGGCGTACTGGACGGGCACGAAGCCGAGGTTCGTCACCTGGCCGTTGAACAGCCCCGCCCCGCGCAGCCCGCCGGCGCCGATCGCCGTCTTCGCCTGGATGAGCTCGTAGCCGGAGGACCCGAGGTCCTGGTTGGGGTGGAGGAAGCTCTCGAGCCGCTGCAGCTGGTACCCGTGGAGGAGGTGCAGTCCGAGGATCGCCGCGACGGCCGCGACGCCGAGCGCCGCGATGCCCACGAGGTAGCGCCCGCGGACACCGGCGAACACGAGGAGGACGTAGAAGACGACGACCGTGACGATGGTCGTGCCGAGGTCGGGCTGCTTGTAGACGAGGAGCATCGGGACGAGCGCGAGCCCGAAGAGCGCCGCCAGCTGCTTCGGCCCGAGCTGGCCGCCGTGGCGGTCCACGTAGACGGCGGTAGCGACGACGACGGCGAGGACGCCGAACTCCGAGGGCTGGAGGTGGAGCGGGCCGAAGCCGATCCAGCGTTGGGCGGAGTCCGCGCTCGCCACGCCCGTGCCGGCCGAGACGTGCCGCCCGACGGCGAGCACGGCGAGGAGGGACGCGACGACGAGGCCGTAGACGACGTAGCCCCACTCCTCGAGCCGGCGGTAGTCGACGAACATGCACACCGCCATGACGACGACGCCGAGCGCCGCGTAGACGATCTGGCGCTTGAGGAAGTAGGTGGGGTCCGCCGGGTAGATCCCCCGGGTCGCCGAGTAGACCATGACGAGGCCGACGAGGGTGAGCACGAGGGTCGAGGCCACGAGGACGACGTCGACGTGGCGCAGCGTCGCGACGAGGCCTCCCTGCTCGCGCCGGGAGCGGATGCGGCTCCCGCGCTCGAGCAGGTGGACCGCCACGCTCGGCAAGAATACTGGCCGTGGGGGCGCCGACGGCTTCGACCGGCTACATCGAGGAGCTCCTGCGCGCCTTCGGCGTACCGGAGGCGAGCGCGCACCACGTCCAGGACCTGCTGCTGCGGCCGGTCACGGTCCTCCTCTTCCTCGGCGCCACGATCCTCGCCTCCCACCTCGGGGCACGCCTCATCCGCCGCGGCCTCGCGCGCGTGCGCGACCGCACGGCGCGCGGGCGCGATCCGTCCCAGGCCAGCCGCGTCGACACCGTGCGGCGCATCCTCGCGAACGCCTGGCGCGTCGCGGTGTGGGTCGTCGGCGGCATCTCGATCCTCTCCGTGCTCGGCGTCAACCTCGCCCCGTTCCTCGCGGGCGCGACGGTGATCGGCGCGACGATCGGCTTCGGCGCCCAGTCGCTCGTGCGCGACTTCCTCTCGGGCTTCCTCCTCCTCGTCGAGGACCAGTACCGCATCGGCGACGTCATCGCCGTCGGCGACCTGAGCGGCGTCGTGGACGAGGTCTCGCTTCGCGTCACGCGCCTGCACGCCGAGGACGGCACGATCTGGTACGTTCCGAACGGCGAGATCCGCAAGCTCGGGAACAGCTCCCGCAGCTTCGGGCGCGCCCTCGTGCGGGCCACCATCTCGCCGCAGGCTCCCGTGTCGGGCGCGATCGCGCTCATCGAGCGCGCCGCGGCGGAGGCGCTCGCCCGCCCGGAGGTCTCGGCGCGCGCGCTGTCGGGCGCGCGAGTCCTCGGGGTCTCGGACCTCTCGGCGGCCGGGATCGCGATCGACGTCGAGGTGCGCACCGCGCCGCTCGCCGCGGAGGAGGTGGCCCGGCCACTGCGGGCGGCGATCACCGAAGCCCTCGCCGCGGCAGGGATGCTGGCTACCCCCTGAGCGCGCTCAGCGCTCGCCGCCGATCGCCTCCCACATCGCTCGGACGGGCGCCTCCTCGCCGGTGAAGAGCTCGAACTGCCGGGCCGCCTGGTGCACGAGCATGCCGAGGCCGTTGCGCGCCGTCGCCCCGGCGGCGCGTGCCGCCTCGAGGAAGGGCGTCGTCGGCGGGTCGTACACGAGCTCGAGCGCGAGCTGGCCCGGGGCGAGGCGCCGCCCGAGCGACGCGGCCTCGTTCGCGCCGCCGGCCGCGTGCATCCCGAGCGGCGTCGCCTTCACGACGAGGTCGACCTCGGCGAGCGCCTCGGGCGGCGCGACGCTGCCGGCCGGGCCGGCGAGGGCTGCCGCGGCCTCGGCCCGCTCGCGGCTGCGGTTCACGACGACCACCTGGCGCGCCCCTGCGTCGGCCAGCGCGAGCACCGCGGCGCGTGCGGCTCCCCCGGCCCCGAGCACCGCGCACCGGGCGCCTTCGGGGCGGAACCCCCACGCCGCGGCCAGGTCGGCGAGGAGCCCCTCCCCGTCGGTGCTCTCGGCGATGGCGACGCCCGAGCGGAACACGATGGTGTTGGCAGCGCCGAGGCGCTCGACCGTGGGGCTCACCTGGTCGGCGGCGCGCGCCGCGGCGTCCTTGTCCGGCATCGTCACCGCGAGCCCGCCGAACCCGCTGGCACGCGCTCCTCGGACGACCTCGGCGACGTCGCGGGCGGCCACGGTGAAGGCGACGAAGGTCCAGTCGAGGCCGAGCGCCGCGTAGGCGCCGTTGTGCAGCGCGGGCGAGAGCGAGTGCGCGATGGGGTCACCGATCACGGCGGCGACCCGAGTCGACGCCCCCGGCGCGCCGCGGGCGCGCACCGGGCCCTCGCGCCTCACGCTGCCGGACCTCCGGCGTCGAGGAAGCGCTGGAGCACGACCGCGGCGGCGAGCGCGTCGACCGGCCGGCGCGCCCCGGGCGACCGCCGACGGCGACCGCCCGAGCGCCTCCCCACCACCTCGCCCCGCACGGCGGCGCGCGCCTCGACGGTCCGGCGCGTCGCCTCGCGCGTGCTCAGGCGCTCGTCGAGCGGCACGACCGGCACGGCGAGCGCGGCGGCGAGCGCGTCGAGCTCGGCCCGCACCGCGCGCGCCGCCGGGCCCTCCCGGCCGTCGAGACCGAGGGGGAGACCGACGACGACGAGCCCCGCCTCGAGCTCGTCGACGAGACCGGCGATCCGCCGGTGGTCCTCGCCGACGTCGCCGCAGCGCTCGAGCACGCCTCGCGGCAGCGCCAGGCGGCGCGCCGCGTCCGAGACGGCGACGCCGATGCGACGGGTGCCGAGGTCGAGCGCCAGGACGCGCCCGGGCCGAGCCGCTTCCCGCTCCGGCGCGTGCACCTCGGTGTCAGCCCCCCCCGAGGCGCTCCCGGAGCAGCGCCAGCGCGGCGTCGATGCCCCGCACGTCACGACCACCGGCCGTGGCGACCTCGGGCGAGCCGCCGCCGCCCCCGCCGACCACCGCCGCGGCCGCTCGGGCCGGCTCGCGCGCGTCGATGCCGCTCGTGGCCGTCACCGCGACGACGAGCGCGGCGCGCTCGCCGTCGGGCGAGCCGGCGAGCGCGACCGCCTCGATGCCCGGCTCGTTGCGAACGGCGAGGGCGAGCTCGCGAAGCTCGCTCGGCTCGAGGTCGTCGCGACGCGCCACGACCCGGCCCGCGGCGGCGGTGCGCGCGAGTGCGCTCGCCTCGGCGGCGCGCCGCGCCGCCCGCAGTGCCCGCACCTCCTCCTCGAGCGCCCGCTCCCGCTCGAGGAGCCGGGCGACCGCGGCGGGCACCTCGGCCGGGGCCGCCCGCAGCGCGGCGGCCGCCTGCCCGAGCAGGGACTCGACGCGTCGGGCCTCGGCGAGCGCGCGCTCGCCGGTCACCGCCTCGATGCGCCGCGTGTTCGCCCCGATCGAGCTCTCCGAGAGGATCTTGAACGGCCCGATCATCCCGAGGGCCGAGACGTGGGTCCCGCCGCACAGCTCGATCGACACGTCGTCGGCCTGGACGACGCGCACCACGTCCCCGTACTTCTCGCCGAAGAACGCGATCGCGCCCCGCTCCTCCGCCTCGGCGCGCGACGTCTCGAAGGTGCGCACCGGCGCATCCGTGAGGACCGCGGCGTTGACGAAGTCCTCGACCCGCACGACCTCCTCGTCGCGAAGCGGGGCGAAGTGGCTGAAGTCGAAGCGCAGCCGGTCCGGGGCGACGAGCGATCCCTGCTGCTTCGCGTGCTCCCCGAGCTCCCGGCGGAGCGCGGCGTGCAGCAGGTGCGTCGCGGTGTGGTTGCGCCGGATGGCGTCGCGACGGCCGACGTCGACGGTCGCGACGACCTCCGCGCCCTCGTGCAGCTCGCCCGCCTCCAGGTAGCCCGTGTGGCGGGTGAGGCCCTCGATCGCCTGGGTCGTGTCGAGCACCCGCAGACGCCCGTTCGGGCCCTCGATCACCCCGGTGTCGCCGACCTGCCCGCCGCCCTCCGCGTAGAAGGGGGTCGTGTCGAGGACCACGTCGACCAGGCGCCTGCCCGGCGGAACCCGCTCCCCGTCGACGTTCGCGAAGCTCGACGCGTCCGCCCGCTCGCGCAGCGCCAGCACCCGCGCACGCTGCTCGGTCCGCTCGTAGCCGACGAACCGGGTGGCGCCGAAGGTGGCGAGCACCTCCTGCCAGCGCCAGCGGTCCTCGTCCTCGGGGGCCCCGGAGCGAGCGGCCTCGCGCGCTCGGCCCCGCTGGGCGGCCATCTCCGCCGCGAAGCCCGCCTCGTCGACCTCCATGCCCCGCGCTCGCGCCAGCTCGCGCGTGAGATCGATCGGGAACCCGTAGGTGTCGTGCAGACGGAAGGCGACCTCGCCGCGCACCTTCTCGCCCCCGGTGGCCAGCTCCTGCTCGATGAGCGCCGTCCCCGAGCGCAGGGTCCGCCGGAAGGCCTCCTCCTCGTGGGCGACGACGGTCTCGACGAGCGAGGCGTCCCGCGCCAGCTTGGGGTAGGCCCCCGCCATCGTCGCGACGACCGCCGCGCACAGCGCGGGCGTCACGGGCGACGTGACGCCGAGCTGGTGGGCGCGCAGCACCGCCCGACGGATGACCCGGCGCAGCACGTAGCCGCGCCCGTCGTTCGACGGGAACACGCCGTCGGAGATGAGGAAGGTGATCGCGCGGGCGTGGTCGGCGAGGATGCGCAGCGCCACGTCGGCGGCCTCGCTCGCCCCGGGGACCTGGCCGGTGACCCGCGCCGCCTCGGTGACGACCGGCGCGATGACGTCGGTCTCGAAGATGGACCCGACCCCCTGGAGCACGGCCAGCAGGCGCTCCAGGCCCGCGCCCGTGTCGATGCTCTTCCTCGGCAGCTCGGTGAGCGACCCGTCGGGATGGCGCTCGAACTGCATGAAGACGAGGTTCCAGATCTCGACGAAGCGGTCCGGTCCACCCTTGGCGGGGCCGCCCCCCTCCCCGAAGGCCTCGCCCTTGTCGAAGTAGATCTCCGAGCACGGGCCGCACGGCCCGGTCTCGCCCATGCGCCAGAAGTTGTCCTCGCCCATCGCCTGGATCCGCTCGAGCGGAATGCCCGCGACGTCGTGCCAGATCGCCGCGGCGTCCTCGTCGGACTCGTGGACCGTCACCCACAGCCGCTCCTGCTCGAGGCCGAGCACATCGCCGACGAACTGCGCGGCGTAGGCGATGGCGTCCTCCTTGAAGTAGTCGCCGAAGCTGAAGTTCCCGAGCATCTCGAAGAACGTGCTGTGGCGCGCCGTCGTGCCGACGAGCTCGATGTCGACCGTGCGGAAGCACGGCTGTATCGTCGTCGCCCGGGGAACGGGCGGCGGCACGCTGCCCTCGAAGTACGGCTTGAAGGGCACCATCCCGGCGATCGTGAAGAGGATCGACGGGTCGTGCGGGATGAGCCCCGCGGCCGGCAGCGCCGCGTGCCCGCGCTCGACGAAGAAGCGCGTGAACGCCTCGCGCAGCCCCGCCGCGTCCTTCATCGGCCCTCCTCCACGACCCGGTCCGGCGCGCCCTCGCGCAGCCGCTCGAGCCGCTCGGCGACCTCGGCCTCGGCGCCGTGGGGCGACGGGACGTAGTAGCGGCGACCGGCGAGCGCCTCTGGCAGGTGGGCTGCGGGGACGTACCCCCGGGGGTCGTCGTGAGGATACTCGTAGCCGACGCCGTGGCCGAGCGCCGCCGCGCCCGCGTAGTGCGCGTCCCGCAGCCTCGCCGGTACCGGCGCGAGCGGACCGCTCGCCACGTCTGCCTGGGCGGCCCACAGCGCCGCCGCGCACCGGTTCGACTTCGGCGCGCTGGCGAGGTGCACGGTCGCCTGCGCGAGACCGAGGGCGCCCTCCGGGAGCCCGACGCGCTCCACCGCCGTCGCGGCGGCGACCGCGACGACGAGCGCGCTCGGGTCCGCCATGCCGACCTCCTCGCTCGCCGCGATGACGAGGCGGCGTGCGACGAAGCGTGGGTCCTCGCCCGCGGCGAGCAGGCGCGCCAGCCAGTAGAGGGCGGCGTCGGGGTCCGAGCCCCGGATCGACTTGACGAAGGCGCTCGTCAGGTCGTAGTGCTCGTCGCGCCCGTGGCCCAGCACGCGCGTCTGGCGTGCCGCCTCGACGTCCGCGACCTCGACGACCCGCCGACCGCGGCTCGCCGCCACGGCGACGGCCACCTCGACGGTCGTGAGCGCGGCGCGCCCGTCGCCTCCGGCGAGGCGGGCGCAGCGCTCGCACGCCTCGGGGGTCATCTCGGCGCCCTCGCAGGCGAGCGCACGCCCGATGAGCTCGCGCACGTCCTCGAGGCCGAGCGGCTCGAAGCGCCACAGCGTCGCGCGCGACAGCAGCGGCGCCGCGAGGCTGAAGAACGGGTTCTCCGTCGTCGCCCCGACGAGCACGACGGTGCCGGCCTCGACCCCCGGCAGCAGGGCGTCCTGCTGGGCGCGGCTGAAGTGGTGGACCTCGTCGAGGAACAGGATCGTGCCGCGCCCCTCCGCGCCGAGCCGGTGCCGTGCGCGCTCGAGCACCTCGCGCACCTCGCGCACGCCGGCGCTCACCGCCGACATCGACACGAAGGCCTTCTCGCTCGCGCGCGCCGCGAGTTCGGCGACGGTCGTCTTGCCGCTCCCGGGGGGACCGAAGAAGACCGCCGAGCCGAGGCGGTCCGCCTCGATGAGCGCGCGCAGCGGCGCGCCCTCGGCGAGCAGGTGCCGCTGGCCGACGACCTCGTCGAGGCGACGCGGGCGGAGGCGGGTGGCGAGTGGCCCACGCCGCGCCAGCTCGGCCTCGGCGGCCGCGTCGAACAGGTCGGGCGAGCCCGTCACGGCCCTCAGCCCGGCGGGCGCCGGCCCGTGACGACCCGGAGGGACAGCTCGGCGAGCTCGCGCTCGCCGAGCGGCTTGGGCGCCCCGGTCATGAGGTCCGCACCCGACCCCGTCTTCGGGAAGGCGATGACCTCGCGGATGTTCTCCTCCCCGGCGAGGAGCGCGACGAGCCGGTCGAGGCCGACCGCGAAGCCGCCGTGCGGCGGAGCGCCGTAGCGGAAGGCCTCGAGGAGGAAGCCGAAACGGCGCTCGGCCTCCTCCTCGCCCACGCCGAGCGCGGCGAAGACCCGCCGCTGGACGTCGGCGCGGTGGATCCGCATGCTCCCCGAGCCGAGCTCCCAGCCGTTCAGCACGAGGTCGTAGGACTGCGCGCGCACCGACAGCGGGTCGTCCTCGAGCGCGTCGAGGTCGTCCGGGTGCGGCATCGTGAACGGATGGTGGGCGGCCACCGGCCGACCCTGCTCGTCGAGGCCCTCGAACAGCGGGAAGTCGACCACCCAGCAGAACCGCAGCGGCCCCTCGCCGATCGGCGGACGGCCGAGATCGAGGCGCAGCTGGCCGAGCACCTCGCAGGCACGCCGGTGCTCGCCCGCGACGACGAGGACGAGGTCGCCGGCGAGCGCGCCCGTCTCGGCGATGATCCCGTCGCGCTCGGCGCGGCTCAGGTGCCTCGCGACCGGCGCGTCGAGGTCGACCCGCCCGTCCGACTCGACGGCGCGCAGCCACACGAGACCCTCGGCGCCGAGCGAGCGCGCCCGGTTCGTGAGCGCGTCGAGGCGCGACCGGGCGAGGTCGCCCGCCTTCTCCACGCGGATCGCCTTCACGGCGGGCGCGCGCAGCGCTCGCAGCTGCGTCGACGCGAGCACGGCGGTCAGGTCGACGAGGGTCATCGAGAACCGGAGGTCGGGCTTGTCGGTGCCGTAGCGGTCGAGCGCCTCGAGCCACGTCAGCCTCTCGATCGGTGGTGGCGGCTCGCCGGTCGCGGCCTCCGTCGCGGCGAGCACCGCCTCACCGACGAACGCCCAGATGTCCTCCTGGCCGACGAAGGACGCCTCGACGTCGAGCTGGGTGAACTCGAACTGCCGGTCGGCCCGCAGGTCCTCGTCGCGCAGGCAGCGGGCGATCTGGTAGTAGCGGTCGATCCCGCCCACCATCGCCAGCTGCTTCGCGAGCTGCGGGCTCTGCGGCAGGACGTAGAACGAGCCGGGCTGAAGCCTCGAGGGCACGGCGAACTCACGCGCCCCCTCGGGGGTCGGCGTCCACAGGAGCGGCGTCTCGACCTCGACGAAGCCCTGGCGCTCCATCGCGGCGCGCAGGGCCGCGTTGACCCGGGCACGCAGGCGGAGGTTCCTCTGCAGCCGCTCGGTGCGCAGGTCGAGGAAGCGGTAGCGCAGGCGGAGCGCCTCGTCGGTCTCGGCCCGCGCGTCGAGGCTGAACGGCAGCGGCTCGGCCGGCGAGAGGACCTCGACCTCGCAGTCGGCGAGCTCCACCTCGCCCGTCGGCAGCGCCGGGTTCTCCGTGCCGGCAGGCCGGCGACGCACGGTGCCGGTCACGCGCACGACGTACTCGGCGCGCAGCGCGTGCGCGCCGTCGACGACGCACTGGACGACGCCGGTGTGGTCGCGCACGTCGAGGAAGACGAGGTGCTCGCCGTGCGCGCGCCGGCGGGCCACCCACCCGCACACGGTCACCGCGCGCCCGACGTCCTCGGCGCGCAGCGTCCCGCAGTAGGCGCTGCGCAGGCCGCGCGCGACGGGGCCGGGCGCGCTCATGCCAGCCACGCGGCCACCGCCTCGGCGAGGCCGCTGCGCGCCAGACGCTCCTGGTGGCCTGCCTGCGGGCCACGCAGCACCCGCAGCGTCACCGCCCCCGCCGCGGCCTCCTCCGGCCCGACGATGAGCGCGAGGCGCGCCCCGGCGCGATCGGCCAGCCGCAGCTGCGCCTTGAGGGAACGGCCGTCGAAGGCGCGCTCGCAGCCGATCCCCGCCCGGCGCAGCTCGTGCGTGAGGTCGCGCGCCACCGAGCCTCCCGCCACGTCGGCCACGAACACCGTGACCGGGGACGGGCGGGAGGGCAGCACCCCCTCTGCGTCGCACGCGAGCAGGAGGCGCTCGATGCCGCTCGCGAACCCGATCCCCGGCGTCGGCCTGCCGCCGAGCAGCTCCGCGAGCCCGTCGTAGCGGCCGCCGCCCCCGATGGCGTCCTGGGCCGCCTCGAGGGCGAGGCTCGAGAACTCGAAGGTGGTGCGCGTGTAGTAGTCGAAGCCGCGCACGAGGAAGTCGTCCTCCTTGTAGGCGATGCCGAGGGCGTCGAGCCCTGCGCAGACGCGGGCCAGGTGCGCTGCACAGGGCTCGCACAGGGCGTGGCGCAGCCGCGGCGCGCCCTCGCGAACCTGCCTGCAGCTCGGGCGCTTGCAGTCGAGGACGCGCAGCGGGTTCTCGCGATAGCGCGCGGCGTGCTCCGCGCACAGCGCCCCCTCGTGCGCCGCGAGGTACGACCGCAGCGCCGTCCGGTAGGCGGGCAGGCACGCGCCGTCGCCCATCGAGCTCACGCGCAGCTCGACGCGCTCGAGCCCGAGCGAGGAGAAGAAGCCGGCGAGGAGCGCGATCACCTCGACGTCGAGGTCGGGGTCCGCGCTCCCGATCGCCTCCACGCCGAGCTGGTGGTGCTGACGGTAGCGGCCGGCCTGGGGGCGCTCGTAGCGGAACGCGGGCGTCACGTACCACGCCTTCCACACCGTGGGCGGCTGGTGCTCGATGAAGGCCCGCACGACGGGGGCGGTTCCCTCGGGCCGCAGCGCGAGGAGGCGACCCCCCTTGTCCTCGAACTCGTACATCTCCTTCCGCACGATCTCCGACGACTCGCCCATGCCGCGGCGGAAGACGCCGACGTCCTCGAAGAGCGGGGAGACGACGAGGCCGTAGCCGGCCAGCTCCACGACCCGTGCGAAGCGCGCGACGACCTCCTCGAGGCGCCCGCTCTCGGGCGGGAGGATGTCGCGGGTGCCCGACGGCGCCTGGAAGCGCGTCACCGCGTCGCGCGCGCGGGAGCCGAGCGGCGACCGGGCAGCACCCGGTAGGCGTCGTACACCCCCTCGAGCTGGCGCAACGCCGAGAGCACGGACTCGAGGTGCGCGCCGTCCGCGAGCTCGCACTCGAAGCGCATGCTCGCCACCCTATCCTCTGTGACCTGGGTGGACGAGGCGACGATGCCGAGGTGGTGCTCGGCGAGGACGCGGGCCACGTCGGCGAGGAGCTGCGAGCGGTCGAGCGCCTTCAGCGCGATCGCGGCGACGAACATCCCGCTTCGCGCCTCGTCCCACTCCACCTCGATCAGGCGCTCGCGGTCGGCGCTGCGGAGCGCCAGCGCGTTCACGCAGTCCTCGCGATGCACCGAGACGCCGCGTCCGCGCGTGACGAAGCCGACGATGCTGTCGCCCGGCACCGGCGTGCAGCAGCGAGAGAGGCGCACCATGACGTCGTCGAGTCCCTCGACGTACACGCCGGTGCCGCTTCGTCGCACCGAGGGACGGCGCGGCTGGAGGACCGTCGTCGGAAGCTGCACCTCGTCGCCGGCCAGCTGGCGCTGCAGGCGCTGGACGACCCCCCGCGACGAGCAGTGGCCCGCGCCGATGGCGGCGTGCAGCGCGTCGAGGTCCGGGTAGCCCATCGCCGCTGCCACCTCGGCGAGCGCGCTCGAGCTCGCCAGGCGCTGCACGGGGAGGCCCTCGCGCCGCAGCTCCTTGGCCAGCTCGTCTCGGCCCGCCTCGATGGCGTCTTCCCGGCGCTCGCGCGAGAACCACTGGCGGATCTTGCTGCGCGCCCGCGGCGAGGCGACGATCTTCAGCCAGTCCTGCGACGGTCCGGCGGTGGGCACCTTCGAGGTGATGATCTCCACGGTGTCGCCCGACTGGAGCTTCGCGTCGAGGGGCACGAGCCGGCCGTTCACGCGCGCGCCGACGCAGTGGTGGCCGACCTCGGTGTGGATCGCGTAGGCGAAGTCGATCGGCGTCGAGCCCGCGGGGAGCGTGACGATGGCCCCCTTGGGGGTGAAGACGTAGACCTCGTCCTGCTCGAGGTCGAGCTTCAGCGTCTCGAGGAACTCGATCGGATCGGGGGTGTCCCGCTCCCAGTCGACGAGGCGCTGGAGCCAGGCGATGTCGTCGGCGGGACGTGCCGAGTCGCGACGCTTCGCCTCCTCCTTGTAGCCCCAGTGCGCCGCGATCCCGTACTCGGCCCGCCGGTGCATCTCGTGCGTGCGGATCTGGATCTCGAGGGGCTTGCCGTGCGGCCCGACGACGGTCGTGTGCAGCGACTGGTAGAGGTTGAACTTCGGCGAGTTGATGTAGTCCTTGAACCGGCCCTGGACGGGCGCCCAGAGCGCGTGCACGGAGCCGAGCGCCGCCCAGCAGTCCTTCTCGGTCGGGACGATGATCCGGATGCCGACGAGGTCGTAGATCTCGTCGAACTCCTTGCCGCGCAGCACCATCTTCTCGTAGATGCTCCAGAGGTGCTTCGGTCGGCCCGTGACGACGGCGTCGATCGACAGGGCCTCGAGCCGGGCGCGCAGCACCTCGACCACCTCGGCGAGCTCGACCTCCCGTCTCGGCGCGCGCGTCGCCACCATCTGGGCGATCTCCGCGTAGCGCTTCGCGTGCAGCGTCTTGAAGGCGAGGTCCTCGAGCTGCCACTTGATCTCCTGGATCCCGAGGCGGTGCGCGAGCGGCGCGAAGATGTCGAGCGTCTGCTCGGCCGTGCGCCGCTGCTTCCACTGCGGCATGGCGTCGAGCGTGCGCATGTTGTGGAGCCGGTCGGCGAGCTTGATCACGAGGACGCGCCAGTCCTTCGCCATCGCGACGAGCATCTTGCGGACGGTGGCGGCCTGCTGCGCCTCCTTGGATGAGAAGCTGAGCCGGTCGAGCTTCGTCACGCCGTCGACGATGGCCGCGACCTCCGGGCCGAAGGACGCCTCGATCTCCTCGAGGGAGACCTCCGTGTCCTCGACGACGTCGTGGAGGAGCGCCGCCGCCGCGCTCGTCGCGTCCAGCCCGAGGGCGGCGACGATCATCGCCACCGCGAGCGAGTGCCTGACGTACGGCTCGCCCGACAGGCGGAACTGGCCCTCGTGCGCCCGCTCGGCGAGCGCGTACGCCCGCTCGACGATCGAGACCTCCTGGCCCGGATGGTGCGCCTCGAGGAGCGCGAGGAGACCCTCGAAGCTCGGCTCGACGGTGGTGTCCGCGCCGCCGCGGACGGCGACGCCCTCGTCGCTCAGCGGGTCGACGACGGCCATACGCCAGGGTACCGCCGCTGCCGACCAGACGGGGCGCTCGCACTACGATGGCCCTGCCCGCCGTGACCACCCAGCCCGGACTCGACGGCCCGACGCCCCCCAGCGCCGCGGCCACCTGGCAGCGCCCCGTGCGGCGCGGCCCCGCCCTCTTCGTCGTGGGGCTCGCTGCGTTCGTGGCGCTCGCCGGCGGCCTGGCCGGCGCCCTCGCCGGCGGACCCGGGCGAAGCGCCGGCGGCCCGGTCGTCGCGCGGGCCGACGGGATCGCGGCGGTGGCCGCGGCGCCGATCCTGCGGCCGATCCGCTCGCCCGACGAGCCTCCCGCGAACGTGCTCGCTGCGCTCGTCGTGCCGGCGGGCGCCACGGTCACCGGCACGACCCGCCAGGACGGCGGTGTCGGGCTCTACGACCGCACGATCACCTTCGCCGTGAAGCAGGACGCGCGCGCCCTCGTCGACTTCTACCGCACCGAGCTGCGCGCCGCCCACTGGTCGCTCGTCGGCGTCACGGCCGCGACCGACGGCTCCACCCTCATCCTGGCCACCCACGCCGGAGCCGACGGCTACGAGTGGGAGGCCGGGGTGCGGGTTACGCCCCGCAACCCCCTCGTCAGCCCCGCCCTCGCCGGCGACGGCACCGGCCCGACGAGCTCGCTCTCCCTGCGGCTCCTCGCCGTCGACGACCTCGGCTGAGCGAGCACCGGCCAGGCCGCGAGGGCCGGGCGCTCGGGCACCGTGCGTAGGAAGAAGCTCCAGACGAGCAGGTTCACGGGGTAGATGAAGTAGCCGAAGCGCGTCGCCGGCGCGAGGAGCGTCGCGACGCTCAGCGCGAGGGCGCTGAGCCGCGCCACGTCGGCCGGGTCCCGGGGCCGGAGCCGGGCGAGCGCGCCGAGGACGATGGCGAGCACCGCGACGGCGAGGAGGATCGTGACGAGCCGGCGCTCGTGCGGGAGGGCGTTCGCCAGCACTTGGCCGACCATCGGGCTCGCCGCGGGCGACGCGACGCGTGCCAGGCCGAGCGGGAAGCGAACCACGTTCACGAGGAACGCCCGCGGATCTGGGACCAGCCCGGCCGCGAGGACGGGCACGAGCACGCCGAGCGCCGCCGTCGCGTACCGGGCGCGGGCCGGCCGGTCGGTCGCGTCGCGCACGACGAGCCCGAGCAGCACGAGCAGCGGCCACGCGGTGAGCTTCAGGGCGCCGGCGCAGCCGAGCGCGAGGCCCGCGAGCACCGGGTGCCGACGCGTCGCGAGGACGAGCCCGAGCAGCATCAGCGCGAGCACGGGGAGGTCGTCCCCCCCGGTGACGAGCGGGAGCGCGCCCGAGGGGAGGACCACGAGGAACTGCAGCGCCCGCCCCCGCTGGCTGGCCGGCGCGCCGCTCAGGCCGAGGGCCGCGGCGGCGACGGCGAGGGTGAAGGCGAGGAAGCTCATCCGGGCATCGGTGACGGGCGAGGGGGCGTGGAGCGCGTTGAGGAGGCCGAACGGCACCATGCCGGGCAGGTAGGGGAAGAAGGTGCTCTCGTCGACCGCCCTGGCGTCGCTCGACGGTGCGACCCCGACCGATCGCGGCGACGCGAGGTACGGGTCGTGGCTGCTGGCGAGCCGGTCGCCGGCGCGCTCGATCACGGCGACCTCCGGCTGGGCGTGGGGCCCGGGCCGCGCCGCGGCGCGCCAGGCGAGCTGCGCACCGAGAGGAATCGCGAGGGCGCCGACGAAGACGGCGACGAGGAGGACGCGGCGCGCGACGCGAAGGGCGCGAGGTCCCAGCCGGCCCCGGCGTGCGACGCCGGCGGCGACGGCGCCCAGCACGGCCGCGAGCGCGTAGGCGACCGCTGCCATCTCGCCCCACGACCGGTAGTCGCCGCCGGCGGCCGTCGCGACGGTCGTGAGGGCGTAGACGGCGGACGCGAAGTACAAGAACGCGTCCTGCGCGATCCCGGGCGCCGCGCCCCAGCGACGGCCGAGGTCGTAGAGCCGGGCGCGCACGGCGTGATGGTAGCCCCGCGCCTCCGCCGAGCCGGGCACCGTCGACCGGGTCCGGCACCGTCGGCCGGACCCGGCGCCGCCCCTCAGCGGTTCGGCTGCGGCGTGTAGCGCAGGTAGGGCTTGACGGCCCTGAAGCCCTTCGGGAACCGCTGCTTGGCCTCGTCGTCGGAGATCGCCGTGGCGATGATGACGTCCTCGCCGTCGTTCCAGTTGACCGGCGTGGACACCGAGTACTGCGAGGTCAGCTGGAGCGAGTCGAGGACGCGCAGGATCTCCTGGAAGTTCCGGCCCGTGGACGCGGGGTAGGTGATGGTGAGCTTGATCTTCTTGTCCGGACCGATGATGAAGACCGATCGCACCGTGAGCGTGTCGTTCGCGTTCGGGTGGATCATCCCGTACAGGTCGGCGACCTTGCGCTCCGGGTCGCCGATCAGCGGGTAGTTGAGGGCGTGGCCGGTCGCGTCCTTGATGTCCTGCGCCCAGTCCCTGTGGGAGGAGACCGGGTCGACGGACAGGCCGAGCACCTTCGTGTTGCGCTTGTCGAACTCGCCCTTCAGCCGCGCGACCTCGCCGAGCTCGGTCGTGCAGACGGGCGTGAAGTCGGCGGGGTGGGAGAAGAGGATGCCCCAGCTGTCGCCGAGGTACTCGTAGAGGTGGATCGGACCCTCCGTCGAGTCGGCGGTGAAGTCAGGGGCGGGGTCGCCGAGCTGCAGTGCCATGGGGTTCTCCTCGTCGTCGCTGTCGTGTCGTCGCCGTCCGATCTTACCGGCGGGCGCGCCGAATGTCGACTTCGTGGGTCGGATTTCTGGCCCGGCGCGCAGCGCCGCCCGCTCACGCCGCTCCCGGACCCGGCGCCAGGCGAACCAGCCGACGAGGAGGAGCGCGGCTGCGGCGATGAGCGCCGTCGAGGCCGTCCCCGCGGCGCGCAGCACCTTCTCGTAGCCGGTGCCGACGGCGTAGCCGGCGAGCGTGAAGCCGGCGCCCCACACGATCCCGCCCGCGGCGTTCGCCAGCGCGAAGCGGGGGTACGACAGCCCCGACAGGCCAGCGATGCCCGGGACGAGGGCGCGGAACACCGCGGTGAAGCGGCCGAGGAACACCGCGACCGGCCCGCGTCGCTGCAGGAAGCGGCGCGAGCGCTCGACGTTCGGGTTCGCCCGGAGCGGGCGCAGCTGCAGCAGCCGCGGACCGAGGTGCCGGCCGACCTCGTAGCCGACGGTGTCGCCCGCGATCGCGCACGCCACGACGAGCGTCACCATCGCCGGCAGTGACACGTGGTGCTCGGCCGCCAGCACCCCGCCGAGGACGACCGCCGTCTCGCCGGGGATCACGAAGCCGAGGAAGATCGCGGCCTCCCCGAAGCAGAGCGCTCCGACCAGCACGTAGGCTTCCCAGCCACCGAGGCCGAGGATCGGGTGGAGCAGGGTGTTGACCACGGTGCGCACGAGTGTACGAGCAGGCCCAGGTCCCGCCGCGCGCCGGCCGTGATCACGAGCGCCCCCGCCCTGCCCGTCGCCGCGCGCCTGGCCGCTCCGCTACGACGCCTCGGCCGCCACGACCGCCTCGCCCTCGCGGCCCTCGTCGCCCTGCCGATCCTCCTCTACGCGCCGCTGGCGATCGCGGGGCACCCCGTGCTCCCCGGCGACGACCTCTACCAGAACTACCCCCTCCGGGTCCTCGCCGGCCGCGTCCTCGCCTCGGGCCACCTCCCGTCGTGGGACCCGCTCATCTGGAGCGGCACCCCGCTGCTCGCGGGGTGGAACGCGGGCGCCCTGTTCCCCGGCACCCTCCTGTTCGCGCTGCTCCCGCCCGTCGCCGCCTGGACGGTCAACTTCGCCGCCGTCGGTGCCGTGGCGGGGACGGGCACCTACGCGCTCGTCCGCCGCCTCGGCTGCCAGCCGGTCCCCGCCCTGCTCGCCGCGCTCGCCTTCTCGTACACGGGCTTCATGAACGGCCAGATCGTGCACCTCGGCCTCACCGAGGGCAGCGCGCTGCTCCCCTGGATGCTCCTGGCCGTGGACGGGCTCGCCCGCCGGGCGGACGAGCGAGCCACGCTCGGGCACCTCGCCCTGCTCGGCGCGGCCTTCGGGCTCGCCGTCCTGGCAGGGGACCCCCGAGCCGTGTCGAGCGCGGCGATCGCGATCGGCGTGCTCGCGCTCGCCGCTGCGCTGCGCGGACGCGGCGGCGCGCGCCTGCTCGCCCTCGTGCTCGCCGGCACGCTCCTCGGTGTCGCCGTGTCGGCGGTCCAGTGGCTGCCGGGCCTCGGCTTCGTGCGGGCCTCCCAGCGGGGCGCCACCGCCTACGACTTCTTCGCCGCGGGCTCGGTGAGCCTCCCGCACCTGCTCAGCCTGCTCCTGCTGCCGTTCCTCCTCGGGGGCAACGGCAACTTCGGCCAGCCCGTCTACTTCGGCAGCTACAACCTGCCCGAGCTCACCGTCGGCGTCGGCTTCACGGCGCTCGTCGCCGCCCTCGCGCTCGTGCCCGAGCTCCTCGCCCCCCTCGCCGCCTGGCTGCGCGGCGTGTCGCGACGCACCGGGAACCGCCCTCTCGGGGTCTGGTACGCGCTCGTCGCGGTCGGCACCGTGCTCACCCTCGGCACGGCCTCGCCCGCCGGCCACCTGCTCGCGCGCCTCCCCTTCTACGGCGGCGAGCGCCTCCAGAACCGAAACGCCGTCCTCATCGACCTCGGGCTGTGCGTCCTGCTCGGCTACTTCGCCGACGACCTGTGGTCGCGCCGGGCCGGGGCTGCGAGCCGGACGCTTCGGAGCGCGACGAGCCGCCTGCTCGGCGCGCTCCCCGGCGCCGCAGCGCTCGCCCTCGTCGCCTACGCGTTCGCGAGGCCGGCCAGCCTGCAGCGGCGCCTGCACGCCTACGTGGTGTCGCCGGGACTGTTCCGGGCCCTCGCCGGGTACCTCGTCGCGAGCGCGCTCTTGGCGCTCGTGTCCCTCGGCCTCGCCCTCGGCGCCCGCCGCCTGTCGTGGCGCGACCGCCGGGTGCTGCTCGCCGCCGCCTGCCTCGCCGACGTCGGCCTCTACCTCGCGTTCGGGAGCTGGGCCACGGTGCCCGCCGCGACCCTCGGGCCGACCAGCCTCAGCCGGCGCATCGCCGCCGCGACCGGGAGCGACGGCCGGTTCGCGATCTACAACCCGTCGTTCATCACGCCTCCCGCAGGCCAGAGCGCGCTGAACGCCGCCGGGCTCACCGACATCAACGTCATCCAGGGCACCTCGAGCGTCCAGGGCTACGGCTCCCTCGTCGAGGGGACCTACCAGGACGTCACGAGCACCCACGACTTCGAGAACCTCGCCGTCGATCGCCTGAGCGGCGAGTCGTTCAACACGCTCGACCTGCGCCTCCTGCTCACGCTGCCCCCCTACCTCGCGCACCCGATCGCCCCGGGGGCGCCGGTGCCGCTCCCCGGTTCGTCCGCCGCGGCGCCCGCCGGCCCCTGGCCGGCGAGCGCCAGCCACCCGGCGTCCTTCCTCCTCCCCGCGCCGGCGACCGTCGCGCGCCTGACCGTCTACCTGCTCCCGCAGCTCGGCGGCGTGCCGCGCACGCTGCACGTCGTCACGAGCGGGCCCGGCTACCCCGCCGCGCCGGTGGTCGTGCCCGTCCGCCACCGCGAGGCCCTCGTCCGGCTGCCTGCTCCCGAGACCGTCGAGACGGTGAGCGTCGCAGCACCGACGGGCACGGCCGCCCTCGTCGGCGCCGTCACGGTCGTCACGCGCTCGCCCGCGCAGCGCCTCCTCCTCGACGGGCCCCTCCAGGGCGCGCTCGTCCCTCCGCACTGGACCTACGCAGGCGCCGTCGGCCCCTTCAGCGCCTTCGAGAACCACGAGACGGCCGGCCTGGCCTGGCTCCAGCCCCTCGGGGACACGACGCCGCGCACCGACCGCCGGGCACCGGGCACCGTCCGGGTGCTCGGCGGCGCGACCGCCGGCGCCACGACGATGGTCGTCGACGCCGAGGCCCCCGCGGTGCTCGTCCGCTCCGTGACCTACGCCCCCGGCTGGACGGCCCGTATCACCAGACGCTCGGGCGGACCCGTCCGCGTCGTCGCCGCCCACCGCTTCGGCCTCGTCCAGGCCGTCGACGTCGGGCGCGGGAGGTGGCTCGTCACGTGGCGCTACGCGCCGCGCGAGCTGCTCGTCGGGATCGTGGTCTCCGGCATCGGCCTCATCCTGCTCGCGGCGTGCACGCTCGCGGCTCGCCGACGCACCCGCGCGGTCCCGTAGCCCGCGAGCTGCGACCCGCACGCACTGCCGGCTGGAGCGGCGGGTGACGGGGCCGATCTCCAGCAGATTCCTTACATTTGCCGTGCAATGACAAGCGAGTTGCCGTCCTCCGGACGGCCGTGGGTAGGCTAGGGCTCATGCCCGCTGTTGCAAAAACCAGCCCTGCCCGGGTCGACGGCCGGCGCGCGCGCGGGGAACGGACGCGCCTGCGCGTCCTCGAGGCCCTCCTCGCCCTCGTCGAGGAAGGACAGGTACGCCCGACGGCGCAGGAGATCGCGGCGAGGGCCGGCGTGGCCCTGCGCACCGTCTACCACCACTTCGAGGACGTCGAGGCGCTGCGCAGGATGGCACTCGACCTCCAGCTCAGTCGGCACGTCGAGGCGCTGCAGCCGGTCGACCCGACGCTCCCGCTCGACGAGCGCGTCGCCATCGTCGCGCGCCAGTGCCGCAAGCTCTACGAGGCCATCACGCCCATCCGCCGGGCGACCCTGTTCGACGAGCACGCCTCGCCGGAGATGGCCAAGGGCCTGCGGCGGACGAGGGTGCTCCGCCGCAACCACGTCGCCAGCGCCTTCGGACCCGAGCTCGCGGCCCGAGCCGACGCCGGCAGGTCGCTCCTCGACGCCCTCGACCTCGCCACGGCGTGGCAGAGCTGGCACTACCTACGCGACGGGCTCAGCCGCTCGGCGCTCGCGTCGGAGAGGGTGATGGTCCTGACGCTGCAGAGCCTCTTCACCGGGACGACCCGGTCGCGCCGGCGCTAGGTCCGGGCCGCCGGCTGCGGAGCCGGGCCGGGCGAGCGCCACTAGCCTAGGGCGAGTCCCCAACTCGTCCGAGGTGCCAACATGCTCGCTCAGGACCTCCAGGCAGCCAGCGATCTCGCGCGCCAGCTCCGAGTCGACTCGATCCGCTGCTCCACGGCGGCCGGCTCGGGGCACCCGACGTCCTCGCTCTCGGCCGCCGACCTCGTGGCCGTCCTCGCCACCCGCCACCTGCGCTACGACTGGGAGCACCCGCAGCGCCCGACGAACGACCACCTCGTCTTCTCCAAGGGCCACGCCTCCCCGCTGCTCTACTCCCTGTACCGGGCGGTCGGCGTCATCGACGAGGACGCCCTCATCGGTACCTACCGCCGCTTCGGCTCCCCCCTGCAGGGGCACCCCACCCCCGCGCTCCCCTGGGTCGACGTGGCGACCGGCTCCCTCGGCGTCGGGATCGCGACCTGCGTGGGGATCGCCTACGCGATCAGCCGGCTCGACCGCCTCGACGCCCGCGTCTACGCGCTCTGCGGCGACTCGGAGCTCGCCGAGGGCGCCGTCTGGGAGGCCCTCGACAAGGCCGGCTTCTACGGCCTCGCCAACCTCGTCGTGCTCGTCGACGTCAACCGGCTGGGCCAGCGCGGCCCCACCGAGCTCGGCTGGGACCTCGACGCCTACGCGGCTCGCGTCGAGGCCTTCGGCTGCCGCGCGCTCACGGTGGACGGCCACGACCTCGCCGCGATCGATGCAGCGCTCGGCGAGGCCCGTGCCGCAGACCGCCCCGCCGTCATCCTCGCCAAGACCGTGAAGGGCAAGGGCGTCCCCGAGATCGAGGACCGCAACGGCTGGCACGGCACCGCGCTCCCGCCCGACCTCGCCGAGCGGGCCGTCGCCGCGCTCGGCGGCACGACCTCCTACCGCGTCGCGTCCCTCCCCCCGCCGGCCGGCACGCCCGCCATCGCCCCCGACCCGAAGGCGCAGGTCGCCGTTCCGACCTACGAGCTCGGCGCGAAGCTCGCGACCCGCCGCGCCTTCGGGGACGCGCTCGCCGCCCTCGCGGCACGCCCCGAGGTCGTCGTGCTCGACGCCGAGGTCGGCAACTCGACGCACGCCGACGAGTTCCAGAAGGCGGCACCCGAGCGCTACGTCGAGTGCTTCATCGCCGAGCAGCTCATGGTCGCCGCGGCGACGGGGATCTCGGTCCGCGGCTACGTGACCTACGCGGCTACGTTCGGCGCCTTCTTCTCGCGCGCGCTCGACTTCGTCCGGATGGCCGGGATCTCCGGTGTCTCCCTCCGCCTCGCGGGGTCGCACGCGGGCGTCGAGATCGGCGCGGACGGACCCTCGCAGATGGCGCTCGAGGACCTCGCGGCGATGCGCGCCGTGCACGGCTCCACCGTCTTGTACCCCTGCGACGCGACGAGCGCGGCCGCGCTCACGATCGCCGCCGCCGACCACCCCGGCATCACCTACATCCGGACGACCCGCGGCGCCTACCCGGTGATCTACGGCCCGACCGAGCAGTTCCCGATCGGGCGCGCGAAGCTCGTCTCGGCGCACGCCGCCGACGACGTCACGCTCGTCGGGGCCGGCGTCACGGTGCACGAGGCGCTGCGGGCAGCCGAGACGCTCGCCGCTCGCGGCATCTCGGCGCGCGTCGTCGACTGCTACAGCGTGAAGCCGATCGACGTGGACCTCCTCGTCTCGAGCTGCGAGGCGACCGGCGGCCGCCTCGTCGTCGCCGAGGACCACTACCCCGCCGGCGGCCTCGGCGAGGCCGTGCTGAGCGCGCTCGCCGCCGCCGGGGTGCCCGTGCGCGTCGCCCACCTCGCGGTGCGCACGCTCGTGGGCTCGGGCACCTCGGCCGAGCTGCTCGACGCGGCCGGCATCTCCGCCCCGCACATCGTGAGCGCCGCCACCCGCCTCGTCCGGGGCTAGGGGAACCGACGTGGCGCGCGCGGGCGCGAGACGCCACCGGGCGCTCGTCGCGGCGGGCATCCTCGTGGGCGTCGGAGGACTCGCCACCGCCGGCGCGCTCGCCGCGTGGCGCGCGAGCCCGCCCGCGGCCGTCGCCGTCTCCCCCGCGGCGTCGGCGACGCTGCGGCTCGGCGCCCGAGCGCCCCTCGACTTCGTGCTCCCCCGCCTCGGCGGGGGGCGGCCGCTTCGCGTCCGCTCGCTCCTCGCCGGCCACCCGGCCGTCGTCAACGTCTTCGCCTCCTGGTGCCCGGCGTGCGCGGCCGAGCTCGGGGCGTTCGCGCGCGCCTTTCGAGCCGCGGACGGGCGCGTCCGGTTCCTCGGCGTCGACACGAACGACTCGACCCCCGGGCGCGCGCTCTCGCTCCTGCGCGCCGCCGGCGCGCGCTACCCGGTCGTGCGGGACAGCGCGAGCCTCGCCTTCGCCCGCGCCTACGGCGTCGCCGACCTGCCCGTGACCTTCTTCCTCGACGCGCGCGGACGGGTCGTCGACGAGGTCCTCGGCCGCGAGGGCACCGCCGGCCTCGAGCGCCAGGTGGCCGCCCTCGAGCACGGCCGCCCGACGCGCTGACGGCTGCCCGACGCGCCGCTCACGGCTGCAGGCGCGTCCGGCGCCAGCCCGTCCCGGCTCGGCGGTAGGCGAGGCGGTCGTGGAGCCGATCGGCCCGGTTCTGCCAGAACTCGAAGGCGTCGGGCACGAGCCGGAAGCCGCCCCAGAACGGTGGCCGTTCGACGGCTCGGCCGGCGAAGCGCGCCGCCACCGCCGCGACCCGGGCGTCGAGCTCCTCGCGGCTCGCGATCGGCTCGCTCTGGCGCGAGGCCCACGCCCCGAGCTGCGCGGCCCGCGGCCGGGTGGCGAAGTAGGCGTCCGACTCGGCCGCGGCGACGCGCACCACCTCGCCCTCGACGCGCACCTGGCGGCCGAGGGGGTCCCAGTGGAGCACGGCGGCGGCGCGCGGGTTCTCGTCGAGCTCGCGTGCCTTCGCGCTCTCGTAGTTCGTGAAGAAGACGAGGCCGCGCTCGTCGAAGCGCTTCAGCAGCACCATGCGCACGTTCGGGCGACCGCTGCGACCTGCGGTCGCGAGCGCCATGGCCTCGGGCAGGCGCAGCGCGCGCGCCGCCTCCTCGTACCAGCGCGCGAGGAGCTCGACAGGGTCCTCTCCGGCCTCGTCCTCTCGCAGCGGTCGGTCGTGCTGGGCCACCCCCGCGCACCCTACCGGCCCGACGGGCGCCGGGGCCGCCTCAGCCTCGGCAGGTCGTGCCCGGCCGAGGCGCGATCCCCGTGGCGAGGTACCGGTCGACGTAGCGCTGGACGCAGGTGCTGCCGAGGTAGGCGGTGTGCCCCTCCCCGACGCGCGTGAGCAGCACGGCGTGCGCGAGCTCGTGGGCGACCGCCCTGGCAGCCGCGTAGGGCGTGGCGGGGTCGCCCGTCGTGCCGACCACGAGGATGGTCGGCGTGCCCGGCGCGCGGATCGGCCCGACCACGCCCGAGGGCCGCACCGGCCAGTAGGCGCACGGCAGCGTCCCCCACGCCTCGGCAGCCCCGAAGTGCGGGGCGAGGCGCGCGAGCCGAGCCGCGAGCGCCTCGTAGGCGGCGAGCGTGCGCGGGGCGGGCCGGTCCACGCAGCTGATCGCGGTCTCCGCCGCCAGCTCGTTCGTGAACTGACCGTCCGGCTCGGCGCCCGCGTAGCTGAAGGCGAGCGCCGCGAAGAGGTCGCCGTCGCCTGCCCGCGCCGACGCGAGCGCGGCGGCGAGGTCCGGCCAGGTGCTCTCCGAGTAGAGGGCGGCGACGGCGCCCACCACGGCGACGCCGTAGGTGACCGGCTGCGTGCCGCCGAAGGCCGGTCGCAGGTGCGCGACCAGCGCATGGCCCGCCACGAGGCGGGCGAAGACGGCGCCGTAGGCCGCCGCCGCCCCACCGGGCAGCTCCCGCCGGCAGCTCGGCGTGGCGTCGCACCAGGAGAAGAAGTGCGCGAGCTCCGACTCGAACCCTCGCGCCTGCTGGAGGTCGCCGGCGACGGTCGACAGCGCCGGGTCGACGACGCCGTCGAGCACGAGCGCACGCACCCGCGACGGGAAGAGCGAGGCGTAGAGCTCACCGAGGTAGGTGCCGTAGGAGAAGCCGAGGTAGTTGAGGCGCGCCTGACCGAGCGCGGCGCGCAGACGGTCGAGGTCGCGCGCGGTGTCGAGGCTCGACACGTTCTCGAGCAGCGCAGCGGGGGTGTGCGCCCGGCAGGCGGCGACGAACGACTTCGTCGCCGCGACGAGGGCGCGGACCTGGCGGGCCGTGACCGGCGCCGGGTCCACCCGCAAGAGCGCGCGCGTCCCGGCAGGTCCGACGCAGCGAACCGGGTCGCTGCGGCCGACGCCGCGGGGGTCGAAGCTCACGAGGTTGAACGACGAGCGCAGCGCAGCGGGGAAGGCCCGCCACGCCTGCTCGAGGAAGGCAACGCCCGACCCGCCCGGCCCGCCGGGGTTGAGGACCACGTCCCCGGCCGCGTGGCGCGTGGCCGGCAGCATCACGACGCTCAGCCCGATGGTCGCCCCGTCCGGATGGGCGTAGGAGAGGGGAACACGCAGCGTGGCGCATCGGAAGCGGGTCGCGCACGGCCGCCACGCGAGGCCGCTCGCTGCCGCGCCGGCCGGCAGCGGACCGCCGACCACGGCCAGCGCCTCGGCGACCAGGACGAGCGCGACGGCTGTCGCACCGACGCCCCGCCCGGCGCGCCGCGAGCCGAGCTGGCCCCCCCGCGCGCGGCCGGTCACGCGCGCGCCCGTCTCGCCGGCCGCGCGCCGGCGCGCGCCGGCGTCCGGCGCGCCTGGAAGAACGCCGTGAGCGGCGCCGCGCGGCGCGCCCCGTTGAGCAGCGGCAGCCCGAAGGCGTCCTCCACCGTCGCGAGCAGGCTGTCGTGGTCGTACACGGCGCCGACTCGCAGTCCGGCGGGTACTCCCGGCGCGATCACGAGGGTGAGCACCCGCCCACCGCCCCCGCCGGCCGTGACGCGACCGGACGCGCCCACGCCCGAGGAGTCCCCGTTCGCCTCGTCCCAGGTCACGAAGAGGACCCCCCGGTGTCGCCAGGCGGCGCTCGCGACGACACGCCCGACGAAGCCGTCGAGCCAGGCCGCTGCCACGCTCGGCGGGCAGTCGTGGCCGTCGTGGCACAGGTTGGGCGTCACCCACACGAAGCGCGGGACCGCCGCAGCGGGCCCCGCCAGCGCGCGGTAGAGGTCGGGGAGCGGCCGGATGTGCGAGCAGGCGGCGCGGCTGTCGCGGATGGCCAGGTAGTAGGCGAACGGGTCGTGCTTGCCGGCGTAGCCCCCCGGCCCGTAGGGGGCGAGCCAGCACGGGCTCGGCACGCCCTCCATGTAGGCACCCCACGAGACGTGCGCCGCCTGGAGCTGGGAGGCGACGTTCGGCGCGGCGACGTAGCACGTCGGGCAGTCGCTCGCAATGCCCCAGGACGAGCCGCTCGTGAGGTCGAGGTAGTTCGGCAGGCTCGGGTGGCCGAACGCGTAGTAGCGGGTCGCCGAGGCGTAGCGCGCGGCGAGGCGGGCGAAGCCCGGGACGGCGATCGCCCCGGCGTAGCCGAGGTTCTCCATCACGACGACGAACACGTGCGAGAAGGCCGGCACACCGGCTCGCGCACGGCCCGGCGCCCTCGACGTCGTCGCCCCTGCGAGCGGCCCGACGAGGGAAGCTCCGGCGAGGACGGCGAGCACGAACGAGATCCGGCGCCAGCGCACCGCCCGAAGCTAGCGGAGCGGCCCCGGCCGCAGGTCGCGCCACGCCGCGCCGTGCTGGAGCCGACCCGCTCCGGCCGGCCACACCGAGCGACGGCGCGAGCAGCCACCGCCAGGACGCGGCGCGTCGGTCGAGCGGCAGGGAGCCCGCCGGCGCCGACCGGCCAAGCTGGCAGAGCGCGCGACGCGAGCCGCCCCGCCCGACCCGCCGGCCCCGACCGCTCAGCTCGCCACGAGTACGGCCGCACCCTCGACGGCGTCGTGGGCGAGGTCTCGCAGCGCCACGTCTGCCTGCTCGAGCGGATACGGCGTCGTGACGACCCGCAGGTCGGCGCGGCGCGCGACGGTGAGGAAGGCTTCCCCGTCGGCGCGCGTGTTGGCGGTCACGCTCTTCAGCACGCGCTCTTGGAACAGCTCGCGCTCGTAGTCGAGGCCCGGGATCGACGAGAGGTGGATGCCGGCGACTGCGAGCGTGCCCCCACGGTCGAGGGCGCGCAGCGCGACAGGCACGAGCGCGCCCGAGGGGGCGAACAGGATGGCCGCGTCGAGCGGCTCGGGCGGCGGGTCCTCCGCCCCCTGTGCGGAGGCGCAGCCGAGCTCGAGCGCGAGCGCCCGGGCGCGCGCCGAGCGGGTCATCACGTGGACCGTGGCCCCTTCGAAGCGCGCGACCTGGGCTGCGAGGTGCGCCGAGGCGCCGAACCCGTAGATGCCGAGACGGCCGCCCGCGGGCAGATCGGCGCGGCGCAGCGCGCGGTAGCCGATGATGCCCGCGCACAACAGCGGTGCGGCCTGCTCGTCCGTCCAGCCCGCCGGCAGCTCGTAGGCGTAGTCCTCGTGGACGACCGCGAACTGCGCGTAGCCGCCGTCCGCGTCCCAGCCGGTGAAGCCCGGCGCGACGCACAGGTTCTCGTCGCCACGGGCGCAGTACCGGCACACGCCGCAGGTGTGGCGCAGCCAGGCGATGCCGACGCGCGCCCCGAGCGCGAAGCGACGACATCCCGCGCCGAGGCGGTCGACGACGCCGACGACCTCGTGCCCGGGCACGACGCCCGGCCGGCGGGGCGGGAGGTCGCCCTCGGCGAGGTGCAGGTCGGTGCGGCAGACGCCGCAGGCCCGAACCCGGACTCGGATCTCCCCGGGCGCCGGCTCGGGGGCCGGGCGGTCCACGCGCTGAAGCGGCGAGGTCTCGATCGGACCCGGGCGCGCCACCACCCACGCGAGCACGCGAGCAGTCTCGCGCCGAGCGCGCCGGCGGCCCAAGCGCTCAGCGCGCGCCGTCCCGGCACGCGGCACCTTGCGCCCGGAGCACGTCCTCCGCTGCCGAGACGAGGCGGTCGCGCGCGAGGCGCTTCGAACGGACAGCGCCCACGAGCGCGGCCATCGACGCGTGCGTGAGGCGCGCGACGTCCCCCTGGCTCGCGTTGTAGAGGACCATGTCCGCTCCCGCCCTGATCGCCGCCACGACGGCGTCCGGCACCGAGTAGCCAGCCGACGAGACGGCAACGGCTGAGAGCGAGTCCGTGAGCACGAGCCCCCGAAAGCCGAGGCGTGCGCGCAGTAGCCCGGCGATGGCCCGAACCGACAGGCTCGCCGGCTTCGAGGTGAGCCCGGGGATCGTGGCGTTCGCCACCATGACCGCTGGCAGGCCGGCCGCGACCGCGCGCTCGAAGGGCACGAGGCCGTGCCGCCACAGGACGGCGAGGGGGGGCGTCCTCGCCGGCTCGAAGTCCGTGTTGCCACTGGCGCCACCCAGGCCGGGGAAGTGCTTGGCGACGGGGATCACGCCGGCTCGCTCCAGCCCCCGCGCGAAGGCGATGCCGTCCGCCGCCACCCGGCGCTCGTCGAGCCCGAAGGACCGGGTCCCGTCCGGATCCGACTCGCTCGGCCCCGGTCCGGCGTCGAGGTCGAGGACCGGCGCGAGGTCCATCGTGACGCCGAGGGCGGCGAGGCGCCGCCCGAGGCGGTAGGCGAGGGCCTCGATCGCGGCGGCCGACATCGTCGCTGCCATCGCGCGCGCCGAGGGCACCGGGCCGACGATCGCGGCGAGCCGCTGCACCGACCCGCCCTCCTCGTCCACCATGACGAGCGGCGGAGGTCCGCCGCTGGCGGCGCGCGCGAGCGCCACGAGCCGCTGGCGGAGGTCGGCGGGCGCCGAGGAGCCGAGGAGCAGCACCCCACCCGCCCCGGCGGCCACCTCCGGCGTGACCGTCTGCGGGTTGGCCTCGTCCACCGGCACGGCGAGGACGCGTGCCGCGAGCCGCGCCAGGGGCCACCGGGCCGGCGAGCCACAGCTCGCCCGTGGTGGCAGCACCGGCGCACGGGCGAGAGAACCGCCTGCCAGCGCGAGGATCGCCGCCGCGACGGCGCGGCGCGCCGGCGGCCTCGGCGCCGCGGCGCTCAGAGGCCGGCGACGGCGGGGACGACCCGCTCGCCGATGAGCTCGATCGGCCAGATCGCCGACGCGTTGACCACCCGGCCCATCGCGACGCTGAAGCCGAGGCCGGCGAGCTCGCCGAGCTCGTCCACGATCCGGTCGACGCGCTCGCCCGAGGCGCCGACGTCGAAGGTGTACGCGACGGTCTTCTCGACGTCCTCGAAGGGCCGACCCTCCCGCTCGCAGTGCTCGGCGAGCACGTCGAGCTTGCGCTTCACGTCCGGTCCCGCGAAGAGGTTGCAGGCCCGCGCGTAGCGCGCCACCAGGCGCAGGGTCCTCCGCTCGCCGCCGCCACCGATGAGGATCGGCGGGTGCGGGCGTGAGATGGGCTGCGGTGCGTGCAGCGTGCGCCCGAGCTCGTAGTGGCGCCCCACGTACGGGGCCTCCTCGTCACTCCACAGCTGGAGGCAGATCTGGATCGCCTCCTCGAGCCGCTCGAACCGCTCGCGAGCCGACGGGAAGCGGAAGCCGAGGCCGCGCGACTCCTCCTCGTTCCATGCGGCGCCGATGCCGAGCCAGGCGCGGCCGCCCGAGAGGACGTCGAGCGTGCTCACCGCCTTCGCGAGCAGGGCTGGCTCCCGGTAGATGACGCCGCTCACGAGGGTCAGCAGCTCGACCCGCTCGGTGTGCGCCGCGAGGTAGCCGAGGGTCGTGTACGCCTCGAGCATCTCGTTCTCCGGCGGTCCGATCGCGCCGATCTGCCAGAAGTGGTCCATGACGCTGATCCTCGCGAAGCCCGCCTCCTCGGCCGCGGCCGCGACCCGCCGCAACGTGCTCCGAAGCTCGGGCGCCCCGCCGGGCCAGGTGAAGTCCGAGATGTGCAAGCCGAGCTGCATGGTCCTCCTCCGGTCCGACCGCGCCGACCGTGGGCGCGCCGCCGCGCGTGACGCGTCCTGGCCGGGTGCACGGGCGCTGCGCTCCTCCATGCTAGACACCCCACGGCCCGAAGCCGTCAAGCGGCCGCCGCGATCGAGGGTGGCCACGCACGGTTCTCGTCGTAGAGCTCACCGTGCTCGAGGCAGTGGTGCAAGATGCCGACGAGGCGATTGCCGAGCTGGCGGAGCGCTTGGCGATGGCTCTTGCCGCGTCTGCGGAGCTTGTCGTAGTAGGCGCGGGCGAGCTCCGAGATCCCGACCACGCTGTCGGCGACCCGGCGCTTGGCGAGCACCGCTCCGTCCTCGGCGAGCACACAGCACTCGTGGTGGTCCTCGGCCCAGTCCACTCCGACAACGAGCACCGCTCCTCCTCTCTCTCGACCATCGACGAGCCCGAGGAGTGATGCGGCGACCTAATGGATCAGTGCTCGAGGCACGACACCCCACCAGCCGTCCAACTCCTCACCGCCTGGCGGGGCACGCTCGAGCAGTAGAGCTCGAAGCTCGGGAGCACGCAGTGCTCACCGCCAGGTGGCTCGGAGACCAGCCTCCCACCGGAGGCCGTTCCGCTCCCATTAGGAGCGCAGCGCACCAGAGGGCACGCTGCGCGCCGTGCAGGTCCACGCGCACCACGCGCCAACCTCCGTGCCCTCGTGGCCAGCCCGCCTCGCGCGCCTGGCGCGCGCCGCCTTGCACCGGCGCGCCTGCTCGATCGGGCACCACACCTACGCCTCGGCTGCCCTTTCATTCATTTCCTGACCCGCCCGATACCGTCTCCGCCGCGGGAAACGCTGCGTTCTTGCAGAGAGTTGCCCGTTCGGGCACGGCGCTAATGCCCATGTTGCAGAAGCCCTTCGCTCGACGCGAAGCCAGCCATGCTCGCGTCGCGCCGCGCGGAACCATGCTGGATGAGCAGTTTTTCGGGCCGTAGTTTTACCCGCTCGAAGCATCCCGCAAACCAACGGCGTTGCCGCGTCCCGCCGAGCGCGCTCGACCGATCCGGCACCGATGGGCGCGAAGGCGGCCGCGATGCGCCTGAGAGGAGAAGCATGCTGCGAAAGCGTCTGCTCCGCCCCATCGCGGCGGTTGCGCTCGGTATGGCGATCGCAGGCGGGGTCAGCGGGGCTGTCGGCGACGTGCAGGCCGCCGCGGTCCCGCGTCCCGCGCACCTCGTCGTCGTGATCATGGAGAACTACGGCTTCAACGAGATCATCGGGAACCCCAACGCTCCCTACATCAACTCGCTCGCGAGCTCCAGCGCGCTCCTCACCAACTACCACGCCGTCTCCCACCCCTCGGAGCCCAACTACCTCGACATCTACTCCGGCTCGACGCAGGGCACCGACGGCAGCGACGCCTGCACGACCTCGAGCGCACCCTCGCTCGGCGGCGAAGCCCGCGCCGCGGGGATCTCCATCGCCGGGTACTTCGAGGGAATGGGCACCTCGCCGGCCACCGATACCGGAAGCTACGTCTGCCGCCACAACCCGATGGCCCAGTTCAGCGACTCGGCCGGGCTATCCCACCCGTTCACCGACTTCCCGAGCGGGAACTACGCTGCGCTGCCACAGATCAGCTTCGTCGTGCCAGATCTCGCCAATGACATGCACAATGGTAGTATCGCGTCGGGTGATGCGTGGCTGCGGACCAACATCGACCCCTACCTCCAGTGGGCGAGGCAGAACGACAGCATGCTGGTCGTCGTCTGGGACGAGAACGACAGCGACCCGAACTACAACGCCAACCAGCCCGGCGAGAACGGCAACAACGTCGCCGCGATCGTCGCCGGCGCGAACGTGACGCCCGGGACGTACGGCGAGTACTACGACCACAACTCGCTGCTGCGGACGATCGAGGACGCCTTCGGCCTCGCCCCCCTCGGCGCCTCCGCTTCGGCGTCGCCCTTCGCGGTGTTCTCGTCGGGCGCACCGGCACCGAGCCCAGCCACGAGCAGCACGCCGCCGAACCCGGCGACTTCGACGGCGGCATCGGCCGGTACCGTCCTCTACGACTTCGAGGACGGAACGACGCAGGGCTGGTCCGTCGACTACGGGCCCGCGACGGTCGCGAACACGACCGACATGGCCTTCAGTGGCTCGCACTCGCTCGCCATCACGCTCACCGGCGCCGGCAACCCCGGCATCATGTCACCGCCACAGCCCCCCGGGATCGGCGTCGGCACAGCCGTGACCTACCACGTGTACGAGCCGCCTGGCCTCGACCTCGCCGTCACGCCCTACGCGATGGACGAGGCGTGGAGCGCCCACTTCGCGCCGGCCGCGACGCTCACGCCAGGCGGCTGGTCGACGGTGACCTGGACGGTGCCCGCCCTCAGCGGCGGCCTGCGCTACATCGGCCTCGAGGTCGAGAACGGCGGAGGCGAGCGCGGGACGCTCGCGCTCGACGCCGTGAGCGCCTCGGATCCGGTGCCTGCAGGCGCGACCTCGAGCGCCTCCCAGCTCGCCGCCCACGACGCCCAGACGAGCCCGCCGCCCTCCCTCGGCTCGACCTCGCAGACCACCGCTCCCCCGGCCGACAGCCCCACCACGTCGAGCGCGCCGATGTTCGACTTCGAGGACGGGACGACCCAGGGTTGGTTCGCCGACTGGGGGCCGGCCACGGTGGCGAACACCACGGCCGTCGCGTTCTCCGGGATGCACTCCCTCGCCATCCACCTGCTCGGTGCCGGCAACCCCGGAATCTCCTCGCCCGGCAACCTCACCGGCGTGACGGCCGGGACCGAGCTCACCTACCACATCTACGAGCCGAGCGCCCTCGACCTCGAGGTCGACCCGTACGCCATGGACGGCACGTGGAAGGCCCACTTCACGGGCGTCGTGCACCTCGATCCGGGGCAGTGGACCACCGTGACCTGGACCGTGCCCGCCCTCAGCGGCGGCCTGCGCTACGTCGGCCTCGAGGTCGAGAACGGCGGCGGCCAGCTCGGGACGCTCGCGCTCGACGCGGTCGACCGCGCCGGCGCCGCGTCCAGCCTCTCCACGCAGCCGGCCACGACCTCCACCCCCGCCGGCGGCTCGTCCTCCCCGCCGAGCGCCCCGACGAGCCCGACCACGGCGGCGGCAGGGGCCGCCAGCGCCAGCTCGTCGGAAACGCCGATGCCGGACGGGCCGGGGGGAACCTGGAGGCTCGTCTTCGACGACGAGTTCAACGGCAGCTCGCTCGACACCTCGAAGTGGGCCCCGGACTGGTTCGGCAACGGCGGGTCCATGAACAACGTCGGGACCTACAGCTCGAACGTCTCGGTGGCCAACGGGGTCCTCTCCCTCAAGCTGGCCAGCCCCTCCAGCGGGGCGCTCGTCAGCACGAACCCGAACGGCGGTGCATCCCCAGGGTTCCAGTTCACCTACGGGTACGCCGAGGCACGCATCTGGTTCCCCGGCAGCGGGTCCACCATCGACAACTGGCCGGCGTTCTGGACGGACGGGCAGAACTGGCCGGCCGACGGCGAGATCGACATCGCCGAGGGCCTCGGCACGCTGACGTCGAACTACCACAACTCCTCCGGGGCCTTTAACTCCAACACGATTCCGGGTACGTGGTCGGCGGGATGGCACACCTACGGCGTCGACTGGGAGCCGGGCTCGATCACCGTCTACTGGGACGGCAAGGTCGTGCGCACGCTCACGTCGGCGACGACCTCGATCACCTCGAGCCCGCAGTACCTTGTCCTCAACATGGGCGCGGGGCAGGGACCGACCGTCACCGGCGCCTCGATGCTCGTCGACTACGTGCGGGTGTGGCAGCACTAGGCGGGCGACACCACGAGCACAAGCTCCGGGGCCGCCGAGAGGCGGCCCCGGAGCACCCCGCCCGCCGCGGCGCGAGGTCACGAGGCTGCAGCGCTCGTCGCCCGCCGCGGGCCGCCAGCTCGGCCGGGACGGCCCGTGGCGGCAGCTGAGATCGAGGCCCTCGCCCGACCGGGTGCCGCGGCGGTCACCCCCGCTGTGGCCGTCGACGTCGGCTGGCAGCTCGGGCAGCTCGCGACCTTGGCCCGGCGGAGCGATGCCGGACCACCGTCCCCGGCGGTGTACGCCGTGGTCGCGCTCCTCGCGCGCCCGCTCGCCTTCCGCCTGGAGCGCCATGGCCTCGATGCCCGCCGTGACCTCGTCGCGCTCTTCGATGCGGCGCGCCTCGGCGATCCCGACCGGCTCTCGTGCGCGCTCGCCTCCGTCCACGACGGCCTCGAGGACGCGTTCTGGGGCCTCGACCCCCGCCTCGCCGAGGCCTGTGACCTCGGGCGCGCGCTCGCCGATCTCGCTGGCGCCGTCGCGAGCGCAGCTGGCGCGGCGGCGGCCAGGCGATGGCGCGGCCACTTCGCTCCAGCGCGGCTCGCGCCGACCAGGCGCCGGCTCACCGCGCTCGAGCCGGTCCTGCCCCCCGGTAGCGCGGCTGGGGTCCTCGAGCGCCTCGCGGCCTGGGCCGCCTGGGTCGAGGTCGCACGCGACGAGGACCTCGTCTCGGCCGTGCCGCTCCTGCGAGCCGAGCGCCGCTGCTGGCACGAGGCGCTCGCCGGACGCAGAGCGCTGCCGAGCGCCACGGGGACGGCTCCCGGCCTCCGAGCCGACGCGCGCGTCGATCGAGCGACGGCGCCTGCGCACCCGGCGGACGGCCACGAACCGCAGGTCACCATCGCCGGGCTCGTCCCGCCGGCGCGCACGAGGCCGGCGCCGCGAGCACCCTCCCCTGCGCCGCGAGGCGCCGACGGCAGGACGACACCGGCACGCCGGCGGGTCGCGGTCGGCGCGACGTTCGTCGCCCTCGGCGCGACGGCTGCCTTCCTCCTCCAGGCGACCACCTTCGAGGTGGTCACGATCCCGTCGGTCTCGATGAGCCCGACACTGCAAGTCGGCGACCGCGTCCTCGTGGACAGGCTCCCTGGCGTGCTGCACCGCGGCGACATCGTGGTCTTCCGGCGGGTGCGCGCCGATGCCTCGCTGCCGGCGGGGACCCTCGTCGTGAAGCGCATCGTCGGCCTCCCCGGCGAACGCATCGCGTCGCGCGCCAAGCGCATCCTCATCGACGGCCGGCCGCTCGCCGAGCGCTGGCTGCCGCGACTCACGGGCGCCTGCGCCGTCTCCGCCTACCGCATCGTCCCCCAGCGCGTCGCTCCCGGCCACTACTTCGTGCTCGGCGACTGCCGCGGTGACTCCTTCGACAGCCGGAGCTTCGGGACCGTTCCGAGGACGAGCATCGTCGGCCGGGTGGTCCTCGTCGTCTGGCGCCACGGCCACCCGTGGCTGGCCCGTCCCTAGCGTCGCCCCTCGCCGGTCCGGCGCCGCCGCCCAGGTGCGCGTGCGACAGGCCCGAGCGGTGCGCGGCGCGCGCGGTCCGGGGCGGTGGCGACCACGGCTCCGGTTGTCGCGGCGTTCCTCGTGAGCCAAGATCGCGCGCGAGGCGAGCCGTCGTCGAGCAGGCGCCGGACCCCGGCGTCGCGTCGTCGTCCGCAGCCGCGGCCTGCGGCTCGGCCGCTCCAGGAGGTGCCGATGCAAGAGGAGCACGGAGCAGTGCCGAGCTCGCCCCACGCCCACACCATCCTCGTCGACCGCGACGGCCAGCGCCTCGCGGAGATCCACGATCCGCTGTGGCCCCCGATCGGCAGCGTCGTGGAGATCACCGGCGGGAGCCGTGCCGCCATCGTCACCGACGTCCGCCTGCGGCTCGACCTCGCCGAGGGCTCGACGAGCTACATCGTCGTCGTCCTCGACGAGCACCCCTCGCCCTTCGAGGAGATCGAGCAGGAGTTCGCCGCGCAGGCCCTCGCCTAGCCGGCCTGCGTGCGAGGAGCAGCGTGATCGAGCGAGCGACGACGTGCCCGGGCGGCCGGCGCTCGGGCGCGCGTCGGCGCAGAACGGGCGCACGGCGCCCGGCGCCCGACCGTCGCGCCCTTCCCTGCCGGAGCCTTCCCGGCGGCTTCGCGCCGTCGGGCGCGTGCCGAGCGGCTAGACAGGTTGGCGGTCCCATGCGAGCACCCAGACCGAACGACGCGGCCGGCGCCGCTGCGGCATCGCTCGGGCGCGCGCGGCCGCGCCCGTTCCTCGGCGCTCGACGGCGCGCAGCGACGGAGCGGCCATGACCAGCGCGTGGACCTACGGCGCCGCCCCGATCGTCAGCGGCCTGGCGAGCGAGTCGGTCACCCTGCTCGAGGGGGCGACCTTCGCCATCTCCACACCGGGCGGCGACATCGAGCCCGGAGGGGCCCAGGGGCTGTTCTGCCACGACACCCGCTTCGTCTCGTCCTGGCGCCTCACGGTCGCCGACGCCCCCGTCGAGCACCTCGTCGTCATCCCGAAGGAGCCCTTCGCCGCGAGCTTCCTCGGTCGCGGCCGGCCGGCCGCCGGTCAGGCCGACAGCACGATCCTCGTCCGACGCGACCGCTACGTCGGCAACGGCATGCGCGAGGACCTCGTCATCCGCAACCTCGGCAGCGAGGCCGCCGCCTGCTCGCTCAGCCTCGAGGTGGACGCCGACTTCGCCCACCTCTTCGAGGTCAAGGAGGGGCGGGTGCGCGTCCGCGGCCAGCGCACCATCGCCGCGCACGGATCCAGCCTGATCTTCGACTACTCCGACCGGGAGTCGACGCGCCGTCTCGAGGTCCACTGCCCGCCCGAGGCGAAGATCTCGGCGAACCTCATCCTCCTCGAGGTCGTCGTGCAGCCGCGCGACGAGTGGAGCGGCTCCTTCGAGCTCGAGCTCGCGGCTGACGGGGAGCGCATCAACCTCCGCTACCACAAGGGCCAGCCGGTCGAGCACTCGACCCCCGTCACCCGGCTGCGGGCCTGGCAGCAGCGGACCCCGAAGGCGATCTCGGGCCGCCCGGGCCTCAACGTCGCCCTCGCGCAGAGCATCGAGGACCTCGGCGCGCTCCGGATCTTCGACCCCGCCAACCCGGCTCGACCCGTCATCGCGGCCGGCGCCCCGTGGTTCATGACGCTCTTCGGGCGTGACTCGCTCATCGCCTCGCTCATGACGCTCGCGGTCGATCCGACGCTCGCGGTCGGCACGCTGCAGACGCTCGCGCGCTTCCAGGGACGGCGCGTCGACCCCCTCTCCGAGGAGGAGCCGGGCCGCATCCTCCACGAGGTGCGCCGGGGCCTCCAGGTCGGCCCGGAGCTGCCCCTCGGAACGCCGTACTACGGCTCCATCGACGCCACGCCCCTCTTCGTCGTCCTCGTCGGCGAGCTCTACCGCTGGGGCGCCAGCCCCGACGTCGTCGAGGAGCTCCTCCCCCACGTCGATCGCGCCCTCGCGTGGATCGACGACTACGGGGACCGCGACAAGGACGGGTTCGTCGAGTACCAGCGGGCGACGGCCCGGGGCCTCCGCAACCAGGGCTGGAAGGACTCCTTCGACGGCGTCAACTTCGCGAACGGCCGCCTCGCGGAGCCTCCCATCGCGCTGGCCGAGGTGCAGGGGTACGTGTACGCGGCCTTCCGGGCGCGTGCCCTGCTCGCGCGCGGGACGGGCGACGAGGCGACCGCCGAGCGCTACGAGGCGCGCGCCAGCGCGCTGCGGGCCTCCTTCAACGACGCCTTCTGGATCGCGGACGGGGAGTACTTCGCGCTCGGCCTCGACGCCGACAAGCGGCCCATCGACTCGATCACCTCGAACATGGGCCACCTGCTGTGGACCGAGGTCGTCGACGAGGCGAAGGCCCGACGCGTGGCGGAGCACCTCGTGAGCCCCGGCCTGTTCAGCGGCTGGGGGATCCGAACGCTCGGCGCGTCGATGACCGCCTACAACCCCGTGAGCTACCACAACGGCTCGGTCTGGCCGCACGACACGGCGATCTGCGCCGCAGGCCTCGCTCGCTACGGCTTCCTCGAGGAGGCGCACGCGGTCACGCGTGCCCTCCTCGACGCCGCCGAGACCGTTGGCGGGAGGCTCCCCGAGCTCATGTGCGGGTTCGACCGCGAGGAGTACCCGCTCCCTGTCCGCTACCCGACCTCCTGCTCACCCCAGGCCTGGGCGTCGGCCGCACCGTTCCTGCTCGTGCGGTCCGTCCTGCTGCGCCTCGATGCCTGCGTCCCGGATCGGACGGTCTGGCTCGCGCCGTCGCTCGGCGACGGATTCGGTCCGCTCCACCTCGAGAACGTGCCGCTCGCCGGCCACCGCCTGACGATCGACGTCGACGGGACGGACGTGCACGTCGACGGCCTGCCGAAGGACCTGCGCCTCGTCCTCGAGCCGCGCCCCCTCGACCTGCCAGGTCCGGGTGCCGGTTCCCGCCGGCACGCGCGCTGAGCGCGGCGCCCGAGAGCGCGGCGCGCCTCGCCACCGGACTTGCCGCCCGCGGCGCCGGCGTCCACGCGCCGGCGCCGACCACCGCTCGCGCGGGTTCGCGCGCCGCGAGTCGGCACCGGCGCCTGGCGGCGCGAGCGTGCGCGTCGCGCTGCTCGCCGTCAGCCACGCCGCGCCGCGAGGGCGCCGGGGATCTCGGCAGCTGCGGCCTCGCCGAGCCTGGGCCACGGGCCGCCCGGCCTGGTGAGGCCCCCTTTCCGGGGAAGCGCGACTGCCCCGGCACGGCACCTGGGACCGCGGCGCCGCCCGGGCGAGGACGATGCGGGTCCTCGGCGAGCGCCGCCGCCCGCCGGCGCTTCGCCGAGCACAGGCTGGTCGGCGCGCGCCACGGCCTCGAACCGTCCACGCGGTGCCGCGCGGCTCCGGGCCCCGGCCCGCGCGGCCCGCAGGACCGGCGGGCGCCGTTCCTCCAGGGACGCCAGAGCACCGGGTAGCCTCGTGCCGTGGGGCGCGTCCGCGAGGGCATCGACGACGCCCTCGCCCGCTTCCTCGAGGCGCAGCCGGTCTTCTTCGTCGCGACCGCGCCGCTCTCGCCGACGGGACGGGTCAACTGCTCGCCGAAGGGAAACCGGGGCGAGTTCGCCGTGCTCGGGCCGCGCCTCGTCGCCTACCTCGACCGCACCGGAAGCGGCATCGAGACCGTCGCCCACCTGCGCGAGAACGGGCGAATCGTCCTCATGTTCTGCGCCTTCTCGGGACCGCCCCGCGTCGTCAGGCTCCACGGGACCGGATCGGTCACCGGCGCCGGCGACTCGCGCCTCGAGGAGCTCCTCTCGTCCTTCGCGGCGGACCCGTCCCCGGGCACGCGCTGCGTGATCGTCGTCTCGGTCGAGCGGATCTCCGACTCGTGCGGCTTCGGCGTGCCGCTCATGACCTTCGAGCAGCACCGGCCGACGCTGGACGAGTGGGCCGCGCGCAAGGGTCCCGCCGGGATCGAGCGCTACTGGCAGGACCACAACGCTCGCAGCATCGACGGCCTGCCCGGCCTCTCCTAGCGGCGGGATCGCACCGTCGAATCCCGCCCTGCGCGGACTGAACGCTTGCAGAACAGGTGTTCGATTAGACTGCCCGTGTGACCGCCTCGACGAAGCTGCGCTGGGCGCTCGCCGGGGCGGACGACAACCCGAGGCTGTTCGACGTCGATGGCCTCGTGGACCGACACGTCGGCACGGGTGCGTTCGCGGGCCTCGAGTTCCTCCACGTCAACGCGCGCACGATCATCAACGAGGTGCCCCAGGCGAGCCGGTTGGGGTTCCGCTTCACCGTCAACGCCTACCGCGGCTGCAGCCACGCCTGCGCGTACTGCTTCGCCCGCCCCTCCCACGCCTACCTCGGTCTCGGCATCGCCGAGGACTTCGACCGCCGGATCGTCGTCAAGGTCAACGCCGTGGAGTGCCTGCGATCCGAGCTCCGCTCCCGCCGCTGGCAGGGCGACCACATCGCGATGGGGACGAACACCGACCCCTACCAGCGTGCGGAGGGCCGGTACCACCTGACGCGCGGGATCATCGAGGTCCTGTCGCAGCACCGGAACCCCTTCAGCATCGTGACGAAGTCGACCCTCGTGCTGCGCGACCTCGACCTGCTCGTCGAGGCCGCCAAGCGCACCGAGGTGCGGCTGCACCTGTCGGTGGGGACCTTGGACCGCTCCGTGTGGCGCCTCACCGAGCCCGGGACGCCTCCGCCGGACAAGCGCCTCGCAGCAGTGCGGCGCCTGAACGACGCCGGCGTGCCCTGCGGCGTCCTCATCGCCCCGATCCTGCCGGGCCTCTCCGACGCCGACGCGCAGGTACGCGAGCTCGCAGAAGCGTGCGCGGCGGCCGGTGCGGCCTCGGTCACGGTGGTCCCGCTGCACCTGCGCGCCGGCGTTCGCGAGCACTTCCTCGCCTTCCTCCGCCGCGAGCGCCCCGACCTCGTCGCGCTCTACGAGGAGCGCTTCGCCCGCGGCGCCTACCAGCCCGCCAGCGAGCAGCGGCGGCTCTCCGCCCTCGTCGCGGCGAGACTGCCCTCGCCCGCGGCGCGCCGACGCGCACCGGTGCAGCGCGCGGGCGGGGACGAGCGCACCGGGCCATGCGCGGGCGCGCACGGGCCGGGCGCCCGCAGCTGACGTGCCCGAGCCCCCCGACCTCCGGGCCCTCGTCGAGCGGCTCGCACCGGCGCTCGGCCATCGCGTGCTCCAGCGCTTCGACGTCCTCGCCTGCTCGACGCTCACGACCGCCTCGCCACCGCCGGCCGACGTCCGCGGGCACGCGCTCGGGACGGTCGGCCGCCGGGGCGACGAGTACCTCGTGCTCGACGTCGGCTGCGCGTACCGAGTGGTGCTCCACCTCGGCCAGCGTGGCCGGCTCGACCTCGAGCTCCCGGCACGCGCCACCCGCCCGAGGGGCGCGCTCGTGCGCCTCGGCGCCGGGTCCGACGCGGCCAAGCTCGTTCGTGAGCGTGGCCGCGAGCGGGGGGCCGGGTGCTGGGTGCTCGGACCCGGTGACGCCGGCCCGCTCTCCCACCTCGACCCCGAGCCGGGCTCGCCCGAGGGTACCCGGCGCGTCCTCGCCGAGACGACTGCTCGACCGCGTCACTCGCTCCCTCGCGACCAGCGACCCGTCGCCGGCCTCGGGCGTGGGTACGCCGACGACATCCTCCACCGGGCCGCGCGCTCGCCCGTCGCCCCGCTGCGCTCGCTCGGGCGTGTCGATCGCCTCGCGCTCGTGCAGGCCCTCGACGCGACCCTCGAGGAGGCGCTCGCTCGGGCGCGCGCACGCCCGGCCGGGGCGGTGGGCGTCGCGCCGGACGACCGCTTCGTCGTCCACGATCGGACGGGACAGCCCCGGCCCCGCTGCGCCGAGCCGCCTCGGCGCGTCGCCTCCGAGCACCACGGCCTCGTCTGCTGCCCGCCGTGCCAGACGGGTGGCCCGGAGCTGGCGGACCGCCGTCTCTCCCGGCTCCTCCGGTGAAGGATCACCCCGTGCGCCTGGCACCCAGGCTCGGTACGACCACCGGGCCGACGCGCCGCGCCAGGCCGGTCCTCGGCGCCGTCCTGGTCGGTCTCCTCCCCCTCGCGAGCGGCACGCACGCCGCGACGGCCGGCCAGCGCCGCGCTGCGCCCCCGGCCGAACGCCGCTTCGTGATCGGCTACTCCCTGGAACGGCGGCCCATCGTCGCCATCCTGGTCGGCAGCGAGCGCGCGCCGCGGCGCATGCTCGTCGTCGGCTGCACCCACGGGAACGAGACGGCCGGCATCCCCGTGGCGGACGCGCTCGCCGCGAGCGGACCGGTCCGCGGCGTCGCGCTGTGGATCGTGCCCACCATGAACCCCGACGGCGTGGCCGCCCGGACGCGAGCGAACGCTCGCGGCGTCGACCTGAACCGGAACTTCCCCGACGCCTGGCGCCCCCTCGGGCCGCGAGGGAGCGCGGAGTACGCGGGGGCGCGACCGTTGTCCGAGCCGGAGTCGCGGGCGATGGCGAGCCTCATCGAGGCGGTTCGACCCGGCGTCGCGGTGTGGTTCCACCAGCCGCTCGGCCTCGTCGACGACTCGGAGGGTCCGCGGCGCCTCGAGCGCCTCTTCGCGGCGCGCGTCGGGCTCCCCCTCACGCCGCTCCCCGACTACCCCGGCAGCGCCATCGGCTGGGAGGACCACCTCGTCGCCAACTCCGCCTTCGTCGTCGAGCTCCCGCCGGGGCAGCTCTCGCCCGCCTCGCGCCGACGCTACGTCGCGGCGCTGCGCACCCTCGCGGCCGGCGCGCCACCCACGACACCGGTCGCCCGGGCACCGGCCCGGCTCCGACTCGCCTGACGCCGTCGCGATCGAAGGCCCCCCGGCGAGGGTGCAGGCCCCTCCTCCTGCCACGACCGGCGAGGACGAGAGGACGACGGTGACCGGTCGCGCCGGCGCGACCTCGGCGCAGCCCTGGCGAGGCGCGGCGCCACAGGCGCCGCCTGCGGTTGCGCTGCAGCGCCCGGTCCCCGCGCGCTCGACGTGCGCGGCGCGCTCGCGTCGTGGGCGGGCGCGACGCCGCGTGCCTG